>WNFA01003140.1_pt1 | contig 13702 bp, 10 predicted proteins | sample 5400481 | NCBI WGS metagenome assembly WNFA01 (sample SAMN13153340, study PRJNA577476) | soil metagenome | isolation source: 120 cm saprolite under Douglas fir tree site 2 hole 1 replicate 2 | place: USA:California | collected 2015-04-18 | reverse complement strand
CGCGCGAGGAGCCCTGCGCGCGCCGCCCAATACGGCTGGTACTCGGCCAGCCGCGCATCGTCCGCAAGCGTGGCCAGCGCGCTGAGGCCTGCGGCGGGACCGCGCGTCTCGGCGAGCGCTATAGCCCGGTTGATCGCCACGACGGGCGAAGAGGTGATCGCGAGCAGCGTGTCGTAGATGCTCTCGATCGCGGCCCAGTCGGCGCGGCCGGTGCGGCGACGAACGACATGGGCCGACTGCAGCGCCGCCTCGAGCTGGTAGCGGCCTGTCGCGCCCGAGCGGCTCGCGCGGAAAAGGAGCGCTTCGGCTTCCTCGATCAATCGCGCGTCCCATGCCGCCGGATCCTGCTCGGCGAGCGGAACGTAGTCCCCTTGCGCGTTGCGCCGCGCGCCGCGCCGCGCTTCGGCGTGCAGCATCAGCGAGAGCAGGCCGAGCGCTTCGGGTTCCTCCGGCAGGAGCGACGCCACCAGGCGCCCGAGCCAGATGCCTTCCTCGGCGAGGTTGCGGCGGCGGACCTCGGTGCCGGCGGGATCCGACCAGCCTTCGGCAAAGGCGGCGTAGATGGCGTCGAGCACCGCCTCGAGGCGCTCGCTCAAGTCGGCGCGTCCGGGGACGCGGAAAGGAATTCCCGCCTGCCTGATCTTGTTCTTGGCGCGCACCAGCCGCTGGCCCATGGTGGCCGGCGATACGAGGAAGGCCGAGGCGATGGCGGCGGCGTCGAATCCGAGAGTGGTCTGCAGGATCAGCGGCGCGCGGATGCCGGGGTCGATCGCCGGGTGCGCGCAGGCGAACATCAGGGGCAGGCGGTCGTCGGGAACGAGCGTCTCGCCTTCTTCGTCGAGCCCGAGCTCGGACATCAACCGCAAATGCTCGGCGGCACCTTCGCTCGTCTGCCGCCGCCGCGCGGCATCGATCATCTTGCGCCGGGCCGCTGTCAGCAGCCAGGCTTCGGGGGTTTTCGGAACGCCGCTCCTTGGCCAATCGACGAGGGCGGCCGCGAAAGCCTCGGACAAAGCGTCCTCGGCCCCCGCGACGTCGCGCGTGCGCGCCGCGAGAAAGGCGACGAGCTTGCCGTAGCTGCGGCGGGCGACCGCCTCGGCCGCCTCGCTCGCAGGGTCGCCTTCGTCCCGCGGCATGGCCGGACCTACATGGCCCAGATCGGGCGGACCTCGATCGTGCCGTGGTTTGCGCCGGGGCAGCGTGCGGCCCAGGAGAGCGCCGAGTCGAGGTCGGGCACGTCGATCATGTAATAGCCGCCGAGCTGCTCTTTCGTTTCGGCGTACGGACCGTTCAACACCTCGGTCTTCCCTTTCGCGACGCGCACGGAGGTCGCCGTGGAGGTGGGCTTCAGTCGCTCGCCGCCCACGATGACGCCCGCTTTTTTCATCGCCTCCGTATAGGCGCCGTAGGCGGCGAGCATCTGGCTCGATTGTTCCTTCGTCGCGGCCAGCATGCCGGCCTCGTTTCCGTAAATCAGCAACAAATATTGCATGGTGATCTCCCGGGCTGGTTGTGGCGGAGCATCATGCTCCGTTACCACAATGACGCGCGAACGAGCTTGATTTCGACAGGGTGGCAAAAGAAACCTCAAGCCTTGCGGGATTCCCTTCGATCAGAAGGCGACCGGTGGCCCCTGCCAGGTGCCGTCCCGCGGTCGGGCGCGAGCGAGCGCCTGATCGGCCCCGCACCAGCCCTCGCAGGCGTTGCGCCCCGGGCGGCGTCGCCAGAGATTCAGCAGCCCCTTGCACTTCGCATAGAAGTGGAAAAATCGCAGCACGTTGCGGCGCTCCGACGGGCTCAGAGGCGCGTCGCTGCAAACGAGTTTGTCGTCGCTCATGCCGCGGTCAATCAAAGTCACGGCTCCCCACGCCTTGACCCGTATCCGGGCGCCAAGCGGCAGGCGCGGCCCGAGCACCAACGCGTCCAGCAAATCGCCCTCGAGTCCCAGGTAAATCGGCACCGAGCCGTAGTTGAACGGGCAGGGCAGGGGCGAGATGAAGTCGACATGTCCCGTGGACCCGCGTTTCAGAAAGCTGCCTCGCGGAACCTCGATCACCACCTCCACCTCCGGCGGCTCGGGCGATGCCTCGCGGGCGAGGGGCTGGCGGTCGTTCGCGAAGAGCTCGATTGAGGAGACGCTTGAGGGGTTTTCGTGGACGGGGGCGGTCATGGTCGGTGAGATTCGGCGGTAGAGGCGCCCGGCCTCAAAAGGCGTAGGATTTGTCCGCGCTCGGGTAAACAAGGTATCAGTAGATCCTCAGTCTTGCTTGAACGGGGATCAATCCGCTCTTGAACGTATCATCGGGGATGTACCAAGGTCACGCCTAAGTGCGAAACAACGCTTTTCACTCGACCTACCTCGCCGATCGCGTTGGCCACGCGGCCATAACCCCAACCGGAGAATTTGAAGCCGGCAGCTTCGCCTCCATCACGCTCACCTACACAGCGGGCTACTTCGGCATCGACGACACCGGTTCGCTGAAGATCGTGCAGCGATTCGCCTCCGACGCTGGCAGGCCGCAGTTCAACGACCCGAAGGGATGGAATTACGTCAGCGCCGAAGCCTCGAACGGTGCGGTGCTGGAGCTGCGCTACGAGCAGAAGGGCAACATCCGGCCCTGGGACAAGACCATTCTCATCCGCGTGCAGCGCGGCTTCCTGCGCGAAGGCGACACCATCACCGTGCGCCTGGGCGATACCCGGGGCGGTTCGCCCGGACTGCGCATGCAGACCTTCCATGAGCCCACTTTCGAGTTCAAGGTCCTGGTGGATGCGTTCGCCGCCTACAACTACGTGGAGTTGCCGGTGCAGCCGGCGGTTGCTATCGTCGCCGGACCGCCGGTGCTCTACAAAGCGGTCCTCCCGACCGTGCGCCGCGCGGGCCAGACGTTCTCGCTCGGCTTCAAAGGCGAGGACAAGTGGGGCAATCCGAGCCATCTCGTCGATGGCACATTTACGCTTAGGGCGAACATGCCGGTCGCGGGACTGCCGGCGAGCATCGAGGCGCGTCGCGGCGCGTTCGCGTATCGCCTCGGCGGACTGTCGGTGAACGCGGCTGGCGAGCTGCACGTCCAGGTGCTCGATGCCTCCGGGCAGGTGGTGTGCGTGTCAAACCCGTTGCGCATCGTCGCCGATTCGGCGCTGCTGCCTTACTGGGCGGACCTTCACGGCCAGTCCGAGGAGACCATCGGCACGAATTCGGCACGTGAGTTCATCGAGTTTGCGCGCGACCGCGCTTTCCTCGACGCCATGAGCCACCAGGGCAACGACTTCCAGATCACGACGCCGTTCTGGGAGGAGCTGAACCGCCTCACCGCCGAATACAATCGAGACGGAGACTTCATCATCTTTCCGGGTTACGAATGGTCGGGTAACACGGGCCTGGGCGGCGACCGCAACGTGCTGTTCATGCACGAAGGCCGGCAGATCCGCCGCTCGCATCACGCGCTGGTGGAAGACCTCTCCGATCTCGCGACCGACGCGAACAGCTCCGACGACCTGTTCCGCGTGCTGAAGGACGAGGATTGCGTCGTGTTCGCGCACATCGGCGGCCGCTACGCCGACATCAAGATGAGCCACGATGCGCGCATCGAGCGCAGCGTCGAAGTGCATTCCGACTGGGGCACCTTCGAATGGCTGGTCGACGACGCGCTCGAGCAGGGCTATCGCGTCGGCATCGTGGCCAATTCCGACGGCCACAAGGGCCGCCATGGAGCCAGCCATCCCGGCGCGTCGCTGTTCGGCGCCTACGGCGGCCTGACCTGCCTGCTCGCCCCGGAACTCAGCCGCAAGGGATTGTTCGAGGCGATGCGCCGCCGCCACCACTACGCCACCACGGGTTGCCGCATGATCCTCGACACGCGGGTCGCCTTCGACAGTGACGCGGAGCTGTTCGACCAGGACCCGAACCTTGGCGCGACCGGGTCGCGCAGGGTGAGATCGGCCATGATGGGCGACATCCTGCGCACCGGCGATCGCGAGGTGAGCTTCGAAGTGGACATCGTCGCCTCGGCGCCGATCGAGCGCGTCGAAATCCGCAACCGGCTCGAGCTGCTGGAGACGGCACGCCCGTTCGAGGCGAAGGAACTCGGCAGGCGCATCCGGCTCATCTGGGAAGGCTCGGAATACCGCGGACGCGGGCGACAGTCGGTCTGGGACGGAGGGGCGAAGCTTCGCGGCAACACGTTCGAGCGCGTGTCGCCGATCAACATGTGGAACCTCGACAAGAAAATCGAGCGCGTGGCTGCGGATGAGCTCAAGTGGACCGCGCTTACGACCGGCGGCTTCGGCGGCGCCGACATCGTCCTCGGCGATGCGAAATCCGGCACGCTCTCGATAGCCACCGCTCCGGTGAAAGCGGAAGTGCGCGTTGCAGACGTCGGGCGCGAGGACATCGTGCTCGACTCGGGCGGCGGCATCCGTCGCCGGATGCGGCTGTACAGGCTTCCCGACGAAAATCCTGCGACACGGATGCAGCTGAGGCGCAGAATCCGCCTTCGGGATGCCCGCGACAACGCGCTCTACGTCTGCGTCACCCAGGAAGACGGGCACCTGATCTGGTCGAGCCCGATATATCTGTTTCGCTGATTTTTCGATCCCGGGAAAAAACAACATGAAAAAACTTGCAGTCCTCCTTGCCGCCTTCCTCATCGCCGGGGGCGCCATGGCTCAGATCTATCCCTCCAAGGTGATTACGCTGGCCGTGCCGCTCGCTATCGGCAGCACCTCTGACATCTTATCCCGCACGATCGGTGCGGAGCTCGCCAAGCGCCTCGGTCAGCCCGTCATCGTGGACAACCGCCCCGGAGCAGGTGGCACGAGTGCCCTGCAGCAGGTTGCGCGGGCGGCGCCCGACGGGTACACCATCGCTCTCATAACGAGCAGCACTCACGCGATCAACATCGGGCTTTATTCCAAGCCCGGTTACGACCCGGTCAGGGATTTCACGCCGATCACCGTGATTGGCGAGGTGTCCAATCTGATGATCGTGCACCCGAGCAATCCCGCGAAAACTGCACAGGATGTGATCGCGCAGGCAAAAGCGAAGCCCGGAGAGCTCACGTTTTCCTCCGGTGGCAACGGCACCAGCCACCATCTTTCCGGGATCCTGTTCGCTTCCATGGCCGGCATCGACTTAGTTCATGTCCCCTACAAAGGTGCGCCGCAGGGAATCACGGCGGTGATGTCTAAAGAAGTGACGATGGGCTTTTTCAATACGCCCACGGTGATTTCGCAGATCCGCGATGGGCGCCTGAAAGCGCTCGCGGCGACGAGCAAGACCCGTACGCCGTTCTTTCCTGCCGTGCCGACGCTCGACGAATCGGGATTGAAAGGCTACGAGGTCACGGTCTGGTTCGGATTCGCGGGCCCGGCCGGGCTGCCGGCTCCGGTCCTGGAGCGCCTCTACGGCGAAATGGCTAAGATCATGAAAGATCCGGCCGTGCGTGAAAAGCTGAGCAACCTGGGATTCGAGCTGATGCCGCAGATGCCGCCCGCCGAGTTCGGCAAACTGATCCAGAGAGACCTCGCGAAATGGGTGCCCATCGTCAAGGCTTCGGGGGCGACGGTCGATTGAGCTTGCGCGGCATCGCCAGCGGGATCTGGATTAAATTTCGATGTTTCCTCAGTACGGGTCCCCGTTCGGATGCAGCCGTGCCTCGAGTCCCGAGGACACCAAACTCTTCTCGACCGTCTCCGCCATCGCGCGCGCCTTGGCGCCATGGTGCTGCGCGGCGTCGCGCTGACCCTGCACCGTAAACAGGCGAGCCAGCGCGGCTTCCGTATCCAAGCGAAGCCGCACCCGACCGATGTCCTCCGCCAGCGCCGCGGCGCGCGACAACTCGGCCTGCGCTCGCGCGTAGGCTTTCTCCGCGAGCCATGCCTCGCCGCGCCAGCGCCGCGCGCTCGCTTCGAGCTCGCGCAAGCCGTTCGACTCCGCGAGCGCGAGCAATTCGTCCGCGACCGTGCGGCAGCGACCCGCGTCGCCCCGGCGGAGCGCGACCGCGGCCAATCCCTCGAGACACCTCACCATCAGGTAGCGCTCGGAGCTGCGGCGCGCTTGTTCGAGCGCGTCCTGCAGCGCCGGCGCGACGTCCTCGTGACCGAGCCGTGAGCGCGCGATCGCGCGGTGCGCCTCGATGGCAACGCGCCAGAAGTCGATGCCGGTTTCCCGGCCGAGCGCGAGACCGCGCTCCATGTGCTCGAGCGCCTGCTCGTTCAGGCCGAGGTCGAGCAGGAGATGGCCCATGAAATCGTACGCGATGAGCTGATAGCGCACCTGCTTCAGGCTCTCTAGCCAGCGCAGGGTCTTCATCATGCCGGTCCACGCTGCGCCGTAGTCTCCGGTGCAGGCGCGCACGTGGTCGAGCCCGAGAAGCGTGGGACCCATATGCCACTGAAGGTCCGCCGCACGCGCGATCTCGAGCGCCCGGTTGAGGTTCACCAGGGCACGCGGGTAGTCCCCGAGCCCTTTGGTTCCGGTGCAGGCGTGCCCGATCATCATCAGGTTCTCGGACTCGTAGCTCTTGTCGCCTATGCCGCGCGCGAGCTCGAGCGACCGGGTATAGCACTGGATCGCCGCGGCGGGCTCGGCGTTCGCAAAGTGCGCTTCGCCGCGCCCGTGGTAGGCCTGCACTGCGACGAGATCGGCAAGCCCGGCCCGCTCGCAGATTTCGACCGCCTCCTGGTGAAATCCGATGGCCTGGTCGTTCAGCCCGCTGCTCCAGGCGACCGTGCCGAGGTGATAGAGGGTGTCGGCTGCGTGGCGCTCGTCGTTCATCGCGCGGGATTCCGCCAGGGCCGCGGTGAGACAGGCGGTCGCCTCGCCGTACGCATCGGCGCGCCGGTACGCCATGCCGAGCTGAATCAGCGCATCGCGCGTTTTTTCCCGCTCGCCGGCGGCGCGCGCCGCATCGATGACGCGGCGCATATCGGCGACGGCGCCTTCGGTCTGCCCGGCCTGGGCGCGGGCCGCCCCGCGCCGCTCGTAGAGCGCGAGGCGTTCGCGCTCGTCCATCGCCTCCGGATGAGATTCGGCGAGCGCGACCGCCCGCTCGAGCCAGTGCAATGCGTCGCGCATCGCGAACAGCGCCTGCGAGCGCTCTCCCGCGAGGACGAGGTAGCGGAGCGCTTTCGACCAGTCGTGAGCGCGCTCGTAGTGCTCGGCGAGCCGGGCGTCGCGCTCGTGCGCTTCGCCTTCGCCGCGGCGCTCCAGGACTTCAGCCACCGACCGGTGCAGCAGCATGCGCCGGGTTCCGCCGATGTCGTGATAGACCACCTCGCGCAGCTTGTCGTGGCTGAAGTCGTAGATGCCGCCCTCGGACTCCTCGCGCAGCAAACGGCGCTTCACCAGCGCCTCCAGCGCGTCGAGCAGCTGCCCTTCGGGCTTGCGCGTCACGTCGAGCAGGGTGTCGAAGTCGAAGCGCCGGCCGAGTACGGCGGCGGTCTCGAGCGTCGGCCGGATCTCCTGCGGCACCTGCGTGATGCGGGCGCGCACGGCGGCGCGCAAGGCATCCGGAAGCATCGCGGGCTCCCCGCTCGCGCGGGTTTCCAGCGGGATCTCGCCTTCGATCAGGGACTGCAGGATCGACATGAGAAAGAACGGATTGCCCTCGGTTTCACGATGCAGGCGTTCGGCCAATCCCGGGGCGGCGAGCCGCGAGCCGCCGAGCGCCGCGACGAGGCTCTCGGCATCGCCCAGTCCCAGTCGCGCGAGCGGCACACAGCGCGCGTCGGTCTCGCGGCGCAGGCTCTCGACCAGCCGCGCGAGCCGCTCGTCGCTCGCGAGATTCTCGTCGCGATACGCGTAGATCACGAGAGCCGGTCGCTCCGCGACATGCCGGGCGAGGTAGTGGAGCACCTGCGCGCTCGCGTCGTCCGCCCACTGGATATCGTCCACCGCGAGAATGAGCGGCCGACCGTCTCTCATCGCTTCGAGGATCTGCCCGACTGCGCGCGACAGGCGCGCCTGGCGTGCCTCCGGGAAATCGCGCGACAGGTGGGGCAAATCCGGAAAGCGCTCGGCCACCGCGGGAACCAGCGCGGCAAGCTCGGCGAGCGACACGGGCGCGATTTTGCGCAACGCGGCAGGTGACGCCAGGTCAAGCGCGCGCGTGACCAGGTCGATCACGGGCTGATAGGGCATCGCCCGGTCGATCTCGAAACAATTCGTCGCGAGCGTCGGCAGACCCTGGGCTTCCGCGTAGCGCGCGACCTCGCGCATCAAACGGCTCTTGCCGATACCGGGCTCGCCCTCGATCAGGACGGCCTGGCCGATGCCGGTCGTCAACCGCGCGATGAGCCCGATCAGCAGGCCGTATTCGACGCCCCGGCCGACAAAGGGCGCGCTTTCTATGGAGCGAATAGCGGGATCGTGCGCGGTTTCGGCTGCAGGCTCGCCCGCGGCCGCGCCGAGCGGCGCGGCGGCCAGCGGCAGGCGATGGGTGGCGCGGATTGCGCGCGCCGCATCGAGGAAGGCGCGCCGCTCCTCTTGCGGGATGGCGAGCGCCGTGACGAGCCGGTCGGCGAGATGCCGCGACGGCCTGCGCTCATCGGCTTCGATCTTTCTGATCGTGAAGTCCGAGCAGCTGACCCGCTGGGCGAGCGCCTCCTGGGTGAGATCGAGCGCCTTGCGGCGCCGCCTCAGCCAGTAGCCAAAAGAATGCGCACCGTCCTGCACCTGCCCTGAACCCCCCCAGTCTCAGCTGCCCGCGTCCACGGCGCTGTCCCTGCATTTGTCCCGCATCCTGTCCCGCTTTGCGGGACCCCGTGCGCTCGCGCGTGGAGTGGAATAGCGGCACGTCGATCGGTCAGGCCAGGGCCGGATCCGACGATGAGCAACGGTAACACGCTGCCAAGAGACGTTCCAAACCGACTTACCAGGAGAACAGTCATGCCAGCAGTCATTTCCGCCGACCCTCCCGCCATCGACTTCTCGGCCGTGAAAACCAAGCAGCAAGCCGCCTGGTCCGCCGGGGACTATGCCGTCGTCGGCACCACGCTGCAGATCGTCGGCGAATCGCTGTGCGAGGCGCTCGAGCTGCGTCCGGGCGCCCGCGTCCTCGACATCGCCGCAGGCAACGGCAATGCGACGCTCGCCGCCGCGCGGCGTTGGGCGGATGTGACCTCGACCGACTACGTCCCGGCGCTGCTCGAGCGCGGGCGCGCCCGGGCGGGCGCCGAAGGCCTGCCGGTGAAGTTCGAGCAGGCCGACGCCGAGAACCTGAAGTATGCCGACGCGAGTTTCGATGTCGTGTTGTCCACCTTCGGCGTGATGTTCACTCCCGACCAGGAGAAAGCGGCCGCCGAAATGGCGCGGGTCTGCAAGCCGGGCGGAAAAATCGGCCTGGCCAACTGGACCCCTTCCAGCTTCATCGGTGAGCTGTTCAAGCTGATGGGTCGCTACCTGCCCCCGCCGGCCGGCGTGAAGCCGCCCTCGCTCTGGGGCACGGAAGAGCGCCTGCGCGAGCTTTTCGGCAATCGGCTCGACTCGATGGCGATCGGGCGCAAGGACTTCGTGTTTCGCTACCGCAGCGCGGCCCACTGGCTCGAGGTCTTTCGCACCTTCTACGGCCCGATGCAGAAGGCGTTCGGCGCGCTCGATTCCGCCAGGCAGGAATCGCTCGCCACGGACCTGATCGCCCTGGCCGAACGGTTCAATCGCGCGACCGACGGTTCGATGGCGGCGCCGGGCCAGTATCTCGAGGTGGTCATCAAGCGCAAGTAGTGCCTCAAGGACTCTCGTCTTCCAACGCACGCGCGAGAGCCGGTTCCTGAAGTGCGTTACCGATGATGTAGAGGAGAACAGAATGACTGAAGCCGATCGCATCAAATATCTACGCATCGCCCTGGTACTCGTGGGGCTGACCTTCACTTTCGGCCTGTGGCCGCTCGGCATCGTCTGGCCGTCCGGCTGGACCTGGCACGAGGCGGGACGCTCGGAATATCTCGAGATGATCCTGGGCATCTATGCCACGCTCGGCGTGTTCCTGATGCTCGCCGCTCGCAATCCGGTCGCACATAGAAGCCTGATCTGGTTTACCGTCTGGTCGAGCATCGTGCACGGCGCGATCATGGGGGTCCAGTCTGTCGCCAATCACCAGCACATCGGGCATCTCTGGGGGGACGTCCTGGCTTTGATTGCCGTTGCAGCTGTGTTAGCAGTCCTGACCCCGCGTCAGACCTTCGCAACTCAGCAGCAATAACCACCGGCGGCATGGCGAGCGCAAGGACTTCGTGTTTCGTTATCGCAGCACGGCCCACTACCAAGGAGATTCATCATGAGCAAAGCTTACAAAGGCAGCTGTTTTTGCGGCGCGGTACAGTTCACTGTCAGCGGTGAGCCGGCCGGGATGGGTTATTGCCACTGCGAGTCGTGCCGAAGCTGGTCGGCAGGGCCCGTCAACGCCTTCACCTTATGGAAACCCGAAGCGGTGAAGATCACGCGTGGTGCCGACAACGTCGGCACTTACAACAAGACGCCGAAGAGCTACCGCAAATGGTGCAAGACGTGCGGGGGCCACATCTTCACCGAGCATCCCGGCATGGGACTCACCGACGTGTATGCAGCGGTGATTCCGGACTTCCCGTATCAGGCCGGCGTCCATGTGCACTATCAGGAGACGAAGCTGCACATCAAGGACGGGCTGCCGAAGATGAAGGACGTCCCGAAGGAAATGGGCGGCTCGGGCGTCAGCGTAGGGGAATAACGACCCGCGGTTCGCCGGCGGCCCCGGGCCGGTATCTCGAGGTGGTCATCAAGCGCAAGTAATGCGAGGATACGACCATGAAGATCGCGGGCAGCGCGCTGGAACTCGTCGGGAACACGCCGCTCGTGCGGCTGAACCGGATTGCGGCGGGCTCGTCCGCGCAGGTCGTCGCGAAGCTCGAGTTCTATGCGCCGGGTGCGAGCGTGAAGGACCGGATCGGGGTTGCGATGATCGATGCCGCGGAGCACGCCGGGACGCTCAAGCCCGGCATGATCGTGGTCGAGCCGACCAGCGGGAACACCGGCATCGCGCTTGCGTGGGTGTGCGCGGTGAAGGGTTACCGCTGCATGCTCTTCATGCCGGAATCCATGAGCCGCGAGCGCCGGGCGGTGATTCGCGCGTTCGGTGCCGAGCTCGTGCTCACGCCGGCGGCCGAAGGCGCCATCGGCGCGGTCAAGCGCGCCGAAGAACTGGCGGCCTCCGATCCCGCGCGCTACTTCATGCCGCAGCAGTTCAAGAATCCCGCGAACCCGGAGATCCATCGGCGCACCACTGCCGAGGAGATCTGGCGCGATACCGACGGCAAGGCCGACATCCTCGTCTCGGGAATCGGCACCGGAGGGACGATCACCGGTGTCGGCGAGGTCATCAAGGCGCGCAAGCCCGGATTCAAATGCATCGCGGTCGAGCCCGACGCTTCCGCTGTCTTGTCGGGCGGAGCGAAGGGGCCTCACGCGATCCAGGGTCTGGGCGCGGGTTTCGTCCCCGAGATCCTGAATCGCAGCATCTACGACGAGATCATCCGCGTGACGAACGACGACGCGATCGTGACTGCGCGCCGCCTGGCGAAAGAAGAGGGCCTCTTCGTCGGCATCTCCTCGGGCGCGGCGGTGTGGGCGGCGCTGCAGGTCGGGCGTCGGCCCGAGCACGCGGGCAAGCTGATCGTCGCGATCCTGCCCTCGTATGGCGAGCGCTATCTGACATCCCCGTTGTACGCGGGCCTCATGGATTGACGGGGTGGCGCTCAACGCGGGATTCCGCCCTGGGGCGTTATTTCCGGGCGGTTGCGGGAATCGCGAACGCCAGCACGAAGGTCAGCAGCGTCAGGGCCGCGGAAATTACGAACACATAAGAACCCAGGCCGTCGTACAGCAGTCCACCGGCGAGCAAACCGATGATGCTGGCCACGGCAGCCACACTGCCGGCGAGGCCCTGAACCGTGCCCTGCAAGTTCCGGTCGGCGGTCTTCGCCAGGACCGAGAGCAATGAAGGCCACATGACGCCGTTGCCGAGGGCGAGCAGAGCCGTGCCGACGTAAAGGGTTGCGGTATCGGCTGCGCTGAAAAACGGGAAGCTGGCGGCCAGCACCAGGCTGCCGCCGAGGACCAGGATACGGTCGGACCAGATTTTCGAGACGCGCTTCAACACCGGACCCTGCACCAACGCCATCATCAATCCCATGACGGAAAAAAACACGCCGGTTTCGGCGAGCGACCAGTGGATCCCGGTCGCCGCGTACACGGGAAAGCTGACGTAAAAGAGATTGAAGGCGAGGAACACGAGGAAGTACAGCACGAGCAGGAGCCCCACCGACGGCAGCGCCAGGATCGCGGCGATCGATAGTTTCGGCGCGGCCGTCAGCCGAAAACACGGCTTGTGATCCTGGCCAAGGATCTTGCGCACGCTAAAGGTCTCCGGGTCGGTCCGCAAGGCGTAGGGTTCAGTCTCCGGGAGCCAGAAGGCGACCATCAGACTGGCTATCACCGAGATGACGAAAGCGGCGAGGACGGGCAGCGTCTCCCCCATTGCCATGGCCCCGAGCGCGCCGGCGATCGCCGGCCCCAAAACAAACCCGAGGTTCGCCGACACCGCCATCCTGCCGAAATTGGCGCTGCGGTTGGAGTCGTCGCTGATGTCCGCGAGGTAGGCATTCGCGACTGACACGCTGCCGCCCGTCGTCCCGTCCAGCGCCCGGGCGACAAAAAGCACCACGAGCGGCACCGTGAGAGTGAAAGCGCCAAGCACGGGGGAATGCACTTCGAACAAGGGCCGGACCGGAAGCCAGAGCGCCGCCAGAAAGATTCCCCAAGAGATAAGGGTCCCGACCTGACACAGCAGCAGGATACGCCGCCGCCCGTAGCGATCCGACCAACGCCCCAGCACCGGCGCGCCCAGCAGTTGGAAGAAGGAATAGGTCGCACCCATGACCCCATAGACGAGCGCGTTGCCGCCGAGCTTGGTGACGAGATAGACCAGAAACGGCAGCACGATGCTGAAACCGAGCGTGCCGACGAAGTTGACCGCCAGGATCGGGAAGACCGACACACGGCCGGATGGCTTCGTCTCGACTGCCTTCGCTGGCTCCATCCTGATGTTTCCCTCTCGGCTCCAGTTTATTAGCTTCGTTCGATTTTCCTGTCAAAATGGATTTCCGAGGTCACGTCACATCGGTCCATCGCGAGAAACCCCGCCATCGCGGCGATCAGCACCAGGCGCATCTGCTAGGGCAGCAGGTGCTTGCGGAAGAACGCCGCGATCCTGCGGTTCATCTCGGGGAGCACCGAGCGGTCGAAGCCGGGCGGGTCGTTCATCAGTTCGGCGGCGAGGCCGGACCGCCCGGGCGGGAAAGGCGACAGCAGCGCGCCGTGACCTCCGTTCGGGAAATCGCCGAGCCGCTCGCACGCGGCGCATCTCTGGAGGACGCGGTCGCTGTGGAAGCGCGGGAGCAGCCACTTGTCCTGCCCCGCGGTCACCAGCGCGAGCGGCACGCGCGGTGCGGCGAGCGAATTCATGTCGAAGTCGGCGGCATACGGGACGGCGGCGACGATCGCGGCGATGCGCGGCTCGGCGTGGGTGTACGAGGTCGCGTCTTCGAAGCGCCAGCGGATCACCGCCAGGACGATCGTCTTCTTCAATCCGTCCAGGAAGTCGCCGTTCAGCCGTGTCGCGAGGCCCACGCAGCTGTAGAAATCCTCGGCGATGTGCGCTTCGCAGTG
>WNFA01005018.1_pt1 | contig 13706 bp, 9 predicted proteins | sample 5400481 | NCBI WGS metagenome assembly WNFA01 (sample SAMN13153340, study PRJNA577476) | soil metagenome | isolation source: 120 cm saprolite under Douglas fir tree site 2 hole 1 replicate 2 | place: USA:California | collected 2015-04-18 | reverse complement strand
TCACGCGCGTCGGCGCTTCGCGAGACATTCGGGGCCAGTCCAAGGTGCTGCGAATGGTGATCGAGCCGTTGAAGCCTAACCAGAAGGTTGGAAGCTCGCTCGTAGCCAAAGTACGCATCGTCGGCGCCAATCGAGTGCCCAAGAAGAGAGACGCCGGGGAATTATGGGTCGACAAAGATTTCGGGCAAATCATTTTCACTGAGCCACCAGCAGCTGCCGCTGGCGCTGGCGCGAACGATCGTGGTTTCTTGCACGATAACTACACCATCCTTCGCACGGACGGAACGAACTTCTTTGGAGTCTGGTCGTCGGGCGACGACGACGACAATCCGCCGCGCGGGTACTTCTGCGCGAGTCCGACCAGATCGGCTAGCTTCCCCGAAGCTGGTGCCAGAGATACGCGTAAGTGAGGGCCAGACGCTTCGCCTTCTGCTCGTTGGTCACGCCCGACCCGTGGCCGCCGTCGGTGTTCTCGAAGTAGTAGAGAAGCAGTAGAACAGAAGCCGCAGAAGCCAAGCGTCTTGAGACGCTCGCCAAACCGGCCGCACGTTCGCATGTGTTGCTCCTACCGAGTCTCAAGCGAATGTCGCCCGCGATCTTGTTAAGAGCGTTCCAATGGAGGGGCCTAACTCAATGACCCGGGTGGGTTTCGAACCCACGACCTACGGATTAAAAGTCCGTTGCTCTACCAACTGAGCTACCGGGTCTGTGGCCTTCAAGATAATGGGCCGGCACTCATCCGGGAGATATCACAAATCTTCGTTGAGTGCGATTAAAAGGCCTCCAGCCGGCGATATAGGCGGCTTAGGTACCCAAGGGCCACAAAGAATCGTCTGGCGAGTAACCCGAGTAACGGGTGCGAAAATGCCATTTACCTTCGCAAAGGTCAACGCGGTGATTCGCGCTGTGAGGATGTCACGCCAGCGCGAGATCGCGGCTGCACGCATGGCCGCGCTGGAAGAGAGCAATCATCTCCTTCAGACCCAGGCCCGTCAGCTCGAGCTCCAGACCAACGAAGCGCGCGAGCTCGCACACGAGCTGGCCCTCACCAACGAAGAGCTGCGCGCCGTAATCAGCGAAGCGAGAAAGGCCTGGGCCGCAGCTGACGCCGCCAACCGCTCGAAGGCCGAATTCCTGACTGTCATGAGTCACGAGCTGCGGACTCCGCTCAACTCGATAGGCGGTTACGTGGACCTGCTGGAAATGGAGTTGCGCGGACCGCTGACCGACGCCCAGAAATCCGACCTCGCGCGCATCAAGCGGAGCCAACACCATCTGCTGGGCATCATCAACGACATTCTGAACTTCACCCGTCTCGAAGCCACCGAGGTCAAGTTCGATATCATCGATGTCCCGCTTCGCGCCTTGATCGGCGACCTCGACGCCGTGGTCAGCCCGCTCGCGCGCGCCAAGTCCATCGCTTACCGGTGCACTTCGCCCCCCGTCAACGTGTACGCGCGCACCGACGCGGACAAGCTTCGCCAGATCATGATCAACCTTCTCTCCAACGCCGTGAAGTTCACGCCCGAGGGTGGACGTATCAGGCTTTCGTGCACGGTGTTGGAGAAATCGGTTTCGATCCACGTCGAGGACAACGGCCCTGGCATCCCGCACGACAAGCAAGAGGCCGTGTTCCAGCCGTTCGTACAGCTCGATCAGGGCCTGACGCGGACTACCGAGGGCACCGGGCTCGGTCTGGCAATCAGCCGCGGACTGGCGCGAGGGATGGGGGGCGACGTACAGGTCCGAAGTGATGTTGGCGTCGGATCGGTGTTCACGGTGACGATCCCGCTCGCCAGTCCTCGTACTTCTTCAATCGAAAGCAGCGCAGCCTCAGCATCGGGAGCAATGCGGGCGGATTGAACTGCAGTTTTCAGTAGCGGGGGCCAGCCTTGCGCACCGAGCCGTCCCGTGGGATTTTCGCTCTCCCCATCCTCCTGCAGCATGCCAAGCAGAAACACAATCCCCCTCGTTGCGACCCTCATCGCCACCGTTGCCTGCGCGTCGACCTCGCAGCACCAAACAGCGACCCCGCCGGCTCCCGAGATTGCGACCGGATCACAGCTTCAGGCCAAGACGGCTGGAATGGAGAAACGCGACGGTTTTATCCCGCTTTACCTCGACGCCAAACAAGGCAAGATCTACCTCGAGATTCCGCGCGACTCAACTCGTGCACTCATGTTCGTCAGTCTGGCCACCGGCCTGGGATCGAATCCGATCGGCCTCGACCGCGGAGCGAGCGGCGATTCCTACATCGCACGCTTCGAGAAGAATGGAGACCACGTCCTGGTCGTGTTCGAGAACTGGAATTACCGAACGTCGGCGCTCGACAATCCGGCCCACGCACGAACGGTTCTCGAGGCATTTCCCCCGAGCGCTGCCGCAGCGCTCCCGATCATTGCCCAGGATGGTCAACGTCTGGTCGTCGATGCCACCGAGTTCTTCATGCGCGACTGGAACAACGTGACTGGGACCATCACGTCGAGCAACGAGGGATCGTACTCCGTCGCTCGCGACAGGTCGAGCATCTACAAACCTTACACGAAGGCTTTCCCGGAGAATACCGAAGTCGATGTCGCGCTCACATTTGCCGCCCAGGGGCGCGCCGGGCAGATCATTTCGTCGATTGTCCCCGACGGAAAATCGTTCACGCTCAGGCAGATCGCGCGTCACCGGCTGGAGCGAGTGAATCCGGCGGATCCAAACAGTCCAATCAGGAACCCGCTCATCTACTACATCGACCGCGGAATTCCGGAGCCCATCCGAACCGCGACGAAGCAGGGCGTCAGCTGGTGGATCGAAGCCTTCGACCGGGCCGGACTGAAGGGTGGCTTCAGGGTCGAGGACCTGCCCGAAGGCGTGGACCCGATGGACGCTCGTTACAATGTCGTCCAGTGGGAGAATCGAAACGAGCGCGGCTGGTCGGTCGGCGGCGCGCTCAGCGATCCGCGGACGGGCGAGATCATCAAAGGCATGGCGCGTCTGGATTCGCACCGCGCCCGAACGGATTACAACATCTACGCTGGACTGTTTGGCGCGGACGCGGCGGCGGCTGATACCGCGTTCGTGCTCGCCCGCGTCCGGCAGGTAAGCGCGCACGAAGTGGGACACACGCTGGGCCTCTCCCACAACTACATCGCGTCGACCTACGATCGCGGATCGGTAATGGATTATCCCCCGCCCCGAGTTACCGTCAACGCGAGTGGCGACATCGACATCTCGAGCGCTTACGCAGTGGGCCCCGGCGCTTACGATGTGTTCGCGATTCACTGGGGCTACGGCATTTTCCCTCCCGAATCCGAGAAGGACTCGTTGCGCACAATCGTCGAGGACGGATTGCGACGCGGCTTCCTTTTCCTCTCCGATGCCGACGCGCGTCCCGAATTCGCGTCGGACCCGCGGACGAATCTTTGGGATGATGCGTCGACACCCACCGAGTTCCTGCAGCACGAGATGGCGGCGCGGAGAGTGGCGATATCCAGATTCGGAGAGCGCAACATCCGCGTCGGGGAGCCGATCGCGCTTCTTCAGGAGCGCTTCGTTCCCCTCTATTTCATGCACCGGTTCGCGCTCAATTCGCTGACCAAGACGATTGGTGGGATGGAGTACGCAAACGCTGTCCGTGGCGACCGCGTCCAGGCGACCCGCCCTATCGACCCGGCCTCCCAGCGCGCGGCACTGGCGTCCCTGATTTTGGCGCTCGAGCCGCGTGAACTGGCGATCCCCGATACGGTCGTCACCCTGCTCGGACCGCGGCCCTTTTCCTACCAGCCCTACGTCGAGCTGTTCAGCAGCCGCACGCGTCCCGCGTTCGACGAGCTGGGTGCGGCGCGCACGCTGGCGCAGCTGATCGTAGACGGAATTCTTCAGCGCGAGCGCGCCGCGCGCGTCGTCGCATTTCAGACCCGCGCGGCGCACCCCCTTACGCTCGGAGAGGTGGTCGACGCGCTGACCGCTGACTGGAGCGCGCCTGATCCTGCCGGTCCCAAGCTTGCCGCGTTGAGACGGGTCGCACAGCGAGCGGTCGTCGATCGCATGCTGCTTCTGGCCGCGGACAAGGAAGCGGCCCCAGAGGTCCGGTCGCTCGTCGAGCTGAAGATGAGTTCCCTGCGCACCCGCAGCCGCGCGCTGGCTGTCTCGGGAGACGAACAGCGCCGTGCGCACTGGACGAGCATAGCAGCGGACCTCAATCGCTGGCTCGAGCGGCAGGAGCTTCCGTCCCCCACTCCGGCACTGCGCGCACCGCCGGGAGATCCGTTTGGAATTGATTGGTGATTCCCCCAGACTCCTCTGGAGCGCGTTGAGCGGCGCTTTCGGTCGCGTCGCTCTCCGCGCACCTGAGACGCCTTTGCTTGCTGTGATTCTTGCAGTATTGGGACGTCGAAATTGTGTCCGCAACCACGCGTTGTTCGTCAGATAGTGTTCGACTTCTCTTCTCCGCAATCCCTTCTTGGCCAACGATTACGCGCTGACAAGCCCCGTCAGGCTCGCCGCTCTCCATAATACAGGACTTCTCGAGACACCCGCAGACGACCGCCTGGACGTTTTCACGCGCCTCGCGGCGGAACTGCTGGCCGTTCCCACGGTTCTGATCTCGCTCGTCGACGCCAAACGCCAATGCTTCAAGAGCGTAGCCGGTAACGGCAGCTCCCCGCCCGTTGGCTGGAATTCCCTCGACGCATCGTTCTGCCAGGATGTCGTGGGAAAGGGTATTCCGCTCATCATGGCGGATGCGCGGAACGATCCCGCATTCGCTGACCGCGACACCAAAGTCCGGGCTTATGCTGGAGTCCCACTCACCACCGAGGACGGACACATCCTCGGCGCTCTGTGCGCCTTCGATGAGAGCCCTCGCGACTGGAGTAAGCGCGACGTCGAAGTATTGACCGCGCTTGCCACTGCTGTCATGTCGGAGATTCAACGCCGGATTGCCGCTCGCGGGGCGCACGACACCCAGCTGCGCCTGATCGCCGAGCGGACGCTCGCACACGCCGTTCAGCAGCAGATGCCGGTCGGCGTCGTCGTAGCGGAAGTACCGTCGGGACGGCTCATATCGGTCAACGCCCAGATGACGGAGATCTTTTTGACTTCGTTCAAGCCCGCGCCCGATCTGAACAGCTACGACGAGTGGGTCGGATTTCGCGACGACGGCACCCCCGTCGGTGCCATGGAGTGGCCGTTGGCGCGCACGGTTTTGACAAAGGAACCCGTACGTGGAGAGGAAATTCGCATCCGGCGCGGAGATGGCACCGACGGATTCATTCGAATGAGCTCGGCGCCGGTGGCCGATGCCGACGGAAAGATCGTTGCCGCAGTCGCGATCGTTGTGGATGTGACGGATCAGCGGAAAGCAGAGCGGGCGGTACGGTCAACAGACGAGCGCCTTCGCTTCGTGGCGAGGGCCACTAACGACGTGATATGGGATTGGAACATTCAGACGAACGCGCTCGTCTGGAACGACTCAGTCGAGCACGTCTTCGGCCACAAGCAGGCCAAGATCTTCCCCGAGATCCAGTGGTGGTACGATCACATCCATCCGGAAGATCGCGAGCGAGTCGTCTCCGGACTGCACGGAGTCCTGGATCACGGCGGAACGAGCTGGAGCGATCAGTACCGCTATCGCAGGTCAGATGGTACCTATGCCAACGTGATGGATCGCGGCCACATTGCGCGCGACAACGTCGGGGCCGCAATCCGAATGATTGGAGCGATGACAGATGTGACCGAGCGCTCGCGCTCCGAGGCGGCGATTGGGTTCCAGGCACAGCTGCTCAACGCCGTACAACAGGCAGTCGTGGCTACGGACCCTGACGGGCTGGTGATCTTCTGGAACGCGTTCGCGGAAAAACTTTACGGGTGGGCCGCCGAGGAGGCCGTTGGAAGATCGATCCAGGAGCTGACGCCGTCTCCCTTCCTGCGCGATCACGGCGGAGAGATTGGTCAGCGCGGAGAAGCGGGAGAAAGCTGGACGGGCGAGTATCTGGTGCAGGGCAAATCGGGAAAGGCATTCCCTGCGCTTCTCACCACGGCGCCCGTCCGCGACGAACGGGGGACAGTGGTGGGATACGTTCGCGTCTCGATCGATCTGACCGAGCGACGCAACCTCGAGGAACAATTCCGCCAGTCGCAGAAGATGGATGCAGTAGGCCGGCTGGCGGGAGGGATCGCCCACGATTTCAACAACCTCCTCACGGTGATCAGGCTCAACACTGAAATCATCATGGAGGGGTTCGACCCCGCGGATCCGCGCAGCGAGGACGTCAAGCAAATAAGAAGCGCGGCGGAGCGAGCGTCCGCCCTCACGAAGCAGCTGCTGGCGTTCAGCCGGAAGCAGATTCTGCAGCCAAGAGTGCTCGACATGAACAGCGTGGTGGCGACGGTCGAGCCGATGCTTCGCCGCCTGATCGGCGAAGACGTCACCATCGCGTCGACCTGCGCGGCGCGCGGCTACGTCGTCGCTGATCCGGGTCAGCTCGAGCAAATTCTCGTCAACCTGGTTGTGAACGCTCGCGATGCCATGCCACAAGGCGGCACGATCAGCATCGAGACCAGGAACGTCGAGCTCGACGAGACCTACACCAGCGAGCACGCGCCAGTCATGCCTGGACGGTACATCATGCTGGCAGTGGGAGACACCGGCGTCGGAATGAGCGTTGACACCCGAGAGCATGCGTTCGATCCGTTCTTCACGACCAAGGATGCCGGAAAGGGAACGGGACTCGGCCTGGCAACCGTATATGGCATCGTCAAGCAGTCCGGCGGGTATGTCTGGATTTACAGTGAGCCGGGGCTGGGAACCTCGCTCAAGCTCTATTTCCCGGAAGTAAGCGCCGCGGCGGCTTTTCAGCCCGCGGAATACAATCCCGCGTCGAAGCAGGCGGCGCGAGGATCGGAGACGATCCTGCTCGTTGAGGACGAAGCGGCCGTGCGCGGACTGACGTCGAGGATTCTGGAGAAGCAGGGATACCGCGTGCTTTCCGCGCAGCACGGACGCGAGGCAATGGACATCGCGACGAAAGAGGAAGGAACGATCGATCTGGTGCTTACGGACATCGTGATGCCCGGGATGAACGGCCGTGGTCTCGTGGAGCGTCTGGCGGGGATTCGCCCCATGATGAAATCACTTTATATGTCGGGTTACACCGATGACGACATCATCCGTCGCGGATTCATGGAGCCCTCGAAGAGCTTCTTGCAAAAGCCCTTCACGTCGGAATCTCTGCTCCAAATTGTGAGGAAGGTTCTGGACGAAGGCTGAGGTGTCCGGTTGAACGCTGGTGCGCTGTCTGGTTGAGCGCGGGTGCGCCGCCCTGTATATAAGAGCATGAACTCCGGGAATTCCGGCATTGCGGGCGCGATGATCGCGATCGCAATGCTCGCTGCTAACGCGCACGCTCAGGACACCGCGGTGACGCGGCTCGAGCCGGTAGTCGTGGAAGTCGGACGCGGAGCACACAGATCCCCCCTCGATCTTCCTTTCGCGGTCACCGTTCAAACTCCGGATTCCATGCGGCCCGGTCAGCGGCATCTCTCGTTGGACGAGACGCTGTGGCTGATTCCGGGTCTCTCCGTCTCGAATCGCAACAACCCGTCGCAGGATCCGCGCATCTCCATTCGCGGATTCGGCGCGCGCTCCGCGTTCGGGGTCCGCGGCATCCGGGTGCTACGTGACGGAATTCCACTCACGCTTCCCGACGGACAGACGCCGGTTGACTATCTCGATCTCGAGTCAGTAGGTCGCGTGGAGGTAATGCGTGGGAGTGCTTCCTCGCTCTATGGAAATGCCGGCGGCGGTGTCGTCGATATAAGGACCAGCGAGCCGCCTCCAGTTCCGGTGTCTGGCGCGGTCCGGATGTGGAATGGAGGATTTGGCACGCGCCGCTTCGTCGCTAAGACCGCGGGGGAAACCGAGGGATTGGGATATCAGGCCAACGTTGCGCGAACCGAGAGTGACGGTTATCGCGACTACTCGCGTCAGCGAATGACGAACGGGTTCGCGCGCATGTCCTATGACGACGGCGGAGGATCGTACGCTCTCGAATGGCTCGGTGTAAACACGCCGGCGGCACAGAATCCCGGAGCCATTACGCGGGCGCAGTTCGAGTCGAATCCGCAGTTGGCCGATCCGCTCTCGGTAACCAAACGCGCCCGGAAAGCCGTGAAACAGTCACAGTTTGGACTGACGGCGCGACGCAGCGGCGCGCGCGGGGAGATCGAAGCATCGGGTTACATCGGCACACGAGCGCTCGACAATCCGCTCACGTTCGCGATCGTTGACGTCGACCGCAGCATGTCGGGTGGAAATCTGCGCGCCACGGTTCCCGTCACGCTGTTCGGCGCCGAGCAAAGGCTCACCGCTGGGACAGAGGTGCAGCTGCAGAACGATCTGCGGCGGAATTTTACGAACTGCAACAACGCGCCCCAACCGCTCGTACCTGTTCCAACGCTTGCCTGCCCGAACGTGGGTGTCGAGCGTGGCACGGTGACGCTGAATCAGCGCGAGCTCGTGTCTTCAGTTGGGTCGTACATCCGCGATGAGCTCGACTTGGGAAAACGATACACCCTCACTGCGTCGGCCCGGGCGGATGCCGTGCGCTTCCGGGTCAAGGACAAGCTGATCACAGCGACGAACCCGGACGACTCGGGACAACGGCTGCTCCATGCGGTGAGTCCAATGGTTGGGGTCCTCGCCCGGCTTTCTGAATCGCACAGCGCCTACGCGAACATCTCGTCCGCATTTGAGACTCCCACCGCAACGGAGCTCGGGAATCAGCCGAGTGGCGCGGGCGGGATCAATCGCGACCTGAAGCCACAGCGCTCGACCACGTACGAAGTCGGGGTGAAGGGCGTGGGAGAGAGCGGACTGCAATACAACGCTGCACTGTTCGCGACCGGGGTTCACGACGAGCTGATTCCATTCGACATCCCTGCAAGCAGTGGCCGGCGATATTTCCGGAACGCCGGCCGCACGTCGCGCCGGGGGGTTGAGCTCGGCCTTGGAGTCGCGATCAGGCAACTCGAATTAGGCGGAGCCTACACCTACGCGAACTATCGTTTCGTCGATTTCACTGTGGACACGTCCCACTACGCCGGAAACCGAATCCCCGGTATTCCGCGGCAGACGCTGCAGGCAACCGCCTCTTTGCACGGCTCGATCGCGACGCTCGTCACCGAAGCAACGCTCGCTGATAGAATGTTCGTCAACGATGCGAATTCGGAGAGCTCTCCCGGCTACGCGATCTTCAACGCGAGAATCGTTTCGAGTGCGTTGTGGAGCGGATCTGGGGCTGAGCTCACTCTAGGCGCGCAGAATCTCTTCAACACGCGCTACATCTCGTCCGTCAGCGTGAATGCGGCCGGTGGGAAGTTCTACGAGCCGGGCTCCCAGCGCTCGATCTACGTCGGCCTGAGCTTGCTCGCCGCAAGTCGGCACTCCCGGTGACGCCTCGCGCCCGCTACGTGTAGCGAAGTGGGTTAATACAATCAGGCGCCCATCTACCGATCCCTCGACGACCATGTCATAGAAACCTTGGTGTCAGGAATACGATCGTGTATAGCGCAACCCAGGAGAGGGCAACGAAATACCAGTACACGGCGTTCGCCGAGATGTCGCCGACATGCTGCCCTTCCACGGGTCCCGCGAGCACGAAGACCGCAATGATGAGAGTCTCGAGCGTCGCAGCGATAATGTGCGCGAAATGCACGGCGAGAATCGACCAGACGATCGCGCCATAGGCGTTCGTGTCCCAGCGGGCGTGAACGCCTATGAATTCGAGGATGCGGAGCACGGCTGCAACGATCCCGAACAGGACGCAGAGCAGCAGGCCGACTCCGATCAGTCTCGACTTGCCATGATTCTGCGCGAGCTTCACCACATACCACATCGGAAGAATGCTTACGACGAGAACAGCGACATTCAGCGTCGAAGCCCCAAGTTCGGGGAGAGGAGTTCTCGGCGGCGGCCAGGCATTGAAGTTCCGCCGAATGTAGAAGTAGGTCACGATCAGAATCGCGAAGCCAGCCCCCTCCATCGTGATCATCAGCGTACTGCCCCACCAAAACGGAGCGTGATGACTGAATCCCTGGTCGGGCAGCCCGGCGTCAAGTACCGGACGTCGCTTCATGGCGCCTCCTGCGAGGTCCGGAAAGGTAATCGGTCGGTGAGGGTCGGTTGTCGGTCCGGGGGCGCTGCGGTCTCGCCGTAATGGCAAGAACTGAAAAAAAGAGGGAGCCAGACGGCTCCCTCTTTTAATGCGCGTTGGTGATAGTCGAGCCGTGCCAGCCTACTGCTTCCTCAGCTCTATGCTTCCGTTTACGCTGCTGGCTCTGACGTCGCGTCCGCCGCTCCCGATTTTACCAGACGCGTGGCGCGGACCCCAGCGGCCTGTGATTGTAAGCGGGAAATCGCTCTCGATTCCACCGGAAACGGTGTCGAAGCGGAAGTTGGCGTCGAAGCGCGCGGGGACATAAATCGCCACGGATCCGTTGACGGTTTTGAAGTTCATGTCGTCGTCGCCCTGGAGGGAAGCCATCCTTGCATCGACGTTTCCGTTGACTGTTTCTGCCGTCACGGGACCGGCAGCGGTATTCACGGTTACACCGCCGTTCACGGTGCTCGCCCGTACGGGTCCGGTGGTATTGCGAACAATGACGCCGCCGTTCACCGAGTTCGCCCGCACTTCGGATCCGACATCGCGCACAGAGACGCCACCATTTACAGAGTGCACGCCGACTTTGACGGAGCGAGGCACGCTGACCGTGATCCTGACGTTCGAGTGGTTTTCGTTGTTTCCATTGTGGCGAAACGACTCTACGGCGCCATCCTCGCAGCGCGCGCTGTTGTTCCAGATCGCACAGATCGTGACGTTGCCGTCGGCCTGGACGACTTCAAAGTGGATATCGTCCATTTCGCGGCCATTCGACCGCTTCTCGGCAACGAGATGAACCATGTTGTCCGGGCTCGGCGCGAAATCAACCGTGCCGTTGACGTTGAACACGTTCATCCAGTGGCCGGCGTCCACCCGGCCGTCCCACTTCCAGGTATCGGAATCGCGGCCATACTGCTGTTGCGCGCCGAGAACGGGCGCCGCGAGCAACACGGCAAGAGCCGCGAAAAGTCTCGTTTTATTCATCATCTCTCCGGGTGGTTGAGCCACTGTTGATTATTATGCTGCCGCTGAATGTCTGCGCGGTAACTTTCGCCCTGCCGTCACCGATCGTAAAATCGACGCGACCTTCCCTTCTCATGCCACCTGGCGGCAGCGTGACCTGAAAATCGGTCGACAGATCGCCACTGAAAGTCTCCACGCTGAACTGTGCTCCGGCGCCACGCGGGATGTTCAGCCTCAGCGTTCCCGAGTGGGATTCGAAGCTGTACCTGCCCGACGGCTCGATCGTTCCCGTGTATACGATGTCGCCGCTCACGGTTTCCGTGCGCACGTCTTTCGATTGAATGCCAGCGAGGCGGATGTTGCCGCTTACCGAGCTAGCCTCGACGTCTCCAGTCACATTCTCCGCGCGAAGATCGCCGCTGACCGTCTCCGTTCGCAGATTTCCGTTTACCTGCGAAGCGTGGACCGACCCTGACACGGCCTCGGCGCTCACCGTACGCACTCCGTCGGTGACGTCGACATCGCCGCTCACGCTCGTTGCCTCGATTTCGCCCTGCGAGCCCTTTGCCGTTATGTCGCCCGATACTGCTTCCAGAATGAGTCTTGATCCACGCGGAACCGATACGTCGTAGCGCGCGTCACCAACGTTGTTGTGTCTGTGGCCTCTGCGGCCGCCCTCGTCGGAGTCGTCGACACTCAGGCTGACCCGCGACGAGTTCGCGCTGAAGCGCAGCGTCCCGCTTTCGATTGTCGCCGAGACTTTTACGTCGGAGCGGTCCCATCCAGTGACGCGAATTTTCCCCGAGATGAGTGAAAGATCCACGGCACCACCGCGGTCCAGTCTCACCGTCGTGTCTATCTGGGTGAGGCCGCGTATCCGCACCCCTGGCTCGTCCTGCGCCTTCGCGGAAAGCGGGAGAACCATCGCTACGACAGCCGTGACGACGAGCCGCGAAAGTTTGATTCGGTTTGTCATTTTATGCGCTTGCCGGCAGCATTGCCGCCGTCCGTAGAAGCTCGACCTTCTTGTCGAGCGCATGTGTCAGTTGCTTGTCGAGCATGCGGCTCGCCGGATCTCTGGCGAGCGCCGCCCTGCTCTGTTCGATGGCAGCATCAATGATCTTCAGATTCCTCTCGATGATCGCGACCGTCGAGGAGTCGAGCTGAGTCCTCCGCTGGCTCACGATTCTCTGAAGCATGTCGATCTCTCTTCCGTACACAAGGTCGGAATGCGCTCGATCAGCGTTGGCCTGGCTCGCGAGACTAGCGGGCGTCCGGGGCCGATCAGGAGTAACGTCGCTCGGCGCGAGGCCCGAGGGTGCACGGTCCGGAGTGCCGGCAACACCGAGACCCGGCGATGTTGCAGTCGCACCGGAATCCGGGCCCCTATTCGATTCCGGGCCAGTGGTAGGCGGCGATATCTGTGCTAGAGCGCCGGTCTGCGCTGTGCCGATCGACCGCGCGGTCAACATGTAGGTGATTCCGGCTGTGCTCACGATCAGTGCAGCGGCCGCGACCCCCATCCACGCCCGCGCGAAGCGTCTCTGGCGCTCCGGCCGAGCGGCGAGTGGAATCACTGGCGCCGCAATGCGCGCCTCGATCCCCTGCCACAGGTCGCGCGACGGAACGAGATCCGGCATCGCCGCCGCTTCCTTGCTGATGTTCTCGATGTCTCTCAGCAGACTGGCGCAACGTACGCACTCTCCCAAATGCTGTTCGACCGAAGCGCGGCGCGAATCGTCCAGCGTTCCCTCGAGATAATCGGGGAGCACGGCATCGAATGCTTCGCAGGTCATGTTGGAGCTCGTCATCGTTCCAGTGCCTCTCTCAAAAGAAGTCTCGCGCGATGCAACTGCGCCTTACTCCCGCCCGAGGTGATTCCCATCATCTCTCCGATCTCCTCGTGCTTGTACCCTTCTACATCGTGGAGCACGAAAACTTTCCGCGCTCCCGCTGGCAGCTTTGATATCGCCTCCGCCAGGTCCATCCGCTCGATGTGCATCGGAGCGCGCGCTACTTCGTCCCACCGCTCGTCGTCAACATCGCCCTGATCCATTCTCGAGGCTTGCTTGCCTTCGCTCTTTCTCGCATTCAGCACCACGTTCACCGCGAGGCGGTGCAGCCAGGTCGAGAATGCGCTCTCTCCTCTGAACTGCGGGAGCTTCTCCCAGGTTCTCACGAAAACATCCTGGGTCAACTCCTCACCCCTGGTCCTGCTTCCGGACATTCGCGCGCAGATCGAGAACACCCTGTTCGCGTGCGTCCGGTACAACCGCTCGAAGGCCTGACGGTCCCCGCCCGCGGCTAGCGCCACGTCCGTGGAATCACCCATTGCTACGCGAATCACATTGGATGCCGCCGCCATTCGAGAGTTGTCCCTGTCTTGATGCGTGATTGGATAGCTCGAAGGGCTCAAAGGTTTGAATGCGGGGCAATCGGCTTTTCCTGTGGCTGCGGATGTGACAGCCCGGCACAACCCATTGGTTTGAACCGGTTTCGACGGTGTTTCGGCGGCCCCCTTTGGGCCCCCGACAGAGGGGTCAACCGCCATCGCTGCTCAGGCCCAGCGCGAGCCTGACCTCGCTCGCACCCCGC
>WNFA01003426.1_pt1 | contig 13707 bp, 9 predicted proteins | sample 5400481 | NCBI WGS metagenome assembly WNFA01 (sample SAMN13153340, study PRJNA577476) | soil metagenome | isolation source: 120 cm saprolite under Douglas fir tree site 2 hole 1 replicate 2 | place: USA:California | collected 2015-04-18 | reverse complement strand
ATCCGGGGCCCATCTTACACTCCGCGTCGCCGTGGGTCCCGGCTCTGCGGAGCAGCGTGAAGAACGCTGCACCGCGTCCGGGACACGAGGTGACGGCTCTCCAACCGAATTATCTTTGGCTGTTTGAAAATTGAATCGGAAATTTGCGCAGGAGTCTGATCCATCTGGATTGAAGGCTCAATATTTCGGCAACGGCAGCGCGCTCCCTCTCCCCTTGTGGGAGAGGGTTGGGGTGAGGGGTTACGGTCTATCGTTAGGCCTTAACCCCTCACCCGGATCGCATCTATCGATGCGATCCGACCTCTCCCACAAGGGGAGAGGTGACATCGAGGCGCGCACTCGTGATGAGGTTGTCTGCGCCGCCTCCTCTACGCCGCAAGCCGCTCCAGCAGGTCGTGAACGAGGCCGCTCAGCAAATCCAGTTTGTATCCCGTCATCGGCAACGGCTTCGCGCCGGCGATCGCCTGCTTCGCGGCGTTGGCGATCGTCGCCACGTCTGCCGGCGCGCCTTGCAACGCCGCTTCCGCCGCCGAGAGGCGGAGAGCGGGATCGGCGCGATGCCGCCGGCGGTGACGCGGACGAACTGGAAGGCGCCGGCCGAGACGACGGCGCGGGCGCAAACCTCGACCAGCGGCCACTCGGCATGACTGCGGCTGATGGCGCGCTTGTAGAACGCGCGCTCGCCCTGGAGCGGAGGTGGCAGCTGGACAGCCCTGATCAATTCGCCGGATGCCAGCGCGTGGTCAGAGGCACCGTTGGAGCCATCACCAAATACGTCGCCGATCGTCAGCCCGCTTCTTTGATCCGTCGTGACCCTGGCGTCGTAGGCGAGCAGCGCCGCCGCCATGGTCGAGGGATGCGGCGCCACGCACGGGCCGAGATCGAAGGCCACGCTGTAGAGATGATTGCCCGATCGGGCCGGGCAATCCGCTCCGCCCTTTTTGAGGCAGGCGATGTGCGGATTGCGAAAATACCAGCAGCGCGAGCGCTGAGCGAGGTTGCCGCCGAGGGTGGCGAGATGACGGACTTGCGGCGTGGCGAGACCGAGCGCCGCGGCCGCAAGGCCCGGATAGGCCTCGACGATACGCGTGTCGGCGGCGATCGCGGCGATGGTGATGAAAGCGCCGATGCGCAACGCGCCGTCCGCGCCCCAGTCCATCCCGAGCGTGTCGGGCGAAGTTTTGATGTCGATCAACGGCCCTCGCGAAACGCCACTGCGCCGCCGCTCGGAAAGGTCGGTGCCGGCGGCGCGGAATTCGGCTGACGATGCGGAGGCGTTCACGGATAAGGATTGCATCGATGCGGATGTCATGCGGCGGCCCTCGTCTTGAGTGCGGCGATCAGACGGTCGGGCCGGATCGGAATCTCGGTGAGCCTGACACCGGTCGCGTTGCGAATGGCATTGGCGAGGGCGGGCGACGTCGGGACGGTGGCGACCTCGCCGATACCGACGCTGCCGCCGAGCACGTGATCAAAACCGCCTTCGTCGAAATGCACGTCGATGTCAGGCGTGTCGGCAATGCCGGGGATGCGGTAGTCCTCCATCCCGCCGGTGAGAATGTCGCCGGTCCGCGGATCGACTTCGCGCGCTTCATAGAGCGCATAGCCGAGGCCTTGGATGACGGATCCCGCCGCCTGGCTGCGGGCAAGCGCGGGTGCTGCGATCTTTCCGACCGCGATGCCGGTGTGAACGTTCAGCACGCGCACATGGCCGAGCCAGGTATCGACTTCCACCTCGATCACCTGCACCGAGCTCGGCACGCCGGCCCCAATCACGATGTTGGAGAAACGGCGCATCATCCAACCGAAGATCGTGCCTATAAAACCCACGTCCTTCAGCGGCGAGCGAATTCCCGGAAGCATCGACTTGCCGTCCTCCGGTCTTTCGGCGGATACGCTGAGATCCGGCGAGGCGGCAATCAACTCCCGCCATGGCGCGTTGGAGCCGGGGAGCGGCGGCCGTTTTGCATTTCCTTCGATCGCCGCCTTGAGCTTTTGAACCGCCAGCAGCGTCGGCGGAATAACCGAGGCCGTGGTCCGGCTGCCGCCCGCGCCCGGTCCTTCCGGCAAATTGGAATCGCCGATCCGCACCTCGATGTCGTGCGGTTCAAGGCCGAATTCGTGCGCCACCGTATTGGCGATCACGGTGCGGCTGCCCTGGCCGATATCCTGGGTCGCGGTGCTCGCAACGATGCGTCCACCCTCGACCGCCAGTTTGACCTTGGAGCCGGGCTGCCAGAGATAAAGCCAGTACCCGGTCGCGACGCCGACGCCGCGGCGATAGCGGCCGGTCTGCGACGCCGGCGTCCTGTTGTTGCGCCAGACCTCAAGCGCGGAGGCCCAATCATAGAGGCGCTGACGATTGGGATTGGGATCCCAGCGTTTGCGCAGACCGATCGGATCGACATTCATCCGCAACGCAGCTTCGTCGATCGCCTGCTCCAGCGCAAACGCCATCGGCGGTCCGCCGGGACCACGGAAGGCAGCACCAGGCGGCAGATTGCTGATGACGTCGAAATCGGCCAGCTCCTTGGCCTCCGCCGGATAGATCAGGCGGGCGAGGGCCGCGATCGTCGAGTTCACCGCGGCCCCGGTGTCGGCATAGGCCGTGAGCGACAGCGCCTTGAGATCGCCCTGCTCGGACGGCAGCAGCGCGATCTTGACTTCCGCCGCCGGCCGATAGCCGGTGACGGAAAGTTCTTCGTGCCGGTCATAGGCAATCCGGACCGGCGCCCTGGCCTCGCGCGCCAGATCGATCGCCGCCGTCGTCTCGATGCCGAGCGCGCCCTTGGAGCCAAAGCCGCCGCCAACGTGATCGGCGATCACCCGGATCTTGTCATGTCCGAGCTTGTAGCGCTTGGCGAGCAGCTCCATCACATGGAACACCGCTTGCGTCGAGACGTGCACGGTCAGGCGATCGCCGTCGAAACGGGCGACAGTGGCGTGCGGCTCGAGGGAGGAATGCTGCTGCGTTCCGGTGCGGAAGGTTTCCTCGACCAGCCATGGATTCCGCGCCTCGCGCGCGGTCTCCATCCAGCTGCGCGCCTTCTTTGCCTTGTGCGAGAATGCCGAAGACGGCCCGCGGACGTTCTGTTTCCAGGGCGCGGGCGAGCCCGTGCCTTCGGAAACGTTGCCGGCCTTCTTGCGGTTGGATTTTTCGAACACGACGGGCGCATCGGGCTTTCGGGCCGCGTCCAGTCCGATCACCGACGGCATGCGCTCGCTGCCGATCCCGATGGCGGCGAGGGCCGCGACCGCGGTCTTGCGATCCCTTGCGGCGACGGCCGCGATCGGCTGGCCGACATAGCGCACCACGCGGTCGTCGCCGAGCAGCGAGATCGCCGCGCCCACCCCCGGCATCGCGCGCGCCGGGGCGAGGTCGAGTTCGGCGATCCGCGCATGCGCAAGCTGCGAGCGCAGGATGATGCCTTCGAGCTGTCCGCCATGACGGATGTCGACGGTGTATTTCGCAGCCCCTGTCACTTTCGCGCGCGCTTCGACCCGCGGCGAAACAATATTGTCGCCATCGAATTGACCGGCGCATGCCGCGGCCACCGCGCCGAAAATGCCGTCATAGGCGCCGCAGCGGCACAGATGACCGGAAAGTGCGGCGCCGATCTCCTCCCGCGACGGCGCCGCCGTTCCTCTTGTCGCCCGCCAGTGGTCGTGAAACGCCGCCGCCTCGACGATAAAACCGGGCGTACAGAATCCGCATTGCAGGGCGTCGTGCGCCATGAAAGCCTTTTGCACCGGATGCAGTCGGCCGGCGCCGATGCCTTCGACTGTTGTGATCGATTTGCCTGCCGCGGCGCGCGCGGGCATCAAGCAGCTCACCACCGGCGCACCATCCAGCAATACGGTGCAGGCTCCGCAGACGCCGGCTCCGCATACGAGTTTTGTACCTGTCAGGTTGAGAGCGTCCCGCACCACATCGACGAGAAGCGCATCGGGATCATCGGGGAGGGGCTCGACGCGGCCGTTGATCGTCATCGTGCTCATTTGCGATCTCCAGGTTTGGTGAGGCGGGATTTTGTCGCGGTCGCTGGCTTCGCGGGATGCGGCTTCGGCGATAGACCGGCCGCGCCGGCCACCAGCGTTCGCAACATGATTTCAAGATCCTTGAGGAAGGCGTCGGCCGGCTGCATCGCCGGATGCACGGATTTGGTCCCGCTGATGGCCATCTCGATGCAGCGGGCCAAGCCGCGGGCGGTCATGTTTTCGGCAAGGACCAGCCGTTGCTTGCGGCAGACCCGTTCGATCGTCGCGACCAGTTGCTCGCCATAGAGACCGGCATGTTTCTGATAGAGATCGCGGGCCTGGACCAGATGCTCGGAGAACAGCTCCTCGATATGCGGCGAGCCGTCGAACGACGCGATGAGCTGCCTGAGCCGCGCTGTAACCTCGGCTACCAGGATATCGGCGAGACTGCCTCCGGCCTTGTCGGTGGCGTTTGCCGCCGCGATTTCCGCGGCGAGGGCGTTCTCGTGCAGCTGTTCGATGACGGCGCGGAACAGCGCTTCCCTGGATTCGAAATGGTGGTAGAGCGCCTGTCGGGTCAGGCCGGCCGCCTCCGCGGCCTGCTCGATCGACGAGCGCCGAAAACCATGGCGGCGGAACACGGCCATCGCGGCGTCGAGAATGCGGGTACGCGCCCTCATTTGACGATTTTTACAAAAGAAGACGAAACGTCAAATCACAACGCCGTTGAGAATGCCGGCGGTTGTCGGTCAGGCGGATTTGGTCTGATACGCCGCGAGGAACATCCGCGTCGCGCTTGCGACTACCTCGGCGATACGCTCCGTCGAAGGCGCGGGCGCTGCCTGAAAAATAAACGGCATAAACAGCGACGCTTGACACATCTGCATGAACTGCGTCGCCGCCAGCTGGCGGTCCTTGATCTCAAGATCGCCCGCCGTTGCGCGCGCGTCGAGGTAAGCGGCAAGCCTGGAGATGGTAAGTGCTATCACGTTATTGTAGAATCGTCGGCCGACCTCCGGCATCCGCTCGGCGATCGCCATCACCGTTCGGGTGGCCGATCCGCCGCCCGGCCGGCACAGCAACTGGATATAGGCCTGCCCGAACTCCGTCAGCGTCGTGGTAACGTCCCGCGCCGGATCGAAATTGAAGGCCACCTTGCCCTGCTCGAGGGCTTCCTCCTCGACGATGGCTTCGAACAACCGGTTCTTGTCGGCGAAATAGACATACAGCGTTCCCTTGGAGACGCCGGCCGACCGCGCGATTTCGCCCATGCTGGCGCCGTCAAACCCCAGATCCATGAACACCTTGCGGGCGCCCGCCAGAATCTGGCGGCGCTTGGAGCTGTCCTCGTCGCCGACCAGGTGGAGAGTAGCGGGATCGGCTGCAACCATTGGTTTAGCCTCCATGGAAAAATTCCGGCGTTTGAAATCACGGAAGGAACTTGCGACCTATCGTCCGATCGTAGGATCATATCTTGACCGAACCGTTCGGTCAATGCTAATCTGAAAATGGACGATGTTGCGGGGCCTGTTTTTGGCCGCGCTTGCATTGCGACATCTTAATGAGGAGGGCCGTATGGCCGCAGCTAGAGACCAGGCCGCCCGCATCCTTCGTCCCGAACCGGAGGCCGAAGGCTCCTTCGCCCGCGACGCTTCCGCGGCTCCTGTTGACCAGCCTCATGCTCATCCTTCCCAGGAGACTGTCGCCCGCCGCCCCGCGGAGACGCCGGACCGACCGGCCATCGACAAGCCGGCCGCACCCGCCGCACCGGCTGCCGCCGCCGATCCGGCCGCGCCGAGATCCGGCAGGCGCAAACTGGTTTTGATGGGCATCGTCACGCTGCTCGCGCTCGCCGCCGCGGCCTACGGTGTTCACTACTTCCTGGTTGGACGCTTTTTCGTCTCCACCGACGACGCCTATGTGCGCGCCAATAGCACCACGCTCGGCGCGCGGGTGTCCGGTCACATCGCGGCAATCCTTCCCGGCGATAACGCCGTGGTTCGGGCCGGCGAGGTCATCTTCAAAATCGACGACGGCGATTATCGCATCGCGGTCGACGCCGCGCGCACCAAGATCGCCACCCAGCAGGCCACCATCGATCGCATCGGCCGCCAGGTCACCGCGCTGGAAAGCGCGGTCGAGCAGGCCAAAGCGCAGTTGGCTTCCGCGGATGCCGGCCTAAAGCGGGCCGGCCTGGACTTCGACCGTCAGCAGGCGCTGAACACCAAGGGATTTGCCTCGCGCGCGACTTTTGAGGTGTCCGAAGCCGGACGCGATCAGGGCATGGCGGCGGTGAAGTCGGCGCAGGCGGCCTATGACGCGGCGCGCGACAACGTCGAAGTCACCAGGGCGCAGCAGGCCGAGGCCCGCGCCCAGCTTGCGGAACTGCAGACTTCCCTCGCCAAGGCCGAGCGCGATCTCGACTTCACCACGGTGCGCGCGCCGGTCGACGGAACGTTCTCCAACCGCCTGGTCAACACCGGCGACTTCATCGTGGTCGGGCAACGGCTTGGCAATGTCGTGCCGCTCAACGACGTTTTCATCGATGCCAACTTCAAGGAGACGCAGCTCAAGCGCATCCGTCCGGGCCAGCCGGTGACGATCTCGGTGGACGCCTATGGCCATCGCAAGTTCGCAGGCGTCGTCGACAGCATCTCGCCTGCCGCCGGTTCGGTATTCACGCTGCTGCCGCCGGACAACGCCACCGGCAACTTCACCAAGATCGTGCAGCGGCTTCCGGTTCGCGTGCGCGTGCCGAAGGACGTCGCGAAACAGAACCTGCTGCGCGCGGGCATGTCGGTTTACACCACCGTCGATACCACCGCCGCCACCGATGCCGAAAGCGAAGCCGATCTCGACTCGCCGATGATGATCCACCCGCAATGATTTTGCGCATCGGGCGGCGCGCCCGATCCCTATGCACGTCCTGACCCGAGCAAATCATGGCTGATGCCACGACCGCCCCACCGACGATGATGAGCGCCCCGGCGGTGCCGTCCGAGCGCATCGCGCCGCGACGGCTGTTCGCGTTTCTCATCATGGTGTTCGGGATGTTCATGTCGATCCTGGACATCCAGATCGTGTCGGCGTCGCTCACCGACATCCAGGCCGGTTTGTCGGCAAGTTCGAGCGAGGTATCGTGGGTCCAGACCGCATACCTGATCGCGGAAGTGATCGCGATTCCATTGTCCGGATTCCTGTCGCGGGCGCTCGGCACCCGGTTGCTGTTTGCGATTTCGGCTTCCGGTTTCACGATCGCGAGTTTCCTGTGCGGATTCGCCACGTCGATCGAGCAGATGATCCTCTGGCGCGCGATCCAGGGCTTTCTGGGCGCGGGCATGATCCCGACGGTGTTTGCTTCCGCCTATACGGTGTTTCCGCGTTCGAAATTCCATATCGTCGGCCCGATCATCGGTCTGGTCGCAACGCTGGCGCCGACCATCGGCCCGACGGTGGGCGGATACATTACCGACGCGCTGTCGTGGCATTGGCTGTTCTTCATCAACATCGTCCCCGGCATCGGCATCACCGTCGGCGTGCTCACGCTGGTCGATTTCGATCAGCCGAACTTCAAGCTGCTCGACCAGTTCGACTGGTGGGGTCTGATCTGGATGGGAGGATTCCTGGGCTCGCTCGAATATGTGCTCGAGGAAGGGCCGCAATACGAGTGGCTGCAGGATACGTCCGTGGCGATCTGCGCCACGGTTTGCGCGGTTTCCGCGATCGCGTTCTTCTATCGCGTGCTTACGGTAGAGGAACCGATCGTCGACATCAGGACCTTCACCGATCGCAATTTTGCCATTGGCTGCCTGATCTCGTTCTGCGTCGGCATCGGCCTTTATGGCCTTACCTACATCTATCCGCGCTATCTGGCGGAGGTGCGCGGCTACAGCGCGCTGATGATCGGCGAGACCATGTTCGTCTCGGGCGTCACCATGTTCCTCACCGCGCCGATCGTCGGACGCCTGATGGTGAAGGTCGACATGCGGCTGATCATCGCCGCCGGCCTCATCATCTTCGGGCTCGGCTCCTTTCAGATGACCTGGATTACCCGCGACTACGATTTCTATGAACTCTTGGTGCCGCAGATCCTGCGCGGCATCGGCATGATGTTCGCGATGGTGCCGACCAACAACATCGCGCTTGGAACCCTGCGGCCGGATCGGGTGAAAAACGCCTCTGGGCTGTTCAATCTGACGCGCAATCTCGGCGGCGCCGTCGGGCTCGCGATCATCAACCAGGTGCTGAACGATCGCACCGACCTGCATATCTCGCGGTTGCAGGAAAGGGTGAATTGGGGCAACGCCACCGCCGTCGAAACCCTCAATATGTTCACCCAGCGCCTGCAGGGCATGGGCGATGCGGCGCTGATGGCGATGAAGCAATTGTCCCAGATCGTTCACCGCCAGGCGGTGGTGATGGGATATGGCGACGCCTTCTTCATGCTGACGATGTTTTATTTCGGCCTCAGCCTGCTGGTGATGCTGTTGAAAAAGCCGGCTTCGGCGTCCGCCGAACCGGCGCATTAGATCTGCCCATATATTGTCTGCCGCGGCGGTTCATGCTTGAACGGCGGCATGATGCGCGGCCTTTCCATCTCTCAGCGGAGACCGTCCCTGCGCGTGCAGGCGGCGTCCGCGCGATGGATCGCCGCCGCGCTGGCGATGACATTGGCGGCATGGCTCGCGGCACTGGCGATATTGCTCGCCATCGCCAATCGCGTCCATGACGATGTTCCGGTTTTGCTGGCGATAAAACTGCCGCTATTGCAGTCGCGTCCCGAATTGATCTTCGCCGGCGAGAGCCGCACCGTCTATCAGGTCGATCCCAATCTGGCTGCGCGACTGATCGGCAAGCCGCCGGGTACCGTGATCAACATCGCCTATGACGCCGGCGAGCCGCTGGCGCTATTGTCCGCCATACGCCGTCAGCCCGATCGATTCCAGCAAGCCCACGTCGTCGTCAGCGTCGCGCCATTCCTGTTCAATGAGGGCGTGCGATCGGCCGCGGTGTACCCGCAGGACGTGGCGGCGCGGCTCGGCGTTGTCGAGCAGATGCGTTCATTTCTGCCGCTGCGCCTCGGAACGCTGATCCGCTTCATTCGTGAGGCCTTCGGCGCGCGGCTCGCCGCCGATCAGCACGTCGCCGATCTCGGCCCACCGCCCACAGCACTCGGTTTGAAGATCATTGACCGCACCCAACCCGACGATCGCTGGCCCGATGAGATCGGTTCGCATGCGCATTACGCCGACTGGGATCTGTCGGGCCCCAAGGCGCGCTTCGAGATCGGCGCGCTGTGCGACATGGTGGTGCTGGTGCGCAAGCTTGACGTCGTGGTGCCGCCGTGGGCGCCGCGCTATGACCGCGCCCGCGATCCGGCATGGCGGGACAAGGACGATCAATACACCGCACTGGTCGCCGACGCCGGCCGCCGCTGCGGCTTCGAGGTCATCAACATTCGGTCGATCCCCGGACTGGAGCAGGGCAATTACGCCGACGAGATGCATGTCAACGCGTCGGGCGTGCCGATCTACACGAGCTATCTCGTGTCGCGGCTGAAGCGTTAACCGCGCGCGATGCTGTTCAGCTCCTATACCTTCCTGTTTCAGTTCTTGCCGGCGACGGTGCTGGCATTCGCCGCCGCGCGCCGCCACTCGCCGCGCGCCGGCATCATGGTGCTGGTCGGCGCGTCGTTGTTTTTCTACGGCACCTGGCGGTCGGTCTATCTGCTGCTGTTCGCCGTCTCGGTCGCGGTCAATTTCGCCCTGGGCCTGCGGATGGAGGATCCGCGTCGCCGCCGCGGCATCGGCACATTCGGCGTCGCGCTCAATCTCGCGGTGCTCTGCTATTTCAAATACACCAACTTCATCTTCGACAGCCTGAATACGCTGACCGGCGCGCCGCTGCCGTTTGTCAACATCATCCTGCCGCTGGGGATCTCATTCTTCACCTTCCAGCAGATTGCCTATCTGGTCGATGTGATGCGCGGCGCCAAGGTCGAGCGCGACATCGTCAGCTACACTTTATTTGTGTCGTTCTTCCCGCACCTGATCGCGGGCCCCTTGGTGCATCACGCCGAGATGATTCCGCAATTCAAGCGCGGCCGCACCGGCCGTTCCGCGGTGCTGGCGGCGCGGGGCCTTGCGATCTTCGCCGCCGGCCTGTTCAAGAAGGTGGTGATCGCCGACAATCTGGCGCAGTTCGTGTCGCCGGTGTTTGCGCATCTCGATGCCGGCGGCGGCGTCACCACGCCCTGGGCGTGGCTCGCGACACTGGCCTATACGTTGCAAATTTATTTCGACTTCTCCGGCTATTCCGACATGGCGATCGGGCTCGCGCTGTTGTTCGGGATCCGGCTGCCGGTGAATTTTCGCTCGCCCTACCAGGCGACTTCGATCATCGAATTCTGGCGGCGCTGGCACATCACGTTGTCGCGCTTCCTGCGCGACTACCTCTACATTCCGCTCGGCGGCAACCGGCTCGGCGAGCAGCGGCGCTATATCAATTTGCTGGTCACGATGCTGCTCGGCGGGCTCTGGCATGGCGCGGGCTGGAATTTTCTGGTCTGGGGCGGCCTGCACGGCATCTATCTCAGCATCAATCATCTCTGGCGCGGATGGCGTGGCAGCAAACCGGAGGTATCGATAGCCGGATCGATGCTGAAAGGCGCATGCTGGGCTATCACCTTCTTCGCAGTCGTGGTCGCCTGGGTGTTCTTTCGCGCCAAAACGGCGGCTGGGGCATGGCAAATGCTGCGGGGCCTGTTCGGAATAGAGGCAGGCAGCTCCGCTTACGCATCCTCCGGCATCCTGCGGCTGATGGATTTGCCGATGCTTGTGGGCGAGGAGCGGTTATTGCTGATTGGCGGCGGCGCGGTCGCGCTGGCGCTGGCCATGGCGCTTTGCCTGCCCAATGTCCCGCAGCTGTTTCGTTACCGCGAATATCGCCGGGCGCCGGAGCGGGCAGCATGGGTACGATGGCGGCCGAACGCGGCGTGGGCGCTTTTGTCCGCGCTGGCGCTCGCGATCTCGCTGTTCGGCATGTGGCAGCGGCTGGAATTTTTGTATTTTCAATTCTGACCGCGCCGCTCGCCATATTGCAAATCGCCCGCGACGCATCTATAAGCACCGCGTCGTCGCTCGAACCGGGGAGGGATTTGCATGATTTCGATGTATTCGCAGATCGCGCCCTCGCGTCCGATGCTCATGCCGGACGCTTGGCTGGCCCTCTGAGGGCCACCTCCGTCAGCATCGATCGGGCCTGACGTCCCGATCTTCCAAAGTTTCCCCTTAAGTCATCGCCATTTTTTCAACGACGCCTGTCGTTCGGCCCTGTGCCAGCGCGCGTCACGCAACGGAGCCGGTCGGCGCGCAAGCGCGATCGGATGTGCTGATATGAAAGATCTCACGCAAGGCTCTATCGTCAGCCATATCTCCACCATGGCTCCGCAGATCTTTGCCGGCATGATCATGATCATGCTCTGCCAACTGATTGATTTGTATTTTGTTTCTGATCTGGGCGACGCGGCGATCGCGGGCGTCGGCGCGGCGGGCAATGCCGGCTTTCTCATCAACGCTCTAATGCAGGTGCTGAGCGTAGGCACGGTTGCGTTGATCTCGCATGCCGCGGGGCGCAAGGATCAAGCCGATGCCAATCTGGTCTTCAATCAGTCGCTCGGCTTGTCGGCGGCTTGCGGGTTGTTGACGCTGATTGCCGGATCTGCACTCGCGCGCAGCTACATGCGCTCGATTGCGGCAGACCATGTCGTCGTCGAGGCGGGTACAACGTATCTGCTTTGGTTCATGCCGGCATTGGCGCTGCAGTTCGCTATCTTGGTAATGGCCTCTGCCTTGCGCGGCACCGGGATAGTGCGGCCCACCATGATCGTCCAGACCAGCACGGTGATCCTCAACATCATTCTTGCTCCAGTTCTGATCGCGGGCTGGGGCACAGGCTGGGCTTTGGGCGTTGCCGGCGCCGGGCTTGCGAGCTCGATTGCGATTGCAGCCGGCGGGATGATGATGTGGATATATTTTCACAGCTATGAACACTACGTCGTCATCAATCGCGAACTGTGGCGTCCGCAAATTGCGCAATGGAAGCGCATATTGAACATCGGGCTGCCTGCCGGAGGCGAACTCGCCATTCTGTTCGTCTCGATGGCCGTCATATATTATGCGCTCAGCGATTTCGGCGCGGCGGCTCAGGCCGGCTTCGGCATTGGCACGCGCCTGCTGGGCGTCGTTCATATGCCGGCGATGTCCATTGCATTCGCGGCCGGGGCCATCGCCGGGCAAAACTTCGGCGCCGGCAATGGCGAGCGGGTGAAGGAAACCTTCAGGAGCGTCCTGCTTCTCGGCACCGCCGTGATGTTGGCTTTCACGGTGCTGGCACAGTGGAGGCCGGAGTTGTGGCTCGGAGCCTTTACCAAGGACCCCGAAACGATCGCCGTCGGCGCGCTGTTCCTGCGGATGATCTCTCTGAACCTCGTCGCGCAGGGGTTGATCTTTGTGTGTTCAAGCATGTTTCAGGGATTGGGTAACACCAAACCGGCGCTGTTAAGCTCCGGCGCGCGCCTGATCATGTACGGGCTGCCGTTGATCTGGCTTTCGACCAAGCCCGGTTTTCGCATCGAGCAGGTCTGGTATTTATCGATTGCGACGACCACGCTGCAAGCGGCGTTCAGCCTGTGGCTGTTGCGTCTGGAGTTTAGAAAACGGCTGGTGCCGCTCGTGCAATGAGGCGGGGCACGGCAGTTTCCTTGCAAGACTTTGGTGCCGGCATATTGCAAAACGCCCATGATGCATTTATAAGCAGCGGATCGTCGCTCGAACCGGGGAGGATTTGCATGATTTCGATGTATTCGCAGATCGCGCCCTCGCGTCCGAAGCCAGTATCGGATGCCCGCGTGGCCCTTTGAGGGCCGTTTCCGCCAGCATCGGTCGGGCCTGACGTCCCGATCTCCCTTGCTCCCGTAAGTCACCGCCATTTTTTCAACGACGCGTGCGTACGGCCATGCCGTCGCTCGTCAACCAACGGAGCCGGTCCGCGCGCGAGCGTAGCCGGATGACGCCGATGTCCGCAGAAGGCAACAAGCGCCCCGCCGCGATACGCGTGGTGATCCCGTTCGTGTTTCGCCACTGGCTCAATCAGCCGGCTACTGCCGCGACCGTTGCCGGCGGCCTGCTTGGCGCGACCGTCGCCGATCTGTTCATGCCGCTGTTTTCCGGACATCTGGTCGACGCGGTGACGCTGGGCGCATCCGATCCGGCCGCGCGCCGTGCGGCGTTCACGGCCTTCGGCGCCATCGTGGCGCTCGGCCTGGTCTCGATGACGCTGCGTCTTGTCGGGCTGCATGCGATCGTGCCGTTCACGCTGCGGATCATGTCCGACGTGTCGCGCGACGCCTTCATGCGCGTGCAGCGCTTCTCGACCGACTGGCACGCCAACAGCTTCGCCGGCTCGACCGTGCGCAAGGTCACCCGCGGCATGTGGGCGCTCGATCTGCTCAACGACACCATTCTGATGGCGCTGCTGCCATCGCTGGCGGTGCTGCTGGGATCGATGATCCTGCTCGGCCTGCACTGGTCTTCGCTCGGCCTCGTGATCGCCGTGGGCGCGCTGGTCTATGTGTCGATGACGGTGGTGTTCTCGACGCGCTACATCGCGCCGGCGGCACGCATCTCCAACGCCTGGGATACCAAAGTGGGCGGAACGCTGGCCGACGCC
>WNFA01003136.1_pt1 | contig 13707 bp, 16 predicted proteins | sample 5400481 | NCBI WGS metagenome assembly WNFA01 (sample SAMN13153340, study PRJNA577476) | soil metagenome | isolation source: 120 cm saprolite under Douglas fir tree site 2 hole 1 replicate 2 | place: USA:California | collected 2015-04-18 | reverse complement strand
GACCGCTCCGACCAAGAGGTGAGCGCCCGTCCTGGGCGCCGTAATAAAAGGAGACCGATAAGAAAAGGAGATCGAAATTAAGTACATGATCATGATGTTCGGGGGTCTGGGCGCCACGCTGGAGACTCGGACGCCTGAGTGGATCACGAGCATGCACGAGTTCATGCTGAAGCTGGACGGGGAGCTGAAGGAGGCCGGCGAGGTGGTGGCTTCACAGGGCCTCGTTGACCCGAGCCAGGCGAAGACAGTCCGCTTCCAGAACGGTGTCCCGGTGCCGACCGACGGGCCGTTCGCCGAGGTCAAGGAGTCGCTGGCCGGCTACTGGATCGTCGACGTGAGCGAGGACCGGGCGATCGAGATCGCGTCCCAGGTTGTCGCCTTCATCGAGCACCCCATGGAAGTTCGGCGGATCATGGACGAGCCGCCGGAGCTGTGAACGCGGAACACCGGATCGAGGATCTGCTGCGTGAACTCGCGCCGCAGGTCCTCGGCACGCTGGTGCGCCGGCACGGGCAGTTCGCCGCGTGCGAGGACGCCGTACAGGAGGCGCTGCTCGCGGCGGCGCTGCAGTGGCCGACCGAGGGGGTGCCGGACCGGCCGCGGTCCTGGCTGCTGACTGTGGCCGGCCGGTCACTGGTCGACGAGTGGCGCAGCGAGAGCGCGCGGCGCCGCCGCGAGGAGACCATGGCGGCGCTCGAGCCGGCTGCCGATCAAGAGGGCGCCGGCCACGGGCCCGCCGACCAGGACGATACGCTCGTGCTGCTCTTCCTGTGCTGCCACCCCGCGCTGTCGCCCCCGTCGCAGCTCGCGCTCACGCTGCGTGCTGTCGGCGGCCTGACGACCACTGAGATCGCGGCCGCGTTCCTGGTTCCCGAGGCTACGATGGCGCAGCGCATCAGCCGGGCCAAGCAGCGCATCAGGAGCGCCGGGGCCAGGTTCGAGTTACCACCCAAGCCGGCCGAGCGGCTCGGCGTGGTCCTGCATGTGCTCTACCTCATCTTCAATGAAGGGTACACGACCAGCTCGGGGCCGGCGCTGTACCGGATCGACCTGACCGCCGAGGCCATCCGGCTCGCGCGTCTGCTACACCGCCTGCTGCCGGGCGAGGGCGAGGTCGCCGGGCTGCTCGCGCTGATGCTGCTGACCGACGCACGCCGGGCGGCCAGGACCGACGCCGCCGGGTCGATCGTGCCGCTCGACGAGCAACGCCGGGAGCTCTGGGACGCCGCTGGGATCGCCGAAGGCGTGGCGCTGGTCACCAGGACCCTGGGCACCGTCCCGGTCGGTCCTTACCAGCTACAGGCGGCGATTGCCGCGGTGCACGACGAGGCTCCGACCGCCGAGGAGACGGACTGGCCTCAGATTCTCGCGCTGTACGAGGTGCTCGGCCAGGTGGCGCCGGGACCGCTGGTCACGCTCAGCCGCGCGGTCGCCCTTGCCATGGTGCACGGCCCGAAGGCCGGGCTTGCCCTGCTCGGCACGCTCGACGCGGACGACAGGATGGCGCACACGCACCGCCTCGAGTCCGTGCGTGCGCACCTGCTCGAACGTGCGGGTGACACGGTCGCAGCGCGCGAGTCCTACCTGCGGGCGGCAAGGATGACCGCGAGCGTGCCCGAGCAGCGCTACCTCGCGCTTCGCGCAGCCCGGCTGCACTATCTCGCACCGCCTGCCGACCCGGCGCGTTGACCAGGCCGTCACACTCCAGCCGCACTTTGGAACTGAGCAAGAAAGATCGTGGGAAGAGGCTATATGCGGAGGAAAAACCGAAAAGAATTAAGTCAAACAACACAGGCATAGACTGTTCCTTCCACCTCGTAGTGTTGGCGCTGCACGAGCAGTTCGGCGTTCGTGAAGGCTGCGTGATGGCCTGCATGGTCAAGGTCGAAATGCGTACAAATGAGCAGATCAATCTCGCTGGGGTGCAACTCAAGCAGCAAGATCTGCTCAATCACAGTGTTCCCCACGATCGGGGCCGGCAATCCCGGCGGGAGTTGGACGCCCTTGGCCAGACCGCTATCAATCAGCACGTTGGTCCCGTTGCCGGTCAGATGGTAAATAAGGTGAAAAGTGTGCACTCGACGCAAAGCATGAGCACTGGTGATACCTCATCAGGGCCATGCGGTTCCTGACCTCGCATCTTCCATCGGCATCTTGTCAATTGGGGTACCGCTACATCATACTTGCGGAAGCACATCCCAGGCGAATAGGGGCGTGACTTCTGGCAAATTCCCCCTCTGGGAAATGGATTGGATTGCAGAGAAGGTCCGCTGACAACATGGACCAGCGTTCAATCATCCCCCGAGCAAGACGCATGATGGCACAATGCGCCCATGGGAGACACCTGCAAAAAGAGCAAGATGGGAGAAGTTTTGTCCTTCCTTCTGTGCTACACTGTTGCTTGTCGAGCACAGACGCGCTTCGGCATGAACGAGTGGAGAGGTGCATGACTCACGCACGCGCATGGACTCCGTGATGACTCGATAAAGAAAGAAGAGGTGTAAACAATGATTCACAAGATCGAAGCGATGGTCTTGTTCGTCCAAGACCTGGCCGGATGTACAGCGTTTTATCGGGGCACGTTCAAACTTCAGTATCAAGGGAGCGATGCCGATTCTGCCAGTTTCCTTCTGGAAGATGGGTTGTACTTGATCTTGCTCTCGCCCTCAGGTGCCGCAGGCCTACTAGGTACGGAGGTCAATGAGCTGAAGATCGAGGGAGGGCCACGCGGGCTTCTGGCCGCCGGTGTTGCGGATGTCGATGCCGCATACGAGGAACTCAAAGCGAAGGGCGTCACGTTTGTCAGACCCCCAACCGACCAGCGCTGGGGGTTACGCACGGCGCACTTTGCCGATCCTGAAGGCAACCTCTGGGAGATCAACCAGTCCATTGAATCGAAAACAGAGGGGTAAGCGAAGCCCTTCTGGCCGCGCTCTTTGGCCATCGCGGCATGGCTGAGCAGACACCCGAAGCCTTGCAGGTTTTTCTTTACCGCGTTTCCTCCTCGGCTGTTCTGGCAGCCGATCTTCTATCCTGTGCTCAATGAAGCATATGCGATCCAGATAGCCCGAGATTGGAATGCACGCGATGGCAACTCAGGGTATGTCACGCGCTTTCAGGTCCGGACGGACTTTCTTCGTCGCTATGAAGTTCACCAGGTGGGCAGTGCTCTCTACCAGGAGTACTGGATTCCAGCAGAGGAGTTGGAAGAGTTCAACCGCAATATTGTTGGCAAGATTGAAGTGATTGCCGAGTTTCATTCATGATCTCAGCATTTCACTTGCGACATCCCCCCTCTTGCTTGTATACTACTCTAGTAGCAAGAAAGTAATGTATAGCGTTCTTTTTTCAGGCTGACCGTGCTGTGCGTAGCTTCACGCGTGAGCGAGTGAAGGAGCAAACGCTATGGTCCCCCAGCAAACCTTTTTTCCTGTAGAGCTGCTTCTCCATACACTCTTCAGGAATCGTTACTTCATCATGAGTAAGGTTGGCGCAGGTGGCTTCGGTTCGGTCTATAAGGCCAGGGACATCCAGAGCGGAGATCGTCTCGTTGCCATCAAGGAAGTGACCCTACTGGGACTGCATCCACAGGCGATGATTGAAGCCACCACAGCCTTTCAGCGTGAAGTCAGCGTATTATCGCAACTGGATCACCCCAATCTGCCACGCTTATATGAATACATTCAAACCCCAGGACATTGGTACCTGGTCATGGACTTCATCGCAGGCGAAACACTTGAGGAATACCAGAGCAAAACACCCAATGGACGCCTTCTCCTAAGCGAAGCACTCGATATCGGGATGCAACTCTGTCTCGTCCTGGATTACCTGCATTCACAACAACCACCCATCGTCTTTCGCGATCTCAAACCCGCCAACATCATGCGCACTCCCACAGGACAGCTCTACTTGATCGATTTTGGGATCGCGCGGTACTTCAAGCCAGGACAGGCCAAAGACACCGTCGCCCTTGGTTCACATGGATATGCCGCGCCAGAGCAGTATGGCAAAGCACAGACCACTCCGCGTGCCGATATCTACAGCTTAGGGGCCGTTTTGCATCAATTACTGACTGCGAGAGATCCCTCAGAAGCACCGTTTCGCTTTCAACCACTGCGTCCCAAAAGCCACTCCGAGCCTGGATCACTCAACACGGGCATGGTAGATGTGCTGGTCAACAAACTTGAGACACTTATCACCAGCATGCTCGCTATGGATGTCAACAAAAGGCCGCCTGATGTAGCTCGTGTGAAACAGGAGCTACACGTAATAAGCACGCTCTGGTCCGAGATCTACAAAAGCTACTGGCGACCGAAACTGGGGTATTCCCCACAGGTGCGCAAATAAGGTCATTGTCTTCCAGGCTGTCCTGATCCCGCATCCGTGAGGGGAGCTGCTCGCCCTGGTCCGCATCAGTCTTTCTGGGCGAGCAGGAATGGAGCGCCCGGTCCCGCAAAAAGCGCGAGATGCCCCTCCGGCACGCCTACCTTCCGCGCGAACGGCAGAAGCGCCCGCCGCACCACATTCGCTCTGTCAAAGCCAGCCTCAAGGGCCAGCCGCCTGAGCTCGTCATCCCCATAGAAGCGCAACCGTGAGGCCATCGGTTCGGGTGCCGCCGGCGTTCCTCGCATCGTAGGATCGCTCCCCAGCACGACGAGCCGACCGCCTTCACCGAGCACCCGCCGGATTTCCCGTAGTGCCGCAATCGGATCGGGCAGGAATCCGAGGACGCCTGTCATCGCCGCGCAAGTGAACGTCGCGTCGGGGAATGGTAAGTGGTCAGCGCTTGCTTGTTGGACCGCGAGCCGGCCCTCCGCTACAGCGTCGTGGTTCACCTCCTGTGCGAGTCGTACCATGTCCGGGCTGTGGTCGATCGCTGCCGCACGGCACCCGCTCTTGAGTGCCTCCTTCAAGAGCATGCCTCCCCCGCAGCCCACTTCGATAAGGTAATCATTGGAGGTCAACGCGAGTTCCTCCAGGATCACGTAGAAGTTAGGATAGTGGTAGAGCGGGTCGCGGTAGACGGCACGCGCCTGCGCGCCTGACGGACGGCGAGCCCTTCGGTCGGTCAGCCAATTCCCCAGGCCTGCGGGCGCTGTCGCCTGCAGGAGCGGCGCGGCCACTTCACCGGCGAACCAGCCCGCAAGCTCGCGAGGATCGCTGATCAGGCCGCCCCATCCGCGATGCTCCAGCGTCACCCGCGTGCCGCCATCGACCGGCTCAAGCCGCACCTCGACCTCCGTCAACTCCTCAGTCTTCCAGTCGGCCTGGTGCCACTGGAGCACTACCCGTTCGCCGGGCTTCCAGGAGACGACGCGGCCCACCTCAAGCTCACCCTGGACCACGCGTCCGTTCGTACCCGCCTCGAAGCTCATCCCTCCTCGGGCAAGAGCGGTGGCGAGTTCCTCGATGAGCACATCGAACGCCACCACCGGCGCAAGTGCAATGTCTATGCTGACACAAACGGTGGTTCTGCTGTCTTCCATCTTTTCTTTTTACGCTTTCTGCTGCGCATTTCTTGACAAGGGACTCACATCAAGTATATTCTGTGAACGAGTTCTTGACCAATCACTATTTTTGCAAGGGAAAAGATCATGACGACAAGTCAAAACTATCAATTGCCTCCCAAAGAAGGCTTTGTCCTTACACACTTCTTGACGGTGGCAGATGTGCAACGATCGGCGGAGTTTTACCTGCGCATTCTTGGAGGCACGCTTGTCCGCAGTGGCGAACCCACCATCCTCCGCATTGCTAATAGTTGGCTGATTTTGAACGTCGGTGGCGGCCCAACCGACGATAAACCAACCGTCACGCTGCACGTCCCTGAGAGTCTGAATGAGGTTTCCAGCTTCTTGAATATTCGTGTTGCAGACATCCGAGCCACTTACGAGGAGTGGCGAAGCAAAGGGGCCCAATTCCTCACGGAGCCAAAGGACCATGGCGCAGAGATTCGCTGCTACATGCGTGACCCCGATAACTATCTGATCGAGGTCGGGCAAACAACGGGTGTTTGAAGCAGAGTCTCTGGCGGAAATGCTCATTCCATGAGGAAGTTGTGTATCATCTCTGTATCCGCGGTTACTAGCTGAAGATTGCACCAGTCGACCAGGTAGAGATTATAGGCTGCCATTAATTTTTGCAAGGCGTGAGCAATATCCTGGCCTTCTCCTCCCACATCCTCTGCGACTCTTACACCCAGAACCTTCACGATGCCTTCGACCTGCTGACCATAAAGAAAGACTGTTGCTACTCTGAATGCGAAGCCTCCTTCGATAAGGCCCTCAAAATGTTGATAAGAAACGCCTTCATACCTGTACAGAGCTGAGGTGAAGAAGGCATAGAGTTGGTCCAGGGTGATCGCTTCTTGTAAAGGGGCGTTGATTTGCTGCCTCACGTAGATGTCCCTAAATGCGAGAAAACCTCCGTTATCGACACTGGCTTCCCTATAAATACGCATGATTTCTGCCAACTGAGAATCAATAGCGCTTCGATAGGAATGGGAGACGAACTCAATTTGCCGCCAGGCATCTTCACGAAGTTCGAGGACATTCTTCCCCTGCTTCGTCGAACCTGCTAGAGTCGCTGGAATCTCATCACAGATAGAAGGAAGGGTATAGAGGGTACCTCCTGCTGGTACCCTGGCGATTTTCTCTAATATTATGACCAACTTGCCCGTTTGAATAAATTCCTCTGCTGTTGTTGGATCAGCTTTGATAACCCTCCAATCCTCACCTGCAATATGAAGCTTTGTTTCTACGGCAAAACTTTGCGGAAGTCTTTCTACTGGCATATCCGCTCGCTCAATGACGTTATGGGTATTTACATCTATAAAGAGAGTCTCAACAGTAGGCATTTCATACAACTCCTTTAATAATTGACGTTTAAACTAAATTACCCTCAGCAATCCTTGTGAGGGGATTGCTGAGGGGGAGTAATGTATCCAAAAGAACCAAACTCAGGAGCATTACTCTCATGGACCTTAACACACTGAAAGAATTTCGTCACGGGATGTACAACTGCTTTGGCAACGCGAAAGACGCCCTGTTCAATCTGGTGGATGCGCTCTCCAGTGAAGCAGGAGCGAGCAGCTTCCCCGAATTGTCGTTCTCGCCGTTTTTTGAGCGGACCTGGGCCAGCTTGTACGAAGCTCTGGAAGACGGCCAGATCGATGCCGAGCGACTGCGCAAGGTCTTTGTGGACTTCGCGCCACTGCCCCCGGCAGGTGAGATCGTTTTTCTGGGGGTGGACACCAGCAACCTGTACCGCCCGGAGGCCGAGACCGCCGAGGATCGGACATTGGTTCCCCTTGCCAATTTGCCCAAGAACACGCATGCTGCCAGCCCTGGGTGGGTCATGAGTCATGTGGTCCTCTTGCCCACACAAGCCGGTCAAGGCACCGTCGTGCTGGACACGGCGCGGGTGCGTTCGACGGAACTGGCCACTGAGGTGGCCGCCCGCCAACTGCGCGCCGTCGTGGCATTGTTGGTGGCTCGTGGGTTGCATCCCATCATTCTGGGCGACCGCTGGTACGCCTGCGCGCCGTTCCTGGCTCGCTTGGCCGACGTCGAGGCGTGTAACCTGTTGCGGGTCAAAAGTAATCGCGTCTTCTACCGTCCAGCCCCGGCGCGTCTTCCCGGCCAGTTGGGAGCCAGTCGCAAGGATGGGGACCGCTTTCAATGCAAAGACGAGAGCAGCCACGGCGAACCGGATGAGACCTGGGAAGGTCTCGACGCCAAAGGGGCGCGGATCGAGGTGCGGTGTTGGAACCACTTGCACCTGCGCACGGCGCGCTGGGTGGAGGTTTCGGTGATCCAGATCATCCGTCATGGGGCCAGTGGGAAGGCTCGTGACCCCAAGATCAGTTGGTTTGTCTGGAAAGGCGATCGCTCTGCTCCTCTGGCCGAGATCAGCCCGACGTATCGGTTGCGCTACTCGCAGGAGCATGGCTATCGCTTTGACAAACAGGAGTTGCTCTGGGATGTGCCACGGCTGAGTACCCCGCAACGGACTGAACGCTGGACGCAAATCGTCGCCTGCGCTCACAATCTCCTGGTGCTGGCTCGTCCTCTGGTGGAGGGGTGCTATCGACCGTGGGAGACACGCTCCTCGGTTCGGACGTTGGCGCAGGTGCGACGGGCTATGCCCACCCTTTTGCACCAGTTGGGGACGCCTGCTCGACCGCCACAACTGCGTGGAAAAGCGCCGGGACGGGCCAAAGGCTTTCATCCCAAGCCTAGGACACGTCATCCGGCAATTCGTAAAACGAGCAAAAAGCAGAAAAAGAGCAAAAAGAGAGCCTCTGCCTGAGGTTGTTCGACTGATCTTTTTCATTTCTACTCGTCTTTCTTGGTTCTGAGCCATCGATCATATGGCTCAGCTAGGTTCGTGTTAGTTTAAACGTCAATTAATAAAAAAAGTACAACAACTGCTATCGAGATCATACGCGAATTGAGCGAAAAAAACAATCCTGTACAGGTTTGATCTTCCAACTTACTTCGTCAAAAAACGAACTGTAAGAAAAATGTGACATTTGCACCATGTCATTTCTCTGTATTCGCGGTAAGATACCCTACAGAAGGCACCCCTGATCTGCTTTCTAAAGGAGACAGTTATGGCCCGTAATCTTTACCGCTTTTATCTCTATACCGTCTTCATCGCTATGTTGATCTTCGCAACGGTCGGCTTAGGTCGCCTGTTGCAGCCGCTCCTGGCGTTCACGCCGCTAGGAGGCACGTACCCTGGCGTTCCTTCCAGCTCTGATATCGTACAGGCTGTTGTGTTTTTCTTGATCTCGTTAGTCATAGCATCCCTGCTGGGAGGACTGCATTACTGGTTGATACGCCGCGATATGCGTAGCGACCCTGCCGCCGGTCAAAGCGCCATCCGTACCTTTTTCTTAAACATCGCGGCGTTGATCGTTGCGCCCTTTGCGGTATACATTGCGGCAGCAAACGTCATTAATGAACTTGGCCGGGTCCCCGCCAATGACGTTTCAGGTTCGGCAGCTTTCGCGATTGCCGCACTTGTGCTGCTGGCAGTACTCGAATGGGAACGGCAGCGAACGCGGGTAGGTCCAGGCGCGGCCATGGCCTTTCAACGCCTGCATCTCTATGGAGTGCAGCTCATCCTGCTCATCATCCTGACCTTTTTCTGGCTTTTGACAGCCGGGCAATTGCTCGACGCTTTCGTGTTTGGTGGGCGGGCCTCGGGCGTAACACTCTGTGGGGGCTTTACCGCCTGCCAGGGCCCCAATTTGCTCAGTTCAGTGGCAGCCACGCTCTGGGTCGTCCTTTTCTGGATAGGCTATGGATACTTCACGCGTAACGATACATCTTCTCTCTTGCGCCGCATCCTGCATTTCACCAGCTTTGCCTACGGCGTGGGCTTCGCGCTCTACGGTATCAAGCAGGGGATCGAACTGGGATTGCTGACCCTCTTCGGAGTTACCCTACAGGCAAGTGATATCCTGGGAACCTATGACTACCTCGCGTTCATTACCTTTGGAGTGCTGGTCGTTGCAGTCTACGGTATCTGGCTGCGCCTCGCGGCCAGGCAGGAGCCTGCGGTATGGCTCCTGGTAGCTGAAGCGATTATTACAGCTCTTTTTGCCGCGGCGTTCTGGTGGGGTGCTGGATATGTATTGCTCAATGCCTTCGAAGGCATTGCTGGCATGCAGTTAGGCCCCCACGACTGGGCACCCGCCCTTGCTTTAGTCATCACCGGTCTCGCCTATATCCCTCTCGACCTCCACCTGCGGCGGCGTTATAAAGTGGATACTTCTACCGCTTCGGAGCCACGTCGTGGATTCGTTTTTGCACTCATCGGCGGTGGCATCCTGGCCGTAGCCATCGGGGGAGGGTTCGCGCTCTATGCACTCGCAACCAACCTGCTCGGTTCACCAATCGGCAACTGGCCGTATATAGCGCGTGCGGGCGCATCAGCATTTGTAGTCGGCGTGATCATCCTGGGTCTCTACCTCTGGACGGCCAGGCGCGAACACCTCTTCAGTGGCCTGCTCAAACGCCCTGAACCAGTAGAAGCGCCTGGACCCGCTAAGGAAGAATCGGCAGCACAGTCCTCTACCCTTGAGGGTGTGCTTGACGAGCTGCTGTCTGGCAAGATCACCCGCGACCAGGCCGCTGCCCGCATCCGCAGTATCGCGCATATAGAACCATCGCCCACTTAATACGGGTTCGCTAAGCCGCGTAGGGGTGGAGCTTGCTCTCCCGCAATCCTGGGATGCTTGTATCGCCCCTTGTCGGTAAATGAAGAAATTGACTGCAATCCTCAAGTATCGACTTGTGAGCAAACCGATCCAACACCCTATTGACATATGTGATTCATATCTCTTGGACGAAACCTTGCCGCAGATGAGAAACAGATACTTTGGTCGCGTGCTCCCAATCCAGATCAAAAAGCGGTTTTCCATCGATCCAGGCTTCTAACCATTGCTGAAGTGAGGGAGCCTCAATGGCCCATTCGACCATGAAGTTCTCATTGCTATCCATTCTGAAAATCGGAAGGTCTGGAGAAGCACAATTCAGACACGAATAAATATTGCACCCCCAGTCACACATCATAAGCACACGCTCAGGCCAGAGAGCCGGCTTCTCCTCCGCATCAGTCCAGTGTTCGTCAATGTCTTTCTGCGACATCGATCTCATACCAAGATAAGACGCTACTAACGAATCGGTCAGGGGAGCTGAGGATGGACTGTGATCGTGCAAGGGAAACAATCCATACCCTGGCCCGAAGCCGCCATTTCCCACTTCGAGATACAATCTTCTTAGAAATGAGGGCAGTTCAAAACCCAGTTGTGCCTCTGCCTGGGCCAGGTCCTCTACAGTCACTGGCGGAGAAGCTGTTTGGTGATGCCAGGTATATTCTCCTGTCGAATGGCGATTTGTCCGAATTGTCTCTTTGAGTCGCTCAATCAAAGTGTTTTCTCTTTGCTTCTGCATACCCATTCCCTTTCTCTTGCAAAAAATCGTAACTGCACAGGAGGGGTTACTGAACTGGTAAAATGTGTTGAGAGAGCATCTGGTAATCTTCTTTCCGTCGCCGGCGTATCTGAGCAGTTACTTTGCAGGCAAGCCATTGTCCGTCGCTTGGGCACCGCTGTAGTGACCTTGAGCCAATGGGTTCTCGATTGAATTGCCTTAACTCTCACCTCATGAAACACTCCAACTACCCACACCGATACCATTTTTCATGGTCACTGTTCCTGCCAGATGCCCATCGGGATAAATGAAGCCGGTGAAGTTATCTGGATTTGCTATATACTCGAAGTAACATTGGAATGCAAGATGTTTCTTAGCAAGCACCATTCCTGTAAAAGAGCAGGTATTAATACCACCAGGGGGAGGGTGAAAATTAACCTCTCCACTGATCGAGCCTCCTTGACTTTGCGCACTGATCAGAAGGTCCATAGGTTCGCTGAAACAACCGTTGGGACAGATGCCCATAGTTAAGGTACCACTGTACGAGGACTTTAAGAAGGTTGCCCGGTGTGCAAAGAACATGCTGTAGGCGATGATGCCACCTCCTACTACAAGGACAATCAAACAAAAAAGGACTGCAACCTTTTCCTTGCTTGACGAATTAAACCAGGACATGCACTGCTCCTCGTTCTCTTTTTTGCCTTTCCGGTTCTACGGGGAGATGTAAACCCTCGACTAGAGATAGGTATCGGATTAGTTCCTCATACCGAATTTGGGCTCTACATTCGTTCATAGCTTGACCATCATTATACACGGTCTCATTGACCTTGCAAAGGGGATGCAGACCATATGAGAATGTCGATAAGGCAGAGCTTATAACGTGCCTATGCGGTAAATTTTCGCCTGTGAGATCAGATTATTTCCCTAGCTTTTTTCTGCCGCATTTGCGCTATATTTTTGACTTCGTTCCGCCTATCTGAGCAGTTACAGGAATTACTACACAAACACTCACTTGGCAAAAAACTGCTGTGTAAAGGTCGCAATGAAGCTGATCTCAATGAGGAGTCCGACCACCGCTTCAGCAGCAGGAAGTCGAGCATACGTGTCACCTAAGCTACTATCCTACGAGCGTAGTTTCTTTACTCTTTTGCAGGTGGCGGTTCATCGTTTGAGCGAGTAAAGGCACCTAGCATATCTTCCAGGCAGTGCCATCTCGGATGATGGTAGTCAACCAGGAAGGGAACGGGACTTCCTATGGGGAACTTGTCTCGGTTCATTATTGGGGCCCTAAACGTGTAGGTCTTGCCTGTCTGGGGATGTTGCCAAGTGGCGACAAGGAAATAGGCTTTCCGAGGAACGCGGGTAGGTCTAGAAGAGCCACTAAAGCTGTACGCATGGGTATTGAGGATGTCGATGCCTGTGACAGTGGCCATGACTCGTGTTCCCGTTGTTTTTAATTCTACTATCTTTTTGCCATATTTGACGATCCGTATAATGTAGAAGATGACGATACCGAGACCGATGTTGACCAGTATCGAGAGTGTCAGCGACAGGAGTGAGAGTACTTTCACTAGCCTAGAGAGCACCTTCATGTTGTAGCCCTTCTTTGCAAAAAATCTGCCTATCTATTTCCTTGAACGCATAAAAATGGGTATGACAAAATATGAGCAGGAGACTCTTTTAGAAGATGGCCTTAGTTTACTAGCTTCTGCAATCCCCCACCTGAGTAGTTACATCGCCTCCACTTCTTGACTGCGCTCGTGATTATAATACACGAGCCTTGTTCCTGTCGCTAGTGGTCTTATGTGTCCTCTCTGTTCTGCTTGCATCGGGTACCGCTCCTTATTGTACTTCTATGGCTAGGCGCAAAGACCTATACCTGAGAGTATAAACATCTGTGCGTCATGGTGTCCAGGGGGAGACTCTGGTACACTTGCGCCTAAACTCTAGGGGATAAGCATATGCTGAGGCTCAGGATCAAAGAAATAGCAGAGAGCAAAGGATTTAACATGAGTAGTTTGTCACGTGCGAGTGATGTGTCCTTCCGTACAATCAAGCGACTCTGGAAAGACCCCTATCATGATGTTAATGCTTCTACACTACATAAGATAGCAAGGGCGCTTAGTGTCCCTACATCAGAATTGATAGAAGATGTGGCTGAGTAACTTTCTTTGGGGAAGCGGCGAAAAAGTCAAAAAGATGATCGCTCGCACGATGCCGTGGAAAATTCGGAAATAACCCCTTGCGGCCGCCAGGCCAACCCATTCAGAAATAGGACAAATGACACTCCCATGCCAGAGGCCCTTCATGTACAGTGTAGGCAGAGTCATACTCTACTGTTTTTATCCTCTCATTATTCAAAGGGAGTAATTCGATGAAACGGACATTTACGTCACGCTGCGATTGCTGTGGCCTGCCTGTCAACCCACAAGCAGTGGAGGATTGTCCCCGCTGCCATTATCCTGTTAATCCAAACAAAGAAATGCGTTTCCTGGAGTCCGCAATCAGCGACCTGCAACGTGTTGCCGGCTATGGGGGAGCAAACCTGAGAGTTGCCGACCTGGTAAAACGTTATCAATCGCGCCTGCATATCCTGCGCCAGCTCTCAGCGACTTCGCCTGCTGTTCCCAAGGTGCAGGAGTCACTTGCCTCACAAGTACCTTGGTCGGGTCTGTCTCGGTCGCTGATGGGTCGCGTACCCATAGCGCAGGAACCGCTTACCCCACAAGTACCGGCAGAGGCAATACCCGTCACTCCATCACAATCG
>WNFA01010449.1_pt1 | contig 13711 bp, 10 predicted proteins | sample 5400481 | NCBI WGS metagenome assembly WNFA01 (sample SAMN13153340, study PRJNA577476) | soil metagenome | isolation source: 120 cm saprolite under Douglas fir tree site 2 hole 1 replicate 2 | place: USA:California | collected 2015-04-18 | reverse complement strand
GGAAGAAAGTCAATATCCCGTCCTACCTCGTGAACGTCGGCGAGGAAGTGGCCATCAAGGAAAAAATGCACCAGAACGCCATGGTGCTGGAAGCCCGCAATGTTGCGCAAAGCCAGAACGCCGTACCCTGGCTCGAACAGGAGCGCGAGCAATTCAAGGCCAAGGTTGTGGCCCTGCCGAAGCGCGACGACGTGCAAACGCCGCCGATTAACGAGCAGCTCATCGTCGAACTGTACTCGAAGTAAGACGCACGTCGGCGCGGCCAGCGCCAGCGAACCCGGCGAACCGGGCGAGGAATTTGGTTTAGGCCCGGACACTCGGGCCAGAAGGAAGGAACACGATGTGGAAGGGTTTTCAGAAGCCGAAGCGTCTTGCATCCGAGCTGGAATCGCTCACCGAGAAGTACGGGCGGTTTTCCGCGCAGCCTTTTGAGCGCGGCTGGGGCACGACCGTAGGAAATGCGCTGCGTCGCGCGCTGCTCAGTTCCATTGAGGGCGCGGCCATCACTGCCGTGAAGATCGAAGGCGTGTTGCACGAATTTTCTTCGATCCCCGGCGTGGTCGAGGATGCCACGGATATCATCCTCAACCTGAAGCAGGTGCCCATCAAGCTCAACACCGATCTGCCGAAGACGATTTACGTCAACGTCGAACAGTCCGGACCGGTCACCTCGGCGCAAATCGAGGAAGACGCGGACTTCGCCGTCCTCGATAAGAGCGTATATATCGCCACAGTCAGCGAAGGCGGCAAGCTCCAGATCGAGATGCGCGTGAAGAACGGCCGCGGCTACGTGGCCGCCGACCGCAACTACGACGAAGACCTGCCTATCGGCTACATTCCAGTGGACAGCGTTCACTCGCCGGTGCGCAAGGTCAACTACTCCGTCGAAGCCGCGCGCCTCGGCCAGATGACCGACTACGAAAAGCTGATGATCGAAGTTTGGACCAACGGCGCGATCACCCCGCAGGATTCCATCGGCCTCGCCGCCAAGCTGGTGAAGGATCACATGAGCATCTTCATCAACTTTGAAGAGCCCGTTGAGACCGTCGAAATGCCACAGGACATCGCTCACGATCCGCGCCTCGAGCATCTAGACCGCTCCGTCGAAGAGCTCGAACTCTCCGTGCGTTCCTACAACTGCTTGAAGAACGCCAACATCCAGACCATCCGCGAGCTCGTCCAGAAGAGCGAAAACGAAATGCTGAAGACCAAGAACTTCGGCCGCAAGTCGCTCAACGAGATCAAAGATATACTGGTGAAGATGGGCCTCGCGCTGGGCATGAAGTTCGATGAGCACGGCCGCATCATCTGGCCGCCGCTTCCAAGCCAGACCGCCGCACCGGCGTCCGAAGAGAACATCGGACTGTAAGGGACAAAATAAGCGATGCGACATCTCAACTCTGGTTCAAAACTCGGAAAGCAGCCGGCTCATCGCCGCGCGGTGCTGCGCAGCCTGGTCACCAATCTCTTTGAACATGGGCGAATCACCACGACGCTGACACGCGCCAAGGCGGCACGCCCGGTGGCGGAGAAGATGATCACGCTCGGCAAGCGCGACACGCTACAATCGCGCCGCATGGCGGCTTCCTACATCATGCTGCCTGCCGTTACGCAGAAGCTGTTCAGCGAGATTGCACCGAAATTCGCCGATCGCGCCGGAGGCTACACCCGCATCATTCGCGCCGGCAACCGTGTCGGTGACAACGCCAAGGTGGCTATCCTCGAGCTCATTGGCTACGAGTTCAAGCTCAAGGATAAGAAAGAAAAACCAAAGAAGGAAGAACCCGCCCAAGCGGCCAGCTAAGCACCAGTCTTAATCCCACATTCAGCAGCCCGTTTCAGTAACCTGGAACGGGCTTTTTCTTTGCCGCAGTTTTTAGTGAATCGCCCTCCGCCGATTCGTACGTCAGGCAGAAGGAGCGTTGTTTGCTGCGATGTCCACACCACGAGCGGATCGCCGCCCGCGAAACCACACCCACAACACGCTGAAGGCGGCGAGAGCGCCGATCGAATCGAGCAGGGAATCGTAAGGCGAAGCCGTCCGGCTGGCCACGAACGCCTGGTGAATTTCATCCAGCACTGAATATCCCGCCGCGCAAAGCAGCGCCGTTAGGCCCCACGTCCAGTGCCACCCTTTGCGGTCGCCGCGCACGCCGCGATAGACCAGCAGACAAAAAATAAAATATTCCGTGAAGTGCGCGCATTTGCGGATCAAGTGGTGGATGAGTTCGAATTGGCGGTGGGTTAGTGAGGGAACCAGCCCACGCAGAATGGGTTCGAACCAGCGCGTGTGCTCCGAGGAAAACATGTCTGAGGACATCGTGAAGATGAGGCCCGCCCAGAGGAGTGCCGGCCCCCAAGCGCGCAGCCAAGCCGGCAAGCGGGGCGGCCGCAAGCGAGCCTGAATCTCCTGCAAATGGGGGGCGGGGCGCGGGTTGCGCCAGGGCTGGATTTCTGGCACTAAGAATGAGCTCCTTCGTTCTTTTTTTTCACGCTACTTCACGCGCCTCTATTCTGGGTGCGCCTATTCCATACGATAGTTCGGCGCTTCCTTCGTGATCATGACGTCATGTACGTGGCTCTCGCGCAATCCCGCTGCGGTAATTCGAACGAATTTGCTCTTCTCGCCGAATTCCTTCAACGTAGCCGCTCCCACGTATCCCATGCCGCTCTTGAGTCCGCCGACGAGCTGATCGGTCAGCGCGCCCAATTGGCCTTTATAGGGCACGCGCCCTTCGACGCCTTCCGGAACAGACTTGCCGCGTTCCCCCGAATCCTGAACCACCGCGTACCGGTCGGATCCCGCCTCCATTGCCCCGGTCGAACCCATCCCGCGATAGGACTTGAAAGTCCGGCCCTGATAGAGAATCGTTTCTCCCGGCGACTCTTCCGTGCCGGCAAAAAGGCTGCCGATCATCACGCACGATGCCCCCGCCGCCAGCGCTTTCGAAATGTCGCCCGAATACTTGATGCCGCCGTCGGCAATGATCGCCACGTCCGTGCCTTTCGCCGCCCTCGCCGCTTCCATAATCGCCGTAAGTTGCGGCACGCCCGCTCCGGTAACCACACGCGTCGTGCAGATGGATCCCGGCCCGATCCCCACTTTCAACCCATCAATGCCCAGCGAAATCAATTCTTTCGCGCCTTCGTAGGTGGCCACGTTGCCGGCCACCAGCTGCATTTCCGGCAATCGCTTCCGAATTGTCTTGATCGCTTCCATCACTCGCTCGGAGTGCCCGTGCGCCGTGTCGATCGCCAGCACGTCGGCCTTCGCTTTGGACATTTCCACGGCCCGCTCGAGAAAATCGCCCGCCGCGCCCACGGCCGCCCCCACGCGCAATCGCCCATGCTCATCTTTCGCCGCGCGCGGGTATTCCAGCTTCTTCTGGATGTCTTTGACAGTAATCAGTCCCTTCAAGTTGAAGTCCTGATCCACCACCAGCAGCTTCTCAATGCGGTGCTTTTGCAGGATACGCTCGGCTTCTTCCAGCGTCGTGCCCACCGGCACCGTCACCAGATTCTCTTTCGTCATCACCGAACCGACCAGTTGTGCATGATTCTTCTCGAATCGCAGGTCCCGGTTGGTCAAAATCCCAGTAAGCCGCGAGCCACGCGTCACCGGCAGGCCGGAGATTTTGTACTTCGTCATGATTTCCAGCGCCTGCCGCAGCGTAATGTCCGGCGAAATCGTCACCGGGTCGACGATCATCCCGCTTTCCGAGCGCTTTACCCGGTCCACTTCCTCGCCCTGCCGGTCAATCGGCATGTTGCGGTGCACCAGTCCGATGCCGCCCTGCCGCGCGATGGCGATGGCCAGCCGCGATTCCGTCACCGTGTCCATGGCCGCCGACGCCAGCGGGATGTTCACCGGCAGCTTCCGCGCGAAGTGCGTGGTGGTGTCGACTTCGCCTGGCAGTACGGCCGACCGCCCTGGCAAAAGCAGCACGTCGTCAAAGGTAAGACCCTCGGGAATCGAACTGTCCATCATTCCAGCCTCACGTAGAAAGATTGTATGCGCGCAAACCTGCGCCATAAAGCAGCGCAGCCCAGCGGGTGCCCGCTGGGCTGGCAGATGAATTCATCAAATTGAAAAAATGCTTCACCGTGAATTACCCATTATAAGGGCCAGCGGATTTTCGGTCAAATTGGCTCCGTACGATTCCGCTACCTCCCCCGTAGAAATTCGATCAATTCTTCTCGAGTGAATCCTGCTTCCCTGAGGAGCGACATAAGCGTACCCTTTGGGATTTCGCGGTTGTGCTTCGGAACTACAGCGCGGCTTCGACACGGGATGGTAATAAATGAAGTGGCTGCCCGAGGCATGGTCGAGCGCGAACCCCTTGCGTTCCAGAAATCGTGTAATTTCCCGCGATTTAACGGCCGGAAGTTTCGGCATATTCGAGGTCGAGCGAGGCAACCAACGATTCGTCATCCGTTGGAATGGATTCCCCGTGTTTCTTCAGACTCTCGATATAGACGGAAATGGCGTCCCTAGCCATTTTCTTGGCTTCGGCCAGCGTTCGCCCATAGGTCACGCAACCCGGCAGGACGGGTACCATGGCGGTAAACCCGCCTTCTAGTTCGGGGCGCAATACAACATTGAAATGGCCGCGCGATTTCTTCATTGGCTACATCTTATCGGAAGGGTCTAAACCGGTCAAACAGTCATGGAACGATGCTTGTCTAAGAAGTTGGCGTGAAATAGAGTCTGAGTGTGCAGACAACTTTGCCGGAGTTTGAGCCGCACCCGCTTCTGAAAAACGGCCACGCCATGACCATCGTCTCGGCTTTTGTGCCTCGGCGTTTCGATATCCCCCCCGCTGAAGCCAGGCTCTTTCAAGTCGATCCAGAATCCCGCTTGCTAGCTCATTGCCATTGGCAACCCGGCAAACGCAAGGACGCGCCCGTCATCGTCATCGTGCACGGCCTCGAGGGTTCCAGCGATGGAAATTACGTTCGCGGCATCGCGGAGAAAGCTTTCCATCGCGGCTTCCACGTCGTGCGCATGAACCAGCGAAACTGCGGCGGCACGGAAGCACTCACTCCCACCTTGTACAACTCCGGCATGAGCGCGGATTACCGTGCTGTCTTCGAAGAGCTTTCAAACTCAGACGGGTTCGAACAGATCTTCTTCGCCGGCTACTCGATGGGTGGAAACCTGGTGACCAAAATGGCCGGAGAGTTTGGCGCCGCCGCGCCGAAGGCGTTACGTGGCGTCTGCGCGGTATGCCCCGCCTTAGACCTTGCGGCTTGCGCCGATGCTCTCGAACGCCGCGACAATTATCTGTACCAGCGGCGCTTCGTGAAGGGCCTGATGTCGCGCTACGCCAGAAAGCACAAAATGCTTCCGGAGCGCTACCCGAATACCGGCCTCGGACCGGTTCGAACTGTCCGTCAATTCGACGACGTCATCACCGCGCCGCAATTCGGCTATCGCGACGTCCAGGACTACTACGAAAACGTCGGCGCAAAACGCGTCGCTGCGCAGATCCGCGTGCCCATGCTAATGATCACCGCGCAAGACGATCCCTTCGTCCCCTACGTATCCTTCTTAGCCGCCAAAATCAGCGAGAATCCCGCCATCCAGTTTGTCGCCCCCCCATTCGGCGGCCATTGCGGCTTCATTTCGAAACACCCCGGGTCCGAACGCTTCTGGGCCGAGCAGCGCATCGTCGAATTCTGTTCTGCACTCAGTACCGATGCCTTAAATACGTGACAATCGCTCCCGTCCTCGCGCTCCGCTCTGTGTCCTCTGTGGTCTCTGTGTTAAGTGTTTTTCTTCCAGCCCAAATGAACGCTGAGCGGCCTCACCCCAGCGGCTTCTCCAACGAAACGGGAAATCCCGGCGTCAAGAGTTGCGCTGGCCCATCCGCGGCAATGACCATGTCGTCTTCGCAACGCATCCCAAACTCCCCCAGAATATAAATCCCCGATCCCGTGCCCCAGGCGGTGCGTGAAAAACTTGTAGTCCGGTCCATACCCGGCGTCCGTAATCACCTTCCGCGCGGCATCGTCCACCGTGCCCGACAATCTTCCAGCACGCGCCGCATCAAGAGCGGCATCCTGCGCCTTCCGTACGATCTCGTAAACGCGCGCCACTTTCTCGGGCGGTTTTCCCAGAACTCCCGTCCGCGTGACGTCTGAAGCGTAGCCATCCACCGCGCAGCCGCCGTCAATCAGCACCACATCGCCTTCTTTCAGTTTTTGCGGCTTGATCGTCCCGTGCGGCAGCGCTGCCGAAGCTCCCAGCAGAACCAGCGCCCCGCCGCGCAAGTCCATCTTCGAAAAACCGCCTTCCACTAGCTTGCCGATGTCGTCCTGAGACATCCCTTCTTTCAGCGAAGCGAACACCGCCCGAAAAACATCAAACGTCGCCTCGCAAGCCAGCCTCATCAACTCGAGTTCGTGAGCCGACTTGCTTCCGCGGCACGCGATCGTCACCGCATCGGCGGAAACGCATTCCAGTCCCGGCGCCGCTGCTCGCAAGTGATCGAAAAACGTAAACTCCGCCGTCTCTTCGACTCCGATGCGCGCCGTTCGAATCCCGCGATCCGCCAGAGCCGCCACCGCGATTTTCGTCGGGCATTCATCCTCCTGCCACGCCCGCACTTCCGCGGTAAAACGTAGCTTCTCCCGCATTCGTCCTTCTTCAAACGCAGGCACGACCATGATCGGGTCGCCCGTGCGCGGCAGCACCAGCGCAAGCAACCGCTCGCTGACTCCCCACCGGATCCCCGTGAAGTAGTACAGCCCGGCTCCGGGAGCAACAAACAGAGCGTCGTATTTTGGCGAAAGCTCCGACATTACTTTCTGAGCTCGCTGCAGCCGTTCATGAAACTCATCCGTTGTGATCGGGTGAATCCGCGTTCCAAGCGGTTTAAGCCCGGAGAACGCCGCTGGAAGCGCGCCAAAGCCATCCTCAGGCATCGCTCCAGGTAAGCTACCGAGCATGGCTCTGGGCAAAGCATCGGCCGGCCCCGCCAGTCCCAAAGCCATGGCCGTGCCTTTCAAGAAATGACGTCGCGACGCATTCGAACGAGGACTCAAAGTTGGTTTGTGCATGTCAGCAAAGAGGTTTATCTGGCCGGCGGGCGGCTTGTCAAGACAGATCGAGCGCCCGGAAACAAAAAAGGGACAGAGTTGAATCTGTCCCCCTCTTGAACCGCTTTCTCTCGCGTTTAGTTCGACGGTGGATTTTGCGAATTCGAATCGGCAGGCGGTCGGTCCCCATTCGAACGCTGCCGTGATTTCTTCCCCGGCAGATAGGTAATGTCAAACGGCTGCTGCAAAGTGAAATCGAGCCGTGTTTCCGAAGGAATTTTTACCTGCTGTCCATGCGTGAAAACTTGAATCCCCGTCCCGGCTCCGCCGCCTACGGCCGCGCCGATCGCCGCACCTTTGCCTCCTCCCGCGATAGCGCCAATCAACGCCCCCACGGCTGCTCCGCCGCCAACTCTTTCAGCAGACTGCTTGCCGCGGGATGTTCCAGTCTGTTTCACGTCGCTGCTGGTCACGTTATAAGTTTTGCCTTGAAAAACGATACTTGCCAGCTCCAAACCAAGTTCGCTGCGGCCCGTTATACGGCCTGCAGACTTCGCATCCACCAGCTTGACGTAGGCATCCGCGCCGCTGGGCACGATCACCTGATTGTCCACCACGATCGGTGCATCCAGCGAAGCCTTGAACACCTGACCAGTCTGATTCGTTTTCGAATCGATGCTGTCGATTGTTCGGATCGTCACAATCGTATTCGCCGGCACCGTAATGGTCACTGGCTGGGGCGGTGGAGGCGGCACTGGTGTTGCCGCCGGAGCTGGACCTGCCGTCATCGGTTCCATCGCAGAATTCGCTGGAGAAGCCGCCGCAACTTGCCGCGATTTTTCCGCCTTGTGAGAGTTCTTCGCTTTTGCCGGACGCTTCGCCGGTTCGGTTTCTCGCGCAGGAGTAGCGGGTTGTGGCGCCGTCATCTGCGCTGCCGCAACACTCAACTGATCGTTCACCCGGCTCACTCCCTTGGTTTCCGACGCGATCTTGTAAGCGGCGAGCCTGGCCGCGTCGTCCGGTACTTGTCCGGTCAGCGTCACCTCTCCGTGTTTGCTAGCCACGTCCACGGTCGCAATTTTCAGCGCCGGTTCGGAAAACATTTTTGCTTTGATGTCCGTCGTGATGGCGTCATCGCTCGGCGCCCCAATGCGCGAGCAGGAGACGCTCATCGCCAGCATCAGCACCAAAGCCAGAACGCCTATCTTGTTTTTGCGCATTTCTTCCTCCGCATTGGCAGCTTCAGATCAATCGGGAGGACTGGGGGAACCCGAAGTGGTATTTTATTTCCGCCGCATCCGCAAGAACCCAAAACGGATCTCAACCTGAAAGGATGCGGCAAACGGACAAACTGCTGCCTCTATGAGAATTTTGCTGGAAGTGGCTCGAGAATGCAATTCAGCCGTTCCATACCTTCCAAAAAGCGGCTCCACGCAAAAAAAACGGGAGGTGCTCACCGAGCACCTCCCGCAATTGACAGCCTACTCTGAGGTCTAGAACACGAATTTCAGTCCCAGCGTCATGGAGCGAATCCCGCCGCTGAAGAACTTCGATGGCTGCAGGAAGTTTGGATCGCCGGGCAGAACGTAGCCCTGCGTCGTGGTGGCTGTGGTTACGCCTGCCGTGCTGAAGACGTTCCCATTGCTGAGCGCGTAGTTCGCATGGTTGAGAATGTTGAACACGTCCACCTTCGCCTGCAAATACTTGGCTTCGGTGAAGCGGAAGTTCTTGCCAACGGACATGTTCAGCACTCCGAACCCCGGCGATACGAAACTATTTCGTCCAACCGTCGTTCGTACACCACGCCCAGCGGCAATATATCTCGCGGTCGTGTTCCCTCCGGTAACCGGATCAACCGCGAGGTAGCCAACAACATTTTCGCCAGCGTTACAAGTCCCAGTGTGTGTACCGCCTCCTCCGGAGGGAGCGCAGACGTTTACCAAGCTTGCGTCGCCTCCCAAAGGATTCGTTCCGAAGGGGTTGAACATCAGGCGATCCCCGGCGGAGTCTCCATTTCGGTTGGCATCACTCCCCGATTGAAGCGTGACTGGCTGTCCCGTTTGTGCCAGGAAAACGGACCCAATCTGGAATCCGTTGACTAGCGTCTTCACGAGGTGGCTGTCACTCTTCACATTCGGAACCTGGTAAGTCCAGGAGAGGGCTACTTTGTGCCGGACATCCAGGTCCGAACTGGCCCAGTCTTCCGATATGCGATTGGTGTCCTGCGCCCGGCGAGGATTCAAGAGGCTTGTGAAAAACTCATTCGTCGAATTGTCTAACGTATGTGCGTAAGTGTAGTTCGCGTTAAACGTCAGCCCCATGCGCGCTCTCTGCGTGAAGCTTACAGAACCTGCATGGTAGATGCTGCTGCCGAACGGCGGATCCGCTGTGACGTTGGCCGTGAACCCGAACGGCGCATAGACATTGCTGTTGAACGCGTTCCACGGCGCAACGGTGGGCGTGCTGGCGGATACGGTTCCCGGCACGTCCGAGGCGCGGAAGTATTCGGGCAGTGCAGCCAGCCCGGCGTCGAAACCGCTTTCTCGATTGCGCCGATATTGCACTGGCAGAGAAATCCCACGTGTTCCCAAGTAGCGTACTTCTACGCTCGCATTGCGGTAAACCTCATGCTGAACGCCCAGCGACCAGGTGAGAATCTTCGGCATTACCGTATCATCTATAAAGCTCGTTGTTAGAGCTCGCGCATCCGCCTGATTGGCTGGCGGAATGTACGTTTGCGGCAAACCGCCACCTGCGAGGAACCCCCCAAAATTCGGATTCGCACACCAAGACGGCTTCGGCGTCAGCGTGCAGGCTGAGGTCGGATCGAGTTCGCTCTGCAGTTGCGGTGGCAAAGTGATCGAAGCGAAGTTTTGGAACTTCACGTCGTAGGAAATTCCGAATCCGCCGCGGATCGACGTTTTGCCGTTTCCTCTCGGGTCGTAAGCAAACCCAATGCGAGGACCGATGTTGTTCTTGTCGGTCTTCGGATTGCCAAACGTGATGACCCCAGGCACATTGGAGATGGCGTTGAGAGTCTGCGTGCTCGCGCCCACCGGGTTTGTCCAATACTCATAGCGCACGCCCAGGTTCAACGTCAGGCGTGGCGACAGTTTGAAGTCATCCTGCGCGAACACATAAAATGCGCTTTGCGTTCCCAGGAAACTTCCCGTCCCTGCGTTGCGGAGAGTTCGGCCCAGTCCGTTGCTTTGTTGGTCGTTGATGAATTCTGTCAGTGAATCGTACCAGTAGTCTCCATTGCTCCGCGGCAGGAAGAACTGTGGATAGATGAAGTGGTTGTACTGGCCGCCAAACTTGAACGAGTGCTTCCCGAGTGACCAGGAGAAGTTGTCGGCGATTTGATAGGTGTTCTGCTTCTGGGTCGTATTGTCGCCAGGTCCGATCGTATTGAATCCCAGGTCGCCGATCGTTACGTCGTTGGGGCAGGTCGTGCACGGATTAACAGTGGAAAGAGAGAAAAAAGAATACTGCACGCGCAGGTCGTTGACGAGCTTACTGTTAATGGTCCAAACGTCGTTCAAGGCAATCTTGCGGTTGTGAATAGGCTCGGCTTGGTTAAATTGCGCTTGTGTTGAATTGACCGGCAGAATGAATTTTTCCTGATTCAGCAGGAACCGCGCGCCAAATTGATGCTTTCCCCAAGTGTAGTCCGAGTTGAACTGTACATCGTGCTCGCGCTGAAAGTTCGGACTGATGATGATCAGATTTCCGATGGGCACATTGTTTGTAACCCCGTTGGCGGTGACTGCTACGGTCCCCAGATCGCCGGCCGGCGCCACTGGGAAATTAGTCAGGAGATTCTTAACTGCGGAATTGACTGCCATGCTCTCAAGCGTTGCTAACCCTGCTGCGGTCGGCTGAATCAATGGCGTTGCAGTGCCCTGCCCATGCAGCGTCGTGTATTCGTAGGCCCCGAAGACAAACCACTTGTTCTTGATCACCGGCCCGCCCATAGTTCCGCCAAAGCGGTTGTTGTCATAGTCCGGTTGTCCGGGAATCGTTCCTCCGGCGATTGCATTCTTCGTCAGATTGTCGAGTGAATTGTAGTTCTTATTCTGGTTGTACCATTCGCCGGACCCATGCCAATTGTTCGTGCCCGTCTTGGTCACCAGGCTGAATTGTCCGCCCGCGGAATGTCCGTACTCCGCGCTGAATTGATTCGTCGTGAGGTTGAATTCCGCGAGCGAGTCTGGAATAACTGTCGAGTTGTTTCCCGTCACGCCCAGGTTGTTGTCATCCACGCCGTCCACCGTAAAGTTGTTATCGCGTGGACGCGTTCCGCCAACCGAACCGCCAATTCCTGTAACCCCGCCCGGCTGCGCAATCACGTTGGGAGCCAGCACCGCCAGGTTGAGAGGGCTGCCGTTCAGTGTTCCTGCGGCACTCGGTAGTCCTGCCACAGAGTTGGCGTCAAACGTATTGTTCAACTCCGAAGAAGTTGTTTGGATGGCCGCTCCGCCCGCCGTAACTTCCACGATTTCCGTCGCGACGCCCAAGTCCAAGTGCCCATCCGCCACGTTGTCTTGATTGGCGATGACGCTGACACCCGTCTTCAGGAAATTCTTAAAGCCCTTGGCTTCTACCTCTACCTTGTACAAGCCCGGAATCAAGCTCGGAAACGAATACGTTCCCGCTGAGGTGGTCGCAATCTTCACCGACACACCCGTGTCCTGATTCGTGGCTGTTACTTGCGCATCCGGAACCGCCGCGCCGGAAGGATCCAAAACCTGGCCACGCAGCGTTCCCGTGATTCTCTGTGCTGCCGCTGGCAGCGAGAAAATCAGCGCTAGTGCCAAAACCAATCCCGCATAAAGCAAACCTCTCAGGTTGCCGAGCCCGAATCGACTCACGCCACCGCTAATCCGTCTATCAAAATTCATTTCTCCCCCTCAATTCGAACTGCGTCGGATTTGTCCGATACTCTGGACACTGCTATTTCCCGCGACTATTGATTCGAAAGCGAGAAGCCAGCATCTGAGTTGGAGGTTAGAATGCAGTTCGTTCGCCAATACCCGAACGGATTAAGGGGTAATAATTTCTATGACTTACGAGCCATATTGGCCAGGCGGAAATCTAAAATTCGATACTTCTGGATGGTTTAGCTGATTTAGATTCAGGTATGCGTAGCCGGAGCTGGAACAGCAGAGAACTACTCGGTGCCAACAGCGAGGATTTTCTTTCCTTCAACTTTCACCTCGATGCCGAGGGGCGGGCGCAGGTCGGATCCTTGCACGATACCCCCGCGAACCCAAACGCTTCCGGGAAGATTAGTCAATTTGAGGGGGTCAAAAACGGTGCGGCTGCAAGGATTTCCGACCATGGGATGCCTGGCGGCGCGGTAGCCGTAATCGGTTTTCAATTTTTCCAGGTCAGTAAGGAATTCGAGCTTGCAATTGCCGTAGGGAGCTTTTTGCTCGAAGGCCCAGTAGCCACTCGCTTGGGAAGGGGAGCCAGCCGGCAAACGAATAAGCAGGCCGGGGATGTTTTCGCCGGTAAGCCGGTTGCGGATATAAAACTCTTTCGAGGACCACGGCTTGGCCATCTCGGTCGCGACGGCGACTCCGGGATCCGCGTCGGTCGCGTGAGGAAGCAACGTGCTCGGATCGGGCGCAGGCGAGGGAACTTCAATCTGCGGCTGCTGCTCGGCGAGCCGCGGCTCGATGTGTTTGGGGCGAAGAGCCCAGCGCGCTCCAAGGAAAACGACGAGAAGGACAGCGAGAAGTCCGATGACCAGTTTGACGGCGGGATTCGACGCTGCGGACGAGCGGGCGCCGGGACCGGAAACGCCGGGAATCTGCGGCATTTCGGACTTGAAGCGATCCGATGGGGGCTGGTCGGTCATTGTGCTTCGCTCCGATTCTATACTCAAAGAGGAGAAAGTCGAAAGTCCAGACCAGGCCGACATTTGCGATAGAGAGCGACAGTTGAAAGTGAAGAAAGAGGCGACTCGTGAAAGAAAGGTTGCCATAGACGTACTGAGCGGAATGAGAGTTCGCAAACAAGAAGCTCCATCCCCCTACCTTCGGTGTTTTCCCAAAGAGCGCGGAAGCGGCTGAAAAGAAAATGGTTGGCAGGTTGGAGGTGCCCCCTCCCCCCTATGTTCTCGTAACGATATGATACGACAGAATTTAAGGGGTGGGGGTCTGCAAACGATATGATTCCATGGGAGTTAGGGGATAGCGAGTGATGCTTGGAAAGTTGAGGACCCCTCCTATGTTTTCGTAAAAGATTGGTGCGACTGGGTTTAGGGGGTGGGGGTCGGCAAAAAGACTGCGAGGAAAGGACTTAGCGTAGGCTAAGGAAGCAATGGAGGACAAAGGAACGTCGCAGTGGCGTGCGAGCCGCTCTGGGAAGGCGATTTGGAGTTTGGCAAACACGCGGGTGAATAGCACACCTTACTTAGGTTGTTAAGCGTCTTGCAGTGAATGGCAAGAATTGACGGTCGAACGGTTGCTGGGCGGATTGAACGGGATCGGTAGAGACGGGACGATGGGGCAAGAACAAGATCAAAAGCCCCACACGTTTAGCCCGACGTGTGTGGGCACCCGCCGCTCTTCCCAATGTGTTGTAAGCTGTGGCGCTTCGGGGGGTGGCTTATGCGTGCATTAGGGCTGCGCTTGACTTGGGTCCTTACTCTTATCGCTTTCTT
>WNFA01003133.1_pt1 | contig 13711 bp, 14 predicted proteins | sample 5400481 | NCBI WGS metagenome assembly WNFA01 (sample SAMN13153340, study PRJNA577476) | soil metagenome | isolation source: 120 cm saprolite under Douglas fir tree site 2 hole 1 replicate 2 | place: USA:California | collected 2015-04-18 | reverse complement strand
TTTAGTGGTGTGTAGCCAAAAGCGGGTGCTTTCTCTCCAATGGGTAGCCCTTCTCGCTCGGTACCCAAGTCCCTGAGACTAAGCAGGAAGCCGAGTTGGCGGTACATCACGATGACCAGGAACCCCAAAGCGAAGAGGAGGGTCCACTGACTGGCTACCAACCATAATGGAAGGGTAATATCTGCAAAGGTAACGTTCATGACATCCTCTCTTTGAACACTGCAATCGTCATGGCTGCCTGTACTGCAGCAGCAGCAAAGACCAGATAGCCAACGACGAGAAGGCCGACGGCATAAAGCGACCCCCCAAACTGAAAAGTGTAATTATTCCTAGTCAAGAAGACCACCACAGCTAAAGCAGTCAGAAATAAGCTACGAGCCAGACCTTTGCCACTAAATTGTGAATCACTAAGCGATCCAAAACATCTACAAGTCACATTCGGGGCTTTGCGGAGTGCAATCAGAACTATCATGTCGAAACCACACATCAGCACAAGCACTGCATCCTTGATCAATGGGGCCCAAAGACCGCTGATCAATGCGAGCCCCAAACCTATTTCCAACAGAGGAACCGCGAGAGCGAGACCACGAACTACACGTTTCCAGTATGCTGGCACTCCCAAACCGATCAAGGTAGTAGCAAAGCTGGAAATATCACCCAGTTTGGCTGCCCCAGCTGCAACTAGCACAGCCGCCAGCGAAGCTGTGATCAAAAAAATCGTGATCTGGATCAAGAGTTGGCCCATCTTCTCACCTCCTCAGACAAGTTGCTTTCAGCCGTCAATGATCTCATTGTACGCAGCATGTGAGACAAATGCTCCTCCGTGTTGACCAGACTTACCCAACGAACTATCCCACGGAAGTCGAGGAGGAACGCGAAGGGCATAACACGAACTCGGAAGTTATCATACAACGTTTGATCGACCTGTACGATCGGTACCTGCAGATCGAATGCGCGTATCGTGGCTTCACAGAGTTCCCGATCATCACGAGAAAGGACCAATATCTCGAGGTCTTGAACTGATGCGACGAGATGATTCATCCCAGCAACAAGATGAGGGAAGGAAGCAAGAGAGTGATCTGTAAAGATGAGAAGTTGCCAATGGTCAGCAGAGGGAGTAACTCGTAGGTGTCCCTCTAAGTCAGGTAGGCTCCAAGACGGAGCGGATTTCCCAGGAGGAAGCCCATCTCGAGCGATACCAACCGAACTTTCAAGCCGAAAGAAGCCTGTCCGTACTATTGCGAGTAAGACCAATACAATGAACGCCAATTCCACGCCCAAAAAAGTGAGGCCTAAAGCAGTATCCATATGTGATCTCCCCAATCCTACAGGTATCTCACGCCGGATATAGATCAGTTGCGAGAAAAGTTCAAAATGGTGTTCCTGTGTTGTTCCCCCTATACTACTGTACATCGGCATTTATGATTTGTCATGCCGTCCCAGCCGTATTTTTTCTACCGTCCCCACCGAACATTTTCTACCGTCCCGACCGTAAAACACACGTTCTTCAGCCCCTGTGCAATCCTGGGAGGCCTATCCAGACAGCGTACTAAACTGAGCGAGACACTCGACCGGTCAGTCCGAAAATTCTGCCAGAGGAGAGAAGAGACCTGCTTGATAAGCAGCCATGATCGCATCGCGTTCGTTGTGAACGCCCAGGTGTGCGTAAATATGCTGGCGATGTTTCTCCACAGTTGCACCGGTGATGTGAAGCTTACGGGCAATCGTCTCCTGATCATATCCACGGCACATCAGCGTCAAGACTTCTCGTGTACGCCTGGTTAAGGGGCGGAGTGCTTGAGGACCGCAGCGTTGACTCTGTGCTGCCAGGAATGTTGCTACTTCGCACACCTGTAAGACCAGGCCACATAGCCGGGCCAGCGCACGTGCTATGGGGACAGGAAGCAGGGGATTTGCCGGTTGTGCCGGATCAAGGGCTATATACAGCGTTCCATACGTCAGGCCTCCCGACTGCACAGGAAAAGGCATTGATAACCTGGGTGGAGGCGCTTGTGGCCTGGCAGAGAATCTCTCGCGCAAAACGAGTTGAGCGCACCCCTGCGTGATCAGCGCCACCTCCTGGCAGAGGCGCTCAGTTACACCACATGTTTGCCTGCATAATACTTCACCGCTATCGAGAAGGTGTACAAAGTGTTGTGCATAATCGAAGGTGTTTGTGCTTGCCCTGTTATTTGACACGTATGTCGCTGTTGATGATGGCGCATATCCTTGTTCCTCCATACACATGACTCCTTGTGAGATACACTCCCTACTCCTAAACATGTCCATTGGACGAAGAGCATCGCATCGTCTAAAGTAAAGTAGACGATCTTCACGACGCGTGTTCGAGTTGGTCTGACCAACCCCAGGGGAAAAAACCAGGTTCTATCTGCATGAGGGCGCAACAGAGTAAATCCAAAGAGCTACATCCATAGGCAAGTATAAATTAATTGCACTATAAATGTCAATACCTAACATTTATACACAAATGTCTCGAATGTATAGTACAAATGAAGAACATTGTAATTACATTGTTATATCAAATGAAAGATCCCTGAGTGCTTACAACAGGAGGGCCTCAGGAATAAATGCATAGCCTTTGCAATGTCTGCCATCTTTGTCCCCCCTTACTTCATGACTTAATATGCGTGGCCTATGATATCATATGAGGAAGCAGCCACAGCAGAAAAAGCGATAAGGAGCGAGATGGTGACGATAACACGAGTTGGGATCCTCCAGTCGGTACAGGTGGGTACGCCACAGCGATACCTTACAGCGAGTGCGACGGACGGGATGGAGCGTTCGTGGGAAACGTCGTTCTTCCGCGTGCCGAGCGCCCAGCCGCGCTGGCTCTACACTACGCACCTCGAAGGCAATACACAGGCAGACACGAAGAATCATGGCCAACTCAGTCAAGCAATACTCTTGTATGCCGCTGCGCATTATCCAATCTGGCAGGCGGAACTGAACCGGCCAGAGATTGGCCCAGGAGGTTTCGGTGAGAACTTTACCGTGGATGGACTGACCGAGGCGACGGCGTGTATTGGAGACATCTACGCCATTGGCGAAGCTCAGATTCAGGTCACAGGGCCACGCTATCCGTGCTGGAAAATCGAGCGACGCTGGGATATCGAGGGGGTGACTGCACGTGTGGCGGAGACCGGGCGTACCGGCTGGTTCTGCCGGGTGATGCGGGAGGGGATGGTCGAGCAGGGAATGTTCGTCACGCTCATCGAGCGACCGTACCCAGAATGGACCATCGCCCTGACCAACGACTTTGTCCATTTCCGCAACGAAGATGTGGCGAAGGCAAAGGCTCTCGCTGCCTGCCCGCTCCTTCATGAGTGGTGGCAGCGGTTGGTTGTCCAGCGTGCGATGGGGCGACCCTTGCAGTCGCCCGGTTCTCTGTCGCCCTTGATTTGACGAATAGAAATGTAGGGGCGACCCTTGCAGTCGCCCCAGAGGGGGATTTGCGGAACCCTGGAAGGGGATGGTGTGGCTCGGCTCTTACCCCTAGAGATCAGGTGCCGCTAAATTGTGCATACCAAGCGTGAAGGAGAGTTCGCCACCGTGGTGCAAGTCGTGCTCGATCACATGCCAGATCACCCATTGGCGCGAGAGTTCGTATGGCTCGCCCCAGCGCTCGCCTCGAAAGATATATTCCAGGTCTTCCGGCGTCCAGCGCTCCAGGCACTCCTGCCAGGTGCGGAAGGTCACTTCCAGGCCGCGCACCAGCTCGGCGGTCGATGGCACGTCGCCGTCGTACTCCCACTGGGCGATGGCCGCCACCTCTGGACCACCTTCGCCCATCAAGGAATACAACCAACCGGCGCGCGTGCGCACAATATGCCTGGCAAGCAGGCCAATGGAGCGGAGATGGGGAGCTATCCTGAGTTCCAGTTGCTCCGCAGAAAGAGGCTCGATGGCCCGCACGAGGTGACCCTGGTAGACATCCCAGCCTTTGTAGAAAGTAGATAAGTTTGTTTGCTGTTCGGCCATAGAAACAATCCTTTCGTATTTCTCGTATCTCACGGTTTTCTTCCAGGAGTGTATCACCAAAAGCGGTAAAATTCTGCCCTTATTTGTGTATTTTGTTGAGGCCAATTTGGTTGAGTCACGCTACCCGTGATGCCAATAAACAGTAAACGTGCTGCCCGCTGCATCGAGACCTGAAGTGACTGCTTTTGCCACACCGCCCTGCGTATTCATCTGGTAGATAATGTCCTGCGGGCCATCGCCTATAGGCCTGTGGTCGTTCAACTGGCACAGGATACGCACTTTGCCAAAGTTGGTCAGCCGTGCTATATGACCCTGACCTGTAGCGGGATTGTCAATAATCGTGGGAGCCTCGACAATACACTCTGCAACGCTGGTGTCAGTGACCGCCCCGGGATGCGTGGTCGAAAAATGTACCCCCTCAGTGGGATTATCTATAGTGAGTTGAAACCTGCCCTGCTGAAAAGTGACGCTTGCCGTGATACTATCGCCGGGCTGTAAGGGCTGATCCAGTGGTACAGATGGCGCGGGAAACATCTCCCACCACATAAAATACGCGGGAACCCCAGCATCGCATCTGCTCACCGTGCCGAGTTGAGCCAGCAGGCTCCTGTCCGATGCATCGCTGGTGATGCCCACCCAGACTGCCGCAAGTGAAATCGTGCCGGGAGTACAGTGCGCTTTTGGCACCGTCCAGTGCCCGGTGACTTTCTGGTATGCCGCTGTCCTGCTGGCAAGATCTGTAGCAGCATAACCGGCATAAAAGCCGTTGGGCTGAGTGACAACATACCTGGCGACCCCTGTACGTGTACCATCTGGATTCACCGCCGATTCGGGCGAGCCCCAACCATTCGAGCTTCCGTTGAGAGAAAAGCCGAGAGTGAACTGCCCATTGTGGAGATAGTTTCCATTAAGCCTGAAATCCCATACACAAGTATAGGTATCCTCACCGCTTGCAATGGTTTCGCAGACTGTGACCGCCGCCTGTCCTGGTACCGTTACGGTAAACTGCACTTTCTCGACAGTGGCATTTTGAGCGAAGACCTGGACAGACAGGGTCATGCTTGTTCCCTGGACGATAAATTTGTCTTCCAGCCCGTTCCATAGCCCCGCAAACTTGCCCGGTGGGATGACTAACACACGAATGTGAAATGAGCCGGCATTGCTGGCCAAATCGGACGCATTTATCCCCAGGAAGAGATCCCCTATCGTTGCCGGATTGAATTCAGCATGTCTTCCAACTTCACTCGCGTGGCCGCCGATACCAACACTATAAATGACCGAATAACAGGGCAAAGAGGGCTCTGGCATCGCTGAGCCGGAGCAGCCAGGCACGCCTTCTGGCCCCGCTTGCTTCACGCCCGGCTGCGTGCTGGCAGAGCCTGAGGCAAAAATTTCTACCTTCTCACCAGGGAGTACAGCAATGCCGGTATCCGCTCCACCAGCGTGAACAGAAAAATCGCCCGCTCTATCTCTCAGTCCTTGCCGGGCAGAGAGGTCAAATTTGCGGATAATTGGTAGAGCAGGAAATGTGAAGGATGTAGATAGGGTACTCGAGCCAATTCCAGTACATCCTGACAAAAAAAGCAGGATCACCAGCAGCACGTGCAGGAGCATCAAGCGGCAGGATTTGCTGATGAAGCTCATCAGAAGCTTCTCCTTTTATGCGCCATACTACGCATCATAATGCGACTCTATTGTAACATAGAAACCTGCGCTGAGAAGTCTTTTATACCAGAAGAGCTAGCAAAGTAGTAGCAAAATGCTCACATTATTGCTATACTATGTGGAAGAAGAGGCGAACGTTTTAAGGAGGGTCTTTTTCGTATGCCGACATTGGAAGAGCGACTTGAGGTACTGGAACGTGCCCAATCCGCGATGAAGATAGAACAGATTTACGATGTGCGCCAGCTTGACGAACGCATTAGCGCCCTACATCAACAGCTTGCCGAACAAAGGAAGCGCCTTGCTGAACAAGGCCAGGCTATAAGCCAGTTGGGGCAGACGATTGACGCGAAGCTTGATGGACTGATGCAAGTACTCGTCCAGCAGGCTAACACAGTCAATGCCCGCTTCGACGCAATCGACCAGAAGTTCGTCGCAATCGACCAGAAATTCGCCGCAGTCGATGCCCGCTTTACAAGTTTAGAGGAGCGGATCGACCGGCAAACCGTTGAAATCAAAGCCAGGTTTGAAACGAGCGACCTCTACGTTACCAGAACCTGGGGCGTCGTACAGTCGCAAGAACAGGATGTCCGCACGGTGAAAGAACGCCTCGACCAGATCGTCAACCTTCTCACTGGCAAACCAGAAGGCTGAGCATTTCCACTTCCTGAAATTATTTAGCAACTATAAGCGCCAGCACCTCGTCCCGCTTCTCCTCCATCAGCTCCTTACTGTTCGCTTCGATGTTCAAACGCAGCAAGGGTTCCGTATTGGATGGGCGCACATTGAACCACCAGTCGCCAAAATCCAGCGTGATGCCGTCCAGGTGATCAACCGCTTTTGCCTCTTTCCCAAAGTGTTCCTCGATCTCCTTCATCTTCTCCTGCACATCGCGCACCCTGGTGTTGATCTCGCCGCTGCGGAAGCCGTGATCGAGCGGTTTGAGCAGTTCGGAGAGCGGCTTGCCTTCGACGGAGACAAGTTCCAGCGTAGTGAGGAAAGCGATCAGGCCAGAGTCGGCGTACCAGTTGTCGCGGAAATAGAAATGACCGGAATGCTCGCCTCCAAAGATAGCGTTGAGCTGGCGCATCTCTGCCTTGATGTAGGAATGTCCCACCCGCGTGCGTACGGCATGACCCCCCAACCTGTTGATGAGTTCGGGCACACTCTTAGAAACGATCAGGTTGTAAAGGATGGTCTCGCCAGGATGTTTGTGCAGCAGGCTGTTTGCGACAATGGCCGTCACCATTGAACCATCGACCATGTTGCCTTGCTCGTCCACCGGGAACATGCGGTCTGCGTCGCCATCGAAGGCCGCGCCAAGGTCGGCATGTAGTGTACGTACCTTCCTCCGCAGTTCCTCCGTGTTTGCAGGCTCAATGGGGCTGGCCGGGTGGTTGGGGAAACTGCCATCGAGCTCAAAGTACAGTGGCACAAGCTCACAGGGCAGGAGCATGAATACTCGAGGGACGACCATGCCCGCCATGCCATTGCCCGCGTCGATCACCACCTTGAGCGGCTTGATCTTGCTCACATCGATGAAGGAGAGCACGTGCGCCACGTAATCATCCAGCACATCGCGTGTCTTCACCTCGCCCTTGGCCGCTGGCTCAGGAAAGTTGCCGCGTAATGCCAGGTCGCGAATATCGGCCAGGCCGCTGTCCAGGCTGATAGGAAACGCCTGGGCGCGGCAGAATTTCATGCCGTTGTAATTGCCTGGATTATGCGAGGCGGTAATCATCACGCCGGCGGGATAATTGAACTTGCCCACGGCGAAATACAACTCGTCGGTCGTAGTCATGCCCAGCTCAACTGCGTTGACGCCCTGGTCGACCATACCCTGGAGCAAGGCATCGGCCAGTTGGGGTGATGACAGGCGCATATCGCGGCCTACGGCAATCTCCGGCACGTTGAGGTAGAGCGCGGCTGCGCGCCCGATGCGGTAGGCCACCTCGTCGGTCAGATTCTCGCCATAGATGCCGCGTACGTCGTAAGCGCTAAAAATAGTGGGGTCGAAAGCTGTATTCATTTTCTAGAAAAGTCCCTCTTCTTCCAGATTTCTAATTCTACCCAGGGTTCGCCTGAACTGCGGGGATCGTAGATTTGCCCGACCTCGACAAAATCGGCTTTAGCAAAGGCCCGCCGTGCCGGCCGGTTTGCTATTGCCGTCTCTGCATAGATGCGTACCAGGCCAGGGAGACTGAAAAGGTATCGTACCAGTGTGCGAATCGCCTCCGGCCCATATCCCTTACCCCAGCTCACCTTGTTGCCCAGCCCCAGCCCGATCTCTGCCTGGCGCAGGCGGTAATCTACGTTGAAATAAGTAATGGTGCCGATAGGCGTGTGTTGCTCGTCCTCGATGATGAACCAGTATTGTCGCCCGTTGCCGCGCACGTAGTTCCGCTCAAAAAGCGGCAGAAACTCAGCATAGTTCTGCGAGTACGGGCGGTGCGGGTCATAACGCCATACTTCATCATCGCGTTCCCAGTAGAAGACGTAGCGAGCGTCTGCCATGGTGGGCCGCCGCAGGTAAATTCGCTCGCCGCGCAGGAGCGCTCCGTGTGAGTACCCTGTTGTGCTGTTGCGTTGCGTCTCAGTCATACCAGTCCTATGTCGTGTGCAAAACTTGTTCCGGCCACCAGGGGTCCTACGCCAAATGCCTCTGCCAGCGTCTGACCCAGGTCGGCAAATGTAGAACGTACGCCGAGGTCGATCCCGGCGCTTACGGGTTTACCGGAGGCCAGCAGTGGTACCTCCTCGCGCGTGTGATCGCTGCCGCGATAGGTGGGATCGACGCCGTGGTCGGCAGTGAAGAAGATAGCATCTTCAAGCTGCATGACCTGCTGCACCTGCCCAAACCAGGCGTCTACATCACGTAATGCCTGTGCATAGCCCTGGCTGTCGCGGCGATGACCCCATAACATATCAAATTCTACCAGATTGACGAAGAGCAGACCTGTGAAGTCTCGTTCAAGCCAGCGCAGCGTCGCCGCCATGCCGTCTTTGTTGGTTTCGGTATGATCGCGCTGCGTCAGGCCGCGCCCCGCGAACAGGTCATCGATCTTGCCGATGCCGATGACCTCTTTACCACCAGCCTGGAGGAGATCGAGCAGCGTTGTTCCCAGCGGAGCCAGTGAAAAATCGCGGCGGTGCTCGGTGCGCTTGAACGATCCCGGCTCACCTATAAAGGGCCGCGCAATCACGCGTCCGACGGCATTCTCCCCGGTGAGCATACCTCGCGCAATCACGCAGATGTGATAGAGTTCAGCCAGCGGGATCACGTCCTGGTGGGCCGCCACCTGGAAGACGCTGTCGGCGGAGGTATAGAGTATGGGATAGCCGGTGCGCATATGCTCCTCACCGAGTTCCTTGATGATTTCCGTGCCCGAGGCTGGCTTGTTGCCGAGCACCTTGCGGCCAATGGCCTGCTCGAAAGCCGCCACGAGGTCGGGAGGAAACCCCTGAGGATAGGTCGGCAGGGGCTTTTTCAGCACAACGCCAGTGATCTCCCAGTGACCCGTCGTGCTATCTTTCCCTGCCCCGATCTCTGCCATGCGGCCATAAGAGCCGCTGGCGTCCGCGGTCGGCGCTGTTCCCAGTATAGGGGTAATGTTGCCCAGGCCTATACGCCCCAGGTTGGGCAGAGTCAGGCCTCCAACGGCTAACGCGCAGTGTTCCAGTGAACTGGCCCCGTCGTCGCCATAGGCGTGAGAGTCGGGATTTTCGCCTGCGCCTACTCCATCCAGGACGACAAGAATGGCCCGCCGAAGTGTCGTCATAGCGCTATCCTTATCTTATCAAGCTTTACATAGTACGGCAATGGGTCTCCAATCAACGGCAGCGCGTAGTCATAAAATGCCTGTGTGACCATTGTCTTATCTGCATCCAGGTACGCATCCGGCATCAAGCGCTGCTCGTTGGCAACGCTCGCCAGTTCCACCAGGCCTGTCGTGCAGTGATAGTTGGGGTCCATGTGACGGACCAGCGTCACCATCTTATCGTTTTCTCCCTCCAGCACAGCCCGTACTCCCATCTGCCCAACAAGGTATGCCTCGTCCCGGTCGGTACCCGAAATGCTGTTCGATGCCATGCGTTGCAAGTCACCAGGTTTGTCAAAACGCGCGCGCAACTTCAAACGCTGCCTTACTAATTCTACCAGGAATTGCGCTGCTCCGCTCAGCAGTGGGTGCTGGAATGCATCTTGCCCAGCCTGCCCGGCTGCGCCAAGCGCCTGCCCCTGTTCGTCGCGCATGGTTTCTGCTGCAACGATGATTACATATCCCAGGCGCCGGTAGACCTCTTCGACCTGCTTTAGAAATTCATCCGTATTGAAGGGTTTCTCCGGCATGAGGATAATATGCGGCGGATCAACCTCATCGCGTTTCCCTAGCGCCGCTGATGCTGCCAGCCAGCCCGCGTCGCGCCCCATGGTCTCTATCACTTTGACGGGGTAGTGCCATGGTATTGACATTGTGTTCATACTCGAATCCATCGTCGCCAGGGCAATGAAGCGTGCTGCGCTGCCGTAGCCGGGGCAATGGTCGGTAAAGGGCAGGTCGTTGTCGATAGTTTTGGGAATGCTGATAGCCTGCAGCTCGTAGCCCATGCCTTGGGCGGTCAATGCCAGGCGGTGTGCAGTGTCGGCTGAGTCGTTGCCACCAATGTAGAGCAGGTAGTGAACATCGTAGCGCCGCAGGAGTTCGATGGCTCGTTCTGCGTCGCCCTCTTGTAACTTGTAGCGGCAGGAGCCGAGAGCCGCCGACGGCGTGTGCAAGAGCCGGGACCACACATCCCCAGGCTGTCTACGCAGGTCGACCAGCTCATCCTTGAGCAGGCCTTCAATGCCATGTAGCATACCATAGATGCCATCGATACGTTCGTCAGCCATCGCCGCCTCGACTGCCCCAACCAGGCTGGCGTTGATGACGGCAGTGGCCCCACCCGACTGGCCAATGATTAAGTTTTTGCGTGTCGCTGCTGACAAGGCCGACTCCTAATGGGCTTGTATGGGACGAGTACGAACGCCTTGAGGCGTGATAGATGCCCTTCCTGGCGTAGCCGTTCTACCAGGAGTTGCGAGATATTCTCATCTGCAAGTATGTTCATGATTCTGCATAGTTTAGTGGATAGGTGTGATCTATTCGAACTGACTCAGCAGCATAAATTATGGCTGCCTGTACTTGTTCGCGGGTGATGTGAGGATGCGCCTCTAGAATTTGCTCAATCGTTCGACCTCCGGCTAATTGCTCTAAAATGTGCTCGACGGTAATACGCGTTCCAGCAATAACTGGCTTTCCCATCATAATATTTGGATCTGAGACGATCTGTAAGCCTTGCATCTTCGCCTACCTTTCTCATTGACGCTTCGGATTTTATCTAAAGTCATTATATCAATCGAAGCGGGAGGCGTCGAGAGGTATTGACCCGTTGGAGCAAAAGTAACATCTGAGTGGACGTGGTAAACTACGTGAAGAGATTTTATCGGGAAACGGTCAAACATCCACCGAACATCCTCCTTGCATCTGGAGGAGAGCATGAACAACGAAGAACTCGCCCGATGGTTTGAACAGAACAAGAAGGTCCTTGAAACAGCATACATGGCAGGAACACTCCCCTGGCAACAGTCGGGGTTCGGGCTTCATACCCCGCGCAGCGAACAGGACTGGGAAGCCCTGCGCAGGCCAATCGCCGATTGTATCGAAAGCGCTGGCACATTTCTGGATATCGGCTGTGCGAACGGCTACCTGCTGGAGTGCATCCTGCGCTGGACGCAAGAACGAGGTATCCAGATGACCGCTTATGGACTCGATTTCTCGGAGAAGATCATTGCGCTGGCTCAAGCGCGGCTTCCGCAGTATGCTTCCCACCTGTTTGTTGGAAATGCATGGGATTGGGAGCCGCCCATGACCTTCGACTATGTCAATACGACGCTCGACTATGTCCCCCACGAATTGCACGAGGCATTCGTCAACAGGCTGCTGGAACGCTATCTTCATCCAGAGGGGCATCTGCTGGTAGCCGAATACCTCGGCAAATCGGCCAATCCCCTGCGCCTGGAGATGCCGGTGGATCAGCACCTGGGCCAGCTCGGCTTTGGTGTAGCAAGTGTTCGCCCAGCCAGCATCGATGAATTTGCCATGACACGCATAGCGGTCATAAAAAATCGTCAAGGCAACAGGACGCCTGGGGAGACATCTTCCTAAATGCCCTGGCATAGCCAATATACTCAAACCATCACTGAATAGAAAGCAGTCGCCGCAGCACAACCCGGTCAAGCTCAGCGAAACCAGAAATAACTATATCTGCCCTGGATAAGTCCTGCTCCTCGTTGAAACCATTGCGCAGGCCAATGCAGAACATCCCCGCATTTTTAGCGGAAAGAACGCCATTTTTCGAATCTTCTATCGCAATACATGCCGCCGGGCTTACCCCGAGTCGTTTTGCAGTGAGGAGATAGATCGCTGGCGAGGGTTTGCCTTCCCCTTTTAACTCGTCCGCGCTGACGACAGCCTTGAAGGCTGCACGAAGTCCAAACCTGTCGAGCATGATATCGATCCAGCTCCTGGGGGAAGAGGATGCCAGCGCAACGGGGATATGATGTGTGTTTAGCGTTGCCAGCAGATCTGAAATGCCTTCCAGAAGAGAGACTTTTTGCCCATAGATTTCGTCCGCCATCTCCTGGTACAGCTCCAGAAATTGTTCCTCTGTCTTCTGCAAACCATATTCATTGGAGAGCAGCGTGTAGAGATCATGAACCGCTATGCCGATAATCTTGTCCTGGTCGGAACTACTCCAGGTCGGAATGATAGACTGCAGGAAGTACCCTTCTACCGTCTTCCAGTGAATCTCACTATCTACGATGACACCGTCCATGTCAAAAATTACAGCATCCATAAATTAATACCTTACTGTTAGTCGTTATCCCTCTTAAATTATTGAGCCAGATGATGGAGATTAACACATTACTATGGGTTTTGCCCCACCCCCTGGCGCGATAAATCGCGCGGCTACGCCCATTCGTATGCCATATTATTTGTGAAACCGCATAATCGTCATCACCTCTGCTGTACTACTATCGTAGCACACAACAATCCCAATTAAAATAAAATAACCCCAGTCTTCCCCCGTCAAGCACTTGACAATCATGCACCGGGCAAGTACACTCATTTATGAATGAACTATTTATTCATCTTAAGAAGGTGCTGAAATGCCTCGGACGAAAGAAGCAAATCAACATATTCGCGAAGAGCAGCGCGCGAAGATCCTGGATGGCGCCAGGAAAGTCTTTGCGCGCAAGGGCATGGCGGCTACCATGGCTGAAGTTGCCGCTGAGGCTTCGGTCAGTCAGGGGCTGGCCTATCGCTATTTTGCTAGCAAGGAGGCGATCTTTCACGTGCTGGTAGAGCAGGCCGTACAATCCGGTATCGTGGGAATCCAGCGCATTCCGCAGATGCCGGGTACGCCAGGGGAACACCTTGACCTTCTGGTTTCAATGGCATGGGAAGGCAGGCGTGAACACCCCGAAATCTATCAGCTTCTCTATCAGGTGCTGGACGATGAGACGACCTCGGATGACATCCGTGAACTTATAGGCAGGCAGGGTCAGACCTATCAAGACGTACTGAGGCAACTTATCGTCGAGGGCCAGGCCACCGGAGAGATCGCAGAAGGCGATCCAGACCAGTTGGTGATCGTCTTCCTCGCGTGTCTTGACGGTTTATCCAGACAGGCTTTGCGCGAGCCTGAGTGGGTCAAAAAGCATTTTCCTGAGACTGAGATTATCCTGCGGATATTCAAGCCACCTGCAGACCAGAAGTAAGGACCGTTCCGATGCACAGGTGAAGTGTAGAAGAGCGGACAAGTCAGGTGATCTTTACCGGCTGTACCTTCTATCCCTGGGCTTCGCTCGGCGCGATCAAGTGGTTCCAAATTCTCACGCTTTTCAACCCGCTCACCTACGCCGCCGAGGGCATGCGTTACGCCATGGTTCCGCCAGTTCACGGGCAGGCACTCCAAACGCTCGCCATGGGTTGGGTATTGCTGGCGCTCT
>WNFA01005089.1_pt1 | contig 13715 bp, 15 predicted proteins | sample 5400481 | NCBI WGS metagenome assembly WNFA01 (sample SAMN13153340, study PRJNA577476) | soil metagenome | isolation source: 120 cm saprolite under Douglas fir tree site 2 hole 1 replicate 2 | place: USA:California | collected 2015-04-18 | reverse complement strand
CTTCATTTCATCATGCTCGGCAGGAAGGTCGAGATGATGGGAAACGCAACCAGGATCGCGAGCCGTACGCAATCGACGGCGACGAACGGCATGACGCCGCGGAAGATGGTGCGTGTCGGCACCTGCGGCAGCAGCGTGTTGAGCACGAACAGGTTCATTCCCACCGGCGGGCTGATGAGCCCGATCTCGACCACCACGACGATGAGGATGCCGAACCAGATCGGGTCCAGCCCGAGGTGAACGATCAGCGGGAAGAACACCGGCACGGTGAGCAGAATCATCGACAGCTCCTCCATCGCCGTGCCCAGGATTACGTAGATCGTCATGATGGCAGCAACCACCAGGATCGGATGCAATTCAAAACGCTTCACCAGGTCGCGCAGCTCGCCCGGCATGGTCGTGATGTTGACGAACTCCGCGAACATCAGAGCGCCGATCAGGATCAGGAACAGCATGGAGGTGGTGCGCGCGCTTTCCACCAACGACGCGTAGAGCGTCTTCCAGTTGAGCGTGCGGCGCGCGATCGCGAAGATCATGGCGCCGAAGGCGCCGATCGCGGCGCCTTCGATGGCCGTGAATACGCCGCCGTAAATGCCGCCCATCACCAGCGTGAACAGCGCGATGACGCTGGTCACGCCCTTGTAGACCAGCGCCAGGCCGAACACGATGAATGCGCCGATCACCGCCGCGTCATCTGCGTCGAGCCAGCCGAGCTTCGCAACGCCGATGACGACCACGCCGACGGCCGCAAACGCCCACAGCCCCTCCAGGGTGGCAAAGCGCTCGCGCCAGCCCATCCGCTCGCCAGGCGGTCCGGCCTTGGGGTCGCGCCAGGTGACGTATTGCACCGTCAGGCATAGAAGGACGGTGGCGAGAATGCCCGGCAGGATGCCCGCCGCGAACAGCTTGCCGATGTTGGTCTCGGTCATGATGCCGTAGATCACCATGATGGTGGAGGGCGGGATCAGGATGCCGAGCGTGCCGCCTGCCGCGATCGCGCCGGTGGCCAGGTAATCGGCATAGCCGAACTTCTTCATCGACGGATACGCAACCTTGGCGAAGGTCGCCGCGGTGGCGATCGAGGAGCCGCAGATCGCGCCGAACCCCGCGCAGCCTAGGATGGTCGCCATCGCGAGACCCCCGCGCAGGTGGCCGATGAACGCGTACGCCGTGCGGAACAGCTCCTGCGACATGCCGGCGCGGGTGACGAGGTTGCCCATCAGAATGAACAGCGGGATGACCGACAGCGTGTAATTGCGGCCGGTCTCGTAGATCTTGGTCTGCGCGGTGGCGAAGGCCACCGCCCAGTTCCAGTCCCGCATGTAGGCGTAGCCGACGATGCCGACGATTCCCATCGAAATCGCGATCGGAATCCGCAGGAAGGCGAGGACCATCATGGCCAGCAAGCCGGTCAGCGCTTCGGCCACGAGATACTCAGGGGGTGGCCTGGGAGGCGCGCAGGGTACCGGGCACGAAGACTCGCAACACGTGCACCACTCCCGTCAGTCCGATCATCAGCGCCATGAAATACACGAACGGGCCGACCGGAACGCGCAGCACGTCGGTGGTGTCGCCGTAGCCGGCGATGCGCGTGGCCTTGATCCAGACCTGCCACGCCAGGAAGAACATCACTGCGGCGCAGAGGGCGTGCACCACGCGCACCAGCGCCGCGGTCGCGCGCGGCGTGAGCATGCGGTCGATGAAGTCCATGGTGACGTGCTCGTCGGCGTGCGACACGAGCGGCAGGCCGGCGAAGATCAGGACCAGCAGCATCAGCTCCGTGGCCTCGAACGCGCCGCGCAGCGGCCAGTTGAGCAGGTAGCGCGACACCACGTCGGCGAACGTGATCAGCATCAGCGCAAACAGGATCGCCGAGGCCGCGACGCCGAGCGCGGCGTCGAGCCGTTCCTCCCACAGCTTGCGCTTATTTTCCGGCGGCAACGCGCTTCAGTTCCTCGTGGAACTCCTTCAGCACCATGGCGCCGTCGATGTTGCGCTTCTCCTTCGCGTCCTTGACCCAGGCCTGGATCACCGGCTGCGCCTTGCTCTGGATTTCCTTGACCAGCGCCGGGTTCGCCTGGTCGATCTGCACGCCCGCCTTCTTCATGCCCTCGTTGCCGAGGCGGTCGACGTTGTCCCAGGATTTTCCGGCACGCCGCGCGAGATACTCGCCGCCGAATTTGCTGATCAGGTCCTGGTCGGCCTTGGCGAGCTTGTTCCACTTGTCTTCATTGATGAAGAAGCCGAACGAAGAGCTGTAGAAGCCGCCCGGGAAAAGAGTCGCGTACTTGACCAGGCTGTCGAGCTTGAACGAGACGATCGATTCCTGCGGGAAGAACACGCCGTCGGCGATCCCCGAGCTGAGCAGCTCGTAGGACTCGGGCGCGGGCTTGACGAACGCCGAAGCGCCGAGCGCCCGCGCCATCGCCTCGGCGATGCCGCCGCCGGTGCGGATCTTCATGCCCTGCAGGTCGGTCAAGGCCTTGATCGGCCGCTTGGTGTTGAACATCTGGCCCGGCCCGTGCGTAAACACCCCGAGCAGGTGCACGCCCTTGTATTCGTTTGCCTTCTGCAGATATTTCCAATGGATGCGGTTATAGGCGACCGAGTTGATTTCCGCAGTTTCGCCGGCGCCCGGCAGCTCCGCCACCAGCGGCAGGATATGCCGCGCCGGCGTGTAGCTCGCGGTGACGTAGGAAACGTCGACGAGGCCGTCGCGCACCGCAGCTTACGCAAGATGATCATGACGTTGCTCCTCCTTGGAGCCGCAATCATAATTGTTTGTCGTATAGCGTGCGCAATGTCGCGCCGATGCGTTGTGTTCGGCGCGCGATTTGGATACGATGCCCGCTCGCTCGCCTGCCGCAGAGCGGGCGGAAAGAGGGAGAGCACATGCCACACGTGGTCACCAAGTCTGATCTGGTCCAGGTTGCGGCGAAGGCCAGCAATCTCAGCAAATCGGCGGCGGGCGAGGCGGTCAACGCGGTGTTCGAAGCGATCGTCGCCAACGTCGCGAGCGGCAAGCGCGTCACCGTCGTCGGCTTCGGCACATTTCTGCCGCGAAAAAGAAAGGCGCGGGCCGGGCGCAGCCCCTCCAGCGGCAAGGAGATCAAGATTCCCGCCAAGACCATCCCGGCCTTCGCCGCGGGGCAGGGCTTCAAAGAAGCCGTCGACAAGTAAGCTTCCTTGACGCCTGCGGGGGCTGCGATTCGCAGCCCCTTGTTTTTTTGGGCATTGCAAAGCACGGGAAGGCTTGGCAGAATCCGCGGAGCACAATTCCTGCCACATGGACAAGCCGCTCATCCTCTCGCTCGACAGCCACGGCGTGCCGCACCGCTGGATCAGCTGGCAGCAGGCGTGCTTCTACTACGCGAAGAACCTGGTCGCGTGGACGCTGGGCGACGAGACCTTCACTTATTACGGCGGCATCAGCCGGCTGACCGGCGAGCGCTCGAGCATCACCGCCCACTCCATCGTCGCCATCAAGGGCAAGGCGCTGGCAGCGAAAGGCTTCCACCACGTGCCGCCGCTGAACAACCGCGAGCTGTTCCGGCGCGACCGGCACATGTGCGCGTACTGCGGCGGCGAGTTCAGCTACTTCCGGCTGACGCGCGACCACATCACGCCGCTGTCGCGCGGCGGACGCGACACCTGGATGAACGTCGTCACCGCCTGCCGGCACTGCAACGGGAACAAGCGCAACCGCCTGCCGGAGGAGTCCGGCCTGGAGCTGCTCTACGCGCCTTACGTTCCGAACAAGGCCGAGTACCTGATCCTCACCAACCGCCGCATTCTCGCCGACCAGATGGAGTTCCTGAAGCAGCACCTGGCGTCGCATTCGCGGTTGGTTCTCGCGCCTGCCTGATTTCTGGCGCAATAGCGGCTTTCACCTGCTGGAACGGGACGCCGCGGGACGCCTGCGGATCACCGACGATTTCCTGCGCGCCTATTACCTGCGGCCGGAGATCCATCCGGTCGAGGAATCAGGCGATGAGGAGCGCCGCCTCCACGCTTCTCTGATGGAGGAACCAAGAATTGAGATTCCTGAAAGCCGATTGGCATTGATCGGCGACGAAGACGCGAGGGACAACTACCGCATCCTGCTTCGGTTCCGGGGCAGGCTTCTCGATGCCGGCACGGTCGAGGGCTGCTACATGAATCTCTTCAAGGGCGCGGTCGACGTGCCGCCGCTGTTCATCGAGCAGCTCGCGCACGTGATCCTGAGGAACATCCTCGACGGCTGCGACGATCCGCTGCAGCTGCGCGCCGCCGAGCTTTTTTTCCGCGAGCAGAAGGCGACCCTGCGCGACGGCCACCTGCTGCTCGCCGATTCCGAGACGGTCGAGATGCACGCCGCCGGAGCGCGCTTCGGCAGCGTAGGGCGCCTGATCGTCGAGGCGCAGGGCGCGCTCGGCACGGTTGAGCTCGACGTTCTGGACCGCGCCAACGCCGCGCTCTACTGGGAGCGCGAATCGCGCCACGACACCGTGATCAGCATCACCTACGGCCGCCCCGTGCTCGATGCACTGTGCCGCGTCATCGAGGCATGGGTTGCCCACTTTCTAAAAATTCGTGTCTCGGTAGGAGCAATCCGCAGGATCGACGAGCCGCATTGGGCCTGGCACGTCGGGCTCGACGCCGAGTCGAGCGGCGTGCTCAACGAGCTGTGGTCGGGCCGGGAAGTCGACGCCGGACGCATGCGCCGCGTGCTCGCGCTCTTCGCGCTCCAGTTCGACGATCCGGCGGCGATGCGGCCCGACATTGCGGGCCGCACCGTCTACCTCGGCCTGTGCGCCGACGAAAATGAGCTCCTGCGCATGAAACCGCAGAACCTGCTGCTGAACCTCCCGCTGCATGAAGCCTGATTACTGGAATCGCGCCAAGCGCACGCTGGCGCGGAAGGATCCCATCATGGCGGCCATCATCCGCTCGCGGCCGAAAGTATTCCTGGCGCGTCGCGGCGAGCCCTTTCTCACGTTGGCGCGCGCCATCGTCGGCCAGCAGATCTCGGTCAAGGCGGCGCAGAGCGTCTGGGACAAGGTCTGTCTTTGCGCCGGCGCAGTCACGCCGCAAAGTGTTCTCGCAAGAAAAAGGAGCGAGCTGCGCGCCTGCGGCCTGTCGGAGCGCAAGGTCGAGTACATCGCCGATCTGGCGCAGCACTTCCTCGATGGCACGATCCACGTGCAGCGCTGGCCCGACATGGATGACGAGGCGATCATCGCCGAGCTGATCCAGGTGCGCGGCATCGGCCGCTGGACCGCCGAGATGTTCCTCATCTTCAGCCTGCTGCGACCCGACGTCTTTCCGCTCGACGACCTCGGGCTGCAGAAAGGCATCCGCCTTTCTTATTTCAAGGGACGCAAGCTGTCTCTCCAACGAATGAAAAAACTGGGAGAGACCTGGCGCCCATGGCGCTCGGTGGCGACCTGGTACCTGTGGCGCTCGCGCGACCCGTTGCCGGTAGAATACTGACAGCCCAAAGCCGATGAAGACCACGTTCCTCGAATTCGAGCAGCCGATCGCCGAGCTCGAGCAGCGCATCGAGGAGCTGCGCTACGTGGCCGACGATTCCGCGGTCGACATCTCGGAGGAGATCCAGCGGCTCACCAAGCGCAGCCAGACGCTCACCAAGGACATCTACGGCAAGCTGACGCCCTGGCAGGTGGCGCAGGTGGCGCGCCATGCGCAGCGGCCCTACACGCTGGACTATGTGCAGATGCTGTTCACGCATTTCGAGGAGCTGCACGGCGACCGCACTTTCGCCGACGACGCCTCGATCGTCGGCGGTCTGGCGCGCTTCGGCAACGCGCCCTGCGTGGTCATCGGCCACCAGAAAGGCCGCGATACCAAGGAGAAGATCCTGCGCAACTTCGGCATGCCCAAGCCCGAGGGCTACCGCAAGGCGCTGCGCCTGATGAAGCTGGCCGAGAAGTTCTCGCTTCCGGTGTTCACCTTCGTCGACACGCCCGGCGCCTACCCGGGGATCGACGCCGAGGAGCGCGGCCAGTCGGAAGCCATCGGCCGCAATCTGTTCGAGATGGCGCGGCTGCGCACCCCGATCATCGTCAGCGTGATCGGCGAGGGCGGCTCGGGCGGCGCGCTCGCCATCGCGGTGGGCGACGTGGTGCTGATGCTGCAATACGCGACGTATTCCGTGATCTCGCCGGAGGGCTGCGCGTCGATCCTGTGGCGCAGCGCCGACCAGGCGCCCGAGGCGGCCGACGTGCTGGGAATCACCGCCGGCAGGCTGAAGACGCTCGGACTGATCGACAAGATCGTGGCCGAGCCGCTCGGCGGCGCGCATCGCGACCCCCAGGCCACCGCGCAGGCGCTGCGCAAGGCGCTCGCCGAGGCGCTCAAGCAGTTGCAGGAGAAAAAGCCCAAAGAGCTGGTCGAGCAACGCCTCGAGCGCGTCATGGCCTATGGCAAGTTCAAGGAAACGGCCGAGCGGTGAGCTCATCGCCGAGGTCGGGCGATTTCTCGGTTCTATCGATCTGCGCGGCAAGCGCCTCGCCGTCGGGCTCTCCGGCGGGGTCGATTCTGTAGCGCTGTTACACGTCCTTAAAAACGGCGCCGCGGGGTCCGGTTTTTTTCTGAATGCAATTCATGTCCACCATGGCCTGAGCCCAAATGCCGGCGCGTGGGCGCAGTTCTGCCGCGCTCTGTGCGCGCGCTGGGGCGTGCCGCTCGCCGTTCGCCGCGTCAAGGTGGCGAAAAAGGGAAAAGGTCTAGAGGCCGCGGCACGCGAAGCCCGCTACCGAGCTTTCAAAAATATCCCTTGTGACGCTGTGGCGCTCGCGCACAACCGCGACGACCAGGCCGAGACGGTGCTCATGAACCTCCTGCGCGGCGCCGGCGTACGCGGCGCGAGCGGCATGCCGCCCCGCAGCCGCTTCGACGGCAAGATGCTGCTGCGGCCGCTGCTCGAAGTGCCGCGCGCGGCGATCCTCGCCTATGCCCGAGAGCAGGGCCTGGAATGGGTGGAGGACGAGAGCAACGCCGACGAGGCGCTGACGCGCAACTTCGTGCGCCGGCGCCTCGGACCCCTGATCGAATCGCGCTTTCCGCGCTGGCGGGAAAGCCTGGCGCGGGCGGCGCGGCACTTCGCCGGCATGGAGCTCGACGCACAAGCGCTGCTTCGCGAGTTCCTCGCGGCGCAGGGGCTGCGCGCGCCAAGCGAGGCGAAGCTCGTCGAGATGCTGAAGCAGCTCACCTCCGGCGGCGCGCGCATCCTGGTCGAGCACGACGGCATGCGGCTGCGCGTCTACCGCGGCAAGCTCGGGGTCGCGCCGGCAACGCCCGCTGCACCGTTCGCGCCGGTGGAATGGAAAGGCGAGCGGCGTATTCCCATCCCCGTGCTCGGCGGCAAGATGCTGTTCAGACGGGCGCGCGGCGAAGGCATCGACCTCCACAAGCTCGAGCAGTGTCGGGTCGCAGTGCGATTGCGCGCGGGAGGCGAACGGCTCCAGCCTGATCCGCGGCGGCCGCGCCGTACTTTGAAGAACCTGTTTCAGGAAGCGGGCGTGCCGCCCTGGCAGCGCGACCGGCTGCCGCTCATCTTTTGCGGCGACGATCTGGTGTGGGCGCCGGGACTCGGCATCGATGCGCACTATCAGGTGACGGCCGACGCGATCGGACTGGTCCCGGAATGGCGCTAAGCCGTTGTTTTTACGAAATCGAACGCATCGACCGTGATAAAATTTCGAGCTGATTTTTCGGAAAATGCGTGGAGACAGCGGGAATGGCGGTCGAGCGGACCCTTTCCATCATCAAGCCCGACGCCGTGAAGAAGAACGCGATCGGCCGCATCCTGGCGCGGTTCGAAGCCGCCGGCCTCAAGATCATCGCTGCGCGCATGATGCTCTTGTCGCGCGCCGAGGCCGAAGGGTTCTATGCTGTTCATCGTGAGCGGCCCTTCTTTCGCGACCTGGTCAAGTTCATGACCTCCGGACCGATTCTCGTGCAGGTGCTCGAGGGCGACAACGCGATCGCGAAGAATCGCGAGCTGATGGGCGCCACCGACCCCAAGAAGGCCGCCAAGGGAACGATCCGCGCCGATTTCGCGGCGTCGATCGACGCCAACGCCGTCCATGGCTCCGACGCGCCCGACACCGCGCGCACCGAGATCGCCTACTTCTTTCCCGCCTGCGAGGTGTTTTCACGTTGAAGCAGAATCTTCTCGACTTCGACGCCGCGGGCCTGGGCCGCTTCTTCGAGGCGCAGGACGAAAAGCCGTTCCGCGCTCGCCAGCTGCTGCACTGGATCCACCAGAGCGGCGAAACCGACTTCGCGCGCATGAGCGACCTCGCCAGACCGCTGCGCGAGAAGCTGGCCCTCTCTGCCTGCATCGAGGCGCCGCGCATCGTCGGCGACACTGCTGCGGAGGACGGGACGCGCAAGTGGCTGCTCAAGGTGGACGGCAGCAACGCGGTGGAGGCGGTTTTCATCCCCGAGTCGAACCGCGGCACGCTCTGCGTATCGACCCAGGCGGGCTGCGTGCTGGACTGCGCTTTCTGCTCGACCGGCAAGCAGGGCTTCAACCGCAACCTCAGCACGGCGGAAATCATCGGCCAGCTGTGGCTCGCCAACCGGCTGCTCGAAGGCGAAAGACCGGTGACGAATGTCGTCATGATGGGAATGGGGGAACCCCTTCTCAATCTGGACAACGTGATTCCCGCGCTGCGGCTGATGCTCGACGACAATGCGTACGGGCTTTCGCGCCGGCGCGTCACGGTGTCGACGGCGGGAGTGATTCCCGGCATGGACCGGCTGCGCGACGAGTGCCCCGTCGCGCTGGCGCTCTCGCTGCACGCGCCGAACGACGCGCTGCGCGATCAGCTGGTTCCCGTGAACCGCAAATACCCGCTGCGCGAGCTGCTTGCGGCGTGCAACCGCTACCTCCAGAAAGCGCCGCGCGACTTCATTACTCTCGAGTACGTCATGCTCGAGGGCGTGAACGACGCAGACGCGCACGCGCGCGAGCTGGCAGGTGTCGCGCGCCATGTACGCTGCAAGTTCAACCTGATTCCGTTCAATCCCTTCCCGCATTCCGGGTTCCGCCGTTCGAGCCCGGAGCGGATCCGGCGCTTCGCCGAGATCCTGCAGCGCGCCGGCCTGACGGTCACGACGCGCAAGACCCGCGGCGACGGCATCGCGGCCGCCTGCGGTCAGCTTGCCGGCGATGTGTCCGACCGCACGCGCCGCAGCGCACGGCGCATTCCGCTGAAAGAAGTGCGCGCATGAAACGGCTGCTTCACCTTGTTTTCTTGGCGCTCTCCGGCTGCGCCGGCCAGACGAGCGAGCCGAGCGTCGACACCGGCACCATCGTCGGCGAGGTCGGCGAGCCGCGCAACCGCGCCAAGATCCATACCGAGCTCGCGGCCCATTATTACAACCGCGGCAACATGGGCGTTGCGCTCGAGGAGCTGCGCGTCGCCGCCGCCGCCGACCCGAGCTATGCGCCGACGCAGAGCATGTTCGGCCTGGTGTACATGGACTTGCGCGAGAACCAGCTCGCCGAGAGTAGCTGCGAGCGCGCGCTGCGCCTGTCGCCGAACGACCCTGACATCAATCACAACTACGGCGTGTTCCTGTGCCAGACGCAGCGCGAAGGCCAGGCGATCGCCTATTTCCTGCAGGCCATCCGCAACCCGCTGTACGCAGCACCGTGGAAATCCTACTCGGCGGCCGGCGTCTGCACGCTGCGCACCAACAACCTCAAGGACGCCGAGGAGTTCTTCAAGCGCGCGCTGCGCCTGGAGCCCGACGAGCCGATCTCGCTGCTGAACCTCGGCCAGATCCGCTACCGGCAAGGCAGCTTCGACGAGGCGCGCAAGCTCGTGTCGCAGCACAACAAGCTGGTCACGCCCAGCGCCGAGGCGCTGTGGCTCGCGCTGCGCATCGAGCGCAAGCTCGGCGAGCGCGTCGCCGAGCAGTCGTACGCCAACCAGCTGCGCCGGCGCTTCCCCGGCTCCCCCGAGTACCAGGCGCTGCAGCGGGGCAGCTTTGACTGAGTCGGCCGTCACCGGAGTCGGCGAAGAGCTGCTGCGCGCCCGGGAAGCGTGCGGGCTGGAAATCACCGACGTCGCGCAGCAGCTGAAGTTCGCCCCGCGCCAGCTCGAGGCGCTCGAGCAGGAACGCTTCGACCTGCTTCCAGGAGCGACGATCGCGCGCGGCATGGTGCGCAACTATGCGCGCCTGCTGAAGCTCGATCCGGAGCCGCTGATCCAGCGCATGGCCGACCGGCTGGACGCCCCCGACTCGAACCGCCTCGCGGAGCGCTTCAGCCAGCCGGTGCCGTTCTCCGACGGCGCGCGGCGCGCCACCTTCATCTATATCGGCCTGTCGCTCGGCATCCTGGCCTTGGTCGGCGGCGTGGCGTACGAATGGCGCCACGAGCGTACCCCGCCGCAGGAAGCCGCCGCCAGTTCTGCGCCGCCGCTCGAGCCGCGCACGCCGCCGATTGCCACGCAGCCGGCGCTCGCGGTGCCCGCTCCGCTGCCGCCGGTCGCGATGACCCAGCCCTCGGCCTCGCTCGACCCGCAGGAGCATCCTGCGGCGGCGCCGGCCAGGCCGGCAGCGACTGGACCGAACCGGCTTGTCGTGAGGTGCGAGGAGGAAGCCTGGCTCGAGGTGCGCGACAGCGCCGGCCGCGTGCTGGTGTCCTCGCTGCAGCCGGCGGGCGCCGAGCGCGTCCTCAGGACCAGGCCCCCGCTCACGCTGGTGATCGGCAATGCGTCGCATGTGCAGGTGACGTTCAACGACCGGCCGATCGACCTCAAGCCTCACACCAGGGTCGAAGTCGCCCGACTGACGGTGCCATGAGCGAGCTGCGGCGCAGGATTTCCCGCCAGGTCGCGGTGGGCGAGGTCGTCATTGGCGGCGGCGCGCCGATCGTCGTGCAGTCGATGACCAACACCGACACTGCGGATGCCGCGGCGACCGCGCGGCAGGTCGATGCCTTGTGGCGCGCGGGATCCGAGCTGGTGCGCATTACCGTGAATACGCCCGAGGCGGCGGCGCAGGTGGCGCCGATCCGCGAGCGGCTCGACGCGATGGGCTGCAGCGTGCCGCTGGTGGGCGATTTCCATTACAACGGCCACAAGCTGCTCGCGCAATTTCCCGCTTGCGCCGGCGCGCTCGCCAAGTACCGCATCAATCCAGGCAACGTCGGCAAGGGAGCGAAGCGCGACGAGCAGTTCGCCACCATGATCGAGTGCGCGCTGCGCTATGGCAAGCCGGTGCGCATCGGCGTCAACTGGGGCAGCCTGGATCCCGAGCTGCTGGCGCGCATGATGGATGAAAACGCGAGCCGGTCCGAGCCGCAGGAAGCCGGCGAAGTGACGCGCGAGGCGGTAATCCGCTCGGCGCTCGAGTCGGCGCGCCAGGCCGAGGCGTGGGGCTTGCCGGCCGAGCGCATCGTGATCTCCTGCAAGATGAGCCAGGTGCAGGACCTGATCGTGGTGTATCGCAGCCTCGCCGAGCGTTGCGAGTACGCGCTCCACCTCGGACTCACCGAGGCGGGCATGGGATCGAAGGGCATCGTCGCTTCCACCGCCGCGCTGTCGGTGCTGCTGCAGGAGGGCATCGGCGACACGATCCGCATCTCGCTCACCCCGGAGCCGGGCGGCGATCGCACGCGCGAAGTGCAGGTGGCGCAGGAAATCCTGCAGACCATGGGGCTGCGCGCCTTCACGCCCATGGTCAGCGCCTGCCCCGGGTGCGGACGCACTACAAGTACGGTGTTCCAGGAGCTTGCCGACCGCATCCAGACGTACCTGAGAACCCAAATGCCGCTCTGGCGGGAGTCCTATCCCGGCGTGGAGGAGATGCGCGTCGCCGTCATGGGCTGCGTGGTGAACGGGCCCGGCGAATCGAAGCACGCCGACATCGGCATCAGCTTGCCCGGGACCAACGAAGTCCCCGTGGCCCCGGTGTACGTCGATGGCAAGAAGACCGTGACCCTCAAGGGCGAGCGCATCGCCGAGGAGTTCCAGGCCATCGTCGAAAATTACGTGAAACAAAGATACGGACCAGATGCTCCGGCACGCCGCCCTGGCAAAGAAATCAAAATCAAGACGGTCTGATGTCCAAAGTACAGCCAGCGCTATTGAGGGGCTTCGATCAAGAATACCTCCCTCAGGAGCAGCTTCAATTTAATCGGCTCGTCGAGATTATTCGAAGAAACTTCGAGCTCTTCGGTTTTGTGCCGATTGAAACGCCAGCCGCAGAGCGCAAAGAGGTCTTGACCTCTAAGGGTGGTATAGAAAAGGAGATCTACGCTCTTACGCGATTAGCCGCCGGCCCCGACGACGAAGCCTCAACAAAAGGGGCGTTGCATTTCGATTTGACAGTTCCGCTTGCGCGTTATGTCGCAATGAGAGAACGGGACCTGCCGTTTCCATTCCGCCGATACCAAATTCAGAAGGTGTGGCGTGGCGAAACGCCGCAGGCGAGAAAAGGAAGGTTTCGAGAATTCTATCAATGCGATATCGACATCATTAATCGAGACAAATTGAGCTATCTCGCAGAGGCGGAGATACCGAGCGTTATCCATAGCGTCTTTAGAGAGATGGGCATCGGTGAGTTTCGTATACGAATTAACAACAGAAAGGTCCTGAAAGGTGTCCTGCAAAGGTTCAACGTATCGGACGACAACTCTGCCGTCGTTCTTCGATCTCTTGACAAGATAGAGCGGGAAAAAAGCTCGGTGGTTCTCGAGGACCTATCTCGGGCGGGTATGCCTGACGCTCAGGCGTCCCAGCTTTTCAGTTTTATATCGACTAAGAGGGACACGAATGAAACTCTTAGCGCTCTATCCGAATTGGCCTTCCAAAACGAAATGTGCGAAACGGGCACGGCGGAACTAAGAAAACTGGTGGCCGCTATTCGGAAGTTTGGTGTTCCAGAGTCCGCATTCTGTATAGATTTGCGAGTGGTGCGAGGTCTGGACTATTACACCGGTACGATCTACGAGACGACGTTAAACAGCTACCCAGAGCTTGGCAGCATTTGCTCGGGCGGTCGATATGATGATCTGGCGAGCTACTTTACTGATACGAAACTTCCCGGCGTTGGCATTTCCATAGGATTGACTCGTCTTTTTTCGAAACTAAAGGAAGTGGGGCTTTTGCACCCAGCTGAGAAAACACCAACTGAAGCCCTCATTGTCACCATGGATCATCAGTATCTTGACTGGTACTTGGATATCGCGCGCTTGCTTCGGGAGGCTGGTGTTAACACGGAGGTTTATCTTGAGAACGCCAAGCTGAGAAATCAGCTTGCGTATGCCGACAAAAAGGGGTTTCGTCTTGCGCTAATCGCCGGGCAGAGCGAGGTCGAGCGAAACGTCGTACAGATTAAGGATCTTTCTACGCAGACAGCATCAGAGTTTCCGATTGCCAAAGTTGTCTCTGCCGTAAAGAGCGCTTTGGGAGACTCCGTGAAACGAGAGCAATTTGCGCAGGTATCGAGGGGCAGCTGATGGCACTGGATCTTGAAGAGCAGGAACAGGTCGCCGAGCTGAAGGCGTGGTGGACACAGCACGGCAACCTGGTACTAGCGGTGGTGATCGCCGCGGCGGTGGCGGTCATGGGATGGCAGGGCTGGCGCTGGTACGAGCACAACCAGGCGGCGCAGGCGAGCGTGCTCTACGACACGCTCACCAAGGCCGCGCAGGCCGGCGACGCAAAGGCGCTGCGCGATGCCGCGGGCAC
>WNFA01004640.1_pt1 | contig 13716 bp, 10 predicted proteins | sample 5400481 | NCBI WGS metagenome assembly WNFA01 (sample SAMN13153340, study PRJNA577476) | soil metagenome | isolation source: 120 cm saprolite under Douglas fir tree site 2 hole 1 replicate 2 | place: USA:California | collected 2015-04-18 | reverse complement strand
TCTTCGGTCAGTTCCCCCTCGTACCGAAGGGGCACGCCTTCGAGGACTTCCACGCCGGCCAGGTCTTCGAGCACCACTGGGGGCGCACCCTGGGCGCGGGCGACAATGCGATCTTCACCTCGGTCACGCTCGCCTTCACCCCGCTCTACTTGAACGCCGAGTACGCGCGCGCCCATGGCCACCCCGACGTGGTCGTGCACCCGCTCCTCGTCCTGTGCACCGCGGTCGGCCTCTCGGTCGAGGACCTGAGCGAGGCCGGCGGGCCGTTCCTGGGCGTCAACGCGGTGCGCTTCGCGCGCCCGGTCTACCCCGGCGACACGGTCACGGCGCGCAGCACCGTCGTCTCGGCGCGCGAGTCGGAGAGCCGCCGGGGCTTCGGCATCGTCACCTGGCGGACCGAGGCGCAGAACCAGCGCGGCGAGATCGTGCTGGGCTTCGAGCGGACGAACCTGGTCGCGAAGCGAGGAGGGCGCCCATGAGCGCGAATCGCTATCTCGACGACGAGCGCCTCGCGCTCCGGGCGCGGGCGCGTCGCTTCGCGATGGACGAGGTGCTCCCCGTCGCGAACGAGTGCGATCCCCGGAAGGCCGACATCCCGGCGAGCCTCCTCCGTCGGCTCGCGGAGATGGGCTACTTCGGGATCATGATCGACACCGAGTACGGCGGCATGGGGAAGGGCGTCTTCGAGTACGCCCTCGTCACGGAGGAGCTGGCCCGCGCCTGGATGAGCGTGGCGAGCATCATCGCGCGCGCGAACGGCTTCGGGACGCAGGTCGCCGACCCGGAGCGCCGGGCCGCGCTGCTCAGGCGGTGCGCCCGCGGGGAGTGGGTGGGCGCGGCGGCCCTCTCCGAGCCGGACGCCGGCTCCGACCTGGCCAACGTGCAGTGCCGGGCCGAGCGCGCCGGCGACGAGTACGTCGTGCGCGGCGAGAAGCGCTGGTGCGGCAACGCGCTCGGGGCGGACTTCATTGTGCTGCTCGCGCGCGAGGCCGACCCGGCGCCCGGCGAGCCCAAGAGCCGCGGGCTCGTCTCGCTCCTGATCGAAAAGGAGCGCGGGAGTTTTCCCGCCGGCCTCACCGGGACCCCGATCGACAAGATCGGCTACCATGGCCTCACCACCTTTCACCTCAGCTTCGCTGGCCTCCGCGTGCCGGCCGCGAACCGGCTCGGCGCCCTCGGCGAAGGTCACGCCCCGAAGACGCGGCGCGCCTTCAACGCCACGCTGCATGGCCTGAACATCGCCCGCGTCCACACGGCGGCGCGCGCCATCGGCCTCGCCCGGGGGGCGCTCGAGGACGCGCTCGACTACGCGCAGAAGCGGGTGCAGTTCGAGCGGCCGATCGCCTCCTTCCAGGCGATCCGCTTCAAGCTCGCCGACATGGCGACCGGGATCGAGGCCGCGCGCGCCCTCACCTACCAGGTGGCGCAGCAGGTGGACGATGGTCTGCCGGTCGAGAAGGAGGCGGCGATGGTGAAGCTCTTCGCCACCGAGATGGCCGAGCGGGCGACCAGCGCCGGCCTCCAGATCCACGGCGGCAACGGCTACACGACCGAGTACGCCGCCCAGCGCTACTGGCGGGACGCGCGCCTGACCACGATCTTCGAGGGCACCTCGGAGATCCAGCGCCGCATCATCTCCGACCGGCTCCTCGGAGCGAAGCCATGAGCGGGGGGAACTACTTCGAGGACTTCGCGGCCGGGCAGCGCATGCGGCACGCGCGCGGGACCACCGTCGGCGAGGTGGAGAACCAGCTCCTCACCAAGCTGGTCTTGAACACCGCCGACGCGCACTTCAACGAGGACCGCATGCAGGGGACGCCGTTCGGCCGGCGGCTCGTCTTCGGCCTGGTCACGGGCTCGATCGTCATCGGCCTCGCCACCCAGGACACGGCCGAGAACGCGCTCGCCGAGGTCGGGCTCGACGAGCTCCGCTTCCGCGCGCCCGTCTTCCATGGCGACACGCTCTACGCCTATACGGAGGTGCTCGAGACGCGCGCCGCCGAGCGCGAGGACGCCGGCGTCGTGCGCTTCAAGCACTGGGGCATGAAGCAGGACGGCACGATCGTCTTCGAGGGCGAGCGGACCGTCCTCGTCAAGCGCCGTAGCCACTGGAGCGCACGATGAGGACCGGACCGCTCGCGGATGTGCGCATCCTCGACTTGACGCAGGCGCTCGCCGGGCCCTTCTGCACCATGTTGCTGGCCGACCTGGGCGCCGACGTGATCAAGGTCGAGCCCCCGCGGGGCGACATGACCCGCGCCATGCCGCCCTTCCCCGAGGACCGCGAGGGCTGCGACTACGGCGGCTACTTCGCGAGCATCAACCGTAACAAGCGGAGCATCGTCCTCGACCTGAAGACGGAGCACGACCGCGACCTCTTCCTCCGCCTCGCGGAGCGGGCCGACGCGGTGGCGGAGAACGCCAGGGTGGGCGTGATGGACCGGCTCGGCATCGGCTACGACCGCCTGCGGGAGCGGAACCCGCGGCTCGTCTACGCCGCCATCCGCGGCTTCGGCGATCCGCGCACGGGGCCGAGCCCCTACGCCGAGTGGCCGGCCTTCGACATCGTCGCCCAGTGCATGGGCGGTGTCGTCGGCACGACGGGAGCGACGGGGAGCGCCGGGGTGCCTTCCGGGCCGAGCATCGGCGACCTCTTCCCCGGCACGCTGGCCGCGCTCGGGATCGTCTCGGCCGTTCACGCCGCGCGCCGGAGCGGCCAGGGGCAGTTCGTCGACGTCGCGATGTACGACGCGCTGATCGCTCTCTGCGAGGCCGCCGTCTACTACTACTCCTACGAGGGGCGGGTGCTCGGCCCGAAGGGCACGGGGCATCCGTCCCTCTGCCCGTTCGACGTCTTCCCGACGCGTGACGGCGCCGCGGCCATCGCCGCGCCGACCGACAACCAATGGAAGCTCCTCTGCGCGGCGATGGAGCGGCCCGAGCTGGCGACCGATCCGCGCTACGCCAACAACCTGAAGCGCGTCGCCGCCGCGGCCGAGGTGCGCGAGGTCGTCGCCACCTGGACGCGGGCGCACACCAAGGGCGAGGTGGTCGCGGCCCTCGGCGGCAAGGTGCCCGTCGGACCGGTGAACACGGCCGCCGACATCTTCGCGGACCCGCACGCCAGGGCGCGGGGCATGCTGGTGGAGGTCGAGCAGCCGGGACGGAACCGCCCGGTGGTGCTGGCGGGCCCGGCGATCAAGCTCACCGCCACGCCCGCAGGGATCCATCGCCGGCCGCCGCGCCTCGGCGAGCACACGGAGGAGGTCCTGGCCGAGGCCGGCATCACTCGTCCGGGGAAGGAGGCATCATGACCGTCCGACTCAGGCGCTCGGAGCTGGCGACGCCAGCCTCGAGCTGGAAGATGATCGAGAAGGCGGCGGCGAGCGACGCGGACCTCGTCTTCCTGGACCTCGAGGACGCGGTCGCGCCGGCCGAGAAGGAGGGCGCGCGGGGCAACGTCGTCCGCGCGCTCCGCGAGCTCGACTGGGGGCGGAAGCTCCGCGCGGTGCGGGTGAACGGCGCCGACACGCGCTGGGCGCACGACGACGTCCTGACCGTGGTCGCGGGAGCCGGCGATCGCCTCGACCTCCTCATCCTCCCCAAGGTGAAGGCGCCGCGCGACGTGTGGTTCTTCGAGACGCTCCTCGACCAGCTCGAGGCGAAGCTCGGGCTGCCGAGGCGGATCGGGCTCGAGGCGCTGATCGAGGAGGCGGCGGCGCTGGCGCGCGTGGAGGAGATCGCGGCGTGCTCCCCGCGCCTGGAAGCCCTGATCCTCGGCTTCGGCGACCTCTCGGCCAGCCAGGGCGTGCGTCTCGCCCTCGCCTCGACGTACCCCGGCGACCTGTGGCACTACGCGCGTACGCGCATGATCGTCGCCGCCCGCGCCCACGGCCTCGACGCCATCGACGGCCCGTTCGCGAACTTCCGCGACCCCGAGGGCTACCGCCGCGAGGGCAGCTGGGCATCGACGCTCGGCGCGGTCGGCAAGTGGGCGATCCACCCGAGCCAGATCGAGATCGCGAACGACGTCTTCGCGCCGACCGAGGCGGAGATCGCACTCGCGCAGCGGATGTGCGACGCCTACCGGGCCGCGGAGCAGGGCGGCGCGGGGGCGGCGGGCGCGGGCGGCTTCCTGGTCGACGCGGCGGCGGTGCGCATCTTCGAGGCGGTCCTGGAGCGCGCGCGGCTCACCGGACGGGCATGATGCAGGAACGCTGGGATCACTTCATCGACGGCCACGCCGTCCCACCGGGGAGCGGCCGCTACCTCGACGACCACAACCCGGCGACCGGCGAGAAGATCGCCGAGGTGGCGCGCGGTGACGCAGGCGACGTGGACGCCGCGGTCGCGGCGGCGCGCGCCGCCTTCGCCGAATGGCGCGACCGCCGGCCGATCGAGCGCGGCCGCATCCTGCTCGAGATCGCGCGGAAGATCCGCGAGAAGAGCCGCGAGCTCGCGGAGCTCGAGCGCCTCGGGACGGGGAAGCCCGCCGTCCAGGTGCCGTTCGAGATCGAGGTCGCGGCGCAGTACTTCGAGCTCTACGGCGGCCTGGTGAACGCCATCCACGGCGAGACGATCGACCTCGGCTCCGGCTATCACTCCTATACCCGCCGCGAGCCCTTCGGCGTGGTCGGCGTGATCCTGCCGTGGAACGCGCCGCTCAACCAGGCGGGGCGCGCCGTCGCGCCGGCGCTCGCGGCCGGCAACACGGTGGTCGCGAAGCCCTCGGAGTTCACCTCGGCCTCGCTCCTCGAGCTGGCGCGGCTCGCGGTCGAGGAGTGCGGGCTGCCGCGCGGCGTGCTGAACGTCGTGACCGGGACCGGCGACGAGGTCGGAGCGGCGCTGGTGGCGCAGCGGGACGTCCGCAAGGTCGCCTTCACCGGATCCGTCCGCGCCGGGCGCGAGGTCGGCCGGATCGCCGCCGAGCGCATCATCCCGCTCACCCTCGAGCTGGGCGGCAAGTCGCCGAACCTCGTCTTCGCCGACGCCGATCTGCGGCAGGCCGTGCCGGGCTCGCTCCGCGCCTTCATCGTGAATGCCGGGCAGGTCTGTCTCGCCGGCACGCGCATCGTCGTCGAGCGGAAGATCCACGACCAGCTGGCGGCGGCGATGGCGCAGGCGCTGCCCGCGATCCGGGTCGGGGCCGGCGAGGATGCGATGATCGGCCCGATGACGACACGCGCCCAGTACGAGAAGGTCCAGCAGTACTACGAGATCGCGCGCTCCGAGGGCGCCGTGGCGGTCGCCGGCGGCGCGCTGCCGGAGGGCGCCGAGCTGCGCCGGGGCTGGTTCGTCTCGCCCACCATCTACACCGGGGTGCGGAACGACATGCGCATCGCGCGCGAGGAGATCTTCGGCCCGGTCGCGTGCGTGATCCCCTTCGACGACGAGGAAGAGGCGATCCGCATCGCCAACGACACTGACTACGGGCTCGCCGCCGGCATCTGGACCCGCGACCTGGCCCGCGCGCACCGTGTCGCGGCCCGGCTCGAGGCCGGGCAGGTCTACGTCAACGAATGGATGGCGGGCGGCGTCGAGACGCCGCTCGGCGGCTACAAGCAGAGCGGCTACGGACGGGAGAAGGGCCTGGAGGCGCTCCACCACTACACGCAGGTGAAGTGCGTGACCATCAAGCTCGCCTGAGAGGAATACCATGCGATTCGACGGCAAGACGGCCATCGTGACCGGAGCCGGCTCCGGCTTCGGCGAGGCGATCGCGACCCGCTTCGCGCGCGAAGGGGCGCGCGTCGTGGTCGCGGACGTGAACGAGGAGAACGGGCGCCGGGTGGCGTCCGCGATCGCGGGGGAGGGCGGCACGGCCCGCTTCGTCCGCACGGACGTCTCGCGCGCCGCGGACGTGAAGGCGATGGTCGACGAGGCCCTCTCCGCCTTCGGCGGGCTCGACGTGCTGGTCAACAACGCCGGCTTCTCGCACCGGACGATGCCGCTCTGGGAGCTGCCGGAGGAGGAGTACGAGCGCGTCTTCGCGACCAACGTGCGCGGCGTCTACCTCGGCTGCAAGTACGCCGTGCCCGTGATGAAGCAGCGCGGCGGCGGCGTGATCGTGAACACGGCGTCGATCGGCGCGGTCGCCCCGCGCCCCGGCATCACCGCCTACAACGCGACCAAGGGCGCCGTCATCACCATGACGCGCGGGCTCGCGCTCGAGGTGGCGCCGTTCAAGATCCGCGTCAACGCGGTCAACCCGGTCGCCGCGGAGACCGGCTTCATGAAGGGCGCGGTCGGCGTCGAGAAGCTCCCCGACGAGTTCCGCAAGCAGCTCGTGGCGACGATCCCGCTCGGCCGGCTGACCGAGCCGCGCGACGTGGCCGCCGCGGTGCTCTTCCTCGCCTCGCCGGACGCCGAGTTCCTGACCGGCGTGTGCCTGCCGGTGGACGGCGGCCGCAGCATCTGAAGGGAGAAGCCATGAATCGGTGGAAGATCGGCGAGGTTCGCATCACCCGGGTGATCGAGTCCGAGTCGCCGTGGGACGGCACGCTGCTCCTGCCCGAGGCCACCGCGACCAACGTCCGCAAGGAGCGCGACTGGCTCCATCCGACGTTCACCGACGACGCCGGGCAGATCCTCATGAGCATCCACGCGTTCGTCATCGAGTCGCGCGGCAAGCGGATCGTCGTCGACACCTGCATCGGCAACGACAAGGAGCGCCCGGTCCCCGAGTGGAACCGCCAGCAGTGGCCCTTCCTCGCCAACCTCGAGCAGGCCGGCTACCCGCGCGAGTCGGTGGACCTGGTCCTCTGCACCCACCTGCACGTCGACCACGTCGGCTGGAACACGATGCTGCGGGACGGCAAGTGGGTGCCCACCTTCCCGAACGCGACCTACCTGATCGGCGGCACCGAGTGGGACTTCTTCTCGCGAGCGGAGGAGCCCTTCTTGAAGGGGCCGGTCGACGACTCGGTCCGTCCCGTGGTGGCCGAGGGCATGTCGCTGCTCGTCGACGACGCGCATCGCATCACGGACGAGGTGTGGCTGGAATCGACGCCGGGCCACACGCCCGGCCACTTCTCGGTGCGCATCTCCTCGCAGGGCCAGGAGGCCGTCATCACCGGTGACCTCATGCACCATCCCATCCTCTGTCGCTACCCGGAATGGGACAACAAGTTCGACTACGACGGTCCCAGGGCCAAGCGGACACGGCGCGAGTTCTGCGAGCGCTACGCCGGCTCTGGGGTGCTGGTGCTGGGAACGCACTTCGCGACGCCCTCGGCCGGGCGGATCGTGAAGGCGGCCGACGCGTACCGCTTCGTCCTCGCGTGAGCGGATGAGCGCCGGCCCGTCGCTCACGCGCGCCCTCGTCGACGCGGTCCGCCCGCTCCGCTACGAGGACCTTCCCGACGACGTGCGCGAGGTCGGGCGGCACTGCGTGCTCGACTTCCTCGGCTGCGCGCTGGCCGGCGCCGCGGAGCCGCCGGTCGAGATCCTCGTCGCGACCGTGGTCCGTCCGGAGCGCTCGACGGAGGCGGCGCTCATCGGGCGCCCGGAGCGCGCCGCACGCCTGACCGCCGCGCTGGTCAACGGGACCGCAGGGCACGCGCTCGATTTCGACGACACGCACACCCGGATGAACGGCCACCCTTCCGCGCCGGTCCTGCCGGCGCTCCTGGCGCTCGCCGAGACGGAGAACGCCGACGGGTGCCGGTTTCTCACCGCGCTGGTCGCCGGCATCGAGCTCGAATGCCGGCTCGGCGCGCTCCTCGGCGGCCGGCACTACGAGATCGGCTTTCACTCGACCGGCACGGTCGGGACCTTCGGCGCCGCCGCGGCGTGCGCGCATCTCCTCGGCCTGGAGGGGGATGGCTGGCTGCACGCGATCGGCATCGCGGGAAGCGAGGCCGCGGGGCTCAAGGCGGCGTTCGGCACGATGACCAAGCCGCTGCACGCCGGCCGCGCGGCGTCCGGGGGACTGCTCGCCGCGCTGCTCGCGAGCGGCGGCTTCACCGCCGCCAGCGACGTGCTGGAGACGGAGCAGGGCTTCGCCGGGACCCACGCCGGGGCGGTGCCGGACCCGGCGGCGCTCGAGCGCCTCGCCGGCCGGTTCCTGATCCGCGAGACGCTCTTCAAGTACCACGCGGCCTGCTACCTGACGCACGCCGCGATCGAGGCGGCGCGGCGGCTTCGCGAAGAGCACGCGCTCGATCCCCGGGCGATCGAGTCGGTCATGGTGACCGTCGCGCCGTCGCTGCTCGGCGTGTGCAACATCGCCGAGCCGAGGACGGGCCTCGAGGGGAAGTTCAGCCTGCGCGCGACGACGGCGCTCGCCCTCCTCGGCGAGGACACCGGCGCGGTCACGACCTACTCCGACGCGAAGATGGGCGACGCGCCGCTCGTGCGGCTCCGCGACCGGGTCCGCGTCGAGGTGGACCGGGCCCTCTCTCCGACGCGAGCCCGCGTGGTGGTGCTCGCGGGCGGTCGCCGCCTCGAGGACGAAGTCGATACCGGCGTCCCCGCCTCCGATCTCACCGAGCAGCGCCGCCACCTGCGCGCCAAGTTCGACGCCCTCTCGGCTCCCGTGCTCGGCAAGCGCCGGGCCGGCGAGGTCGCCGAGACGGCCCTCGCCGTCGACCAGCTCCCGTCGCTCCGGGATCTCATCCAGCGGCTGGGAGGCTGAGCGAGACCCGGCCGGTGGCGCGGGGGGTGCGCTCGCGGCGACCTTCGAGCGCGCCGAGCGCGACGCTACGGTAGGGTAGTGCCGCCGAGCGCCGCGCGAGCGGGAGCCGCGAGCGCACCCCCCGCGCCACCGGCCGCGCCCTCGCTCACTCCCGCGACGCCAGCTCGTACATCGCCTCGATCTCCCGCACGTACTTCTCGGTGATCGGCTTCCGCTTGAGCTTCATGGTGGGCGTCAGCTCGTCGCCCCCCGGCGGCCAGTCGCCCGGAACGATGAAGAAGCGCTTGATCTGCTCCACGCGCGCCAGCCGGCCGTTGGCCTGATCGACGTCCGCCTGGACGGCGGCGCGGACGGCCGGCTCGAAGGCCAGCGCCGCCAGGCTCGTGTCCGCCAGGCCCTTCTCGGCCGCCCAGACCGGTGCGAAGTCGGCATCGAGCACGATGAGCGCCGTGTTGAAGGGCCGCCGGTCGCCGATGGCGCACGCCTGACCGATCAGCGAGCTCACCCCCTTCAAGGTGCTCTCGATGTTCGACGGCGACATGTTCTTGCCGGCGGAGTTGATGATCAGCTCCTTCTTCCGGTCGACGATCTTCAGGTACCCGTCCGCGTCGATCTGGCCGATGTCGCCGGTGGAGAGCCAGCCGTCGCGATCGAGGACCTCGGCGGTCTTGTCGGGCAGGTTGCGGTAGCCCTTCATGACCACGTCGCCCCGGATCAGGATCTCGCCGTCCTCCGCGAGCCGGATCTCGACGCCGGGGGCGGGCGGGCCGACCGTGCCGATCTTGACGCGCTCCGGCGGGTTCACGGTGCCGACGCCCGTGGTCTCGGACATGCCCCACAGCTCGCTCACCGGGATACCGATGGCGTGGAAGAACTCGAGCACGTCGGGTGGCGTCGGCGCGGCGCCCACGTTCACCGCTACCAATTGGTCGAGCCCGAGCATCGCGCGCAGCATCGAGAAGAGCCGCTCCTCGGCGCGCGCGACGTGCTCGGCCAGGGCGGCGGGCACGGGCTTTCCCGCCTGCTCGAGCCGCACCTTCTCGCGCGCGGCGGCGAGCGCCTGCGTGGCCTGCGTGCGCTGCTCCTCCGGCAGCCCGGCGAGGCGTGCCTCGAGCCCCGCCTTGATCTTCTCCCAGATGCGCGGCACCGCGAAGAACCAGGTCGGCCGCACCTGGGGCAGGAAGGACACGATCTCGCGCGGGTTCGGGCAGCAGGTGACGGTGAAGCCGAAGATGACGGGTAGGTAATAGTGCGCGTTCCGCTCGGCGATGTGCGCCGCGGGTAGCCAGGAGATGACGCGCGCCTCGTCGGGCAGCGCGATGATCTTCTCGATCGATTCCGCGCAGGCGATGACGTTCCGGTGGGTGAGCTGCACGCCCTTCGGCGGGCCGGTGGTGCCCGAGGTGTAGATGAGGGTCAGGAGGTCGTCGGGCTTGACGGCCCGCCACGCGGCCTCGGCGTCGAACCCCGGGTTCGAGCCCTCCACCTGGGCGAGCGTGTGCGTGCCTCCCTCGCCGTCGACGACGATGACGTGCTCGAGCGCCGGCAGGCTCGCCCGGGCGGCGAGCAGCGGCTTCAGCAAGGCCGTCTCGACCACCGCGACGCGCGCGCCGGCGTCGCCCACGACGTAGGCGATCTGCTCGGGCGTGAGCGTCTGGTAGATCGAGAACGGCGTCGCCCCGAGCGTCACCGCCGCCAGGTCGACCACGGCGAACTCGGGCCGATTGTTGAGCATGATGGCGACCGTGTCGCCACGCCGGACGCCCAGCCGCGCGAGGCCGCCCGCGACGGCATCGACGCGCCCGGCGAGCTGGCTCCAGGTGAGCGAGACGGCGTCGTCCACGGTGCGGACGGCGGTCCGGTCGGGGATCCTGGCCACGGTCTCGCGGAAGGCCTCCGCGAGGGTCGATGCGGTGACGGTTCTCGTGTCCATGCGCGGGCAGCTAGCGCACCTGACCCCGCCCGGACAAGGGGGCGTGGGATTTGCCCTGACGGTACGGTACCTTTTTCGCGGCGACGGGTGGTAAGCTGGCTTTGCCGCAGCGCGGCTGGCAAAAAGCCCGGGTCCCACAAGGAGGGAAGCGCCTTGACTGCAAGCGACGTACGCCCGACCAGCGAGGAGGAGTCCCGCAAGGTCGCGGAGGAGTCCCGCGAGAAGGAATGGGCGGGGCGGACCTTTCTCCGCGAGCTCTTCCTCGGGAATTTCCTCCTCGACCACATCCACCCCTTCCCCCTGATCCGCGTGGAGCGGCCGGAGTTCAAGCGCTTCTACGACGAGCTGCAGCGGTTCCTGCGCGACAAGGTCGATCCCGTGGCCATCGATGAGACCGGCGAGTACCCCGAGGAGGTGGTGGACGGTCTCCGGAAGCTCGGCGCCTTCGGGATCAAGATCCCCAGGGAGTACGGCGGCCTCGGCTGCAGCGTGAGCGAGTACACGACCGTCATGCAGATGGTGGGGAGCTACGACTCGAACATCAGCGCGCTCCTCTCCGCGCACCAGTCGATCGGCGTCCCCCAGCCGCTCAAGCTCTTCGGCACCTCGGAGCAGAAGAAGAAGTACCTCCCCCGGTGCGCGGCGGGCGCCATCTCGGCCTTTGCCCTGACCGAGCCGCACGTCGGCTCGGACCCGGCGAGTCTCTCGACCACGGCCGAGCTGCACGGCGACACCTTCGTCCTCAACGGCGAGAAGCTCTGGTGCACGCTCAAGGCGCTCGCCAACGGCATCGTCAGCTTCCGGGACGTGCAGGTGCCGCGCGAGAACCTGATCGGCGAGGAGGGGAAGGGCCTCAAGATCGCGCTCGTCACGCTGAACACCGGGCGGCTCACCCTGCCCGCCACCTGCGCCGGCGTCGCCAAGCAGTGCCTCGAGATCTGTCGCGGCTGGTCCAACGAGCGCAAGCAGTGGGGCGTCCCCATCTGGAAGCACGAGGCCATCGCCCACCGCATCGCCGACATGGCCGCCACCACCTTCGCCATGGACTCGATCTCCAGGCTGGCGAGCGCGATGGCGGATCGCGGCGGCTACGACATCCGGCTCGAGGCCGCGGCGGCGAAGGAATGGAACACCGTCCGCTGCTGGGAGATGGTCGACCAGACCCTGCAGATCCGCGGCGGTCGCGGCTACGAGACCGAGCGCTCGCTCGAGGGACGCGGCGAGTTCCCCATTCCCGTCGAGCGGGTCATGCGCGACGTGCGCATCAACCTCATCTTCGAGGGCTCGAGCGAGATCATGCACCTGTTCATGGCGCGCGAGGCGGTGGACAAGCACCTGCAGGTCGCCGGCGCGATGATCGACGCCAAGAAGGGCACCGGCGACAAGCTCGCGGCGCTTCCGGGCATCCTCGGCTACTATGCGAAGTGGTATCCGCCGCTCTGGCTGCGCGGTCTCGGCGGCCCGTTCCGCTACCGGGACTGGGGACGGCTCGCGCCGCACCTGCGCTTCGTCGAGCGGAGCTGCCGCAAGCTCGCACGCGAGAGCTTCCACGGCATGACGGTCTACCAGGCAAAGATGGAGCGGAAGCAGGGCTTCCTCTTCCGCTGCGTCGACGTCGTCATGGAGCTCTTCGCGATGGCGGCGACCATCTCCCGGGCCCGGCAGATGCACGACGACCGCGACCCCGGGGCGGAGCGGGCGCAGGAGCTGGCCGATCTGTTCTGCCGCACGGCGCGGCGGAAGGTGCGGAGGCTGTTCCGCGACCTGTGGGCCAACGACGATGCCTGCAAGAACCAGGTCGCGGCCGGCGTGATGCAGGGCGAGCAGGTGTGGCTCGAGAAGGGCGCCATGGACATCGGGCTCACCCCGGAGGCGTTCAAGACACGGTCCCTGGTCGCGCAGCGGGCGGCGGGATCCGGGAGGGAGCGGCGGACGGCCGACGTGTCCTAGGGGATCCCCTCCCGGAAAGATTCGAGGGAAATCCCTCGAATCTTCCGGCGAAATGACCCGCCCCGGGGTTCCGCGCCCCCCGGCCGGGCCTCTAGAGTAGCGCGCTCATGCGCGCCCACCGTCTCACCGCGCTCCGCTCGCTGGCGATCGTCGCCGCGGCGCGGGCCGCGCTGGCGGGGTCGCTCTACACCGGCGGCGGTCCGCGCCCCGGGCCCGACATCCTCTACGGCGGGCCCACCGTCGCCCCGCAGCTCGAGAACGCCGGCGTCTGGTCCGCCGCGCCGATCCTCGTTTCCGGCGCCAGCGCGTACCGCGGCGGCGAGTTCCTCTACCAGGACTTCCTCTACGACGACCACGGGGCCGTCCAGCAGACCGATCCGGCCGATCCCCGGAGCGCCGGGAACGTGTTCTCGAAGCCGGACGGCACGTACACCTACCCGACGGATCCCGCGTACGCGAACGACGCGGCCGACCTGGTCGAGCTGCGCGTGAAGCCGCTGTCGGGTGAGACCGCGTTCCGGCTGACGCTGAACGCGCTGAAGGATCCCTCGCTGGTCGCCTTCTCGATCGCCATCGGCGGCACCGCGGGCGTGCCGCGGAGCTTTCCGGCAGGCGCGAACGTCCTGGCGCCCGCCGATCTCTTCCTCACTGTGCACCCTTCCGGAGCGGTCATGGTCGGCGACTTGGTGGACGCCGCCAGCGGGCTGCCCGTCGCCGGTCCCGCGCCCGCGGTTACCGTCGACACCAGCCGCCGCCAGATCGAGGTGCGCGTGCCGCACGCGTCCTGGGATCCCACCGGCCAGGTCGTCCGCCTGGCCGCCGGCGTCGGCCTGTGGGACGGCGCGAACGGCCGCTACCTCCTGCCGCAGGGCTCGGCCGACGCGACGCATCCCGGCGGCGCCGGAACGGCCGCCAGCCCCGCGGCCTTCTTCAACGTCGCCTTCCGCTACGACGAGCCGTTGCCGGACGCGACCGACCCGAGCGGCACCGCGACGGGCCCCGCCTGGTGGCGCGACAAGGGGCAGGGGACGGCGCTCGCCCTGGGCGACGTGAGCGCCTACCACGCCGACGTCGACTTCACGAAGCTCGCCGCCGCGGTCGACGACGACATGCCGGGCCAGCCGGGGGGCGTGCCGCAGACCGGCCCGATGGACCGCATCCTGCCGAGCCGCTTCGAGCTGGCGCAGGGTGCGGACTT
>WNFA01018686.1_pt1 | contig 13717 bp, 13 predicted proteins | sample 5400481 | NCBI WGS metagenome assembly WNFA01 (sample SAMN13153340, study PRJNA577476) | soil metagenome | isolation source: 120 cm saprolite under Douglas fir tree site 2 hole 1 replicate 2 | place: USA:California | collected 2015-04-18 | reverse complement strand
CTCGGCCCTATCAACCTCACCGCGCTCGGCGTTGGCGCGATCATCGGCACGGGCATCTTCGTGCTCACCGGCACGGTCGCGGCGCAGAATGCCGGGCCGGCCGTGGTGCTCTCATTCGTGCTGGCCGGTGTGGCATCAGTGTTCGCCGCGCTGTGCTACAGCGAATTCGCGTCGCTCGTGCCGATGGCCGGCAGCGCCTACACCTACGGCTACGCCACGCTCGGCGAACTCGTCGCGTGGATCATCGGCTGGGACTTGATCCTCGAATACGCCGTGGGCGCGATCACTGTCGCCATCGGTTGGTCCGGCTATGTGGTGTCGTTTCTGCACGATTTTGGCATCGACATCCCGCCCGCGTTGTCGGCTGCGCGCGGCACCGAATTGATTCAACTTCCCGCTGCGCTCGCACCGCTCGTGCAAGCAAAAGTCGGCTGGGTGGTGAGCAGCGCATCTCTGCTGGATCAAATCAAGACCGCGGGAACCGACCCGACGACCCTGGCCCAGGTGACGACGATCTTCAATCTTCCAGCTGTGTTCATCATCTTTGCGGTCACGACGTTGCTCGTCGTCGGGATTAAGGAGTCGGCGAACTTCAACAACCTGATCGTGATGGTAAAGGTGGCGGTGGTGCTGCTGTTCATCTTCGGCGCGTTTCACGCGATCAACTCGGCGAACTGGCATCCGTTTATACCTGCGAACACGGGCCACTCCGGTCATTTCGGCTGGAGTGGCGTGATGACGGGCGCTGGTATTGTCTTCTTCGCTTACATAGGATTCGATGCGGTTAGCACCGCGGCACAGGAGGCGAAAAATCCGCAACGCGACATGCCCATCGGCATCATTGGCTCGCTGCTGGTTTGCACGGTGCTCTACATCCTCGTGTCGGGCATCGCGACGGGCGTTGTGCCGTACGGTCTGCTTGACGTGCCGGACCCGATCGCGGTGGCGGCGGACGGCGCGGGCATGGGCTGGATGGGGCGGTTGATAAAGCTCGGCGCCATCGCCGGTTTGTCCTCGGTCATCCTCGTGATGTTACTGGGACAATCGCGCGTATTTTACAGCATGGCGCGCGATGGTTTGCTCCCGCCGTTCGTGAGCCGGGTGCATCCACGCTTCCGTACGCCGTGGCTGACGTCGATCATGACTGGCGTGGGGGTGGCGATTTTTTCGGCCCTGTTTACGGTACGCGAGGCAGGCAGCCTGTGCTCCATCGGCACATTGCTGGCATTTGTCATCGTGTCCGTCGGCATTCTCGTGCTGCGTGTACGGGAACCGAATCTGCCGCGCAAATTCACCACGCCATGGGTCTGGTTTGTGGCCCCGGCGGGCGCCCTTTCTGCCCTCGCCCTTATGGCGGCACTTCCATGGCCAACATGGAGACGGTTGATCGTATGGTTCATCGTCGGCATCGTATTTTACTTCTTCTACGGCGTGCGCCGCAGCAACCTCGCTCAGCCGCGCGCGCTTAGATGAACACATTAGCGGCGGCCAAAACGTCGCGAGGAAGCATTGATTTGCCTTACCGGTAATTTGCAATCGTTCGTTAGGCATCACCAGTTTGTGGGTCGACCAAAACGCCAATCTCGCGCTGGAAGTTTCCCATTACGGCTACGTCCTCGAAACCGGACGGACCATCTTGCAAGACCAACCAAGCGGGCCGTGAGCGAACGAAGAGTTAATAGCGCTTATTTACGCGGCGACTGAACTCCACGTTCACGCGCCAAATCCAGGCGACGAACTTGTCTGGCCGAAACCGAGAAGTGCTTCTGTCCGTTTGCGCAGCGTTTTGCTGTCACCCTCTTCAATAAACTCGCGCCGGGCGGCCGCAATCTCAGACAACGAAAGATCCATCGCGCGAAGAATTTCCCGCTCTTCGGGACTCAATTTCTTGTGCTCTTCGTTGCTCAACGCACGCTTTTGGAATTGCGAGACGATTTCGGCCAAAGCATCACCATTCGCTGCTCCAAACAAATCGAGAAGCCGCTGGAACCTGAAGTGAAATGGAATCGTGGCAAGATCGACATCTATACCTTCTGTGACTTTGTCGGGCGGCATGCTTACATCAGCGGATACCGCTACTGAATGCCAAACATCTGCCGGTTGATAATATCCAATCCCGACGTGATACGAGCCGTTCGGACGCGAAACTGAGATGTAACAATAACCGGCCATCGGTTCGACAGCCACGCTCTTTTCCTCCACAGCGTCTCCGCGATACACGCGAAGATGCACCTGCCGATCTACCGGCACCGTCTTCGCAAAGATCGTTGGCCAATCGATGCTCCAACAGGTGAAGATTGTTCGTGGGTCTCGCGCGATCGCGAATAACATCGACGCCCCGTGAACCCGCGGAAGCCCGACATCATCGAACTCGCCCACGTCTCTTTCGCGCTCGTTATCCTGGGAGATAATTGGTCCGTTCGAAATACAAAAACCATCTGTGAATTTGGATTTGCCCCGGCGCTGTTTGGAATTTCTTCTCAGCATAGCGATTCCGATTCGCAACTTGGCGCAAATCGGCGAAAGGCAAAAGTGAATCTTGGCTGCTGAACCGAAGATCGACAATCGATACGCGTTTTCACACTTTGAGGCCGAAATTGTATTAGATTAGATAAGCGCGGCTGGGGAGACTTCAGTGTGCGAGGTGCCGCACAAAAGCGTGAAACCGTACATCATTTTCAATCCAACGGCGCGATCGATTAAGGATCGGGACGTCCTCCTAAAACAGCTTCGGCGACTTAATCCAGAGGAATTGCGCCTAACAAAATGTGCAGGCGAAGCAGAAACTTTAGCGCGGAGGGCGGTGCGCGGCGGATGCGATTACGTTATTGCGGCGGGCGGCGATGGCACGCTAAACGAAGTGATCAACGGAATCGCCATTCCGCATCGCGCGCGCAGGGTCTGCGTGGGAATTGTGCCGCTCGGCACTGCAAATGATTTTGCCCGGTCAGTTGGAGTCTCTGCTGGCGTCGACGCCAACATCGATATCCTGCGCGCCAAACAAACAGTCTCGATTGATCTCGTCCGCGTGAGGAGTGAACGCACGCGGTATTTCGTGAATGTCTCTGCCGGCGGTTTCAGCGATCTCGTCGATGAGAAATTAACGCCCGAAATCAAATCGACTTGGGGACAGCTTGCTTATCTGCGTGGCGCTGCGGCAGCTCTGTCCGAATTGCACACATACCACACATCCATCGTCTTCGACGACACGGAGAGATTAGCGGTCGAGCTTTACAACGTCATCGTTGCGAACGGGCGATATGTTGCGGGCGGGTTGCCGGTCGCGCCAGATGCCAGCGTTTGCGATGGCTTACTCGATGTTCTGCTCATCCCAAAACGAACGGCGGGGGAAATGGCGCTGTTAGCGGCAGAGATGCTCCTGGGCACGCATCTCTCGAGCGCTGCGCTTATTTTTCGAAGGGCAAAGAAGATCGCCGTTAGGTCGCGGCCTCGAATGTCGTTCAATGTCGATGGTGAGCTGGTCGGAAATCAGCCGGCTGTCTTCCAAATCATTCCTCGCGCGTTAGACTTTGTCGTTAACAAGTCATGAACACGAAAATCATCCGTATGCATGAACTGGCTGAGCGTGCAAAGGTGTTGCGTGCTGCAGGGAAACGACTAGTCGCCACGAATGGCTGTTTTGATTTGCTGCATGTGGGTCATGTGCGTTACCTGCGAGCTGCGCGTGCGCTCGGTGATGTATTAGCAGTCGGGTTAAACGGAGATCGTTCAGTCGGCGAATTGAAAGGAATCGGACGTCCGATTAATACTGAGAGAGACCGCGCTGAGGTGCTTGCCGCGCTGGAGTGCGTCGATCTCATCACGATTTTTCCAGAGACGCAAGCGACTCAGTTCATCTACGCAAGCATGCCCGTCGTTTATGTCAAAGGCGGAGACTACACTTCCGAAACGCTGAATGCGGAGGAGCGCGCAATTTTGCAAAAAATCGGCGCGGAAATTCGGATTATTCCATTTGAAAAAGGTTACTCCACATCTTTTTTGCTGGAAAAACTTCGAAAGGCCGGAAGATGAGATTGGTTCGGCTTGGCATTCTTGGTTCAGGAAAAGGAACAAACTGCCGCGCAATTCTCGAAAGTATTAAGAACGGCGCTCTGACGACTGAAGTCCGCGTCGTAATCTCAGACGTATTCGATGCACCGATCCTCGATATCGCGCGGGAATTTTCGATCCTAAACGCGTATTTGCCGCCTGGCAGATTCCACACGCGACTAGAATCTCAAGCAGAAGTCGACCTTGTGCGAATGCTTCGCGACGCCGGTGTTGAACTTGTAGTTCTCGCCGGGTTCATGCGCGTCCTGAAATCGCCGATGCTTAATGCATTTCCGCGCCGCATCATAAATATTCATCCATCTCTGCTGCCGAAATTTCCCGGGCTCGACGCTTGGAAACAGGCGCTCGTCGCTGGGGAAAAGGTGACCGGTTGCACCGTCCATTACGTGGATGAAAAAATCGATCATGGCGATGTTATCGCGCAACGCGAGGTGCCGATTTTACCTAACGACACTGCTGAAGGCCTTCATGCGCGCATTCAGACCGCGGAGCACGAATTGTATCCGACGGCGATCGGCCAGGTCTGCCGGCAATTGTCTATTCCTTAGACTTGCTCCGCTTTTTGGTCGCGCTCGAGAAGATCCTGCATCGCCTGGACTGGCGTTTTTCCCTCGTAAAGCAAAGCGTAAACTTCGTCGGTGATCGGAGTGTCGATGTTGAGTTTTCGTGCGCATTGGAAAGCGCTCTTCGCCGTCGGAATTCCTTCCGCCACCATTTGCATCGCGGACGTGATTTGCTGGAGCGTTTGCCCGCGACCAAGATGCTCGCCAACGCGCCGATTGCGGCTGTGCCTGCTAAAACAGGTCGCAATTAAATCGCCGACGCCGCTCAAGCCATAGAATGTCCTGAAATTTCCGCCCATCGCGCTTCCGAGCCGAATCAGCTCGGCAAGTGAACGAGTGACTAATGCCGCCTTAGTGTTATCGCCCAAACCAAGTCCATCGCTCGCGCCAGCTGCGATCGCAAAAACATTTTTCAACGCGCCGCCCAGCTCAACGCTGGTCACGTCCTCAGTAGTATATATTCGAAAACGCGAACTCCCGAGAAAACCTTGCAGATCTGCGGCGCATTCAGGGTCCCGACAGGCTATTACCGTCGCAGTCGGCACATTGCGCACTACTTCCGCGGCGAGATTTGGTCCCGATAACACCGCCACTGTATGGTCCGGAAAAATTTTCCCGAGAATTTCGCTCATGCGCATCCCAGTGCCGTGCTCGATCCCTTTCGTGCAACTGAGCAGCACAGCTTGACCTTTGCCGAGCGCTCCTTTCAAACGCATCGCAATTGTGCGCAAGACGGTCGAAGGCGTCACAAAAACGAGCAGGTCAGCATCGACGCAGTCCCGCAATTCGTGTGTAACGGTTACCGAATCGGGTAATTTAAGTTTTGGAAGATAATCGCTATTTTCGCGCGTCTTTCGCATGCGCTTGACACGTCCGGCGCTGTTACCCCACAGAGAAATTTGTCGTCCGGCTCTTCCCCATAACCACGCCAAAGCTGTTCCCCAGCTACCCGCTCCAATGATAGCGGTTTTGTCGATGTTCACTTTCGCTTGAACCGTGGCTCGGTGCCGTGCACCAGACGAAAGAGATTGGAGCGATGACGAAAGACCACAACCGCAGCCAGGCAAAGAGAGAAATAGAACATCTCCATTCCGTTGGTATGTCTTGCGTACGTCAAGCTGCAGTCGTAACGGACGCGACCGAAACATAGCGGGTCACCTCAAATGTAAACACCCAGACTACACCACCGATTAGCGCCGCCAAAGGCATCAACCCAAAGAGTGCGCCTGCTGAAGTGGCAACGCCCTTTCCTCCCTTTAACTTCAACCAAATCGGAAACACATGTCCCAGCACACAAAAAACCGCGCCGACTATCCCATATATTTCGGTAGATCTTGGCTTGGGCTCGACGTGCTGGCTTAATAAGATCGAGATGCAAACTGCGACCGCACCTTTTGCAAAGTCCACGAGGAAAACAAGATAGCCATACCGTCGTCCCAATGTCCGGGTCACGTTCGTTGCCCCGATATTGCCACTTCCGACCTTCCGGATGTCGATTCCGGCAATGCGGCCGACCAAGTAGCCTGCAGGAATCGATCCGAGCAGGTAACTTACGAGACCGACGACGGCGAATTTTAGCATCGCGGTCAACTCGAAGCTTCGGCCTCCTTGGTCAAAGAGATTCGGCCGTCCTTTGCATCACTGCATTGTAGTACGTTCTTATTCAACCAAATAGATATTATTGCAATGTCAGCAGGGGTTATTCCGCTGATCCGGGCCGCTTGGCCTAATGAGGACGGGCGGATGGCCGCTAACTTCTGGCGCGTCTCGGATCGTAAGCCGGCTATTTTCGCGTAGTCAAGCCCGTCCGGAATGCGCTGAAAGCTTCGGCGAGCAATCTCTCGATTTTGTCCCGTCTGGCGCACCGTATAACCCCGGCACTTCAAGTCGGTCTCAACCAATTCCCAAATCTCGGTTGGGGCTAGGCTCCGGATTTCCTCAGGCATATGCTGGACACCGAAATCTGGCCTCTTTAGTAGTTGGCAAAGGGGGATACCTTGAAGCTTCGTCTCGATTGCCAATTGTCGCAGGTGATTCAGAAGGTGCACTTTCCGCTGAAATTGCATCCAGCGCCCGTTGGTTATCAGCCCCGCTTCGAATGCCATCCTTTGTACCCTTTGTGACAAGATCGTCGATAAGTACTCCAGCGTACGCTTGGCTTATATCCAAGACAATCGGCGAGCGATCCTGCACTTTCAGTCCAGCGTTGGAGCCCGCAATCAGGCCTTGCGCCGCCGCCTCTTCGTACCCCGACGTGCCATTTACCTGGCCAGCAAAATAGAGTCCCTTGATCAACTTGGTTTCTAAAGTCGGAAAAAGCTGAGTAGGAGGGAAAAAATCATATTCCACGGCATATCCCGGCCGCATGATCTCGGCACCCTCCAAACCAGATATCGAATGCAAAAATTCCAGCTGCACATCGTACGGGAGGCTTGTTGAAATTCCGTTGACATAATACTCTTCGGTATGGCGGCCTTCAGGCTCTAAAAAAAGCTGGTGGGAAGCTTTATCTGAGAACCTTACGACCTTATCCTCGATGGATGGGCAATATCGTGGTCCGGTTCCCTTTATCTGGCCGGAATAAAGCGGTGACCGATGCAAATTGGCTCTAATTATCTCATGCGTTTTCCGCGTCGTGTGGGTAATCCAGCACGGGATTTGTTCCACATGGAACTCGCCTCGTTTGTCGAAATTTAGAGTAAATATGGCGTCTTTGAATTTTCTCGCCTCGGAGTAAAACGCGAAACGAGGAGGCGGCTCATCCCCAAGCTGAACTTCACACTGCGAGAAGTCGATCGAGCGCCTATTGATCCGACATGGTGTTCCGGTCTTGAATCTGCCTACCGTAAATCCCAGTTGTCGAAGATTTTCACTTAATCCTGAACTCGTGTCAGCCATGCGTCCGCCAGGCTTGCTGTTTTCGCCTACATGCAGCAGTCCGCGCAAAAAAGTGCCGGATGTAATTATGACGCTCTGAGCAGCAATGCTTAATCCAAGGTCTGTTTCGACCCCCAGCACCCTGCCATCACTTGTCAGTACGTTCGCGACTGTCGCCTGCTTCAGATCCAAGTTCTCTGCGGACTCCAAAACGGCTTTCATGCGAAATTGATAAGCTTTTTTGTCGCATTGGACTCGTGGCGCTCGCACGGAGGGGCCCTTCGCCCTATTGAGCATGCGAAACTGGATTCCCGTTGCATCTGCGTTTAGTCCCATTGCGCCGCCCATGGCATCGATCTCGCGAACAATGTGCCCTTTCGCCAAGCCCCCAACGGCCGGATTGCACGACATTTGGCCAATTGTATCCAGATTTTGCGTCAACATCAACGTGCGGCACCCGAGGCGCGCCGCCGCCAACGCCGCTTCAATTCCAGCGTGGCCACTCCCCACCACTACGACGTCGTATTTGGTCGGCAGTCTAAACATTTTCCAATTTGCTCCAATATTTTTTAGCCGTAGTTCAAAGGCAAGCACCGTCATGCGCGCTTTGAGGCTTCGGCACTGAAACGGTTCATAACATAAGTAATTTAGATAGAATCACTTATAATGTAACACGGTGTTCAACACTCTCTTTTCCTTGGCTCTTTTCATTCTTAGACGCTGCTGGCCTTTCATTCTTATATCCCGTATGCATGACTCGAGACGCAATGCGGCCCAGAACCAGTAAGAGCAATGCTGTCGTTAGAAACGCACCTCCCCACGTCCAGTACTCGATCATGCGCGGTTGACTCTTCCCCCGTATGATTCGAAGTCCAAGTTGGCCCAAGGTTCCGACATACGCATATAAAAAAAGCCCCGGCACTCGCCCGAGTGAGGCCCAAATCATGTACGTGCGAAACGGAATTCGCGTCAATCCATAAAAGTAGTTCAACAAGCTGGTTGGGAAAAGCGGATGCAACTGACTCAAGAGAACGATCTTCCAACTCTCACGCTGCACGGCCGGCTCCAACGCGCGCAACGTGGGGTTCTGCGAAAGTTTTTGCCGAAACCATTGCCCCCTCACCCATCGGCTCAAGGCAAACGAAATTGCCGCGCCAATGATGTTGCCCGCGAACACGACGAGAAACCCCCACCACAGCCCAAAAAAGAAGCCACCGCCGACGGCTAGGACGCCGCCGGGAAGCAGGAGAATGTTACAAACAGCAAAAAGCAGCGGATAGCAGATCGCGCCCAACGCGCCCCAACGCATCACCCGCTCTTGCAGCGCCTCGACAAAATCGGCTACCGGAAAAAAGCCTGAAAGCATGGAAACCAGTGCGACTGCAATCGCCAATCCCGCGAGTTGCCAGTAGATCGCACGACGGATTTCGAACATCTAGAGATTGTGCCCGTTTCATAAGCTCCGCGCAAATTTCGCCAGCTCTGTCGTGGCTTCATAATGGAGAAACGGCGTGATCAAGTAGACGTCAGGGAAATATCCGAGTGCTGCAGCAATAATCTTTTCGGCAACTTGCATCCCGTATGCAGAAATTCTGCCTCGCGTGAACTAAATAACGGCCATACGCCTGTAAAAATTGGCTGCGTTCAACGCTGCATCTCTCGGACAAGATCGACATCGAAGACCGGCTGTGTCATAACAAACTGCGCCCCTGCGGCAACTTTGCGTTCAAGCCGCTGCACTTGCGCTACGGGTTAAAAGTGCATCCGATGACAGATTGGTCTTCGCTTTCAACGGCTTGCCGGCCTTGCTGAATCCGGCGTTCGCGTTCAGTGTTTGATGATCGAGATTAACTCGATCGACGCCACGTCATAGACCGACTTTGGTAGCGGGCTGGTCCTTGTAAGCTCCTTCCACGGCATCGCAGACCGTATGAATCGTAAGCGTGTTAGACGTGGTATCGCTCGACTAAACGGTCGGAGCATGTGCGTTCCGCCGACGCGGAATGCCGAGCCTGTCAAAAATTACCCGCGTCGCGTCGGAGCGATTGAGCGTGTAAAAGTGAATGCCGGCCACGTTGTTATCCAAAAGATCGTGACATTGTTCCAAGGCGAAGTGGATGCCGACGCGCCTGACCATTTCAGGATCGTTTTCGCATCCTTGAAGAGCACGCAGAAGCTTGGCCGGCAAGCGCGCGCCCCCGGCCAGCTCCGCGATGCGTTTGAATCCCTTCATGGAGGTGACAGGCATGATGCCCGCGATAATGGGGATACGGATGTCGGCGAGCGCACAACGCTCGCGGAAATCGAGAAAGTCGCGATCATCGAAAAATAGTTGCGTGACGATGTAGTCGGCGCCGGCGTCCACTTTCGCTTTGAGATAATCCATTTCAACCAATCGATTCGGCGTCGCCGGATGTCCTTCGGGGAAACCGGCCACGCCGATCCCGAAACCGCGGCGGTCTGGGTGCGCGCCGGATTCGTTAAATCGGCGAATGAACTTAACCAGATCGATCGCATGTTGGAACGAATCGCGCGATTTATCGTAGGGAATATCGCGCGGCCGGTCGCCCCCGAGCGCGAGAATATTTCCAATCGCCGACCTGGCGTATCGAAGTAAGATCGCTTCGATCTCATCTTCGTTGTGGCAGACGCACGTCAGGTGAGGCATCGGGTCCAGTTTTGTTGTATGCTGAATGCGCTCGACAAGGTCGTGGGTTAAATCTCGCGTTGAACCACCGGCACCGTAGGTGACGCTGACAAAGTGCGGCATGTACGATTCAAGATCGCGAATCGTTTGGTAGAGAACCTCAGCAGCCGCCGGCGTTTTCGGAGGAAGATTTTCGACGATGAAGGCTCGAGTCTAAACTCGAAAAACCTGTGGCAGCATGTCGTTTAACTTTTCGGACCGGCAAAACCGCGATCGAGTAGCAACGTCCTCCATCGCCCGTCACCGCAGACGACGTGATCTTCAAGTTCGTGAAATAAATCCACAGAAGATGCGATTAGCGCCGTGCGACGTACGGGTCAAATTAAGGCACAATTGCAAACACTCGCGCAGGAAATCCCGAGCCGCCTTTCGGTTTTGGGAAACTGACGATAACAATCGCGTCGAACTCGGGAACTTGATCGAGATTGGTGAGCAGTTCGATCTGATAATGGTTCGTGCTCAGAATGTAAGTTTCGAGGGAGTAATCATCCTTTGTCGTGGCCATTCCAGGATCGGTATCCGTTGTTTCGTGACCTGACGCGGTGATCTTACGCTCCGCATAGAGATATTTTAGGGAGGCAAGCTCCAGCCCGGATAATGCGCGACGCCGTTCGCGTCTTTGTTTTCCATCTTCGCGGCATCGGGCCAGCGCTTTGACCAATCGGTTCGCATCGCGACAAAAGCGTCAGCCGGAATCTGCCCATGTTCTTTTTTCCCTTTTTCTCAAACGCTCGATCGAAAGCGTGTAGTCCGGATTCTTCGCGGCGTCTTTATGCACATCGATAATGACGAGCGGCAGGATCATCTCCTTGGGATTAATCTGATCCACCGTACGCAAACCTTTGATGAAATGTGCAGGAGGATCGACATGGGTGCCCCATTGGCCAACATGTGTAAATAGCTCGGTGAAAAAGCCTGTGCCTGCAAACACGTGTGTGAGATCGACATATTTCTTCGAAGCTAGCGTTTTCTGAAGTTTCCAGAGTGTTGGGTTGTCTCCGGAACTTGCTATGGAATTAATCGTTGCGAACCCAAAAGCGATTGTACTGCGGAAACACGATTAAGGATGACCATTCCGACTTGTTAAATCATGGTGTGGCAAGAAGCCAACATGTTTGAATAAGTTCGAATAAGTTTCGTCTTCCTCAAGAGAACCGCGATTTACCAGTGCCCGTTATAGATGTTACTAACAGCTCGCTTTAACGGCGTTTGCACTGGTGCTCGAAGCGGCCGGAGGCCGTTATTCGCGCGAAGGAGAAGAAGACAAGACTGGAATTAAATGTCCAAATCATCATGCCGCGCTGTGAGAAACTATTTCAGCCGCCCAGGTTAAATCGTTCACTTCATCGGAGCTAAACCAAAAAATGCCGCCGGATGTAATAACCTTCAGCCCCGATAAGACTAGAAAATCAACATCAAACACCGTTCCGATCCTGCAGCGCCACGAGCACGACTACGATAGTCTTTTTGAACATGTTGGGTGGGTATATGCGTTCTGTCGCGAGCATCTTTTCCGTGACGACACTAAACGAATAATTGCAGCGCTTTGGCCGAACGCGCGGCCAGATCCTGGTGCGCAGTTGATTGAGCTTGGTTGCGGGCCCGGGTTTTACTCGTGCCGACTCGCGGACCGTTTTCGTAATATTTTGGTCACAGGCGCTGATCGCTCCGAGAGTCAATTGCGACGGGCCCGAGAGCGAGCCGACGCCCTTGGTCTGAGCAATTGCTGCTTCAAACGGATTAATGCGCTCGAGCTTTCGTGCGCCGATGCAAAATTCGATATCGTTATTGCTTCGAGGCTCTTTACTATCTTGCCGGAGCAAAATCGCGTCATCGCGGAAATGTACCGTGTTTTGAAGCCGGGAGGTCGCGGCCTCATTGCCGAACCGCGTTATGCGTTTCGGGCATCGATCCCACTTTTTGCGATGTGGTTGCTGGCTGGATTAACCCGGTTCCGGAATGGTTATCGTGAACCACACAAAGCAACCGTATTTTCGGCGCGCGCGTTCGAGAATCTCTTCCCGACGCAACCATGGAAAAATATTAGGATCTGGCAGGAAGGGCGTTATCAATACGCGCTCTGTGAGAAGGGTTAAAATTGCAGCTATAACGGCGGGATGAAGACGGTTCATCGCGTTCTTGATCCAAACAGGCCGGCCGACACTGCTCGCGGTTCCTGTGCACTGGCGGTGATGACCAAAGCGCCGCGAGCCGGACAGGTGAAGACGCGGCTCGTCCCACCGCTTACGCATGATGAAGCCGCGCAACTGAACAGTTCATTTTTGCGAGACGTCGCGACCGCGATTTCCGCCACGGCTGCCGAGCGAATCGCCCGTGGTGTCGCTGTTTACACTCCGCGGGGCGCCGAAGCGGCATACGAAGATATTTTGCCGGAAGACTTCTTTCTCATCCCGCAGCGCGGCGATGATTTTGGCGAGCGTCTAAATTTTGCAGCGGAGGATTTGTTCAAAGTCGGGTTCGCTTCTGTTTGTCTGATTAACTCCGATAGTCCGACGGTTCCTGCAGAAACTTTCACGCAAGGGGCAGACCTTTTGCGATTGCCGGGGGATCCCATCGTTCTCGGTCCTTGTGACGACGGCGGCTATTATTTGATCGGGTTCAAAAAACTGCATCGCGAAATATTCGAACGAATCGACTGGAGCACAGAGCATGTGCTCGATCAGACGTTGCAACGTGCGGCCGAGAGTGGTCTCGAAGCGAAATTGCTGCCGCTGGGTTACGACGTTGACGATCGGCCAACATTGCAGTGGTTGTGTAGCGAATTACTTGCGAAAAATTCACGTGGTGAGGTCGCGCCGAATACCCGAAAATTCCTAACTGAGATCATCAAGAGCGAAGGTCGCGCCCGAATTTGGCCAGTGTAGCAGCGGCTGCTTGCTCGCGAATGCTTTCGAAGTCCTCAATCGCGGATTGACCCAGAATTTGCGCGTGAGGACACGCACCTCTACAAGAACGGCATGGCTAAACACGCGCTAGTGACCGGTGGCGCGGGCTTGATCGGCTCGCATGTCACCGATCTGCTAGTGCGCGAAGGCTGGAAAGTGCGCGTGCTCGATAATCTCGAGCCGAACACGCACAAGCGCGGCAAGCCGGCGTGGATTAATCCGAGCGCGGAGTTCATCGAAGGCGATTTGCGAGATCGCGACACCATCACCGCCGCTCTGGACAAGGTCGACATCGTCTTTCACGAAGCTGCCTATGGCGGTTACATGCCGGAAGTCGCCAAATTTGTGCACGTGAATTCGCTCGGGACAGCGCAAATGCTCGAAGTTATCCGCGAGAACAATCTTTCGATAAAAAAAATCATCGTCGCAAGCTCGCAAGCCGTTTACAGCGAAGGCGCCGGCGATTGTCCCGAACATGGCTTGGTTTTCCCGTCTGTGCGGTCGACAGAACAGATGCGTAAGGGCGATTGGGATGTGCATTGCCCGATCTGCGGCGCGATCACAAGAAGCGTTCCGACACCAGAAAGCGCACC
>WNFA01009398.1_pt1 | contig 13727 bp, 10 predicted proteins | sample 5400481 | NCBI WGS metagenome assembly WNFA01 (sample SAMN13153340, study PRJNA577476) | soil metagenome | isolation source: 120 cm saprolite under Douglas fir tree site 2 hole 1 replicate 2 | place: USA:California | collected 2015-04-18 | reverse complement strand
CCTCGCTTCTGATGCACCCCTTGGCGCGACCGCCGAGGAGTTGTTTCAGGGCCCGATTTCAGATGCGCTGACGCACATCGGTCAGATCGCGATCTTGCGGAGGCAGGACAATTCGCCGGTGCGCTCGGAGGTATATGCCCGGGCGGACATCTCTCCCGGCCGTGTAGGATCGGACCAACCGAAGAGTCCGTTCGAGTTCGACAGTCCCACAGTCCCTAAGACCGCCGACTAATGCATCTTATCGTTATTGCTCGTGTAACCTGCTCATCCCTGAATTCGTAGAGATTCCTATGTTGATATCGGTTCAGGCATCCACACGTCCGAGCCCCCCGCCAGGGGTCGGTCCCGGGGCTCAGGGACCCCCGACGACAACTCCCTCGCCGATCACGATTAGTCTGGGGCCTCCGGGCCCCGAAGTGATAACGATTCCCACGCCGCGAACGGCGAGGGACATCGAAGCGCTCAAGGCACGCCGCGAAGAGCTTTCGAACCAGCTCCAATCGGTTGATTCACGGCGCTCGAAGTTGATCAGCCAGCTGAAGCAAACCTCGGATCCTACTGCGATCAAAGGATTGGAGGCTCGGCTCTCGCAGCTCGATGCGCGGCAGCTGCAGCTGGAATCAGATATTCAGCAGACCGGGCAACAGCTTACGAGTCCGGCCGCGGGATTATTAGGGACCACCGCGACCCCACCGGTTTTCGCCGGCCTTGGGCAGAAGGAAGTCATGACGCTCTCGGTGCTCTCGATCCTTTTCATTTTCTTTCCGTTGGCGTTCGGTGCCGCTCGCGCAATGTGGAAGAGGTCCGGCAGACCCGCCCCGCCGCCGGCTGTATTTACCGAGAGCGCCCAGAGGCTGGAAAGATTGGAAGCATCGGTCGACGCGATCGCAATCGAGATAGAGCGGATATCGGAGGGCCAGCGCTTCGTCACCAAGCTTCTCTCCGAAGGCCAGCCGGCGCCAATGCTCGGCGCCGGCCAGCGTACTCCGGAGACCATCCGCGGGAGCTAGCCCGCGGCGGAAGCAGGTTTCGGGTTGGCGTCGCTCAGCGTCTGCTGCCTAAGCGCCGCGGCGCCCATCATGCCGCCGAGTCCCATCGACTCTACCACGTTGCTCGGCACCACCATCAGCGCGCCCTTTTCCTTCAGTCCTTCGTACAGGATGTTCATCGCGCGCAGGTGAAGCGCCGTCGGATTGTTCTCGTACGACTTCGCAGCCTCAAAGAACAGTTGCGCAATCTCCACTTCCGCCTGTCCGAGGATGATGCGCGCCGACTTTTCGCGCGACGCCTGCGCTTCGCGGGACATTGCGTCCTGGAGCGATGCCGGGATTACAATGTCGCGCATTTCTACTGATTGTACCGTGACACCCCAGGGATTTGATCGCTGATCGATCAAGGCCTGCAGCTCCGACTCGATCCGCTCGCGTCCACGCAGTAGATCGCTAAGCGACGTGCGACCGATGATGTCGCGCAGGCCGGTCTGGGCAGCCCAGCTGACGGCTTGAGCGTAGTCCTGAACTTCGAGTGCGGCCTTCTCGGAATCGTGAACCATCCAGAAGAGAACCGCGTCGACGTTCACCGGTACCGTGTCAGACGTGAGCGTCTCCTCGGCGGCGAAGCTCGTCGTGATCACGCGCTGGTCGATGTAGATCGAGATGGTCTCGACGAACGGAACGATCCAGAAGAGGCCGGGGCCACGCAGTCCCGTGTATTTGCCGAGGTGGAGCACGACGGCTCTCTCCCATTGCTTCGCGATCTTGGGGGATTGCGACAGGAGAACCCCGCCCAGAAAGATTATGAGCCAGACCGGATTCTGAGTGGCGGCCATCATGGGGAACGCGATAAGGATCGAGACGAGCAGAATGAAAACTGATACCACATTGGCACGACTCTGCGACCGTGAAGCCCGCGCGGCGCGGCGTGCTGCGAGAACTTCGTCCATTGCCGGCATTTATTTTTTCTCCTCGTGTCTGAGCTGAGTGATTAGCTCGGATAAAGTGAATCCCAACAGCGCGGCATCGCCAACGAAGCGTCGGATCAGCTCGCGCAGCTCCCGCTCACGGTGCGCTCGCGCCGCGTGTGGCGACGGAGATTCCCGAACGAAAGTGCCCACTCCACGTCGTGTCTCCAGAATTCCATCGCGCTCGAGCTGGGCGTAGACCCTGGCGACTGTGTTCGCGTTCACGGCGAGGTCCACGGCGAGCTGTCGAACCGTCGGCAGCTGCGCCCCCTGCTCTAACTCCCCTGTCGCGATCGCCGCTCTGATGGACCGGTCCAGCTGAGCGTAGATCGGCGTGGGGCTGGTTGAATCGATGCTGAAAGTAGGCATTGTCTGCTTGTACTATCACATTAGGACAATACGCGGGCAAGGGGGGAAGGGTTTCAGTGGCAGTTCCGGGGTTAACTACAACTGAACGGGTGCCAGCGGTCAGTGGGGGGGTGCCAGCGGCCAGTGTCAGAGGTGCCAGCTGATAGTTCAGTACGCCCTGACTTTCCTACCGCTGATTGAAGCACAGGCAACTGCCTGGGTCCTTAAAGCTTCTGAGATAAGTCTGGGCGTCGTGAACTAGGCACTCGGAACTACGCTACTGACGTCTGGCACCCGTTCAGTTGCAGTTCAGTCTGGCACCCGTTCAGTTGCAGTTTCCAGTCTGGCACCCGTTCAGTTGCAGTTGCAGTTGCCCTTACCGACTATGGGTGTACATCAGATCAACAATCTCATCGTACATCCGATCTGCCTGATCGCCGCCAGTACGGATCGCCCCCGTCGCGCAGTGCTTGAGATGGTTTCGCATCAGCTCACGCCCCACCCCGCGAAGCGCCTCCTGAACCGAGGATATCTGCGTGAGGATGTCGGCGCAGTACCGGTCCTCGACAACCATCTTCTGCAGTCCCCGAACCTGGCCCTCGATACGCCGGAGGCGTTTCAGGTTTCGGGATTTCACTTCCGGATCGACGCCGATCGCTTTTCGCGAGCCTGCCGACGCATCGCGAACCGCGCAGCCGCACTCCGCGCCGTCCGCCGCGGCGATCTTATCGACTCCCTTCGCCTTCGTGCTCATTTGATCTCCTCGTTCTCTCAGGGCAGGCGGACGTTGCGCAGGCGCAGACTGTTCGTGACGACGCTCACCGAGCTCAGCGCCATCGCGGCGCTGGCGATGATCGGACTCAGCATCAGCCCTGTCACCGGGTAGAGCACGCCGGCGGCAATCGGTATCCCAATCACGTTGTAGACGAACGCCCAGAACAGATTCTGTTTCATCGTCACCATCGTCTGGCGCGAGAGCGAGATCACGGTCGGAACTCCGCGCAGATCGCTCCGCATGAGAGCAATGTCGCTCGCTTCGATGGCGATGTCCGTTCCCTTTGGCATCGAGACACCGACATCCGACTGTGCGAGCGCCGGCGCATCGTTGATTCCGTCGCCGACCATCGCCACTACCCTGCCCTTTTTCTGCAGGGCGCGAACTTCCATCACCTTGTCCTGCGGCAGCACCTCCGCGACTACCCGCTCGATTCCGGCCGCCCTCGCCACCTGCTCGGCGGTCGATTGCCTGTCTCCCGAAAGGAGCAGCACATCTATACCCATATTTCCGAGCCTTTCGACCGCCTCGCGCGATGTGGGTCGGATGGCATCAGTGACGACGATGATCGCTGCAAGCCGGCCGTCAATCGCAACGAAGAGCTCGCTAGCGCCAGGAATGGATCGCGCGGCGCCCGACTTTCCCGCCGCGTCCGTCAGGTCGAGCTCCAGCTCGCGCATCAGCTGTGCATTGCCCACCGCGACTTTGTGGCCGGCAACCGCTCCAGTCACTCCACTCCCTGTGTGTGACTGAAAGTCGCTGACGGGCTCGAAGTGAACGCCGCGCTCGCCCGCCACGCGCACGATCGCGGCTGCGACTGGATGCTCCGAATGCCTCTCGAGCGACGCGGCGGCGGCGAGAGCCTCGTTCTCCTCTATCGAACCAATCGCAATGACGCGTCCCACGGAAGGAGTTCCTTCGGTGACGGTTCCGGTTTTGTCCAGCACCACTGTGTTCACGTCGCCCGCGCGCTGGAGGATCTCGCCACCTTTGATCAGCAGCCCGAGCTCGGCGCCGCGGCCAGTCGCAACCATCACCGCGGTGGGTACCGCGAGTCCCATCGCGCAGGGACACGCGATGATGAGCACGGAAACGGCAGCTGCGATCGCGCGAGGTAATGCGGCGGTGTCGGCGAGAAAGTACCAGGCGAGAAACGTCACGATCGCGATTGACACAACCACCGGGACGAACACGGCGCTGACTCTGTCGGCCAGGCGCTGAATGGGAGCACGGGAGCTCTGAGCGTCCCGCATCAGCTTCACTATGCGCGCGAGAACGCTGTCCGCGCCGACGCTCGTCGCCCGATACCTGAATGCGCCAGTCGTGTTGAGAGTCCCGCCCACGACCTTTCCACCAACCGTCTTCGCCACAGGCAGCGGCTCACCCGTCAGCATCGACTCATCGACCTCGCTCGCTCCATCGATGATCGTCCCATCGACCGGGATTCGCTCCCCGGGTCGAACCACGACGATATCGCCTGACACAACCTGGGACAGGGGCCTGTCGATCCAGGCGGTTCCCCTCTCCACTCGCGCAGTCGGCGGCAGGAGTGTGACCAGCTTCCTCAGTGACTCTGAAGTCTTGCGCCGCGCTCGAGCTTCGATCGCTCGGCCGGCGAGGACGAGCCCGATGATGAATATCACCGCCTCGTAGTAGACGTCCGGCGCGATCCCGTTTCGCGCGAAGAGACTCGGAGCCACGGTCGCTACCAGTGAGTATACGAAGGCGGAGCCGGTGCCGAGCGCGACCAGCGTGTTCATGTCTGCCGAGCGGTGGCGAATGGCTCTCCAGGCGCGGCGATAGATGTCGCGTCCGGCCCATACGAGAATTCCGCTCGTGAGCAGCAGCAGGACGTAATTGACGATCGCGTTCCCCATCAGAAGCATGGAGAAGAGCATTGCGAGCGCTCCAGCTAGAACACTGACGGTCGCTTTGACCGCGAGCACGCGCGCCTCGCGCACCTCCGATTCCTCGCGCGCTGTATCTGCGCTGATCGGACGCTCTTCCGCGGCAGGCAGCTCGGCGTCGTACCCGGTCGCGCGGACCGCTTCGATCAAGTCCCTCGGGGTAACTGCTGCCGGGTCGTAGCTCACGGCGGCACTCCTCGTGACCAGATTGACCGACGCGTCTATCACGCCAGGCTCAGCCGAGAGCGCGCGCTGCACCCGCGCCTGACACGCCGCGCAGGTCATCCCCGTCACGGGAAACGAGATCGAGTTTTCCTTCTCAGCTACGAGCCGTGCTGTCACTTGGTCATCCCCCAGGATACCAAATCAATATACCCCCCACCCCTATGTCAAGTCATTCACCCGGAGGGGCGGCGACCGACAACGCGGCAAAGATCGCGATGTCGTTGCCTCGTCCTAAGCGCCGCCGATGCGAAGCTGTAGCCCCGACGGCTTAACCGATCGGGAGCATATCTCTTGCGTTGCGAGGAGCTGGAAGCTCGCTGTGCTCTTCTAAGAGGGTGGAATGGCAATATCGCAGGAATCGGTTGCCGAAAACGCGGATCTTCAGTTCGAGAATTGCACACTGGCCAGGGCACTTGCCGACAGGATGCGCTCCAGCAGTGAGGATCTGACTCGGCGGTGGGTCGATCGAATCAGCGCCCGAGTCAGACTCGATCCCAATCGCGTCTTCCCTACCGACGCACTTCTCGACCACATGCCGATGCTCATCCTCGGCATCGCCGACTATATCGAGAACCCCGAGAGACTGATTCTATCGGAAGTGCCTGTCGTCGCCAAAGCGATGGAGCTGGGAGAGCTTCGGTTTTCGCAGGGATTCGACGAGTACGAGCTGCTGAAAGAGTACGAGATCTTTGGCGGGATTCTCTTCTCGTTTCTGTCTCGCGTCGTCGACGGAATCGAGGAGCCGTGCAGCAGAGGCGAGCTCCTGGCATGCGCGCACCGCCTCTTTCTGGCCGTAGCTCTCATCGAGCAGGCGACATTGACGCACTACCTGAGTCTGGTCAAGGAACGGCTGAGCGAGCGCGACCAGCGACTTCGCGGTTTCAACCGCGCCCTCAGCCATGAGCTGAGGAATCTGATCGGGACGATCTCCGGGGCGGCGGAGATTCTGGAGTTGGGTACGGTCTCGGCAGAACAGCAACGGACCATGACTTCGATGATTCTGCGCAACAGCACGAACATGAAGGTGACGCTCGAGAACCTGGTCGAGCTTTCACGGTTGGACGAGGATGCGCGCCAGTCGCGCCACATTGCCCTTCGCAGTGCAGCGATGGAAGTGGCGCGGCAGCTCCGCGAGTCGGCGCGCGCTCACGGTGTCGAGATCAGACTCCCGACTGATTTACCATCGATCGATGTTAGCGCTGCGGCGTTCGAGCTGTGCCTGTCGAACCTTCTGGCGAACGCGATAAAATACTCCGACCCCGCCAAGGACAAGCGGTGGGTCGAGGTTCGCGCTCATATCGCCGCGCCCGATGATGGCGGCCCGTCAGAGACGGTGGTGGAGGTGCGCGACAACGGACTCGGTGTTCCCGAAGCAAAACGGTCCGAGCTATTCAAGCGCTTTTTCCGCGCGCACGAGGACAGCAACGTAGCGATCGAGGGAACGGGACTCGGCCTTAGCATCGTACGCGATACCGCCACCTCGCTTGGAGGGAGGGCCTGGGCTGATTTTCGGGCAGATGGGACCTCTTTCTTCTTCACGATGCCAAGCCGCCGGTCCGAGGATGGGGTGGCGGCTGCGACCATCGCTGTTCCGGTAGCGCCGGCTACCGGATGGGGCGATCGAACCGCAGGGGATTCGGCACGGCAAAGCTGAAGTGCCACCACTCCTGGTCGTAGTTCACGAATCCCTCGCGCTCCATCGCGGCTTTCAACTTCTGTCTATTCGCCGCCGCCTCTCCGGACGCGTTCGCGGTGTGAGCCGCCGCTGAGAAGGTGTCGAATGGGGTGCCCATCTTGAGCTCCTGGCCAGTCGCGAGGTTGATCAACGTAAGATCGATGGCGAGGCCGAGGTTGTGCCGCGAGCGACTCGCTATGTAGCCGTCCGTGAGCAGGTCCGGCCGATTCACGCGCTGCGTCCAGTCGACCATCGCCAGCGTCGCGCGCACCGGCCGATACGCGTCGAAGATCTTGATGCCGAGCCCTCGCGGCTGGAGATCGCGTTGCACGCGAGAAAGTGCCACCGCGGCCTCGCGCCTCAGATAGGCGCGATTGGCGAGATACCCCGGCAACGGTGCGCCCGTGAAATTATTGGAAGTGGCGTAGCGAAGGTCCACCACAATGGTGGAATCGATTCGGCTTACTTCCGCCAACAGGGTGTCGGCCACCGCATCGAGCGCAACGGCAGTCTCCTCTGTGTTGACGGAAGGCGATGGAGGTCGTGCGGTCGCTGGCGGCGACGGCTGGACGCACCCGCACAAGGCGAGTGACGCGATAAGCGCGAATAAGCCCTGGGACGCGCGGTATGGCCTCTGCGAGCGAAGGCCAGCATTGAGCATCCATCAAGATATGATCGCCTTGCGCGTAAGTCAGCACCACGAGACCGAAGGGACCACAGCCTTCGAAAGCTGCTGGAAACCAGAGCCGGATAATCGCCGTAACACACATGCGGGGCGGATCTAAACCATTATTTTGGACCCGTTGTCAAATACCCTGACGTGCCGCTTCCTTCGCACCCGTCGCTCATGAATCTGCTGCGCCGCGTCGGCATAACGTTGATTGTCGTTTGCGCTCGCCCGGCGTTGGGGCTAGTTGATCCCACAGCGAGCCACTCCGGGACAAGCCGGCCAACGCCCGTCGTATCGGCATCGAGGCTGTCCGGTTCCATCAAGCTCGACGGAAAGCTCGACGAGCCGGCGTGGGCCAGCGCATCGCCAGTAACATCGTTCACCCAGACGGATCCAACCGAAGGCGCGGCTGCCTCTGAGAAGACCGAGGTCAGGGTCCTCGTTGGCCCAGACGCTCTCTACATCGGTGCCAGGCTGTACGAGTCTGATCCGCGGAATATTCGTCCGCGACTCTCCCGTCGGGACGAGTCGGTCGATGGAGACATCTTCGCGGTCGCGCTCGATTCAAGACATGACCATCTCACCGCCTATTACTTTCGCGTGACTGCCGGGGGCGCACTGCGAGACGCAGTGGCAGGGGGCCCGAACGGGCTCGATCTCACCTGGGATGCGGTGTGGGACGCGGCCGTATCCACCGACTCGGCTGGATGGTCAGCCGAAATCCGAATTCCCTTCTCTCAGCTTCCCTATAACCGCGGAGATCGGGTCTGGGGAATCCAGTTCGAGCGATACAGATGGAACAAGCAGGAAGATGATTTTTTTGCATTCACGCCCAAGAAAGAAGTCGGTGGTGTGGCGCGGTATGGCCATCTCGTCGGGCTTGGCGATCTTCCGGCTCCGAGTCGCGTCGAGATAACACCGTACGTGAGCACCCGCGCGGAGTATCTCAAGGTTCCACCAGGAAGTCCCTTTCGTGATGGGAAGGACTACTTCGCCTCGACTGGTGTGGACTTCAAGTACCGGCTCACGAGCAGCATGACGGTGAGCACGACGGTGAATCCGGATTTTGGACAGGTCGAAGTAGATCCAGCCGTCGTCAATCTCACTGCGTTCGAGACGTTTTTCCCCGAGAAGCGCCCGTTCTTCGTCGAGGGTAGTGAGCTCTTTCGCTTCGGCGACCTCCGCACTTTCAACAGCTACGGGTCGCCAACATTTTTTTTCTCGCGGCGCATCGGACGGCAGCCGCACCGGGAGATTAGCGGGCCATCCGTGGTATTCCTCGACGCCCCTCAACAATCGACGATTGCCGCCGCAGCCAAACTGACCGGCAAGACCCGAAGCGGCTGGTCCACGGGCATCCTCGACGCAGTGACGACGCACGAGATCGCCAATTTCGTAGACACGCTTGGGGTTCGCGGGCATGCGGAAGTCGAGCCGCTGTCCAACTATTTCGTGGGGCGGCTCCGCCGCGAGATGCGCGAGGGAAATACCGTGATCGGGAGCCTGCTGACGGCGGTCAACCGCGATCTTCACGACCCGGCCCTGCGCAATCTTCTCCGCTCGAGTGCGTACGTAGGAGGTCTGGACCTCAATCATTCGTGGAAGAATCGAGACTGGGCGTTTGACGCATCGTTCGCCGGTAGTCAGGTGTACGGTACAAGTAGCGTCATCGCGGCGACCCAGCAATCGAGCGCGCGTTACTTTCAGCGCCCGGACGCTAAGAGCTTTCACTTCGATCCAGATCGAACCAGCTTGTCGGGCTACGCCGGTCAGATGGCGCTTATAAAGGGCGGTGGTCTTCACTGGGGAGGCAACCTCGCCTATCAGTTCTCCAGTCCGGGACTGGAGGTCAACGACCTCGGGTTCGAGTCGCAAACGGACCGCCGTGCAGTATCGACGGATCTTCACTATCAGGAGAACAAGCCCGGGCGGTTTCTGCGCAATTGGCTCGTCGCCGGATTCACCAACCAGACATGGAATTACGACGGTGACATCGTCTTCAACAACTACGCGAGCTTCGCCGAAGGGACGTTCAACAATTTCGCCGGTTTCTTCGTGCGATCCGACTACGGTGCGGAGAGCTTTGACGATCGGCTGACACGTGGTGGTCCTGTCGCCGGTCAGCCCCGATCGATCGCCACCGAACTCGATCTGTTCAGCGACCGGCGTAAGGTGTACTCAGGCACCATCAGCCTGTACAGAAAGGCCGACGTAAAGGGTCAGCTAGCGCGAATCGTCAGCCTTCAGCTAGCGGTCCAGCCAAGGCCGGGCGTGAGGTTCAGCTTCGGCCCGGAATTGCAGAATGGATACTTCCTCGCCCAGTATGTAACGTCCTCCAGCGATCCGCTCGCGATCCGTACCTATGGCCAGCGCTATGTATTTGCGACGCTCGACCAGACCACGCTTGCGCTGGTAACCCGCGCCGACTGGACATTCACGCCCAAAGCGTCGCTTCAGATCTACCTGCAGCCGCTCATCTCAGCGGGCGACTACTCGAGTTTCAAGGAGCTTCGAGCGCCCCGGACGTTCGACTTCGAAGTCTACGGGCGCGATGTGGGTACTGTCAGCAAGACTGGGGGCGTTTATACCATTGACCCGGATGGAAATCCGGCAACCCTGAACTCGATTCAACTGGGTGATCCGAATTTTAACTTCCGGTCACTCCGTGGGAACGGAGTTTTTCGCTGGGAGTATCGCCCGGGTTCGGCGCTCTTTTTCGTGTGGCAGCAGCAGCGCGTCGGCAGCGAACCTTTCGGGGACTTCGATTTCAGTCGAGATTTTCGCGGCCTTATCAGGCAGCATCCTGACAATGTCTTCACGATCAAGGCAACGTACTACCTCGCGCACTAAAGCGGCCGGCGGGGATTCCCCAGCCCGCGCCAGCCGCGGCATATTTGCGCATGGCAAGCACGAACGCGATCAGCCCTTCCTCTGTCGCTTACGCGGCGCCGCGTGGCCACCGCGCCGCTGTTCTCGCCAGCTTCCTCGGCTGGACACTCGACGCCGGGCTCATGGCCGACCGGTACGGCCGCAAGCTCCCGCTCATGATCGACCTCGTGTTCTTCTCGATCGTCGAGGTGCTCTCGGGACTCGCACCCACATACACCACGTTCTTCATCCTGCGCGCGCTGTTCGGAATCGGTATGGGTGGCGAGTGGGGAGTCGGCGCATCGCTGGCAATGGAGAAAGCCCCCGTTGGCCGTCGCGGTGTTTTATCGGGGCTTCTCCAGGAAGGCTACGCCACCGGATACCTGCTCGCCGCGGTCTGCTACTTCTTCGTGTTTCCGCGCTGGGGCTGGCGCCCGATGTTCTTCATCGGCGGCTTGCCGGCCCTCCTCGCGCTTTTCGTCCGTTATCGGGTTGAGGAGTCAGAAGTCTGGCAACGCACGCGTCATAAAGATTGGAGCAGCCTCGGCCGCGGAATCGTGTCTCACTGGAAGCTCTTTCTCTATCTCACGCTGCTGATGGCGGCGATGAACTTCGTCTCGCACGGAACGCAGGACATGTATCCGACCTTCCTCCAGCGTGATTGGGGCTTCTCGCCGCAGAAGCGAGCCGCACTCACAGCGTTCTCGATGATCGGCGGCATCATCGGCGGCGTCACGTTCGGCTATCTGTCCGACAGGGTTGGCCGGCGGCGATCGATCGTCCTCGCCCTGGTGCTTGCGATTCTCATCATTCCCATTTGGGCGTTTTCGCCCTCGATCACGGGTCTCGTCATCGGGGCGTTCGCCCTGCAGTTCATGGTGCAAGGCGCGTGGGGGGTCATTCCCGCCCACATCACGGAGCTCTCACCCGACTCGGTGAGAGGGTTCATGCCGGGCTTCGCGTATCAATGCGGCGTGATGATCGCTAGCTCGGTTGCGTACCTTGAGGCGTTGCTGGCTACGCATATGAGCTACGCCAAGTCGATGGCTTTGGTCGCGGTTACGGTATTCTCCGCCGCTGCGGTGATCGCGTGGCTCGGTCGCGAGCAGCACGCGGTGGAGTTCGGCCGAATCGTTAAGAGCGAGCCAAGCTCGCAACCGCTCGCGCGATCAGGCTGATTCGATCTCTCTTGCCTTTGTAGTCAATCCGTCGAGGAGTGCACGCACGTGCTCGGCGCCCGTTCTCGGATTCATCATCGTCACACGCAGTACCGGACGCCCGTCGAGCACGGTCGCCGTGATCCAGCCGCTTCCTTCCCTGTTGTAGCGCGGACGCAGCTCCCGATTGAGATTGTCGATGCGCTGAAGGTCGCCAGCATCGGTCCCCTCGTTGCGGCTCTTCTTTCCACGCTGGCCCAGATACCGGAAGCAGAGAATGTTCGATTCGGGTTCGTGCAGATTCTCGAAATCGCCTCTCTCCTCAATCGCATCATGCAGCAGCCGCGCGGTGTCGCAGAGGTGATCGTACATCCGTCCCAGGCCTTCGGAGCCGAACCGCTGCATCACGAACCAGAGCTTGAGGACATCGGCGCGGCGAGAACATTGAAAGCTCCGAATCCCCTGGTCGATGATGCGCGTCGACTTGCCGGCGTGAAAGAGGTACGGCGCCTGCTGCGCGAACGCGCGCTCCAGATCGCCCTCTTCGCGCGTGAGCACCATGCCCGCCGCGAGCGGCAGCAGCATCATCTTGTGCGGATCCCACGCCAGTGAGCGGGAATGGCGCAGCCCTTTGAGCGCGCGCGGCGGACGGGAAGAGAGCAAGGCGCTGGCGCCATGCGCCCCATCCACGTGCAGCCAGATTCCGCGTTCCTCGCACAGCGCTCCGATCGTTTCCAGATCGTCGAACGAGCCAGTCGCCGTTGTGCCCGCCGTCGCGACGACTGCCATCACACGCTTACCCTCGTGGCGCAAGCGATCGAGCGCGCCAATGAGAAGATCGATATCGATCCTATGGTTTCGCGACGGGATCGAAATTCCCCGGCGACGTCCCATCCCGAGCTGTCCAATCGCGCGCGTCACGGCATAGTGCGCGTGTTCTCCGTAAACGACGACCGGAGGATCAGCGCCAAGGCCATCCTCCCACGCGTTCGGGACAGCCGCGTTTCTTGCCGCGAGCATTGCGGTGAAATTGGCTTCGGTACCTCCGGAAGTGAGCGTGCCGCCTGCTCCCGCGCCGTATCCCGCAAGCTTCGTCAGCCAACCAACGATCTGGTGCTCAATCATCGTCGCGGTCGGCGACATCTCCCAGACCGCCAATGATTGGTTGAGCGCGCCAATCACACTCTCCATCCAGACGCCGACGGGGAGTGGCGCTGATGTCTGATGTCCCATGTACATCGGGTGGTAATACTTGTTAGCGTCGGCCAGCACGTCTTTCTCGAGATCGGCAATGATCTCCGCCACCGGGCTGCCCCGACGGGGAAACTCCCCACTGAACCGTTGCGCCAGCTCTTCCGCCGAACGCGGAGTCGAGACCTGACCTTTACCACCGCGAGTCGATTCGAAGTAGCGGGCCGTCACCGCCGCAAATTGTTCTCCGACTTCGAGCGAGGTGTCTGCCTCTAGCTCGGCGAGAATGTCATCGATCATGCCGCCAAATCTACTGCGGCTATGCGTCCAGCAGCCCGTTCTGTCGGACGAAATCCGCGAGCTCGCCCCTCGACCCCACGCTCAGCTTGACAAAAATGTTCGAGAGGTGGGTGCTCACTGTGCGCGACGAGATCTGAAGCGCTCCTCCGATTTCCTTGTTCGATTTCCTGGTCGCCACCATGCGCGCGATTTCAATCTCGCGCCCGGTCAGCCCCGCGGCACCACTCGTGATCGTCTTCGGCGGTGGTCTCACCCCGCGCTCCCGCATCTCCTCCCGCGTTCCGGTCAGCTCCTCCGTCGCCTCGAGCCGCGCCAGCACGTCGTGCGCCTTCCGCAGCTCTCGCATTCCTTCTTCGCGGTCTCCCACTACCATGAGCGCGCCGGCGAGACGGCGTCTGATGCGTGCCGCCTGTGGTGGAAACGGAATTACCTCGAGCTGATTCACCGACGATCGCAGGAGATCTATGGCGCGTCGAGGATCGTTGTCGCGATGCCACGCCAGCAAACCGTCGCACGCATCCGCGTAGGCGAGACCGAGCCGATGGTGCAGACGCCCTGCATCCCTTCGCATTCGCGCGGAGTGCACCGCGGCCCGATCAAAATCACGCGCCGTCAGTGCCGCCTCACCTACGAGCGGTAGCAGCCACTGCA
>WNFA01012619.1_pt1 | contig 13731 bp, 12 predicted proteins | sample 5400481 | NCBI WGS metagenome assembly WNFA01 (sample SAMN13153340, study PRJNA577476) | soil metagenome | isolation source: 120 cm saprolite under Douglas fir tree site 2 hole 1 replicate 2 | place: USA:California | collected 2015-04-18 | reverse complement strand
AGTCTGCGGGAGGGAAATCTTCGCTTTGCCTCTTCGATCGAAAGTCTGAGACCGTCGAATCGATCCAGAAACGAATACGCATCTTGCATATTTTCTTTGGCGTAGTTGAAGGAGTCCAGGACGGCATCGCGGCGCATCAACATGGGAACGGATTCGGGCAGCGTCCTTTCCGCGACGTAGCGCGCGAACGAGGCAACGACGTTGGAAAACCAGACTTCCGCTCGAGTACCTATGCGCGCCATATCAGATTTATCCTCGGCATCATCTTGCAGAAGCCGTGGCCTGTTCCGGGCCGTCCGGCGGCTTGGCTCAAACGGGGATTATGGGCTCAAATCGTTGCTACTTTCTGCTCGGGTCTGCCTAATATAGACCTAAATTTGGTATCGCGGCTCACCGTGGGCTGTCGCATGGCATAGGACTTGTTTAAGGGGTGCCAGTGCACACTGGCACGATGCATGCTCCAAGTAATTTCAATACATCCTCGCAAGATCAAACTGCGGTCGCGGCCGAAGCCAACTGGCTCGTTTGCGCCATTGTGCTTTTGCTTTTCGTCGTCGCCGCGACACTTGGTGCGATACGCAAGGATGTGACGCTTGGGTTCGACGAAGTGGCACACGTATCCTATGTTGCGCATCTCCAACACTCCGGCGAGACCTGGCCCGCCTTTGAGGATATGCGGATGCTCGACCCATCGAGCTTCGGCTTTACCAGCGAAGCAAACTATCTCGATCACCCCTCGCCGTATTATGTGTTGCTGGCCCACATTGGTCCCACCCTGGAAGGCCATCCCGAGGCGGTCCTGTTCCATCGGCTATTCAATGTGTTGCTGGTTGCGGTCGGGCTCGCGGCTCTGATGGCGGTCGGGCTCGTCGCGAAGCTGCCGCGGCTCACGCTCTATGCGTATATTGTTCCGATCGCCGGCATCCCCGTGCTGGCGCCGCTTGCGGGCGCCATTAACAACGACAACGCCGCATTCGCCGGTGGGGCAATCGCCACGCTGGCTACGTTACAGCTCCTGAGCACCGGAAGCCGGGCGTGGCTCATCGCTGCGCTCGGCGGCATCATCCTCGCGTCCTGGGCGAAGTTCACCGCGCTGCTGCTGGTCGGCGGATTGGTCGGCGGCGTGTTGCTCTGGTTGTTGTGGCGCGGGCGCTTGCCGTCCCGATGGGTGGGGCTGATCGCTATCGCCGCGCTGCTGGCGGCCGCTCCCTATGTCGCGTTGTTCGTGCAGTATCGCAGTCCGACGCCAAGGACACCGGGACAGATCGCGATGATCAAGTCGGGCGCGCTGGCGGTCGGCTGGGATAGCGCCGAGCGAATGACGCCTACGTCCTATGCGGTCCATTTCGTCTCGGAATTTGTCCTGGAATGGATGCCGACTTTGAAGCCACGCAATGCGCTGAATTATGCGGCGCTGACCATCCCGATCACCGCGGCGCTGTGCGCCTTCGTCGGGTTTTTGGTGGCGGTCCAGCGAATCGCGCACGAAAAAGCCGGCCCTCTCGATATTATGGTTGCGACGGGCATGCTGGCTTTTGCCGCAACGTTCCTTCTCCACGGCATCTTCAGCTATGGGCTGCATACCGAGTTCGGCTGGCAGACGACCGCCTACCCGCGCTACTATTTACCGCTGGCGGCCATCGTTCCACTCGCGGGGTTGTCATTGCTGGGCGCAATCAAACCGCCGTCCGCCCGCGCCATACTGCTTGTCTTCCTGATTGCCGGCCCCCTGGCCTTCCGCTTGTTGGGTGCGCCATTGGGATAGGTTTTCGGGTTGACAGTTCGCGGCCTTTTTAGCTCCGACGAGAGCGGCCGCCGCGGCAAGCATTTCAGCCGCGTCGCATGCTCGCCGTCAATTGATCCGTAACGGCCGTAGGGCTAGCTCGATAGGTATGAGGAAACCATGTCCGATCTCAGTTCGACCTCAGGCCAGGCGGCGCTGAAACGGCAACTCGGCGTGAACCCCAACGTCTTGATGCCGATGCTGTGGCTGGCGGCAACGGTCGCCATTGCGTTGCCCGCGATCAACGGCGGCGTCTTCGATGCCATGTCTACGGACGATGCCATGCGGCTCGTCCAGGTTCGCGACTGGATCGGTGGGCAAGGCTGGTTTGACCTCTTCCAACATCGATTGGATCCGCCTGGCGCGTCGATGCACTGGTCGCGCGTCGTCGACGTGCCCCTGGCCGCGTTAATCCTGCTGCTGAGGCCGCTGATTGGCACGCACGGCGCAGAAACCGTGACGCTATTTCTTTGGCCCTTGCTGCTGTTTGCAGCAGCCCTCGGGCTGGTCGCGGCAATTGCCCGGGAAATGAGTGGCAGTGTCACTACCTCGCAGATCACGGCAGTGGTGCTGGCGGTGCTATCCGCGCCGGCGCTGATCCATTTCCGGCCAGGTGCGATTGATCACCACAACGCGCAGATCGTTTTGTTGCTCGCTTTGGTCTTGCTGACGTCACAGATCGAGCAGAGTGCGGTCAAGGCCGCGCTGGGCGGCCTGGTGGCATCGCTATCGCTGGCGATCGGCATTGAAATGCTGCCCGCCATCGCAGCGATAGGTCTCGCCGTATTTGGCCTTTTCATCTGGCGCGGTGCATCCGTCTCGCGACAGATCGGCGCCTTCGGGGCGGCGCTGGCGGCATCATCGCTCCTGCTCGCACCGGCATTGCTTCCACTGCCTTCGCTGGCGTTGCCGGTCTGCGACGCCTTCGGCGGGCCGGTGCTGCTGCTGGTCGCCGGCGGCGGCATCAGCCTGATGATCATGGCTGGAATTGATCGCCTCCACTCTACGCTGCGCCTGCGCCTGGCTACGGGAGCAGCGTCAGCAATCGCTTTGGTTGGCGCGTTCCTCTCCCTGTTTGCGGGATGCCTTGCGTCGCCTTACGCCCAGCTCGATCCGCTCGTGACATCATTTTGGGTCGACAAGGTCGTCGAATCGATTTCACTTGCGACGATGCTGCAGCTCGCGCCGCAAAAAGTCCCTGGCTTCTACGGGTTTCCATTGATGACGATGGGCTTCGCCGCGGCGGCGCTGATCCGGTCCAATCCGCTTGGACGGTTCCGCTGGATCCTTGGCATCATGACGCTGGCCGCGCTGATCGGGCTTAGCGTTTGGGAAATGCGGGGCGCGGCGGCGGCATCGATGGTGGCCGCTCCGATGTTTGCCGCGAGCCTGGCCATTCTGTGGCCAACGCTAGCCACCGGACGAAGCCTGATCCTTTTGGCGCTCGCCGTGTCGCCGGCGAGCTTTGCAGCCTTGGGCCTTTCGGCAAAACCGCTGATCGACCAAGTCTTCAAGCCGCAGATGACAATCGCCGAACGAGACGCGTCAACCTGCCAGACCGTGTCCGATGTCGCTTCCATGACTAAACTTCCGAAGGGACGTGTGATGGCACCGATCGATCTCGGACCGATGATTCTTGCCGACACCGATCACGCCGTTTTCGCAGCACCATACCATCGCAATAACGACGGTATTGTCGCAATGCTCAAGCTGATGCTGGCGCCAGGTCCGACTGCGCGTCAAATTCTATCGGATCGTCGCGTCGACTACGTCGTAACTTGCTCGGCAGCTCCTGAGCAAGATCTTGTCAAACTCGCGCCAGACGGATTAGCGGCGCGGCTTGGCCGCGGCGAAACGCCTGACTTCCTTGAGCCGCTCGACCTCGATCCCACACACAAGATTTCCGTATGGCGCGTGCGAAGGTAAATCGGGCCGCACCGTCAGCCAACGTCATGAGTTCGCGCTGGCGCATGCCGCCTCCAAGAATGAGGACAGCAGAGTGGCCACTCAAGAGTGTCTCCGGGAACAGGTCAGGAGCGAGACGCATGCGGTATATTTGGAGCGGATGGGTGGCTAATGTTCGAGTGGCCTAGGGAATATTTAACGTTTACCTGTGCATTGGTAACATCTTACCATCGCATTGGTAACCCTCGATGGCCAGAAAGATATACGCCGCGCCAGACGCGCAGACGGCGCCTGCGTCAGCCAACTTGCTGGTCGCGGCGGCTATTCTCGGGCTGTTCGCGGTCTCCGCGGTCCTGAGTGCACCAGCCCCGGGATTCGACGAGTTGGCGCATATCTCCTACATCGCCCATATCCAAAGCACCGGCAATCTCTGGCCGGCACTTGAAAGCATGCGGCTTCTGGACCCGCATACGTTCCAGTTCACCGACCAGGCGAATTACCTCAACCATCCGCCGATCTTTTACGCGCTGCTCGCGGCATTGGGCCCTAAGCTTGAAGGGCATCCGCAGGCGATATTGGCCTATCGCCTGTTCGATGTCTGGCTAACGACGATGGGCTTGGCAGCCTTGCTCGGCCTCGGACTTGTCGCGCGATTTGCGCGCCGTGAGTTCTACGCCTTTGCCATTCCGCTCGTGTGCATTCCTATCCTGGCGCCGCTTGCTGGTACCGTCAACAATGACAATCTCGCCTTTCTCGGCGGTGCGGTCGCGACCCTCGGGGCCTGGCAACTCGCTGCTACGGATCGCAACAAATGGCTCACCGTGGCGCTCGCCGGCATGGTTGTGGCGGCATGGGCGAAGTTAACTGGACTCGTGCTCACCGCCGTCATGCTCGGCGCCGTGATCGTTTATCTGACGTGGCACAAACGCTTGCGCTGGACGAGGGCCGCACTGCTCGTTCTCGCGTCGCTGCTCGCAATCGCACCATACTTTGTATATTTCCTGCTATATGGCAGCCCGACACCGGAGACCCCGGCGCAGATCGCGTTAGTCGAAGCCGCACGCGCCACTGGTTGGTCCGACTCGCCGCGCGAGTCTTTTCCAGCATATCTCCTTTATTTCGTCTGTACCTTCATTGCCAATTGGATGCCAATCGGAGACCGCAGTATTTTCCCACTCTTCTTGCTTGTGATCCCCGCGGCCGCGCTTATCGCTGCGCTGATGGGAATTGTATTGTCGCTGCGCCGCCTGCGGCATAGCCGCGAGACGACCCTCGATATTGTCGTGGTCGCAGGAGCGACCGCACTCGCTGTCACCTTGGCGCTGCACATCGGTTACAGCTATGGCTATAGCCGGCATTTCTCGACCGGTTGGACCGCAAACGCCTATCCGCGCTATTACCTGCCGATTGCAGCGATCGTGCCGCTTGCCGGCCTATCGTTTCTCGCTGCGATCGACGATCCGCGCTGGCGTGTTACGCTACGAGTATTTCTCGTCGGCGGTCCGATGCTATTTTTGGTTTTCGGCGCGTCGATCGGCTAGTGGCAGCCGGCGGCTCAAGCACAAGGATGGGTGTACCCATCAATTGCAGTTGGCGAAGATGATGGGTTTCGCGAAGGGCTCAACCCATCCTACACGACTGAACAAAGTGGCGCGTCAGCTAAACGAACGGCCACGTAAGACCTTGAAGTTCGAACCGCAGCAGAGAGATTTAACGCCTGGGTTGCGTCGACCGGTTGAGCCGGCAGCCAAAACCCGACGCTCCCTCAAGGACGCCTTTGACCGATAGGCGATAGGAGCAAGGAGTTATGGCGAACGGTGACTTGCCTGGGGCCGCACGTTCAGCCATGCGGCTGCTGTTCACCCTGTCGCGCGTGCAGCTTGCTTGCGACTACAATAAGCGCGAAACCAAACACGATTGCATAGGCTCCGAGCCACCAGGTCAGCACAAGCGCTCCAATGAACGGAGCGAAGATCAGCAACGCACCGTAAATTACCGACGCCAGACCACCGAGCGCGAGCCACCAGCGGCCGTGATCGGCGTTAAGGCGTAGTGCCGCGCTCAGCATCAACCCGCCCGAGAGTATGGCCCAGGTGCCGACGACGAAAACGAAGCTTACCACGGTGATGCCAGGCCACAGGAATGCAATGGCCGCGGCAACGATGTTGACGATCCCTTCCAGCAGCAGATATCCCCACCGCTCGTGCTGACGCATGGCGCGCGCGGCGGCGATGATTGCGAACACCCCGTCGACGAGAGCATAGGCTGAAAAAACCAATACCAGCGACAGCATCGTCGCGCCGGGAAGAAAGATTGCGATCAAGCCAAAGATAATTCCGAGCACCCCGCGCATCGCGAACGCCCACCAATTCTGGGCGAGCAGCGCACTCATTTGCTGGTAGCCGCTGGAATCAGCAGCCGTGGTGTTGAGTGAGGCCATAACGTTCTCCTGTTCATGTTTGGCCTGCCGGTCGTTCAGCCGGCAGGCCCCGGTCGATCGCTATGCGGCCTGCCGGTAGACATGGCCGCCGCCCAGCGCAACGATATCGTCGACCGCGCGCGTGCTGCCCTCGTTCGCCTCGACAATGATCGCAGTCATTCCCGGACGCATATCTGTGGTCACTGAGTCCACAAAGTCAGAATCCAGGGCCTCCATCACCACATCGCCGCTAAGCCCGGTCGTCGCACCGAGCGCCGCCCCGAGCGCCATTCCAGGCGCGCCTCCGATCAGCCCGATCAGCGCGCCGGTCACCGTCCCGACCGCTGTTCCCAGCAAATGACGGTCCTTGCTCTCAAGCAATGCGACATTGCCGCGAACGTCCTTCTTGATCATCACGCCAGTCTTGAGTTTGAAGTCGGCAACGCCGGCGTCTTTCAAACCCTTGATCGCGCTCGCTGCATCATAGGCAGCGTTGGTATCGCTGAACGTCGCCACGATAATCCTGTCAGTCATGTGAACCTCCGTCGGAGCAAAATTGGGGATGATGGTCGATGAGTGGAGCGCGCCGGCTGCCGCGGAATCAGCAGCCGACGAAGTCAGCGCGCATCGCCCTTGTCGTTGTAGATCGGCTGTCCCAGGATTTGACGCCTGGCACTCCATCCCACGGTGACGTCCCGCAATTCGGCCACCGCCACGCCCAGTTGCGTGGAGCCGACAACTTGCTGACCCTGCGATGCGCCGGTTGCGGCAAGCAACACCGCACTTACCATCGCCCCTATCACGATGCTTCGCTTCATGTCTTTCTCCTTGCTGTTAGCCGGTGATCCCGGAATTGTCCGGCATCGTCGGTCGGCGGCCTGCTCAGGCGCTTTTGCTCGCGGCCGGTGTCTTGATGCCGTCGGCATCCATGCGGGCAACCACGGCTTCGACGGCCGCTCTTTCCGCCTCGTCGACTGCGGCGGCGGCAATTTCCATCGCGGTAACGGCATAGTGCTCCGTAAGATCGGCGCGGGCGGCAAGGCGCTTTGCGTCTCCCTGCTCCTTCCACTGCGCGATCTTGTCGTGGGTCATCGTCTTCTTCTCCTCGACCCACGCTTTCACTTTTGCTTCAGTCGCCACCGTACGGGCTTTCTGCTCCTTTGCCTTGTTCTCGAGCGCCGCAAGTTGTGCCCTCGCCTCGACCTTGGCCTTTTCGCTGGCGACGACGGCGTTCGCCTTCAGGTCCTTTATGCGCTTGTCGGCATCATTGATCTTGATGCGGAGCTCGCCGCAGAAATTGTTAAACTTCTCGCTCATATCAATCTCCTCAATTTTGCCGTTCCGTGAATCGGAACGGATGGAACGCTTCGCTCACTCGCCAAGCATTGAGGGAGAATTGCGCAACCCACATCCTTCAAAAAGGATCGTTCCGGCCAACAACCGGTCAATTCCGGCCAAAAGCACCGGATCAAAAAATTCCGACAATGTCGGTCAGCTATCGGATCGCCGTAACATCAATGCACACCGCATTGAGGGCGTCCTACTCCGGAGAGGCCGGTTCAATATCGATTCTAGCTCGCCGGTATTCATGCGGGGCGCTTTTGGTCCAGCGCCGAAAGGCGTGCCGGAAGGCGGCTGCGTCGCTGAACCCCAACGCGAATGCGATATCCTCGATCGTCAGATCGGTATCGCGGACGTACTTGATCGCCGCATGCGCCCTCAGTTCGTCGATCAGTTCGCGAAACGAGGTACCCTCCTGTTCCAGCTTTCGCCGGAGCGTACGCGGGCTCATTTTGAGGCGTCCTGCAACCAGATCGAAGCTCGTGGGCTGACCCATGCAGGCAAGAAAAATCTCGCGGACCCTGCCCGCCAGACCGGTGCTCAGCTCCAGCTCACTCAACAACCTGTCGCAGAGCGCGGAAACTTCGGAAAAGGTGACTTCATTTCCGAGATTTGGCGTTCCATTCAACCAGGCGGCGTCGAAGACAAGCTTGTTTTCAGGCTGTCCGTAGCGCACCGGACAGCCAAATATCTCATCATCCTTTTTTGCGCCGCGAGGCCGGCCAAATGCGAAATGCAGTTCCGAGGGACAGAACGATTGCCCCATGACATCGCGATGCAGCGATACGTGAACGCCGGCTTGCAGTTCAACGATGAATTTGTAGAGCGGTGCATCGACCTGCGGATAGGGTAAAGGGGCCATCGCCCACGCCGCATCCTTGTCTTGTTCGAGGAATTGGACATCGACAAGGGGCGCAGCCAGCCGGTGATATTCCACGGCAAACGCCATCGTCCGGCGAAAGTCCGTGCTGCTGAGGATCGCAAACCCATACATTCCATAGGTTGAGACGTGAAATCTCAAACCCGTGTGGTAGGCAAAATGCGGATTTGGAGAAAGCCTGATGGCGTTATGATAGGATTCCATCACTTGATTGGCCGAGACCCGAACCGCCGGTGAGGCCAACTGCGTCTCGGAAATATGAACTCCTGTCAGCGCCTCCCGGGGCGAAACCCCTTCGTCCCGGAGGGATTCGACCACCATCGCGATCTTGACGACCGGATAGACTTTTTCATTGGGTCCAAGCTTGGTCATCAATGCACCAGCACGGCTCGGCCATGGCATTCGGGATGTGTTGTGACGGGCAGCTAAGAAAGGCTAGCAAAAAAATGTCTTTCCGCCACCGGGCGGGTGAGTCGGAAAATTTCGGTTTCCTGAACGGGCCACCCTGCAGATCGAGAAGAAAATCTTCGAATTTCCGCGCGCGGGTCGAATGGCTTGGCCTACTGATTTGCCCGACGGGCTGTCCGGCGATTTTGATGTCTAGTGCCGTTTGCAAAAATATTTCGCTTCACCCGTCGGGCAAATCATCTCTACAAATTCGCGCCATCCCACCCCACCAGAGGGGCGTTGGCCATCGTCACGAACGCGGGGAGGGATGCGGTGGACGCGGCAGCGTCTTGCGCGCGATGGGATTGCAGGGCAGGTCGAAAGACTTGTGAGCGGTCACCGGCACGCGGACGAGAGATGTTGCAGCGTACGGCAAAATCGTGTGGTCCTGACGCCCCGACGCTGGCGTCAAGTTCGCGGAGTTGCGTCGGCCCAACCGGGCTTAGACAAAACATATCCGCTGATGACGGTGGCAAAAGAGCCCGGTCACCGGGGAGAGCGCGACATAAGCCGTAAAACCATTGCGTGCGGGAATGCCGGGCGATTCCGGTGTACTCGTTGTTACTCGTGTGCGTTCTACCACTACAAAGGGCACACGAGACCGCGGGTGCAACGGGCACCCGGCATTCCCCACGCCCTCTTTTGGGCGCGAGATAAATGCACAGCTCGGGCGCATCGCGCCGCGAGATTGCGAGGTTGCGTTTGTAATTGGAGCAGGGACGAGGAATGCGTGCCCCGGATGCTGCGCAACGCCAACGCCATCAGCGCGTTCACGCGCGTCTTCGACGCGCTATGTCTTGCGGCGTGGTGCGCTGCTGATCCGGGTCCATTGTGCACTCCGCATTGCCTTGGGTCCCGGCTCTGCGGTGCATCGTGAAGAACGCTGCACCGCGTCCGGGACACGAAATGACGCCTCTACAACAACTGTCTTTGGCTGTTTGAAAATTGGAGCAACGGTGGCGGCGCACCTAATCCCGATTGTTCGGCGTCTGAACAAACCCGCGATTCCAGGTCGGACTGATCAGGATCTCGTTGATGCAGACCCGTGGCGGCATGCTGGCGACGAAGGCGATGGTGCGGCCGAGGTCTTCCGATTGCAGCATTCTGGCCTGCTCTTTTTCCGATGGCACCACCGGCCGCAGTTTCAGGATCGGGGTTGCGACCTCGCCCGGAGACAGGCAGCACGCCCGCAGGCCGTTGACGCATTCATCCATGTTGAAGGAATGGGTCAGCGCCAGCACCGCATGCTTGGTGGTGGTGTAGGCCGGGCCCGGCATTTTCGAGACGTGGCGGCCGGCCCAGGACGCGACGTTGATGATGCAGCCGTCCTGTTGCGCCCGCATCGCCGGCAGCACCGCGTGCATGCAATACAGCACGCCGTTGAGATTGATTTCGACGAGCTTGTCCCAGCCCTCCAGTTCCATGTCGGCCCAGCTACGCTTCGGCACATTGATGCCGGCGCTGTTGACCAGAAGATCGATGCGGCCATGGCGGCTGAGAATCTGCTCCGCGGCCTTGTTCACATCGGCTTTGCGGCTGACATCGAGCGCGATCGCCTCGGCCTTGCCGCCGCTTTTGGTAATGTTGGCCACCACGGCGTCGAGTACATCCTTCCGACGCCCCGAAACCACCACAGTCCAGCCCTCCGCCGCCAGCGATTCCGCGCCGGCTTCCCCTATACCGCTGCCGCCGCCGGTCACCCAGGCCACGCGTTTCCCGTTATTTGACATGCAAACCGTCTCCGTTGCTTTGTGAAGGGCCTCTTTGCTATTGAACCCCTTGAGAATATATGCGGCTGATCGCTGGCCGCCGCCCGGAATGATGCATGAACGCGCCTCAGAAAACCATCATGAACGCCAATCTGTTTTCTCGCCTGTTCGACAAGCTCGACGATCCAACCCGGCTCGCGATCGAAACCATCGACGGGCAGCACCTCAGTTACGGCGACCTCATGGCCCGCGCCGGACAGATGGCGAATGTGCTGATTGACGCCGGCGTCAGGTCCGGTGACCGCGTTGCGGCTCAAACCGAAAAGTCGGTGCCGGGTCTGGTATTGTATCTCGCCGCGGTACGCGCCGGCGCCGTTTACCTGCCGCTCAACACCGCCTACACGCTGAACGAACTGGAATATTTCATTGCCGATGCCGAGCCGTCGCTGGTGGTATGCGATCCCGCCAAGGCCGAAGGCATCGGCGCGATTGCGGCCAAGGTCGGCGCCAAGGTTTTGACACTCGGCGCCGACGGCAAGGGTTCTCTGACTGACGCCGCGGCCAAGGCGAGCGCCGCGTTCACCACCATCGCCCGCGCCGACGATGATCTCGCCGCGATCCTCTACACATCCGGTACGACGGGACGTTCCAAGGGGGCGATGCTGACGCACGATAATCTCGCATCGAATTCGCTGTCGCTGGTCGACTATTGGCGCTTTACCGATCAGGACGTGCTGATTCACGCGCTGCCGATCTATCACACCCACGGATTGTTCGTGGCCAGCAACGTCACGCTGTTCGCGCGGGCCTCGATGATCTTTCTGCCGAAATTCGATCCCGACCTGATCATCCAGCTGATGGCGCACGCCACCGTGCTGATGGGGGTGCCGACCTTCTACACCAGGCTGCTGCAAAGCCCGGCACTGACCAAAGAGTCCACCAGGCATATGCGGCTGTTCGTTTCCGGCTCCGCGCCGCTGCTCGCCGACACCCATCGCGAATGGTTTGCGCGCACCGGCCACGCCGTGCTCGAACGCTACGGCATGACCGAAACCAACATGAACACCTCCAACCCCTATGACGGCGAGCGCGTCCCCGGCGCGGTCGGTCATGCGCTGCCCGGCGTCACCGTGCGCGTCACCGATCCCGAAAACGGCAAGGAACTCGCGCGCGAAACCATCGGCATGATCGAAGTGAAGGGCCCGAACGTCTTCAAGGGCTACTGGCGGATGCCCGAGAAGACAAAAGCCGAATTCCGCGACGACGGTTTCTTCATCACCGGCGATCTCGGCAAGATCGACGGCAAAGGCTATGTGCATATTCTCGGCCGCGGCAAGGATCTCGTGATCTCCGGCGGCTTCAACGTCTACCCGAAGGAAATCGAGAGCGAGATCGACGCCATGCCGGGCGTGATCGAATCCGCCGTGATCGGCGTGCCGCACGCGGATTTCGGCGAGGGCGTCACCGCTATCCTGGTGTGCGACAAGGACGCCAAGGTCGATGAGACCTCGGTGCTGAAGGCGCTCGACGGCCGGCTCGCCAAATTCAAGATGCCGAAACGGGTAATCGTGGTCGAGGAGTTGCCGCGCAACGCCATGGGCAAGGTGCAGAAGAATATCTTGCGCGATACTTATTCGGAGATCTACGCCAAGGCGAAGTGAAGTACGGCGGCGGGAGCGCGCCGCTTCATCACAGCAGACTGAGCCCAAACCGGCAGTCACCATGGCCTGAGGACCGCCATACCCTGCCACCATTTGCCGCCCTTTTCCGCCCGCGCGTTGACCACGCATGCGCGGTATGAATCGGGCTTCATCCGCGCTGGCCGATAGTGCCGGGAAATTCTGTCAATCCCCATCAATGCAGGGCTCATCTGAAGCTATGAACATTCATTCGCAAACGGCGGATTTCGCCGTTGCGCTGACTGTTTCGACTTCGTAAATAGGACGCGCCAACCGCGTTCCCCGAAGGGCCCCAATGCGGGCCCGCAAACCGTCAAAGCCGCCGATGACCGCCAGGATCGAACGCCCGCTTTCGCCTCACATACAGACCTACCGCTGGACCCTGACGATGGCGCTGTCCATCGTCCATCGTATCACCGGGATCGCGCTGTATTTCGGCACTTTGCTGCTGGCGTGGTGGCTGATCGCCGCGGCCTCCGGCCCCGGCGCTTACGCGAATGTGCAGGCCTTTACCGGCAACTTCATCGGCCGCCTGATCGTATTCGGCTATACGTGGGCGCTGCTGCACCATTTGCTCAGCGGTCTCAGGCATTTCGTCTGGGACCTCGGCTACGGCTTCAAGGCAAGCGAGCGTGAAGCGCTCACCTGGGGCGCGCTGATCGGCGGGATTTCGCTGACGGTGCTGCTGTGGATCGCGGCTTACGCGATCGGAGGCGGACGATGACCGCGCCAAACTCTCCGGTCGCCAAATCGATGCGCACCCCGCTGGCCCGCGTCCGCAACCTCGGCGCCTCGCATTCCGGCACGTCGGATTTCTGGCGCCAGCGCGTCACCGCGGTGGCGATGGTGCTGCTGATCGTGCCTGTGATCGTCGTGGTGATGATGCTGCTCGGCCGCAACCAGGCCGGTGCCGCGCAGATTCTCGGCTCGCTGCCGATCGCGATCATCATGCTGCTGTTCATCATCGCCAGCGCCTGGCACATGAAGATCGGCATGCAGGTGGTGATCGAGGACTATGTGCAGAGCGAGACGCTGAAACTCGCCGCCGTGATGGCCAACAATTTCTTCTCGATTGTGGTGGCGCTGGCCTCGATCTACGCCATCCTCAAACTGTCATCCGGAGTGTAGCGCATGGCGGCTGATGGCAACGGCAAGGCCGCAAACGGCAAGGGTGGTCCCGCCACCAACGGTCATGCCTATCCGATCGAAGATCACACCTATGATGTCGTCGTGGTCGGCGCCGGCGGTGCCGGCCTGCGCGCCGTGGTCGGCTGCAGCGAAGCCGGCTTGCGCACCGCCTGCATCACCAAGGTATTTCCGACGCGCTCGCATACTGTCGCAGCACAAGGCGGCATCTCGGCGGCGCTCGGCAATATGCACGAGGACAATTGGCGCTGGCATATGTACGACACCGTCAAGGGGTCGGACTGGCTCGGCGATCAGGATTCGATCGAATATATGGTGCGCCACGCGCCGGAGGCGGTCTACGAACTCGAGCATTGGGGCGTGCCGTTTTCGCGCACCGAGGACGGCAGGATCTATCAGCGGCCGTTCGGCGGCATGACGCT
>WNFA01003122.1_pt1 | contig 13742 bp, 17 predicted proteins | sample 5400481 | NCBI WGS metagenome assembly WNFA01 (sample SAMN13153340, study PRJNA577476) | soil metagenome | isolation source: 120 cm saprolite under Douglas fir tree site 2 hole 1 replicate 2 | place: USA:California | collected 2015-04-18 | reverse complement strand
AGCGTTCAATCCGATCTGCCCGTGAAGACCGACAGCAAAGTCAAGATCATGAGCATGAGTCCGCTCGGGGACAATCATTTGGAAATTCTGCCCGGAAGTCCGCAAGCCACCCTAGCTCCTGCTGGTTCCGTCCTTTCTTCCGATCCGTACGTCGATTTCAACGCCATAACCGCGCAAATCAACAACATTGCGCCGCAGGCCCAGCAACTCCTGCATAGCCTGAACGATCGGGCAACCGAATTGAAAGTGACCGTGGGTCGCGTGAACGATCTGCTCAATTCCGAGAATCGCTCGAATCTGTCCGCCACGCTGGCCGACACTCGCGGCATGATCGAGGAAAACAGGCCGCAGGTGAAATCCACCTTGAAGCATTTGAACTCCGCCAGCGAAAAGTTGGAGCCGCTTCTGCAGGATCTGCGCAAGACTTCGGACCAGGCCAACCAGGCGCTGAATCATATCGACGCGATGGTGGGTGAAAATCGCGCCGATGTTCGTCAAGTCGTGATGGATCTTCGCAAGTCCTTAACGACAGTTACCGATATTACGGCGCGCCTCGACCAGACCCTCGATGTGAACTCGGAAAATATCGATGAGCTCCTCGAAAACATGCGCCACGTTTCCGAGAATCTGAAGGAATTCACCGATACGATCAAGCGCCGGCCATATACACTCATCCGCGCGACCAATCCTCGCGAACACAAACCCGGTGAAAAGCAATGAATCGTGGCAATCGGCGCAATCAGAGAAGACCTGTTGGATCATTGCACAGTTTTCTCGAGCGAGGAGGTCTTACAATCCTGGGCAAGACCGCCATCTGTATCCTGGCACTCGCGGTCGAATTCTCCGTGGGATGCGGCTCTGCTCGTCCGAGCAAGTATTATCAGCTGACAGTTCCCGGCGAACAGGCTGCAGCGGCCGGGCCAAACTCTTATCCGGTCTCGCTGATGATAGGTTCGCTGACGGCGTCGCATCTTTATCGTGAAGATCGCATCGTCTACAGCTCCGATGCCGAACAGATGGGCGCCTACGACTCCCAGCGCTGGGCCGAGCCGCCGACCGAGATGCTGGAGCAATTGTTGTTGCGGCAGTTGCGCGCATCGGGCCACTACCAGTCCGTCTCCTCGCTGCGCAGTGGAGCCCGAGGAGATTTTCTCCTCCGGGGACACCTCTACGACTTCAAGGAAATTTCCGGCAAGACGGTGATCGCAAAGGTGTCGTTTGAACTGGAACTGCAGGATACCAAGACAGGCTCCACGGTGTGGACCCACTTTTACAGTCGTGAGGAGCCGGTCAATGGGAGAGACGTTCCCGCCGTCGTCGCCGCGCTGGACCGAAACGCCCACAGCGGCGTGGCCGCAGCCGCAGCCAGCCTGGATGAGTATTTCTCGGCTCATTCTTCAAAGTAGGCTGCGATTCAGCCCTTCGCCATCGCGCCAGCGGCGGAGGAACTTCAGGCGGAACGACGAAGCGTGAGCAAGGTTATATCGTCTTCGAAGTCGGCACTGGCTCGATACCGCTGAATGCCATCCAGGAGCTTCACGGAAAAGTCCCGCAGAACCGCCGGTTGAGGGAGTTGCGCAAGAGTCGTTCCGGCCAATTCAAGGAGTCCTTTGGCGGAGAGTTGTTCTCCTTCAGGCGAATGAACCTCAGTTGCGCCATCGGAGAACGCTAAGATCATGTCACCTGCGCCCAGCCGGACACTCTGCTGGTTGTAAGTCTCCCCGGTGATGAAGCCCAATGGAAAACCCTCCAAGCCCTGCCCCAGCTCCAAGAACCGCTCTTCGCGCGTTCGCCAAAGCAGCATCCTCGGGTGAGCTGCGTACGCGAAATTGAACTCGCCCGTCGTACCGTCATAGGTGCCTGTCACTACGGTCGTGAGACGTAGCGGTCCCTCCGCCTTCTCATTGGAGAGAGTGAACTCGTCGTTCAGGGCACCCAGTAATCCCGCCGTATCGCGAATATCCTGAAACTTGTGCAGGAGATGGTGCACGTGCCGAGCCACGCTGCTGGCAACATAGCCGTGGCCAACGCAGTCCGCCAGCACCACCCGCGCGATGTTGTCGCTGCACGAAAAAACAGCCGACAGGTCGCCGCCCTTATCCGCGCCGGAGGGCACCGCAATGACGTCTGTCTCGAGGCCAGCCAATTCCAGCGAGCGGTGCGCCCTCTCGTTTCCGGCCCAAAGCTCCATGCATCCAAACGGGCGCGCCACCGAAGCGCTGCATTGGACGGCCTCAAGCTCGACTCTCTTGATCTTCATGTCCACGCCTGTGCTAGCACTTAGATGCTGCATCTTTCCTATTGTTTCACGCAAATTATGACGGTCCGGTCTGCTCATGACCTCGGCGGCAGGCAAGCAAGAGAAAAAGGCCGGATCCTGGCATCCGGCCTCCGAGTCTCTAAATGGTTGCGGGGGGTCAGATTTGAACTGACGACCTTCGGGTTATGAGCCCGAAAGGCATACATTAAGTCTTGATGATTCTATTGCCCTTACGGTTCTTCGACCCCCAAAAACCACGGTTCGAAACGGAGTTTTGGACGCCAGCTGGACGCCAGCTTTGAGGTGAACCCCTAAGATCGCACACTGATCCTACGAAACTGGATTCGAATCAACTCGCGTTTGCAAGGGAGCAGATCCGAAGGCTGGCAGGCAAGCCCTCCACGACCCTCAGATGATATCTCGTACAGCGTCCAGGACACGCCGATTGGATGTTTCGGGAAGGGATGGTTGCTCTGGGTGACCAGGATCTTGCAACTCGGATGGGACGCAGCAACCTGGCGTCGGCGATGCCCTAGCCGCGAATGTTTTTGCTTCCTACCCAGCCTCGAAATCCGAGACTAAATCACTAATCCTATGCGAGCCAATGGTTCTCCGTTCCAACTCAGGTCTTTACCTGAGGCCTAATAAGGGCGTTTACTTGCTTGAGAGGGCAGGTTTTCGATGGTATTCCCATTTGAGTTTCCAGTGTAGCCAGGCGGCGGAATGGTCGGGGGCCAGGCCCTTGACTGCGAGGAGAATACCTTCATGGTGAAACGAAACGAAACCCTCAATGAGACAATGCCACGCAACAACCAGGTCACAGAATTAGGGCGCAGCGAGGCGCCGTCAGAACTTCTTCGAGAACTTGTGGCGCACCTCCGGCAGAATCGAACCCAATTACGCGAGGAATGGGTGGTGCGCATCACCGAGACGCGCCTGCTCACCGCGATGACCAAAGAAGAGATCTTCGCGGAAGCAACCTCGGTGTACGACAGTTACGTTGAGGCGCTGGAAACCGAAGCCTTCGAAGCGCTGCAAGCTTACGCGCGAAATCTTTCGGAACGCATCATTCCACGAGGTGTCGAAACCCACGAAGTCGTGGGGATTGTGCTGTTGTTACGCGACGTCCTGGCACGTTCCCTCTTCGCGAAATACCAGAACGATTTCAAGAAATTGAATCGCATTTTAGACGCCTACGAGCCAGCGGCAAACCGCATCGCAAACACGGTGGCAGTCGGCTTCGTTCAAGAGCGCGAACGCGTTATTCGCCAGCAGCAGGAAGCAATCCGCGAACTCTCCACTCCCGTGCTGCAGGTTCGCGAGCGGCTCTTGATTCTTCCCATCATCGGCGTCATTGACCCTCAGCGCGCCCGCCAATTGACGGAGCAGCTCCTTCGAGGAATTCGCACCAACCGCGCGAAAGTCGTGGTGATCGATATCACGGGTGTGGCGGCCATGGACGTCACGGTGGCGAACCACCTGGTGCAGACGGTTGAGGCTTCGCGGCTGCTTGGGGCGACGGTGATCGTTACGGGGCTTTCGCCGGAGATCGCCCAGACGCTGGTGACCATCGGTGTGGACCTCGGCAAGATGAATACCGTGGGCGACCTGCAAGGCGGCATCGAGCAGGCGGAAAGACTGCTGGGATACAAAGTTGAGACATTAGCGGAGCCACGCTAGATAGAGCGGAGGAAGAGCCACGTGGAAGTGCCAATTCTCAAGCAGGGAGCGGTCCTGATTGCGACTTTTCAGGCCGCTCTCTCGGATGCGGACCTCAACCACTTGCGCACGGGTTTAGTTCAGCAAGTTGTTAAGTTTCGCTCCCGTGCGGTTATCGTGGATGTTACCGCGATGGACGTGATGGACTCGTTTGCATCACGGACGTTGCGTGAGATCGCGCACATGATTCGGCTGCGCGGCGCGGAAACGGTTATCGTTGGGATTCAGCCGGAAGTGGCTTTTGCAATGGTGCAACTGGGCTTGACGCTGGAAGGCGTTGCGACCGCGCTAGACTTGGAAGAAGGTCTGGCGTACTTGAACGAAAAGTTCAAAACTACGAACTGAAAGTGAGCCACAGTGCCGGCTGGGGAAATCCGGGTGGCAATCAACTCCGACCAGGATATCGTCTTAGCCCGCCAGAAGGGCCGGCTGATGGCGACGGAACTCGGGTTCTCGACCGGGGACGCCACACTCATTGCGACGACAATTTCAGAATTGGCGCGCAACATCGTCTCCTATGCGCGCAAAGGCCAAATCACGCTAAAGATGGTGAATGGATTGAACCGTCAAGGCATTTCGGTCATCGCTACCGATGATGGTCCCGGGATCCCTGATATTCGTCAGGCGCTGCGAGACGGCTTCTCCACGTCTGGAAGTCTGGGACTTGGATTACCTGGGGTGCGCCGCTTGATGGACGAATTTGAGATCACTTCCCAACCCGGCCGGGGAACAATTGTGGCGGTGAAGAAATGGAAACAATAAAAGCGCCGATGGTCGAATATGGTGTTGCCAAGTTCGTTCTTCCTGGCCAGGGCGAGTCGGGCGATCACCACCTGGTTTGCTGCAACCGAAACGGAATTCTGGTTGCAGCGATTGACGGCATAGGGCACGGCGAAGAAGCTGCCAATGCCTCTAAGGCAGCAGTTGCGCTTCTCAGAAGCTCTGCTGACGAACCGATTATCTCTCTGGTAGAACGATGCCACGAGAAACTCCGGGCAACTCGCGGGGTTGCATTGAGCCTTGCTTGCATTGACCCGGAACATGGCATGATAACCTGGCTCGGGGTCGGCAATGTCCAAGGAGTGTTGATGCACTCCGATGCGAAAAAAGGAAATGTGCAGGAGTCACTTCTCCTGCGAGCTGGCGTCGTCGGTTCCAAGTTACCTGCCCTTCAGGCCACCGTGCTCCCGATCGTGCGGGGAGACACACTTTTCTTCGCAACAGATGGAGTCCGAAGCGATTTTTCCGTGACCCTCTCCGCCCGGGAGAATCCGCAAAGGGCGGCAGACAGAATTCTCGAGCAGTATCGCAGCGGAAATGATGATGCGCTCGTTCTAGTCTCGCGGTTAACGGGAATTAGTCCATGAAGACCGCAATTCGACGCAAGGCGAAGCGGCATGCGGGTTTTGAAGATGAGTATCGCTCTTCCTTGCGTGAATATGCAGCCGGCGGAGGTGAACCCGCACTGGGCCGGGCGTATGAACTCGGCCGTCGAGCGCTTACCGAGCAAAAGAGCCTAGTGGAGATGGCTTCCCTACATCATCAAGCCGTACTTGCTTTGGTTCGCGATGCGGAAAGTGGGAAGCGCCGGGAGGAATTGCTGCGGTCGGGCGGCGAATTCCTCGCGGAGTGCTTGTCCCCTTATGAGATGGCACACCGTGGATTCCAGGATGCGGTAAAGGCCCTGCGGCAATTGAACGAAACGCTCGAGGAGGAGATCAAGCGCATCGCGTACGCCGTGCACGACGAGGCTGGACAACTGCTCGTCGCCGTGCACCTCGCATTAGCCGAAGCGGCTCTGGAATTGCCCGAGCCCCAGCAGGCGCAGTTCGCGCGGATTAAGGAATTGTTGAACCAGGTTGAGAAACATTTGCGACGGTACTCCCATGAACTTCGGCCCACGATCTTAGATGATCTCGGATGGATTCCCGCGGTCCGTTTTCTAGCGGAGGGAATATCGAAGCGCGCCGATCTGCCAATCCACATCGATGCAACTGTTTCCGGACGGCCGCCCGGCGCCATTGAGACGACACTTTATCGCATCGTTCAAGAAGCCCTAACCAATGCCGTGAAGCATGCAAAAGCAAGCAATGTCTGGATTCGGGCGTGGAGAGAAAACCTCTTGCTGTGTTGTTCGATCCGGGACGATGGCGGGGGGTTTGACTCCAGCCAGGCTCATGCGGCACGGGGCCGCAAGGGCTTAGGGCTAATCGCGATGCAGGAGCGGGTAACTGCAATCGGCGGAATACTGCATATCGAATCCCGCCCTGGACAAGGAACTGAGCTTTCCATCCGGCTTCCATTGGAGGGAGACTATGCCAATTCGCATCGTGCTCGCGGATGACCATGTGCTCGTACGTCAAGGGCTGAGATCATTGCTGGAGCGGGAGAAATTTCAGGTTGTCGCGGAAGCCTCCGATGGGCAGGAGGCGGTACGCCTGACGGAAACGTACCATCCGGATATCGCCGTCATCGACATCAGCATGCCGATACTGAACGGCATCGAGGCGGTCCGTGAACTGGGCCGTTCATGCCCGAAAACGAAGACGATTCTGCTGACGCAGCATGAAGAGGATCAATACATCCGAGAGGCGCTTGAGGTTGGCGTGAAAGGATACGTCCTAAAGAACCAAGTGGCCAGCGACCTCGTTCATGCCATTCAGCAGGTCTCACGAGGCGAGTTTTATCTGAGTCCGGGCGTATCGCGGGCGGTGGTGGAGGCTTATCGCACCAAAGCGGATAGCCCTGCCGATCCCCTGACCGCGCGCGAGCGCCAGGTGTTGCAGTTGATTGCTGAAGGAAAATCCACGAAAGATGCTGCCTCCCTCCTTGGTATCAGCGTGAAAACGGCCGAATCTCACCGCATGAGGCTCATGCAGAAGCTGGATATTCACGAGACTGCGAGTCTTGTGCGCTACGCAGTCCGCCGTGGACTCGTGCAGCCCTGAATGGAAATGATGGAGACTGCCGGCTCGCACTCCATAAGTGCACTGCAAGTGGAATTGTTTCGGTAGCACAACATACCCTGTCAGCTCATCTTCGGCATCAGCCTCGCCACTGCTCCTGCTCGGGTCTTTACCTCAGAAAAATAGAGGAAACTACCCGATTGCCAGTGATTCGAGGAATTTTTTATGCTTCCCCCCAGACCATGTCCATTCGCCTCTTGCTCGCCGATGATCATGACCTGGTCCGCCAGGGACTCAAGGCTTTGCTGGAAAGGCAAGGATTTCAAGTAGTTTGCGAGGCCTCGGATGGACAAGAAGCGCTGCGCTTGGCTGCCCAGGACAAGCCGGATGTGGCCATCATCGACATCAGCATGCCGGTCATGAATGGCGTTGACGCCGCACGGGAAATGACGAAGTCATCGCCAAAAACAAAGGTCATACTTCTTACGCAGCATGACGAAGATCAGTATGTCACCGAGGCTCTCCGTGCCGGAGTGAAGGGATACGTGCTCAAGAACCAGGCCGCGGACGATCTCGTGCATGCCATCCGAGAAGTCTGCCGGGGATCCGTTTATCTTAGTCCGAGCATCTCACGGACGGTTGTTGACGCTTATCTTTCCAAGACGTACGTCCCAGCCGACCCCCTTTCAGGGCGTGAGCGTCAAGTTCTTCAATTAGTTGGTGAAGGCAAGTCTACGAAAGATGTCGCTGTGCAACTGGGGATCAGCGTAAAGACCGCCGAGTCACACAGAGCAAGACTCATGAAAAAACTTGATATCCACGAAACTGCAAGTTTGGTTCGCTACGCCATTCGGCGCGGTTTGATCCAGGCCTGACCGTACCCCTGGGAGGGTTCACACCCAGACCGTTCTCGGTCATTTCACTTAGTTGAATTGGGTGATTTACCGGATTGCATTCATTTGGCAGCCGGCTATGCTGCAGCGAAGGGAGCGGGCCGCCTCCGTGGACAGGGCCCCCACCTCGATCACCCCAACTACCGAACTGCACTGACACGGAGGCGGCCCGAACTCATGTTAGTAGAGGTTCATGTAAATGGACAGAGCGTCTAACACCGACATGTACAAGACGATGATCCTGGCTGTCGAAGAAGATCCCATGGCCATCGTGGCGGCATAGGGGGAGGTTATGAACAATCAAGTCCCGAAATTTGTCACGCAGGCAAGAGCTTCCTTCCTGCTCGGCATCCCGGAAGCGGATCTCAGCCATATCTCGAAGGAATCGGGATTGGGCCACGTAGAACGCGCGGGCAACGAGGAAGAGACGTATTTCACCTACGAGGAATTGCGGCGGATTTGCATGCTCGCGGCGCATCAGATGCAGGCAGTCCACTAAATCACTGTCCGGAGCACTTTGGCGTACAGGGCAAGGAAAACGAATGATGATTCGTGACGCGCGTAAAGGCCAGTTCGAATGGCGGAATACGATCGCCCCGTTGCTCGGTGATTGGGTCGTCCTGCTCGCAATGAAGTACGAGCGCGCTCCGCTGCCCGTTTCTTCTGCTCTTTGGAAGGGTCTGCTGCGAAAAGGTTTTCCAAACGACCTGGATGAACTTGCAATTTTTGCGCGTCGCTACTTGTTCCTGGGAGACGCACGGCTGCTGCTAGCAGAACTGAGAATTCGGACCGCCACAACCCCACCCGTGCGAGAGACATTGTCAAAAGAGGACAAGATCGCAGCGGAGGACCGTCCGCAGATCAAGGATGCGCACACATGCCAATGAGCTCAAACAAGTTCACTAGCTGCTCGCGGAGGCGACAGGCAGGCTTCAAATCCGTGAACAATCCGTCTGATGTCGCGATCCTGAGCATGGCAGTTGATTCCCAACCATTATTTCGCCGCGGTGCTCCGCGCTTGTTACCTCGCAGAGAAAATGAACCTACTGATGATGTTTTCCAAGCTCTCCTTTCGGAAGCAAATCGAGAACTCGCCAGTTTGTTGCGAGACGTACGCACGGGGTCTCGCGGCACGTTGCCCGGTGACACTCGGAGTCAGCCGGTCAGTGAGCTTCTGATGCGCGCGGTCCGCTGCGCTGCAAAACAGTACATGTTGCAAGCAGAACTGGGCAATCTTGCACTCACGGACGAACTGACAGGCTTGTATAACCGTCGGGGCTTTATGGCCTTTGCAGAACGCCAGTTGAAACTTGGGCGCCGATCCGGCCGGGGAATGTTGCTCTTTGTGATGGATGTGGACGGCTTGAAGCAGCTTAACGATTCGTTCGGCCATTTCGAAGGCGACCGTGCGTTGAAGCGCACGGCCGACGCCTTGGAAGAAACATTTCGGGATTCAGATGTTGTCGCTCGCCTCGGAGGAGATGAGTTCGCTGTTCTTGCGATCGAGGCATCCGGTCACAGCGAGGCCACAATCAAGACTCGACTTTTCGAGTGTTTGAAATCAATTAGTGCAGAACAGTCTCGCTACGAAATTTCTCTTAGTTTAGGCGTTGCACGATTCGATCCGAACAGCCGCACATCGATTGGAGAATTGATGGTGAAAGCCGACCAAGCCATGTACGAGCAGAAGCGGCGCCGACCGAGGCCACTTCTCGAGACGGAGACCAGTACTCAATCTCAATAGGCACTATGGACTTTAGAGAAGCATCGTCACCGAAATTCTTGTTGGTTCCTGCAACTTTTTGGCACCGTCCAGCCCGGTGCAAGCTAACGGAACCCAGCATGGAAGGTCATTCTACAGATGCCCGAGAGGTCAGGACGACTTGAAAAACGGATTCGGCTGGCTGTTCCGGTAGAGATATCCAGCCTTCAGAACCCGGCCGCGACTGAGCGGACGACTACGGAAAACTTCTGCTCACTGGGAATACGCATTTTGACCCAACGGGCCAGGGAGCTGAATGAACGACTGTGGGTCAGATCGCTGGATGGGGATCTGCGAACCCTCGCTCGCGTTGTCTATTGCCAGCGGCTCCCAGACGGACGCTTTGGTGTCGGATTGCAGTTCCAAGGGCAAGCCGTCAACTGGTCAAGAGGCTCGTTGGCTGGTGCCGGGCGGTTGAATGGCCCCGGCGCGGCGAACCTTCGCACCTTCAATAGCACAGCCTCGTGGAAAAAGTGAGCATTTATCTACGCTCTTAAGAGAACTGGAGGGAATTGGCCGACACGGGTATTTGCCAGCCCAAAATCAGATTCGGCACCTGGAACTACAGTGGAGGTGTCGAACCGCTTCGGGCAGCAATCGAATACGGCGCTTGCCACATGTACACGGCGGAGGAATATGCTGCCTCGGAATTTCAAGCAGCGCGACCTAATCGCAGCAGCAGAGAGAAGCCTTCGGCGACTTGGCACAGATCTTATCGATCTCTACCAACTCCACGGGCCCAGTCTCACAATTCCCATTGAAGAACCACTCAGGGGGATGGAGAAACTCGTGGATGAGGGCAAAGTCCGGTTCATTGGAGTCAGCAACTTGTCTACGTATCATTGTCTCGCGTAGTCGCGGCGGCTCGGCCCACAGCGAGCGTCAGTTAGGGCCTACGGAGGCCGCGCCCACCGCCTGGTAAAGATCCACACGTCCATTGCCGACATCGGGAGAGATCCAAACCGCGTGCGCCAACGACCGTTCCGCGCAAGACTCGTCGCATTTCGCGCTAACGCTCAGCAGGAGGGCGGCCGCGCCGGACACAAAAGGTGCGCTGAAGGAGGTTCCCCAGCCTGCGCCAAAGGTGCCAAACGGATAGGTGGTGATGATGCCTTCGCCCGGGGCTGCCACCCAAACGAGATCCTCACCATAGTTAGAAAACGCCGAGAGGGTGTCGTTGTTTGTGGTTGAGGCTATGCCCATCACATCCGCAAGCGCGGCCGGATAGACCATTTCCTCTTTGCCGTCGTTTCCTGCCGAAGCCACGCAAATCGCTCGATTACGGGTCGCATACTTAGTGGCCCTGGCCACCTCAGAGGAATACGTTGAGAAACTAAAGCTCATATTGATCACACTGGCCCCATTCTGCACCGCAAAGTAGATGGCGCGCAGGACATCCGACAAATAACCGGTGCCATCGGCCTTGAATGCTTTCAGAGGCATGATGTGCGCGCTAGGGGCCACGAGGTGAACGATGCCCGACACCATGGTGCCATGACCGAACGCCTGGTATTGTGGCTGACCGAGGTTGAGTGCCGATGCTGGATCGAGGATCGCAGCGCTCGATTGGTTGACCATCGCCGGTGAGGCCCCGCTGCCAATAGAGGATTGGTTTACGTCCGTGAGCTCAGAAGCTGAGCCGGCGATGTTACGGATAAAGTCATAACCTGGAACGAGGACACTTTGAAGTACGGGTTGACCGGGATCGACCCCCGTATCAATAACCGCTACCGTAACCGCTACCGTCCCTGCACCACTCACGCTGAAAGTAGATTGCGTGTCTGGTAGCCGGACAATGGCGATCGCGGGCTGGCTGACGTAGCCATGGATGACAGTCGCTCCGAAGTAAACCACAGGCGTGTTATCCGACAATCCGCTAGGCGGCGCCGCAGCAGTGGCTTGCATGACTTTCAACAGGGCGTCTAGCTCTACATGCTGGATTCCCGGCTGGCTCCGCAGGATTTGCAGAAAGGCGTTCGGATCGATGAAGGCAGGAGTAGTGACCAAGAAGACTTTACTAATGGTGCCGTCGAGACCGCCCGCCACATTACAACCCAACGCCAAGCAAACCTGCTGTAGGGAATTGAGGCCGGATTGAGCACGGACAATAAATCTGTTGTCGGCGGCGGCTGGGCTGCTCCACAATCCAAAGAGAACCAGAAGGACCCACAGCATCCTCGGTTTCATGGCTTCGTCTCCTTCTTTCCTTCCCCGGGAGTGGTTCTGATAGACATCGACCTTGCTGCTGGTCGAATGGTTACGAATTTCCCGCCGCGTTTCGACGGGTCCGCTCCAGGGGCGGTAACGAGATTGTTATCCCCTGAGTTTCGGCAATTCCTATTTCCAGGCTGACGCTAGGCTCAAAGTTGAAATCCAAATGGAACTCGCCGAATTCCCCGGCAGTCGCGTGCGCCACGGGACCCTTCCAGCCCTGGAGCGTCACGGGAACGCCTTTAAACCTACGATCTGGCTTGGCTGAATCCAGAATCTGCCCCGTGAGCGCTATGCGATTAGAGTCATCTTCAGGCTCGACCAAGAGGTCCAACATTAGACTTCCGGATGCGTAGAGCAGCCTTCGATTCCGATTTTGCAGAGCGCGCACCCCAGCGGGGAGCGGTTCGCGGAAGCTATCCGAGATGAGCCGCGCCATTTGCGCGACGTTCTGAAACACGGCCTCACGACGGAACAACGATTCCAGGCTGGCCCAAAGTTGTTGCAGGAGAAACCTCCGTTGGACAGGGGTGAGCGAGTAGCGCTCGGCCAAGTCCCCAATTGAATCTTTCCCCTCCTCGGTGATAAGCACTACACGTCTTATGAGATTCGGGTGAGATTCGTTAATCCTCGAAATCACCTCCGTGACTCGCGAGCTTGAGGATTGCGGGTCCAGTACCACAGCGTCGAATTTCCTTTGATCCATCGTCCCCAGTGCCTGTTGGACGTTCGAGGCGACAGTGCACTCACAGCCCGAGCTTCCCAGCAAAATACGCATCTCCTCGCGGGCCGACGGCTCCTCCCCGACGATCAATATTTTCTTTCGCTCGGGACCGACACTCACGTGAACCTACCTGTGGCGTACAAGGGTCTGACACTCCCGACCCTCCGCGCCAGGAACCCAAATGGCCGCTAGGGGTACCCTGCCCAACCTCTTTGCATGAAAGCAACCGACGTGCTATGACAACCCACGACCGCTAGCTTGGCTGCTGCTCCGCGGCTCTGAGCTCGTACCTCCCTGGCGCAGCCGCGGGAACTGGTGAAGCCATTTTTTGCACGACCAAGGGCGTAACCCTAGCTCCTGGGCCGAAGTCTCTCGGGTCTCGTACCCCCCTGGTCATAGGGCACGTATAGGATCCCTCTGCTTCTAGATCAATCAGGTAAAATACCTAATTTGAAAGCAGGAAAATCCCGATGCGCGTATGTTCTTACACGGCATCCTTTCTGAAGAAAGGATCGATCGCAGGAAGGGAGGGGGAGTGGCGCGCCAGGGGGATTCGAAGTCCTGACCCGCTGCTTAGAAGGCGACGCTCTATCCAACTGAGCTACGGGCGCACCGCTGAATCTGATTCTAAAGCATTTGCTGCTCGGACGGACATCGTTTTGGACGGATTGACCCTCTACGCAAAGGGCAGGAACGCACGCTCCCTAATCTCGCTCACTGGAAGCGCTTACGCCTGACCCTCCTTCGCTCTTCAACCGACGTTTTCGGTACGCTCGGAACAACTGAGTCAGAAATCAAGGAGGGCAGCATGAATCCGACGTCGATATTTTCCGCGATCCCCTTGCGGAGCTCTCGAGCTTGGTGCCCGGCGCGCAGTCCGGTGGGGCATGCAAATGATTGGCCGCTGCCAGTGAATCATTGGCAAGCGGCCGTCGTGAAGGCGGCATCCCAGGTGGTAATGACAACATCATTCCTGGAACAGTGCTGCTTTCCCCCTACCTACAGCTTGGCCTGACCGCGTCAGGCCGCAGCTTAATGGCGATACCCTGAGGCTGTGTTCCTGCCACCTGTACCGTGTCCACCACCGTGTTCGTCGCGGTGTCAATTACGGAGAGGCTGCCCGAGCCTTCATTGACCACATAGGCAAAGGCCCCGTCCGGAGTAATGGCCATACTGCGAGGATCGTTAAGCGAGCCAACTGTGGCCACCACAGCGTTGGTGGCCGTGTTAATTACTGAGACTGTGCTGTCGCAGCTGTTCGCCACAT
>WNFA01012025.1_pt1 | contig 13749 bp, 16 predicted proteins | sample 5400481 | NCBI WGS metagenome assembly WNFA01 (sample SAMN13153340, study PRJNA577476) | soil metagenome | isolation source: 120 cm saprolite under Douglas fir tree site 2 hole 1 replicate 2 | place: USA:California | collected 2015-04-18 | reverse complement strand
ATGACTACGACAAAACGTTTGAGATTAAACGTGACGGCAAAACACTCGTCTTCGACAGCTTCGAATGCGCGATTCACGTCATGGCGCCGCAATGCAATCATTGCGGCTGCCGCATCATCGGTCACGGCGTAGAGAGCGGGGGCAAAATGTTTTGCTGCGCCAATTGCGCGCGTGAAAGCGGCGAGAAAACCCTGCGTGATCGTGGTTAGCGAAGGGCGGCGCCGGGAACGACTCGCTTTCCCGGAGAATCAACACGGCGTTATTTGAAAAAGCAGTTGCTCGCCGAGATGGAAGAAAGCGACTGATAAATTCAGTTCGACATCGCGACCTTCGCGCTGCCGAAAAATGTCACATTCTCATCAACCACAAGTCGTGGCGCTTCGATGTCGCCATGCAATGCAATCGCGGGCCGCATTCTAAAAATCGACCAGGAGGGCAAAATTGTTGGCGTGTTATCTGGACCCGAACCGGGCAAGGGCCGACATTTCGACCCGCACCAAATTGCGGTGGATAAAGACGGTTCCATTTTTACGGCGGAAGTAATGCCCTGGCGCGCTCAAAAGTTTAAGGCGAAATGAGCGGAAAGGATTCGCGAGATAAAATTGCAAGAGCATCCGCCAGTTTAAGCCGCAGGACGCCACCACGAATCCGAGCCTGGCAGTACTCGAAGGTCAGCAACACAATGCGATGGACGATGCTCGCGATCTGTTGGCCGGGGCGATCATGAACTTTTTGCTCAATACTACGGACTCTCCTAAAAGTGAGGCGATATCATGAGCATTGCACGCTACCAGGGCGTTGATCGCTACGTCGGCAACACACCGCTGATCCGATTGCGTCGTCTATCCGAACTGACAGGCTGTGAAATTCTCGGGAAGGCGGAATTCATGAACCCCGGCGGCTCGGTAAAGGATCGCGCGGCCTACGGAATCATCACCGATGCCGAGCAACAAGGTTTGCTCACGCCCGGTGCGACTATCGTCGAGGGCACTGCCGGTAACACAGGCATCGGTCTTGCCGTGATTGGCCACGCCAGAGGCTACCAGGTAGTCATCGTCATTCCTGAAACTCAGTCGCCCGAAAAATTGAGTCTGCTCCGCACGCTCGGAGCGGAGGTCATGGCCGTGCCCGAGAAGCCTTATAGGGATCCAGAAAATTACAATCACATCGCGCGACGGCTCGCTGAAGAGCGTGGCTGGTTTTGGGCGAACCAGTTCGACAATACTGCTAATCGGGAAGCCCATTACCGTAGCACTGGCCCGGAAATCTGGAAGCAGACCAGCGGTGAGGTAAGCGCTTTTGTTGCCTCTGTCGGCACCGGTGGCACACTCGCTGGCGCTTCAGTTTACTTGAAGGAACAAAATCCCAATATTGCGGCGGTGTGCGCCGATCCGTATGGCGCGGCGATGTGGTCCTGGTTCACAAACGGCAACACCGATACCAACGATGGAGACTCGATTGCAGAAGGCATCGGGCAAGGACGTGTGACGAAAAACATTGAAGGCATCAGGGTTGATAAGGCTTACCGCGTCGATGACCAGTCTGCTTTGACCATCGTCTACCAGCTTCTGCGCGAAGAAGGTCTGTTCCTCGGACTTTCCAGCGGGATCAACGTCGGTGGTGCTGTCCGCTTCGCGAAGGAGCATGGCCGAGGCCAGACACTCGTCACGCTTCTCTGCGACTCAGGGCACAAGTACCAGTCGACGCTTTATAACAGCGAATGGCTAGCCTCAAAGCACCTCGATCCTAGCGTTTCGCTAGAATCCGTTCTCGGCTAAACCCGAAAATTTTTGGCGACGATATCGTCGGTTTGTGCCGATTAGAACGAACACATATTGCGCTGGTGTGACAGGTCAGTTGCCTGCACTACGCAATTTTGGAAAGATGAAGAGCCTATGCTCCGAGACGCGGTCGAGACGCAATTAGGTCGCGGACGGACAGGCATGTAAGTGCGTGACCTATTTGTCCGATTTTTGGAAGTCTGGAGCCTACAATTCGGACAATTAGGTCGCGAAGCTACAACACACCTGAACGATTAGGTGCTCGGGGCGGGACTTGAACCCGCATGCCTTTCGGCATACGCCCCTCAAACGTACGTGTCTGCCATTCCACCACCCGAGCGCGTCCGGCAAATTTAATCAGGAACGCAGGAAAGCAAGAAACTGAGGCAAAGGAAAGCAGCCTGAATTTTCCTGGATTTCTGGTTTCCAGATTTAATCCGCGCAAATCTGCGTAATCTGTGGATGAATGCCTGACGAAGACTGGATCAAACTCGATCTGCACATCCACACCCTCGACGATCCAAAGGACGTAATCGATTATTCGGCGCCTCAACTTCTCAAGCGCGCGAAAGAGCTCGGCTTCGGAGTGCTCGCGATTACGTTGCATGACGCGGTGTTCGATCGCGCGGAAGTTTTCGCTGACGCTGCGGCATTGGGAATTTTGCTAATCCCGGCGGCGGAAGTGCGTTTGCAAGGCGCGGATGCGATTTTGCTGAACGTGACCGCAGCCGAGGTTGCGGGATTAAAAAATTTTGACGACCTCCGTCAGCTTCGCGCCCGCCGCGGATTGTCGATTTTCACCATCGCGCCGCATCCGTTTTACGTGCTTGGTGGTTCGATCGGCGAACGTCTTCTCGACGAGATCGATTGTTTTGACGCGATCGAGCTCTGTCATTTTCACAAAGGATTGCTCAACCCAAATCGGCGCGCGGCGAAAGTGGCCGCTCAATTTGGCAAACCGCTGATCGCCACTTCCGACGCGCATCAATTGCATGCTTTTGGGCGTCATTACACGAGCATTCCGCGTCCGAGTGGATTGACAGTCGAGAATGTGTTTGCCGCTTTGCGAGAGGGCCCACTGCGCCTAACGAGTCCATCGGCGTCGATTGTTGATCTTGCCAGCGCGATTTACTGGATCTTCCTCGCGCACCCGTTCAAGCTCCGACAAACGCAACGCCGTGGCGGAACGCCTGCGACACATTCTCATACGTCCAGCCTTGAATCCAAATCACAAACGTGACAGACGTTACGCTGATGAGAATTCTGCTGGTCGTTTCGCTAGCATTCGCGTTCGTCGTTGGGGGCTGCCAAACGCCTGAGAAAAAAAAGGAAAAACTCAAGCAGGCCGAACTCAAGAAAAAAGCCAAAGCAGATCTCCGCGAGGAAAGCAGCGATGTCGATTTTCAGGCGTTCCTTGGCCGCCTTCGCAAAGCCGTGGCGAAACGTGATGTGGAGACGCTCAAATCGATGATGACGGATGATTTCGGTTACAAACTCGAGCCGCCCATGTCCGGTCCCGGTGTTTTTCAATATTGGGAACAGGAAAACCTCTGGCCCGAGTTGGACGGCATTTTGTCGGAGCGATTTGTCAAGAAAGGCGCTTTCATGGTCTCGCCGCCGCAATTTGCCGACCCGTCGCTCAATTACGACGGCTACCGGATCGGGATCGCACGGGTCAGGGGAAGTTGGAAGTTTGCCTACTTCGTTAACGGCTGACGCGAAACCTAGCTTTCTTGGTTTTGCCGCATCGACCGGCGTTTATGTTCGTGCGAAATTTATTGCGGCAAACAGGTCGCGGCGGGTCAACTGGTGTTGAACACGCTCCGACAGCGCGTTGAACAAATATCACTGAGTAGTCGCGGGTGCTGGCGGTCGCGATTGTTCCAAGTCGTAGATCGCTCCCCAAGTTCCGGAAGCGGCGAGTGTTGCGGTTTTCTCCCACGGGCGCGTGCTCGATGCGTAATTCGTTTTCTCTTCGCGTCCCCAAAAAATGTAGCGCACGTGAAGAGTTCGGGAGAGGTCGCGCCAGTTCGGGGCGCCTTGCATCAGTTTGGTGAGCAGTTCGTTCGTTTTTCCATATTCGTCGAATCCCTGCGTCCAAAGATGACCTGGATATCCCATCACTACTTTTCGACCGTCGAGGAGCAGTGGGTGATTATAGGTCGGCCAGGCCGCGAAACGCGCTTCGAGCGGCATTTTGCGAACGGCGAAGCCGACCGCATCCACTTCGCCGCGATTGGCGAAACCGAAACCGTCTTTACCGGCGGCCAGACCGCCAAACAAACTCACGAACCCGGAAGCAAAAAGCGCAAAGCAAACCGCCGCGCGAATCGGCAGCTCCCATTGCGTGATCAATTGCCTCCACAAAAACGGGAGCACAATGAAGTAAGCCCAGATTCCTATTTTTAAATTGTCCCAGATCCACGGCGCGGTTTTGATCGAGAAAAAGAAAATAAAAATCGCGGTGGCTGCGAAAATAAACGCGACTTCTTCCGGCAATTTTTCTTTCCAACCAAATCCGCCTTTTACAATACGGGCTGCACACCACGCGAGCAGGATCAACGCGAGGAAAATTACAACCGCCCACCTCCAGCTGAATGCATATCTCCCGATGCGCCAGCAGCCCAACACAAATGCGCCTAACCCGATTGCAAGCGCTGCCGACAATTCGAATCGTCTCGCTTCGCGCGATTGATACACCTGCCACGCGATAAGCCCGATCAGAGTGAGAGCCAACGGAACGAGGATCCCAAAATTGAAGAACCAGAATCCAAAGAACGGCATTTTGAACTCGCCCTCGTTCTGGGCCCATCCGGGATGAAATTCGAGAACGGAACCCGCCTGGAAATGATCGCTGATGAGCCAGACAAAAAACGTGGCTGGAATTAAAGCTCTAAGAACAAGTGTGAGGACATGTCCACGGATTTGGGGATCGCCCGCGACGAAGAGACAAACTAGCACAATGCTGAGCGCCATGAAGGTGTGGAGATGAAAGAGCGGCATCGATGCATAAAGCGAAAGCTCAACCCAAAACGGAAGCGGGCCCGATTGTCCGCCACGGCGGATCCGTCCTTCGGCGGATCGATCTTGCCCGTTGCGAAAATATTTTTCGCGCCAATGCCAGAGCAAAATTAAGCCAGCCGGAATCGCGTAGAGCAACCCACGCTGGGTCACGAACATGGTCAGCGGAATACTTTTCCACGCGATGTTGTTGACGTCCTGATAATCGACGAATTTAAAATTGCGCAGAAACTGAAAACCGGCGAGGCCGCCATTGAAAAGAAAACCCGCGATCGCAAAACCGCCGCCCCAGCGATAGAACGCGTAGAACGTAGCTACGGACGCGAGCAGACCGACCCAGACCAGGCCCCGAATCAGATCGACATTTGCCTTCAGCAGCAGCGCGTTGAAGAAATCGATCCCAGCCGGGTAACGAAGATGATTGCTGACCACGTAGATCGGATTGGATGGCCAAAGCCGAACGCCGTTGGCGAAGAATTTTATGTGAGTGAGGTGAAGGCCGAGATCACCCAGGTTCACCGGAGATTGAATCTTGAGTTCAGTTCCATCGATAAAAAGCAGCCAGCAAAATGAACGGACGGCGAAAATGGCGAAGAAGCCGGCCAAAATCCAGATCGGGAGATTGCGATATTTTGATGCTTTCGATGTGTCGCGATCTAAAGCATCGGCCTCCGACTTTGGATCGCTTGTTCTAAGATATGCGAAGAGAGCGAACGCTGCGGCTAAGATAAGAGCGGCAAATGCGACCGGCGTGCTCAACCCGCCGGTAAGCATCCCGATTAACAGTCCACTAATCGTGGCGAAGTTTACGAAAGTTAAGCCGCCGGAGAGCCATTTCATTTCGCTGGACTTGGACTCGGCGTCGGGGCTGGAACCGCTCCAGTGAAATCCGGCGATTGTCCCGGAAAGAAACTCTTGAATATCCGCGCGCTAAAATACGCCTTGGACGGATCCTGATAGGGCCGAATCGTTACCGGGAAGGTGTAGTAAGAATCGTGAAGTTTTGCTTCGACCGCGGCGATCTTGTCCTGCTGCACCAGGAGAAAATCGCCGTCCACTTTGTCCGGCATATTGTCTTTCTCGTAATAGCCGACGCGGCCGAAATCATCGAGCATCCACGGCAACGGATAAGGGCTCGGGCGAATAATGTGACCAACCAACTGGTAAGCGCGCGGATCAGAGTGGGCCATTTGCAGCACCGGGTCGGTGAATTTGTAAATGTCGTTATAAGTCTGGACATAGACGTATGGCTCGGTGTCGGTGGTGCAGCGGAAATAATTCAGCCAGATGCAGTGTCCAAACGAAAAGAGGATCAGAATGCTCGCGAGAAGTTTTATCATCTCCGGACTTCTCAACGTCACCAACAACAACGCAGCTCCCAAAATCAATGCGTAAGGCCAGACGTTTTCGAATTTTTTGATTTGCTCATAGTAAACCGCGTAGGCAAGCAAGCCGAAAAGTAGGAGCGCGAACCATCGATAGGTAACGGCCGCAAGTCGCAGAGGCGCAGTTGTAACGAGCGCGCCAAACGTAAAGAGGAACGGCCAGATGAAACTGATGATGCACCACGGCGTTTTGTATTTGACGATGCTGTAAGCGATCAGCGTTCCGACGCCATAAATGGCGAGATAGCGCAGACTCATGGCCTTGAACCGCAAGGCGAAAATGCACAGAAGTAGACCGGCTAAAACGGGCAGCTCATAATGACTGATGAGCGAAAGCCAGTAATACCACGGCTTTTCGTGTCCATGGCCTTCGCTGCCGGTTTTGAACCACGGCAAATACGCCTGGTAAAGACCTTTGATTCCGTTCCAGTGAAAAAACGTCCCCGAATAAAAAAAGACGATCAGCGCGACGCCGGTCCCAACCACGACTGCAAAATCGACATAATTCCACGATGGTTTTACCGGGCGCGCATCGTCGAGCCGGTTGAAATAATTTGATATGTAGCAAACTCCGGCCGCGATCGCGGCGCAGGCGACATGGAGTATGTAGGTTTCCTTCGACAGAATCATTCCGGTCACGCCCATGCCGGCGCACCAGAGATAATTTGCGGTCCCGGATTTCCACATTCCGAACAGGCCATAGAAAAACAACAGCGTAAAAAGCAGTAGCCATACTTCGTGAATGGAGTAGCGCCCGTAAAAGACAAAACCGGGCGAGACCGCCATCGCCAATGCAGCGAGTCGGCAAGAGCACGTAAAAATGAAGCGGGCCGTGATAATTGGTCGGATCGTATTTGTAGAAGCTGGTCTTGACCATTTGATCGACAAACCAGCCGTTGATGCCCTCGTCGAAATGCGGCGGCTTCATTCCGAGCAAAAAGAATCGAAGAAACGCGGCGAGACCGATGATGAGCCACGGCATCCATTCGCTTGCGGCGAGGGCGTTTTTCCAGCGTTCCAGGTAGTCGCCGAGAAGCGGAAAATCCGCTAGCGCACCAGCTTCGGCGCTGCTAGCTCTTGCTGTGCGAATTCTCGTGACCGGCGGCTGCGGCTTCATCGGGAGCAATTTTATTCGCTATATTTTGCAACATTACAAGCCGACCTCGGTCACAAATGTGGACGCGCTCACTTATGCCGGCAACCTCGCCAATCTCGAAGGCGTGGTCGAGGAACATGGCGAGCGCTACGAGTTTTTCAAAGCCGACATCGCCAATGCCGATGCGATGGACGCGCTCACCCTCGAGCATCAGTTTTTTGCCATCGTCAATTTCGCGGCCGAATCGCACGTTGATCGCAGCATCAACTCACCTGAGAATTTCATTCACACCAACGTCATCGGCACGAGCGTCCTCCTCAATTCCGCGCGCAAACACGGCATCCAGCGTTTCGTCCAAATTTCAACCGATGAGGTTTACGGTTCGTTAGGCAAGACCGGGAACTTCAGCGAAAAATCTCCGCTCGATCCGAGCTCGCCGTATTCTTCCAGCAAAGCCGGCGCTGATCTTCTCGCGCTCGCGCATCATAAAACTTACGGCCAGGAAGTCATTATAACGCGCTGCTCGAACAATTACGGGCCGTATCAATTCCCGGAAAAATTAATTCCGCTCATGATCATCAAAGCGTTGCGCGATGAGCCGCTGCCGGTTTACGGCGACGGTATGAACGTCCGCGACTGGATCCACGTTCAGGACCATTGCGCCGGCGTTGTGGCCGCGCTGTTCGAGGGAAAACCAGGCGCCGTTTACAATTTCGGCGGCAGCAACGAAATGGCGAACCTCGATTTGGTGAAAATGATTTTGAAACAGTTAGGCAAACCGGAAAGTTTGATTTCGTTCGTCAAAGATCGCCTCGGACATGATCGGCGTTACGCCATCGATTCGACTTTCGCAAAGCGCGAATTGAAATGGAAACCGCGAAAAGATTTTAAAGAAGGGCTCGAGACTACGACTCAATGGTACATCGACAATCAATCGTGGTGGCAACCGTTGCTCGAGCGCGCCGGACGTTACTGAGCGATGCGAATTATAATCCTGGGCGCGGGCGGCCGTCTCGGCGCTGCGCTCACGCGCGAGTATCGAGAAAAATTCGACGTTATTGCTTTCAATCACGCACACCTCGATCTCGCAAATCCGAACCAGGTTCGGGGAAAACTATCGCCGCTCGATTTTGATATCCTCATCAACGCGGCCGCATTTACGAATGTCGATCTTTGCGAATCGCAGCCCGAGCAAGCTTTTGCGATCAATGCGGAAGCGCCAAGGCTTTTCGGCGAAATTTGCAGTGAGAAAAAAGCGAAGCTGATTCATTTCAGCACCGATTACGTTTTCGGCGGTGAGAAGCGAGAACCGTACGTCGAAACCGATGCTGCCAAGCCGATCAGCGTTTACGGCGAATCGAAACGGGCAGGGGAAGAAAATGTTTTGGCGATGCAGGATCGACATCTCGTGGTCCGCGTTTCGTGGGTTTTTGGTCCTGACCGACCGAGCTTCGTTGACGCGATAATCAAACGTGCGCGCGAAGAAGAACAGGTCGACGCGGTCGCGGACAAATTTTCGACGCCGACTTACACGCGTGACATCTCCGAGATGATTCCTCGCTTCTTCGATGTCGATGTTGCCGGAGGCATTCTTCATTTCGCTAACGCCGGCGAATGCAACTGGCAGGAATATGCCCAGCACACGCTCGATTGCTGCCGCGCATCAGGCATGTCGCTCAAAGCAAAAACGGTTGGATCAAAGAAGATCTCCGACATGAAAAACTGGATCGCCCGACGGCCGGTTTACTCGGTTCTCTCCACGGCGGAATATGCCAAGCTCACCGGCGTTACACCTCGCTCTTGGCGAGACGCCGTGGCTGATTATATTGAGCGCTCCTACTCGAAAAAATGAAAACTCGCATCTTGACTTTCACATTGTCGATCTTTCTGTGCGCGGCCGCGCGCGCTGAATTAAAATGGGAACAGAATACGATCGACTTGCACCCCGCGATTGGCGACAAGACAGCAGTCGCGCATTTCAAATATCAAAACACCGGCACGATTCCGGTGCATTTTAAATCGGTGAAGGCGTCGTGCGGTTGCACGACAACACAGAGCCAAAAGGAAGTCGTGAACCCCGGCGAGAAAGGGGAGATCATCGCCACCTTCAACATTGGGGACCGCACTGGCCAACAGATGAAGACGGTCACGGTGCAGACGGACGATCCGAATCCAACGCAAGCGACGACCATTCTCACACTCAAGGCGACAATTCCGCAGGCGCTCGAGATCAAACCGGCCTTTGTTTACTGGCAAAGCGGCGAGGAGCCGAAGCCGAAGAAAATCTCGATCAAGGCATCGAAAGATTTTCCGGCCAAGAACATCACAGCGAAATCGAATGGTCAGATGTTCGAATCGAAGGTCGAGCAGGGAAGCGCGCCGGGCGAATGGGTAATTGAAATCACGCCAAAAGACACGAGTCATCCGACGGGAGCCTCATTGTTGATTCAGACGGATTATCCGAAAGAGGCGCCGAAATCGTTTTCCGTGAACGTGCAGGTGACGAATCCGCCCGGAGCTCAGCCCGCCCTGAGACCAAGCGTTCCCAACGCACCGCCAGTAAGAGCCGCCACGCCGGCGGCCATTCCGTCAGCGTCGCCGGCCAGCGGCGTGGAACGCTGAGAAGTGAAATTACGCGCAGTTCGAGAAGGGCTACTCCTTATCGCGCTCGCCTGTCTGCCGGCGATAGGCGAGGCGATTTATTTTCGCGACAAAATTTCGTGGCAATCGCCGATTCCTGCGTCTGAATTGGTCACGGTCGATCAAGCGCGCGCCTGGGGTGACAGCGCGACTTGGATCGACGCGCGGCCGGACGAAGAATTTGCGCGTAACCATGTTCCAGGCGCGTTTCCGTTGAACGAAGATCGCTGGAACGAATTGCTGCCGCAATTTCTTTCACACTGGTCGCCGGAGAAGAAGGTCGTCGTCTATTGCAGCGCCGAAAGTTGCAACGCCGCCCGCGATGTCGCGAAACGATTGCGCGATGAAGCGCAGCTCAAAGACGTTTTCGTCTTGCAAGGCGGTTGGGAAGAATGGGTGAAGAAGAATAGATGAAGAAAACCTTCCCGCCCGACCCTCACCTCAATCCTCTCCCTGGCAGGGAGAGGAAGACGCGAAGCGGCAGGTGAGGGTTGTATGAGAATCTTTTGGCCAGTACTCGCCGCGATCTTGGTGGCGACTGCTGTAATCGCGCTCATCGTGAGCGAGAAGTTTCGTGCCAGATATTTGTGGCGGATTCTCGATCTTATCGTCGGCGGAATTTTTATTTACGCCGGGGTAATCAAAGCGCTCGAACCCGTCCAGTTCGCGAACGACATCGATAATTACAAAACGCTGCCGTGGTTTATCAGTGTGCGACTGGCATTTTATTTGCCGTGGCTGGAAATCGTTTGCGGCCTCGCGCTCATCTTTGGTTTTCTTTACCGCGGTGGATTGTCGATCTTAACGGCGCTGATCCTGATCTTTGTCGGCGCGACGATCGCCGCGAAAGCTCGGGGCCTGGATATCACCTGCGGCTGTTTCGGCCACGCGAGCAAAAACTGGAACTTCACCAGCCATCTCCTTCTCGATCTGTTGATTCTAGCCGCGGCGCTCGTGTTATTTTCGCGTGTCGGGCGCACCAAAAAGTCGTAGCGTCGCCGGCTTCATGCGAAGAGCGATTTCTTGTCAGGTGTTGCTAGTCGGGCTTCTGTTCGCCGCTGTCGGGCAGCCAGCATCAGCTGTCGATCGTAAAGAGTGGGTCAAGCTGACCGATTGCCATTGCCATTATGTGGAAGGCAAGGACAACGATGGCGACAGTTTCCGCGTCCATGCCGCCGACAAAGAATTTACCGCGCGCCTTTACTACGTCGACGCGCCCGAGACCAATCTCCGGCAAGGTGAACGCACGCACGATCAAAGTCTGCACTTTGGCATTACGCTGGATGAGACCATGAAAGCCGGGGAGAAGGCGAAACAACGTACGAAAGAACTTTTGCAAAAGCCTTTTCTGATCTGGACGCGTTGGGCGACGGCAGGAGGACGCGGCCGTGAGAGCCGATATTATGTCATCGTTGAAGTCGACGGGAAAAGTCTGGGCGAGATTTTGGTCAGTGAAGGATTGGCGCGGACGAAAGGGGTCGCGCCTAATTTGCCTAACGAAGAAAAAGGCAAGGCCTATATGAAACGATTGGACGATTTGGAAAACGCGGCGCATGAAAAGCGACTCGGTGCGTGGAAAACATCCACGAGCCAAAAGCCAGAGGTTAGCCCGACCGCACAGCAATCTTCGTAATCTGTAGACGACAGCTGCCTTGAGCGCCGTTGAGATTTCACGCGCGCATTTTAGTCGCGCTGCGAACATTTATCGGGGAACACAGTTCGTTCCGTACCGTGAAATGGTTGCTGAACATTCTGAAAGGGAAATGGTTGGGTCATCCGTTGCACCCGATTCTGGTGCATGTGCCGATGGCGATGTGGCACGCTAAGCTAATCTTCGATTTGCTTTCGAAATGGCAAATCGGCGGCAACGCCATGGTGCGCCTTTCCTTTTACGCGATCGCGTTCGGCCTGATCGCGTCGTTGCTGGCGGTGCCGGCCGGTTTAGTTGATTGGACCGGAATCAAAAAAGAAAAACCGGCGTGGAAGATCGGTTTGTATCATTTGGCGCTGAACGTGGTCGTTACCGCGCTCTTTGCGATCAACCTCGGTCTGCGCCTCCAGGATTTTCGTGACGCATCAATCGTGGCGACGGCGCCGCTGACATTGTCGATCTTGGGAACGGCAATATTGATTGCCTCCGCCTATTTGGGTGGACGAATGACTTACCACTACGGCATCAGCGTCGCACGAATGTCGAAAGATGAATGGCGCGAGATCGCGCAAGCCGGAGGCGCCAATCTCCCACCGGAGTAAGATCGAGAAGTTGAAAGATTTCCTCGAAGGCAAACCGCTCCGGCATCCGATCCATCCGATGCTGGTCCATTTCCCGATCGGACTGTTGCTTCTCAGCTTTTTGATCGACCTGGCCAGTCTTGCCTTCCCGTCGGTGCCGAATCTCGTGCGCGATTCGTTCTACGCGATGCTGCTCGGACTGATCATGGCTCTCGTCGCGGCCGTGCCGGGTTTGGTCGATTACACCGACATTCGCAGCGATCATCCGGGCAAACGGACTGCTATCGCGCACATGATTCTCAATTTCATGCTCGTCGTCGTTTATGGAATCAATTTGGGCGTGCGTTCGTCTTCACTTCTCGATCCAAAAATTTCCATGGGCCCGTTGATTTTGTCTTTCATCGGCGTCGGGCTTCTCTCCGCATCCGGGTATCTCGGCGGCCGTCTCGTTTACGATCAAGGCATCGCGGTCGGCCGGCATAAACGACACATGCCGACGCCGCGGGACACGATCGACCTGACAACGCCCATTCCCGGTGCAGAAGGCGTCTTTGTTCCAATCATGGCCGCTCAACAGCTTCGCGAGCGCGAGACTTTACGCGTAGAAATCAGCGCTCAGATCATGACCATCGTCAAGATCGACAACCAACTTTTTGCCTTTCAGGAATTCTGCACCCACCGCTTCGGTCCGCTTTCCGACGGCAGCTTCGACGGATTCAACGTCCAATGCCCGTGGCACAACTCCTGTTTCGACGTCCGCACCGGAAAAGTCACCCACGGCCCGGCAAAAGTGGACTTGAAAATCTTTGAGGTGGAAATGCACGAAGGCAAAGTCGGCATCCTCTTGCCGCGCCAAACGAAATCGGCATGATCCGGAAACTGAAATCCGGTTACCGTTTGTATTCGCGAAAGAAAAATCCGAAGACAGGAAAACGCCGGAACCTCGGCACGTTCAAAACCAAAGCCGCCGCCAAGAAACACGAAAAAGCAGTGCAGTACGTCAAAAGGCATTGACTCGCTCAGAATCAGTCGCAAAGAGATTGAGTTATGAATTACATACTCATTCGCCACAAAGTTGCTGACTTCGCCAAGTGGAAACCGGTTTATGACGCGCACGGTTCTGTGCGGACGGATGCCGGCCTGAAAGAGGAACGTCTTTTGCGCAACATCGACAATCTCAGCGAAGTCGTTCTCCTTTTTTCCGCGAGCGATCTGAACAAAGCTAAGCAGTTCGCGGCGTCGGATGATTTGCGCCAACGAATGCAGCAAGCCGGTGTGAACGACAAGCCTGACATTTGGTTCTTGAAGGATTGACCGAATCCGACGCACGGCCGATTGAAATCACAAATAGATCAGGCGGCGCTTGGTTTTCGGGTGAAGTCTGGCTGGGCTGCCGCAATCTTGCTGGCCGGTCCGATGCATTTGCCGCGTTTGTGCGATATTCGCCTCATCGATCTGTGCGATCCGAAAATTCCCGCAACGCGCCAGCCATATCATGCGGCGATGGGAAAGCTCGAGACAGATGCCGTTAAGCTGAAGGCGCGCTTGCAAATTGTGCGCCGCGTAACAAAGCAATCGGTCGCCAGGATTGTGT
>WNFA01003522.1_pt1 | contig 13751 bp, 11 predicted proteins | sample 5400481 | NCBI WGS metagenome assembly WNFA01 (sample SAMN13153340, study PRJNA577476) | soil metagenome | isolation source: 120 cm saprolite under Douglas fir tree site 2 hole 1 replicate 2 | place: USA:California | collected 2015-04-18 | reverse complement strand
ATGACTGCTTCGTTGATGACATGTTTGATCGCAACAGGAGTATACTCAACCATGCGTGCCACTAAAGTAGGTATAGAGATGTTCGGATCGTGTGTGACTTTGTTGAGATAATATTCAATCACTTCTCCGCGATACTTGTCGGTTGGCGGAGCGACATGAATTTTGCGATCAAAACGACCTGGACGTAGCAGTGCAGGATCGAGCGACTCAGGGATATTTGTTGCGCCAACAGTGAGTACCGGTTGATTCTGGACGCGGCTATGATAGAGACCGAGTATACGGAGAATTTTCTTAAACCAGCCAGTCTCAATATTTGGTGGATCCATCTGCATCAGTAGTTCATTGAGACCACCCATGCCGCCACCTCCAGCCCCAAAAAGGCCACCGCCCATACCCATACCTATACCTCTGCCAGCGCTTGCTGATCGGGACATGCCAATAGCATCGATTTCGTCCATAAAGACTACACAGGCACCATACTCACGCGCTAATCGACGCGCTTTGAGATAGAGCCTTTTGATCATGAGCACATTCATGCCAATGAACATGGCCTGGAAACTGGCAGCGCTGGCATAGGCAAAGGGGACGCCCGCTTCAGTACTCATACATTGCGCAAGATAGCTTTTGCCCGTTCCTGGATCACCTGTAAGCAGGAGACCCCGTACAGCTTGACCTCCCATCTGCTTGAATTCTTCGGTGCCCTGCAGCAGCAATACGATGCGCCTGGCTGCCTCCAACACCTCTGGATTTCCTTTATAGTCATCAAAGCTGACGCCGGTCTCACCTGGCATTACCCAGTAGAGTCGAGGTCGGCCCAGGAACCAGAAAAGAGCTCCAAATTGTATGATGATAAACATGACGGCAAAGCCGATCTGGAAGACAAACCCTAAGACTGTTCCTGGTGATGGCGCACTTAGCTGTGGTAGCATGTTGAAAAAGAAATACCATAGCACCAGGCTAAAGAGAACAAGCCAGATCCAACGTCTTTTCGCGAAACGCCCAAATTGATCCATACCAATATCAATGGATCTATCCAGGTCATCGCGTTTTGTATTGTTTTTTTCTGACATAGCAATCTATCCCTTCTCTTAATCAGATACCTGTAAAAGGACCTTACAGTTACTTTTCTTATCCTAAAGATGGGCGAAATTCTACAAGGGTGGCATTTACAAGAATCCCTCCATTCTGCGAGACTGTTATGAAATGCCAGGTCAAGTAACCGCTGGTATTTCCACCTGGCCCAGTAGCAGAGAGGTCCACTTCAACAAAGCTATCAATAGTGCTATCCGCTTCTTGAAACACGCTTATTAGATTGATGGTTTTCCAGGTCAGGTGCCCTTGCGGTTGGCTGAACTGGGCAACGAGTTGTTGGACATTGGGAGGCTGCGACATGTCTTTATCAAGTAGGTTTAAAGCAGCTACGTTGCCGTCGCGCATGTCGTAGAGCCAGTTTTGCACCTTTTCGCCTCCACCTTTGCTGCCATGTATATGGAAGTTGAAAGGATCATTGCCAATTCCGAAAGGCCCTTCTCTTGTAAGAGCGTAATTTGCTGCTACGGCGCTGCCAAGGATGAACAGAATCATAATAAATGTAATCAGTTTGTGGTTTCTCATGCCACGAAGGAGATAGTAAATACCCCTGAAGATAGGGCGAAAGATAGCTTTGAAGAACCGGGCAGTAGGGGATTGACCTGCTCTTTGCCTTGATACGTATTCAACTTTTTTTGGTTCTGGCGTTGTTTGTTCAGGTGGTTGTTGAGTAGGTGATGGGCTTAGCATGCGTCTCGCATCTCAACTTTCTCAGGCTGCACTGTATGTTTTCTATATATGTAGCACGTTTATACGAATGTTACTACTGATCTTAAGGGTAGGGACAGGCCATATTTCTTCATGTTACGCTTGTGTGTAACGATTCTAGTAGGTTAGTGATGCTACTACTCCCTCATTATGTACGATACACTACAATAGGCTTTTTGGCAAGGTCTTACGAGTTGGCATCTCATAGTGCAGACACCACTACGAACCTCTGTTACGTTTGATATAATAATGTGTATGTGCAAATGTTACAGGTGTGATCAAACCAGGCTCCTATCAGGAAGGCAGGTGGAGTAGTTATGGATACTAGTAGGGATAAGCCAACTGGAACAGATGGCAATCCGTATATCTGGCTGCGCTATACAACCCAGTTTAGCGCTGGGGGGCGCACGCATACTATTGAAATGGGTATTCCTGTGCCAGTGGGAGCAAGTGCGGAACTGCGCGAACAGTTGATTCGTGAAGCCGAAATGGGGATGGAGCATCTCACGCGGCGCGTTGAAAACCGGGTAGCGCAGATTTTACAGCGTAACACTCGACCACCTGAACCAGTACGAACACAAGAGCCTACTTCAATGAGGTCCAACCAGGCATCTTTACAAGATGGAGGTAATCGGAGTCCTGCAGGAACTCCTCCCCCTGTTGGTACGAGGTCAACCACACCAGCACCAGCGCCTGTTCGCGAGGTAACCCAACCGATTTCGTTACATGAGAAACAGCCTACGACGATGCCTGTGCGTCAGAGTGGCCCGGTAAGTATGCCTGTTACACCTGGCGTTCAGAGTGAGGCGAATAGCAATATGAAGCTCTCGCAATTCATGCAGACTATTCGGGATGCCTGGGGATTAACACCGAAACAGGCTATGGATTTGTTAAATGTGAAAACATTAAATGGCATGAATTACCGTGAGGCTTTAAGAAAATTGCAGCCACTCGTTGAGGGTAATACCAGGGAAACGTCAACACCTGGTTCAGGTAATAAAGCGCCTGGAGTGATTCAGCCGAAGCCTCTTGAGGAGCGTGGGCGACCACCGGCACCTATCCATCTCGCCAACGCTGCTACGCAGCTACCCTACGGGTCAGGCGAGATGAAAGGAGAAGGGTCGCTCCCTCTACAGGGATCACAATCTACGCCTCCTGCGCGTCCCGTGCCTGGCGCTTTAGATGGTCCCGCAAATATTCCAGTAATCCCGATCAAGGATGAGATGATACGAGAAGCGCCGAGAAGAGTATATAAATTTGATGAAGAGCTGGAGGATGAGAAAGAGGAGGATAATCAGGAGCAGAAGGTGATTGCAAGGATCAAGTTAGATGAATTGAAAGAGGTGCGTGGAGCATCACTTGCCAGTCAGGGGCGCTTGACGGTATTGCAAAACGTGCTGAATTCGCAAATCAGCGATGAGCAGTTGCAACACCTGATACAACATGTGTGGGGAGTAACAAATGTGAAGAAATTAAAGGTTGACCAGATAGAGGCACTCATTTCCTGGGCAAAGGAAGATTACTTCGTGGAAGAGGTGGAGGCTGTCCTGGCGCTCATAGATGGGGAGGAATCTCATGCGCGTAGTGACAGGTGAGGCCAAGGGACGCAAACTTAAGGGTCCCAAGACACCTGGTACACGTCCTATTATCGATCGAGTGAAGACTGCCCTCTTCGATATTCTCTCGACGCGTGTTGAAGATGCTCGCTTCCTGGATCTTTTTGCGGGTATAGGCAGCGTTGGTATAGAAGCGTTGAGCAGAGGCGCTGCCAGTGCGACATTCATTGAGATGAATTATAGTGTACTGAAATTAGTTCGAGAAAACCTGAAAATTACCGGCCTGGGGGATCGTGCAGAGACATTGCATAGCGATGCATTCAAATTTTTGCAATTGTACAGTTCAGAGAACCAATCGTTGTCAAAGGGACAAGGGCGTGAGCGTGAGTATGATATCATTTATGTTGCTCCGCCACAGTACCATGAGATGGCGGCTCGCGCTTTACAATTGCTCGATCACTCGCTCCTTGTGCAGGATACGGGCATGGTAATCGTCCAGATTCACCCTAAAGAGCGTCCAGTATTGGTTGCTGTTCCACTTACACGGCTGACTTTGACCGACGAACGACGTTATGGCAGTACATTATTGATGTTTTATGAAGTTGAGGCCGGAAAAGGAGCAGGAGGATGGTAAGCAAACCTGGAAGTGGACGTTTTGCCTTTGTAGATGCTGGTGAAGCGGCACGTCTATTAGGAATTGATCGGGTGATGCTCGATCAATGGGTGCGTGATGGTCGCTTAAAACCACGCCGTGGTGTGGGACGCGAAGCATTCTTTCGCACCTCAGAAGTCGAGGCTCTATATAGTGAGCTGCATCCATCGGCTGAACTCGCGGAGGCGGTTGCCGCAGATGAACGCGAGAGCGAGGGTGTGGAAGAAAAAGGTCCTGTACGCAAGAAACAGGATCCGCAGATGCGTGTCTATTTGAGGTTACAAGCGGATGCGAAGTGGTTCGATATCTCGGAGGAGGATATTCGCACCTGGTTTCAGCCGCTTGCGCCTGATGGATACGAACGCAACAAACGCAATGCAGAGCACACTATCAAGAAGTTGCAATACCTGGTGAGTCTAATCGAGGAAGCACAGGGGCGCGAGTAGGGAAGATAAATAATAGTCTTATCCGATCTGTACTTTTCTGTTAAAATTGGCCGATAAGCAAATCTGTAATCGCGTTCATATAGTAAGTAGGAGAATCATGGACAATCAACAATGGCAACCGGGGCAACCACCGCCGCAGTATGGGCAACCCCCAGAGGGACAGCCACAATGGCAACCAGGACAACCACCACCACAATATGCGCAGCAGCAAGAGGGGCAACCGCAGTGGAGCCAGCAACCACCTTACTATGTCCCACCACAGCAGTTTCCTCAACAACCCCAATGGGGAATGCAACAACCCTATCAACAAATGGGTATGCAAAAAGACTGGTTAACTACACTCCTTTTGTGTATTTTCCTGGGATTCTTAGGTGTTCATCGTTTCTATACTGGCCACATTGTAATAGGTTTGATTCAACTTTTCACATTTGGTGGGTGCGGTATCTGGTGGCTTATTGACCTGATTATGATCGCAACGGGCAGTTTTACAGACAGCAATGGTCTCCCATTGTTAAAAAATTTATGAAGAGCGAATCACTTAAATTGCTTGGGAAAGTGGGATTGTATTTCCTTCTTCCCCTGGCTTTGATAACGATTCCCACTGCCTGGCTTGAAGGACGCCGCTCTGTCTGCTTAATCCGCAACTTGTTTGGCATAAAGTGTCCTGGTTGTGGAATGATCAGAGCTATGTCATCCATTTTCCATGGTGATCTCAAGGGAGCTATTCACTACAACAAGCTGGTTGTGATCGTCTTCCCACTCCTGTGCTATACGTGGTTGCGATCTGTGACTGCCAAATTCAGGAGATATGCTCTTATCTAAGCATACCAGTTACTCTGATTTGGATGTCTTGCATGGTACATAGAATCTGGTAAACAGCGGGTCACATCCACAACCGACCCGACAATGAAGTCTGTACCACGTTTCTGATAGGTTTCAGTCTCATGAGGCTGAACAAGCATTACCCCTAGCATATCTGGCTCGTGCTGTTTTTTGATAGCCTGGTAATTCAGGACAAGATCGAGGTCGTCACCAGTATCGCCAATATACAAGCCACCGCCCACTACTCCACTCATACCTGCGATTGCTAGCTGTAGGGCAAGTGGATCAGGCTTAGGACAAATATCTGCGGAGATGACAACATCCCACCAGCGTGTACCGGTATGCGCCTCCATCATCTCCAGGGCGATATCCACCTCCGGGCCCACTCGTCCGGTAATCATCCCCAAATGAGGTATGCCTGCTTCGCGCAGTTTGATGAAGAAGTCGGGTGGAAAATTCATCTCTTCGTTATGAATAAAACCAGGGAAATCAGGCAAGTAGCGAGGTGCGTAACCAAAGCGTTTTTTCATTTCAGCGGCACCCCAGTAAAATTCGTGGTAGATGTCACCAATCATGTTGTAATCAAGTTGCGCAGTGGCAGGCATGATCTCTCTGATCCATTCGATACCACCGTGCCCCTCCTCGTTGGCGGCTCGTGAAAGCGCAGCCCATGCTTCGAAACTGCGCTTGGCCAGGGGTGTACCTTTCCATTCGCGTAGCCGCGCTGTGCAAAGGGTTGCCAGTAGATAACACATATCCCAGTCGTTGTTGTAACCACCAGCCTGTTTAAAAGCGATGACGTCTTCGTGCGTGACCAACGTTTTGCCTTCGCTCTGGCCCCAATCAAGTCCATGAATCGTGCCAGCGACATATTCCGCTGTTGCGATGTCGGTAGCATGAAACGAGTCGATGGTTTTGATGAGTACACCATCAATATCTAAGAGCATAGTATTAAATGGAGTTGGAAATTGCAGGTCCGGTCTTTTCCAGAAAATCGGGGTCTTCATCAGAAGCCCTTTCGTGAGTAATATAGATGAAGGGCGCACATGCGCGCCCTATCAAAGACGATGTTCAGTATAGATGAAGCATATCCGCCTTGTATACAGATATAGTATCTCCAAAAACGAGAAATTGGAAGTGCTGGCTACCTTGTCACAAACACCTTCAGAAACTGGCGTATGATTGTTATACCCATTGTATAAACAAGGATTGCAATCAGCGTGGTAACTTCAATGCTATTGCCGTAATAAGGAAGTGCTGGAAGCATATTCTGGAATGGAATGACCAGGGGCGTACTCAAGAAAAATACCCAGTATGAGAAGGAGAATGGTCCACCACTAATAGAGAAGTGAAAGAAAGACAGGATGAAGCGTGTAAAGAGTAATAGCATCAGCACTGCCAGGGTGAGCGCAAGCAGTTGATTGACTTTGTTGATGATGACAGAGAAAAACGTTCCCAGACCACGAAATACTCTCTGTAGCCATGATTCGCGCGGAAGAGCAAGACGAGGCATCGGTGTCGTGATGGTTGACAACATTGGCTCAGTAGCGTCATTGTATAGCGAATAGTGTTCTGCTGGTTGGCGCCATCGACGTTTCATGGTTTATCATTCGCTCCTTGGCAAATTAACGTATCGAACGACAACGAGATTCACCCTATCGGGTGTAAACGGAACCATGTATGAATTTCGCCCCCATCGAATCATTATTGTCTATGCTCTACACGAATCATTATTGTCTATAGTATACATTAAATAGGCCGGAGTAATGTAGGCATGGGTTGTGGGCCCTGGATTTCTTCAATTTCAACAATAGCATCCATATCTTGCTCACCTAAGACATAAATCTGTTCCCATCCTTCACCTGGAGCGTTGTTTAGTGTACGTTGAAGCAAGTCGTTATGGAAAGGAATAACCTGCTTTTCAACCTGGCGATGCCTGCTCTTATTGCGTTCCATGCAGATCTCAGGTGGAATGTTAAAGATGAGCAAGCAGCCATTATAGCCGAATTGGCGTGATAATGCTCGCAATTTGCGGCGAGCATCTGGTTGGAGCGCTGTGCTATCCGCAACCGTGAAGCGTCCTAGTGAAAGGCGCTTCTGAATGATCAGGTGGAAGAGTTCAAAGGTGTCGCGGTTCACCTTCTGATTGTTCTCATCGTCGCAAATCATGGCGCGGCAGTGGTCGGATGAAACGATAGTGGTAGCAGGAAAGCGTTGAGCAGCGAAGGTGCTTTTACCTGAGCCAGCAGGTCCACATAAGACGAGCAGGGTTCTACGTGGGATTTTGATGATGTGTGGCGTGGTCATATGTTATGCTCTCTTGCCATTGCTATGCATTCCCTCCTTTGATATAATGGCCCTGCATATATAAGGTCATTTGTCGCATTAGGGTGTAAAGCAAATTCTTAGCGTTTTTATTCTAAACAATTTTACAACGTTCAGTACGTGTTTATCTATTCTGTAAGGGTTGGGAGGAGGAAAAGTGGGAGGTTCTATACCTATAAATAAAGGGCAATGCCCTCAGCACTCCCAAACGATATGAGAAAGAGAAAACGAGTATTCACCAGTTTTTAGATAGAGGAGGACAAGGTGTCCGTTGAAATGAAATTTACAAGTACCGAAGTTCGCGAGCTTTTCCTGGATTTCTTTGGCAGCAAGGGCCATTTGAGGGTTCCCAGTTCGTCATTGATTCCAAATGATCCTACTGTGCTGCTGACTACAGCAGGTATGCAGCAGATGATTCCCTACTTTTTGGGCCGAGAGACTCCTCCAGCGCTGCGGCTTACCTCAGCACAAAAATGCTTCCGCACAACGGATATCGATATTGTGGGGAACGAGCGCACCTTGACCTTTTTTGAGATGCTGGGCAATTTTTCCGTGGGTGACTATTTTAAGCGCGAAGCGGTGGCGTTTGCCTGGGAATTTCTGACGCAGGTGGTTAAATTGCCTGCTGAAAGGTTGCACCCGACGGTGCATCCAGAAGATAACGAGGCTCCCAAATGGTGGAGTGAGATCGCAGGTATCCCTGACGAGGGTATTGTACGGTTAGAAGATAACTGGTGGGGGCCGCCAGGTGCCTCTGGCCCATGCGGCCCTGATTCCGAGGTTTATTACGATCGAGGGGTCGAGCATGGATGTGGTAGAGCCGATTGCAAACCCGGGTGTGATTGCGAGCGCTTCCTGGAGATCTGGAACCTGGTCTTCATGGAATTCTACCAAGACCTCGATGGTACACGTACACCTCTGCCCAAGAAAAATATTGACACAGGTTTAGGCCTGGAGCGGCTTTCGATGATCCTGCAAGGCAAAGAGTCGGTCTTTGATACAGACTCGTTTCGTGTTATCATCGACCGCATTGCTTCTCTTGCTAATACTACCTATGGGAAGGACACGAAAATCGATACCTCGTTGCGGGTGATCACAGACCATACACGTGCACTGGTCTTTCTGGCGGCCGATGGCGTTTTGCCGAGTAACGAGGGCCGTGGCTACATTTTCCGCCGCATTCTGCGCCGTGCTGTGCGGCACGGCAAACTGTTAGGGTTGGATAAGCCCTTCCTCGCTGAGGCAGCCGATACAGTGATTAATCTGATGCGTGGGCACTATGTCGAGTTAGGATTGCAACGCGACCGCATTGTAGAAATACTGAGCCTTGAAGAGAAGAAGTTTGGACAGACACTCAATGCGGGTATGTACTTGCTCAATAATCTTATTGAAGATCTGAAGCAACGCGGCCATAGCGCTATTCCAGGAGAGGATGCTTTTAAGCTGTACGATACGCATGGCTTTCCACTGGAACTAACACAAGAGCTAGCATCAGAGCAGGGTTTTACTGTGGATGTCTCTGGCTTTGAGCAATCTATGCAACAACAGCAGGAACGAAGTCGATCGGCAAGCGCATTTACCCAAGGGCGAGATGATGAAGCCCTTTCGGAAGTGCTAAAGCGCGTTGGGCCAACCGAATTCACGGGTTATCAAGGGATCACTGGTACTAGTAAGGTTGTTGGCCTGGTTGTGGATGGGGTCGAGGTTGATAGTATCAGCGCTCCGCAAGACGCCCTGGTAATACTTGATGTCACACCGTTCTATGCTGAAAGTGGTGGTCAAGTAGGTGATCGTGGCGACCTGAGTGGCTCGATGGGTGTCTTTCAAGTTCAGGATACACGTCGTCCTTTGAAGGGTTTGATTGTCCACAATGGACGCATCAGCGAAGGCTTCATGCGTATAGGCGACAGCGTACAGGCCAATGTGATTGCACAGCGACGAGAAGATACTATGCGCAACCATAGCGCTACACACCTGTTGCATAAGGCGCTGCGCGATATCATAGGTCCTCAAGTTGAGCAGCGTGGCTCACTAGTTGAGCCGGAACGTTTGCGTTTTGACTTTGCCTGCCCGCGCGCACTGACTGCTCAAGAAATAGCACTAGTTGACGAACAGATTAACCGTTGGATTCGCGATGATCTTCCCATTCGTACAAATATCGTGCCCTTACAAGAGGCATTAATGACAGGTGCGATGGCGCTCTTTGGCGAAAAATATGAAAATGAAGTGCGAGTTGTCTCAATGGGAAAAAGCATTGAACTTTGTGGTGGCACGCACTGCTCTTCCACGGGCCAGATTGGGTTGTATATTACCATCCAGGAGACGAGTATTGCTGCTGGTATTCGCCGCATAGAGGCGTTGACAGGACGTGGCGCAGAGTCATACCTGCGCGAGCGCAGTTCCCTGGTAGAGGTAATCAGCGCTAAATTGCAGACACAGCCTGATGTGCTTGAGACACGAGTCGAACAGCTTGTACAGGAATTGGCTACAGCGCGTCGTCAAATTGCTCAATTCCATCGGGAAGCGGCTCAGCGACAAACCGAGGAGCTGGCTCGTAAAGCCCAGGAGGTAACAGGGGTTTCAGTAGTGGCGACAAGTGTAGATGTACCGGATGAAAAGGTATTGCGTGAAATGGGCGATATGGTGCTCAACAAGCTTGAACTCCCGGGGGTAGTAGTGTTGGCAGGCAGTTTCCAGGATCGGGTGGGGATTCAAGTGAGTGTCTCAACTGAACTGACCAAACGTGGCCTCCATGCAGGGAAAATTGCCAGTGCAGTGGGCCAACGCCTGGGTGGTAAAGGAGGAGGCAGACCAGAGTCGGCTCAGGGTGGAGGCAAAAACAAGGCTGAACTCGGCGCTGCACTCAATATGGTGACAAAACTGGTAAGTGAAGCGCTCTAGAAAAGGCGACTCTTGCGGTCATTCGTTCAACGTGCTATAACGTACTGAAGAAGCGTGTAATACGAAGGAACCGACGAGTTGAGTGAGTTGAACGTTCTCTTCTATCGTAAGGTCATAGTCAACACTGTCCAGGAAGACATGTATGCATGAATAATCCCTTTCAATTCCTACTCGACTTTTTAGCAAGCTTAGGACGACAAGAGAACGGTAGATACTCAAGCCGCGGCGCTGATGTACGCTCTTCTGTTGGAGAAGATTCGCGGCGAGTTTTTACTGCGCTCGATATTGGTACAGCCTATGCCAAGGCTATGATTATTGAGGTACAAGATGATGTTGGGGTTGTACTGGGGGTGGGACGTCACCAACAGAGCTACAGCCACATGTCAGACGGCATAGTCACCGATATTCCGGGCGTAATTACAAACTGTAACGAGGCGCTGACCAAAGCGGAGCAATCTGCTGGAGGTATCATTGCTCCTTCAACAGTAATTGGCATTGCGGGAGAGCTTGTCAAGGGTAGCTCAATCACGATTTCTAAACAGCGGCAGCAACCCACTAAACCCATTTCGCCGGAAGAACTTGAAAGCGTAATTTCAAGCGCGCAACAAAAATTGCTGAAGATTGCTAAAGAGCGTATCGCCGCAGAGACAGGCTATCCAAACATTGAAGTGCGCTTGACCAATGCGGCAGTAATATCGGTACGAATTGATGGACAAACAGTCTCCAATCCGATTGGCTTTCGCGGGCGTCACTTCACGTTAACGCTGTTTAGCGCCTTTGCGCCGCTCATGCAGCTAGGTGCACTGGAGACAGTCGCGCAGGGATTGGATTTGACATTGGTAACCATAGTCGCCGAGCCGTATGCGCTGGCGAGGTGCTTAAGTGCCAACGCGAGCGCGGATAGCGGCGCTGTCTTTATTGATATCGGTGGTGGCACAACCGACATAGCGCTGGTGCGCCAGGGAGGGATCGAAGAGACACGCATGTTTGCATTGGGTGGGCGTACGTTTACACGTCGGCTTGCGGTCAGCAAAGGTCTGCCGGTGAGAGAGGCCGAGAAACTCAAGTTGAGCTACAGCAATGGAGGTATAAAGGGGACTGAACGTGACGAGATTCAAAACATTTTTGCCTCAGAAGCTCAGACATGGATGGATAGCGTAGAATTGCTGGTTGAGGAACTGGCCAAGGGAGAACTACTGCCTCCAGCGATTTATCTGGTTGGAGGAGGCTCCAGTCTGCCCGATTTGCGTCAAAAACTTGAGGATTTCCCATGGACAGAACGACTCCCATTTTCTCGCCAACCAATTATCGAAACAATTCAGCCGAGTATGGTGAGCAGCATTGTTGATCCCAATAACCTTTTAAAAAATGCTCAGGATATTACACCAATGGCGCTGGCTTACCAGGCTATTGAACTGCAAAACGAGGACAACGTTTTAGAGAGGGTGCTCACCCGGGTGATTCATCAAATGCATATCTAACATGCATAAACAGCATTGAGATTACCCGTATCGTTACTGCAATGCAGCTAGTAGGGGGAGAAGGGCGAATGGCTAAAGAACAGATCATTTATCTTGGTCCAGAAGAAGAACTGACCAATGTGCGCGAGCGCCTGGAAAACACGAACGCCGGACGTATTATACTCGTCATTCCACCACAAACTCAATTGCGCAGTCACGTGGGGTGGCGGCTGCTGCGCTCTCGTGTGCGAGAACTGGGCCTGGATGTACTGATCATTAGCTCTGATCGACAAATTCGAGCCGTAGCCAAAGCCGCTGGATTTCGAATTGCGGATTCGCTCGAGTCTCCTCCCTCAGACAGACCTCGACCCATCAATCGTCCAGTTCGCAGCGACATTGGTAGGAAAACATCTCAAGGAACGAATAAACAAGTAAGCAGCGGCAACAAGGCTAGCCGACCTTTACAGCCAGATCAGCAACAGATGCCACTATCATCAAATAAGAATGGTAGCACGTTAAGCAGCTCTGGTGACATGAATAGGGAGTTTGATCCTGCTGCTTCGTCCACATTTGAGATAGAAGACGTATTTTACGATTCTCACTATGAATTACCAATTGAAACAGTGCCTCCTCCTCGTTCTGGAGTAGGAGATCAGGAAGAGGGTGAAGTCGACTCATTGACGGTGGATTACTATGTTGCGCGTAGTATTCGCGAAGCAGCGCAAAGTTCCGATAGTGGCGAAGTATCCCCAGCAAATGAAAATACAGAAACATCGAGTGATAAACTAGAGCAATCTGGCAAGATTGCTCAGCCGAGTGGGATAGAAGATGATCCATTTGCATATATGGAGGACATTCAGCCAATCGGTTTACCAGAGCAACGAGCTTCAACTTTCATACATGATATCGATCAAGGTATTCCCGATATTTCGGATGTCCCAACTGACGTGCATGATGTAGAAGTCGAAGATTTGGGCGATGATGGGGAGGTTATGCTGCAGCCTGATTTGTCACCGCATGCATGGGCCGACCAAATGCTAAATGCTGAAGGAATCAGGCGTACAGGAAACACCGCGAATCTATGGCATGCCGCCACGCAGTAGCCGCGTAGGAAACAGCATGCGGCCATCGTTAGAGGATCTTGGGAATGAAGACGACTTATTACCGCCATCAATCCCGATTCCGGATCAACCGACACGCGTTACTCCATCGTCTCCGGCACGTGCGTCTGGTGCATCCACTCCTTCATCAGCAGCCAAGCGTGAACCTCAACCAATTATTCAGCCTTCACGACAAGAGCGCAATGTTTCGACCAATCCTACCGTGCAACAATCAAAGAAACCTTTGACCACAAAAAGTAGCCGTGTAGTCACAACTCCGCCTTTAAACAGCAAGGCAGGTTCAAATTCCAATCGTAATGGCAAGCGGAATTTGGCTATCGTTTCGATTAGTCTCGGTGCATTGTTACTGGCTCTTTTGCTATTTGTTTACTTTGGCTCGAACGCCACAGTTACCATTGTAGTACATCCCCACTCCTTGCCTCCTGTATCTAGTCAATATGTAGCAAGCACTAATCCGCAAAACAGCCAACAAAATACCATTCCTTCGCAGGTTCTTAAGTACCCAGCAAGCGCCTCAGGACAAGGGACTGCTACCGGCACAATCAAACAGGGAAACCAGGTGGCAACGGGTACAGTCACTTTTTCCAATAATGGTTCGAACCCACTCGATATTCCAACAGGCACAGTACTCTCTACCAGTGGCCCTGTGCCCGTACAGTTTGTGACAGTTG
>WNFA01008462.1_pt1 | contig 13754 bp, 11 predicted proteins | sample 5400481 | NCBI WGS metagenome assembly WNFA01 (sample SAMN13153340, study PRJNA577476) | soil metagenome | isolation source: 120 cm saprolite under Douglas fir tree site 2 hole 1 replicate 2 | place: USA:California | collected 2015-04-18 | reverse complement strand
ACGCCTCGATTGCCTCGGCTTCGATCAAAGTCAGTTCGCGACTTGCCTCCGGCTTCCAGAAAGTTCCCTTTTGAGCGAAATAGCGATCACCCTCCAGGCCATGGCCAGGGACGGCGCGCACTTCGCTGACTGATTGCATCGGCGCCTCGGCTTCAGGCGCTATGTTGATCGAGACTACGGTTCCTTCGAACATTTCTGACATTCTCTCGACTATTTGGAGTGCGCCGGCAGCGCGTTAGCGGCGACGGCGCTTTGGCTAAACGCTCGATAAGGCCAAATCCAAAGCGGCGTCGCGCTCGGCTTGCCGCCGCACTCCACAATTTCAGATCGATGCCGCGATCGCTTCATCAAAAATCTCCAGCGCCACATCGACGTTCTCCTGGGTCAGGATCAGCGGCGGCGACCAGCGAATCGAATTGGATCCGGCGCCGAGCAAAATCAAACCGCGGTTGAAGCTGGCCATTTCGACGCGATCGCGCAGTTCGGCATCCGGCTCTTTAGTCGCGCGATTCTTCACGAATTCGACGCCGAGCATGAATCCCATGCCGCGCACGTCGCCGATGCAGTCGTGCTTGCTCATCAACTTTTCCAAACCGCGCTTGAGATAAGCGCCAACCTCAGCGGCGTTCGCCACCAATTCGCGCTCGAGCAACTCGATCGTTTTCAGCGCCGCGGCAATTGCCACCGGATTTCCGCCGAAGGTCGAGGCATGCGCGCCGGGTTTCCAGTCCATCACGTCGGCGCGCGCGACGCACGCACAAAGCGGCAGACCCGAGGCGATGCCTTTTGCGATGCAGACGATGTCGGCCTTCGCGCCGTAGTGATCGGCCGCGAACATCTTGCCGGTGCGACCCATGCCGCTCTGCACTTCGTCAAAAACGAGCAGAATGCCGTGCGCGTCGCAGATGCGGCGCAGGCCTTCGAGAAATCCCTTCGGCGCGGGCACATAACCGCCTTCGCCCTGCACGGGTTCGACGATGATTGCGGCGACTTCTTCGGGCGGCGTCGTCGATTGAAACAGACGTTGCTCGATCCAGTTCAAAGCGCCCTGGGTTGGTCCGCCATCGCCGCACTCGTCGGCACTGAACGGATTGCGATAGTCGTTCGGGAAAGGGACATGAACCACGTCGAGTAGCTGGCGTTTGAAACCGCGGCGCTGCGCTACTCTGGAATTCGTGAGCGAAAGCGATCCCAAAGTGCGTCCGTGAAAACTGCCAAAGAACGAAATGAATTTCTCGCGGCCGGTCGCATGCATGGCCAGCTTCAAAGCCGTCTCGACGGCTTCAGTGCCGCTGTTGCCAAAGTGCGTGCGCGTGGGGCCATCGATGGGAACGATCTCGTCAAGCTTGCGCGCGAGATCGGGCATGCTCTGGTAGTAGTAATCGGTGCCGCAGATGTGAATCAGTTGTTCCGTCTGTTCCTGAATCACGCGCACAACTTCCGGATGACAATGTCCGGTCGAGCACACGGCCACGCCGGCGTTGCAGTCAAGGAAAACATTTCCGTCGACGTCTTCGACCCAGACGCCTTGCGCGCGCTCGGCGACCAGCTTGAACGCCGGGCGCGGGTACGCTGGGTTAACAAACTCGGAATCCGCCTTGATGATGGCGCGGGCCTTCGGGCCGGGCAGTTCGGTTCTGATTTCAGGTTTTCGTGCTGTAATTACCGCTGACATTTCTTTGTCTCCTTTGAAAAACGACTCATGGTTCGACACCTCGGCTGTGTCCGAAAGACGAAGCTTGAATTAAGACGGAGACTAGTCCGCGAATAGATCACTGCGGTTATCGAGCGGTCGAAAATGAAGAGCTTGAGGATTGAACATAATACTTTACCGCGCGCAGATAATAGCACCGGGAGGATGCCGATTGCCAGACTTCGAATGGCCTAAGAACTTTGGGGCTTAAGCCGAATACCAGAGCACGGCAAAGAAGTGACAGGTGGTGCCGGCTAAGACGAACAGATGCCAGATAAAATGGTGGTAGCGCATGCGATGCGCGCTATAAAACCCCACGCCGGCCGTATAGGCCACGCCGCCGGCCAGCAGCCAGAGAATGCCGGGGAGGGGCACGCGCAGCAGGACCGGCTTTGCCGCGATCACGACCAGCCAGCCCATCGACAGATACAAGACCATCGAAAGCCAACGATAACGCGTGCCGGCCACTGCTTTCATCGTTAGACCGGTGACCGCCATCGCCCAAATCAATCCCAGCAACGTCCAGCCCCACGGCCCGCGCAAAACGCCCAAAGTGAAAGGGGTGTAAGTGCCGGCGATGAGCAGAAAGATTGCTCCATGATCGAGGGTGCGGAAGAAGCCCTTGGCCTTATCGTGTCGAAGTGCGTGATAGAGCGTGGAAGCGAAATACAAGGACAGCATCGCACTGGCAAAGACGCTCGCGCCGACCATGTTCCAGACAGTGCCTGCGCGCACGGCCGCCACGATCAGAATTGGCGTCGCGGCGATCGCCAGCGCGAGCCCTATGCCGTGGCTGATGGTATTCGCGATTTCTTCGCCGGTCGTCGGTACGCATTCTTCAGTGGCGACTGGTTTCATCAGCGTCCAATTCTACACGATGTTTCGGTACGGTGTCGTGGGGCCTCGTGGTTGGTAAGGTCATGGTTTGTGTTCCGTCGAAAGAACGATCCACGAAACCACACTAAATCGCCCTATCAAAACTGCGTGTTGCTTCGTAGCGGGACTCATACTCAACGAACGATTCCCGCAAGACTGAAGCGATCGCCTGCGTCTCGTTAGTTGTCGCAAACCGTATTGTGATGTTCGGTATCGGGTCCAATGTTTGCGAATCTCCCGTTAGCGAGACCGTCTTCTTGTGCTGCAATTGTCCGGCAATATTGTAACAATTCGCTAGTGATCCAGGACCCGTCCCCTTTGTATCGCGTCTTGGCAATGACGCTCTTTGATTCTCTTTCAACACTCACTTGTAAACGATGATTTCCGGTATTGATGTTGCAGGAATTTGTCTGCGACAAGACATGGACAGGAGGTGTGCTTTTATGGACCGCATAAAGATTTGGCCGCATGCGACGTTAATAGTTTTGGGCTGCGCAATTGTCGCCGGAGCGGCTGCATTGCTCTGGACGAAATACGAACGGACCGCCGAAGCCCGAGCTCTACCGAACGCAGCACGCATCGAACGTGTGGATGGGCAGGTTGGACTGAACCACAGTCTTGATACCAGCTCTACCAAGGCCGATTGGATCGAAGCCACGGCTAACACTCCAATTACGGTCGGCGATCGAGTTTATGCGCGCGACAATTCGCGCAGCGAGATAGCGTTCAGTGGGCGCAACTTCGCTACCATTGATGCGAACACGTCGCTCGACATATTGGATCTTTCTCAGCCGCGGACTCAGGTCGCGCTGCGCGATGGCTCGGCTCTTTTTGATATCGGGTCGATCTCATCTGGTCAGTCCTTCGAGGTTGCCACTCCGTGTGGCGCCGTTGATCTGGAGCAGCCGGGCATCTATCAAGTCGCTTTAGATCAGAACGGCAACGCAGTCGCCACCACGCTGAGCGGCGAAGCCCAGGTGGTTGGCCAGGGCGGGAGCGGTCGCATCGACAAAGGCGAAGTGCTGACGATTCCGTGTCAGGGTAACTCCGGCGCGGTAATGTCGCGCGTCGATGCGGGCCAGGCCGGCGCTCTGCTCGACAACCATTTTCGCTATCGCTATCCGCGCAAGTACGACGGGCGCTATCGTAACTATTACACCTATCTCGACGACCCCGACTATTACGATCCATATCGTAATGACCCGAGCTATAACTACGTTTCCGAATACATTCCAGGTGTCGACGACCTCGACGACTATGGTGACTGGCAGTACGTGAGCGACTACGGTTACGCCTGGCATCCACGAGTTGACGCGGGTTGGGTCCCGTATCAGTCGGGTTATTGGTCTATGGACTATCCGTTTGGCTTAACCTGGGTATCGAACGAGCCGTGGGGTTATGCGCCTTATCACTATGGTCGCTGGGCCTACGCTTCGAACGAGTGGTTTTGGGTTCCGGAGCCCGTAAGAACATATCCAACTTACTCACCGGCGTTAGTTGATTTCATACCTGTGAGCCAATCGAGCGTCGCGTGGGTAGCCTTGGGTCCAGGCGATCCATACTCATCCTGGTATTACGGTCCTAACTGGCAGCCGGTCTATCTGAACCCAACGAATGTTGTGCAGGAGCGCGTTGTAAACATCAACGTTCCGGGCGCGGTGACAGTTGTAGACACTCGTAACTTTAATAGAGTGATCGATCCCACGATGATTTCCAGGATCGATTCCCAAACCATCGCCCGCGTGCGTCCGGTGCAGGATCCGCTGGCAGTTGATTCGTTGCGGCGCGTTGCCTTTGAAACACGCGCGGCGGAACGCCGGATCAGTGTGCCGCAGGCAATTACCCAGCGAATAGAAAACACGCCAGTCGTAACCGGCACGGCGCCGCTGGCCCCGCCGTTCAGGCGAGATCTGGCGCGCGCTCTCCAGGTTGAATCGGTTCCTGACCGGGCGAGAAATCAAAAGCTTCAGTTTAGAGATGAGCGCACGGCGACAGTTCCGCAAGGGGCCCTGAATCGGGCGCCAAATGGAACGGCGCCAAACATTGCCGCGGAACAGGCCCGCGAGCGACAGATGGCGGAGTTAGCGCGACAGTCGAGTCGCGGTGATCGATCAGCGCGAACGCAGCTGAACGAACTTCGTAGGCAGCAAGTTGAACAGCAACGCGCCGAGCGCGCAACCGCTCAACAAGCGCAAGGAGAGCGCGTGCGTCAGCAGATGCAGACGCAAGGCGTCTTACGTCAGCAGCAGCGTCAAACCGAAATGCAGCGGGCGCAGCAACCGGTGATCAGGCACTCGGAGCAACAGCAACGCGTGCAGCCCCAGCCTCCGCCACAACCGGAGCGGCGCAAACCACCGGTGGAGTATCGGCCGCAGGTTCAGCGACAGGCGCCCGCTGCCGTCCAGCAACCGCAACCAAGGCCTCAGGTGATGCGCCAGCAGGAACCAAGGCCTCAGGTGATGCGCCAGCAGGAAAGGAGAGCCGCGCCGCAGCAGATGCAGATGCCTCAAGCTAAGCCGGCGGTTGAGCGGCAACAGCGACAGTCGCCGCAGGCAAAGCCGGCTGAGCAGAAGAAGAAACCGCCTGAGGCGTAACCATCCAGCGGTAGACGAGGGTAGAATGATTGGGCGAGTAACCCGCGGGGTTGCTCGCTCATGACGGTCAGAACTATTTCCGTTTCAAAACAAAACCAAACGACCGCCGGAAGCGATCCGGAGAGCGTTACCTTCGGTCAGATCTCAAGGCCTCTGCTTCGCAGGATTGTTTTGATGTGGTCTATGTGCTGCCCTCCGCTTTGTAGCCGGTCAGTCTCGATCAATTGATTGGCAAAATCGACGAAGAGGTCCGACTTAGGATCCGTTGGCTTCCACGCCACCCATGAAGCAGCCAAAAGCCGATCCGCTGAACCGGGTTCGCTGAAGCTTTCGCGTATCTCCCAAAATGCGCCACCCCAAACCTTATTGCCGAGGTTGTCTGCGCTGACAATGTTGGAGACGTGTCCGCGAAACCTGGCATTGTTCTTAAGTTTAACTTTTAACTCCTCATGATCAGCAGCAAACACAGGCGAACCCCGCAATCACGTCTGATCCCATCATCGTTGGAGACTGCCTGGTGCTTTTGAATCATCCCAACCGTCGTTAGTTTCACCAACGAACAAGATCATCATTCCGGCCTGCTACTGGGAACCACCCGCCGAAGCGAAATAGACGAACGCCGACGCGATTTTCCAGAAAAACTTTCGAAAAAGTTTCTTGACATCCCAGTGGGCCCGATATAGAGTCCGCGCCATCATACGCACGATAGTTGCTATTATCCATATCCATCGTTCCTGCAAGGGGTAAAGCCACAAATTAGCTCAACGTCGGAGCCCTTCTTCAAGCCAAATTGGTTGAAGTGGGTGTCCGGTTCTCTAAAGAGTCTGGTTCTCTAAAATAAGGAGGAACCCGCATGGCACATTTCTCGAAAAGAAACAAAAGAAAAGAGAGAGAGGTCCAACAAGCACTGAATAACAGGCTGGAACTGGTCAAGGAGGGTTTTACTCGCCGCGACCTGATGAAGATGGGACTAATGACCGGCGCTGGTGTTTTGATCCCCAAGTTGGGATTGACCCACGCATACGGACAGTACAGATCATCTTGCGACATCGGCAACAGCCCGCAGCCGGCCCAGGTTTTCGTTGACCAGATGCCCGTTCCGCTGGAGTTGCAGCCGCGTCCAGTGCTGACGGACCCGGGGTTGAATTTCGGCGCCCGCCCGCAGATATGCCCGAACACTGCACCAAACCCCAATAACGGCAACCTCCCGTTTGAGGGACGCGGCCAATTCAACGGCCTTCCGGTAGCGAACTCAGATTGCTTCCAATTCTTCAACCAGTACCCGCCCCAGAAGTATTTCGTCGAACGCATCAGAGCCAATCCGAACTTCAGGATTACCTCAGATACAAATATTCCCGACCAACTGATCTGGGGGTTTAACTTCGGAGGGGACGACCCCAACGATAAAGCTACGTTTCCCGGACCCACCATCAGGACTAACTATCAGGAACCCTGGCTGATTCGCCGGTTCAACGAATTGCCGACGCAGAGCCAGAATGGCGGCTTCGGTGTCCCGGAGATGTCCACGCACCTGCACAATTTCCACACTGCGCCCGAAAGCGACGGCGGCCCCTGCCGTTGGTTCTTCCGCGGACAGTATTTCGATTACTACTTCACCGCACAGCAGGCGGGCTTTAGCATTCCTGTGAATCAGGGAGGCTTCGCGCCCAACGGCGACCCCAGGGAATCGCTGAGCACCATGTGGTATCACGACCATCGCATCGATCACACTGCCGAGAACACTTACAAGGGGCTGGAGGGCTTTCACCTGATCTTCAACGGGAGCGACACTGGGAATGAGACCACAGGCTTCCGCCTGCCCAGCTACCCGGCTTTCGACATCCCGATCATCCTGAATGACAAGTTGATCGATCCCAGCACCGGCCAGATCTGCTTCGATACGTTCCGTTTCAAGGGATTGATCGGCGACGTGCAATTGGCGAATGGGATTGTTCAGCCGTTCTTCAACGTCAATAAGCGGCGCTATCGCTTCCGCGTGCTGAACGGCGGGCCTTCGCGCTTCTATCAGCTATTCCTTACTGATCCGCTTAGTCCGAGTACGGTGATTCCATTCTGGGTGATCGCGAACGACGGCAACCTGCTGCCAACGCCCATACAGGTCACCAGCTTCCGCATTGGGGTGGCGGAGCGGTATGACATCATCATTGACTTCAACCAGGTCAAGAGTCTGATAGGCAGCCACACAGCGGTTCGCCTGGAGAACCGTTTGGAGCAGAAGGATGGCACGGGGCCAACGTGCAACATTTTTGCTGGGGGAGACCCCAATGGCAAATATTGTGTGGAGTTCCGAATCGGAGCCGCGGTTGCCGACGGCAGTGTTGACCCGGCGACTCATCCGCAGTTCTACCAACTGCCAAGTATCATCGCACCGCGCATCGTGCGGAACTTCAAGTTCGACCGCAACAATGGCCAATGGGTCATTAATGACCGGTTCGCGAACTGTAATGAACTCCGCTTCACGGTAACGCAGAACAGCGCCGAAAACTGGGTACTCACCAATCCCCGGAGCGATTGGCAGCACCCCATTCACATCCATCTGGAAGAGCACCGGATTCTGAGCCGGGTCAACAACGGAGGCCGTTACAGCAGCCGCGATTCCAGCTTCAGTTCTCGCGGCGACTGCCCATTTGACGGCGGCGGCGGCGGCATAAGCACCGCCTTTCCTGGTGTTCCCAACGTGGAGGTGTCGCGCAAGGATGTCACGCAGCTTCAGTTCGATGAGGATGCTACCCTCTTTTTCCGCTTCCGCGACTTCCAGGGCGATTGGCCCATGCACTGCCACAACGTGGTTCACGAAGATCACGCCATGATGCTGCTCTTCCAGGTGCAGCCAAACGTGACAGATAACAACCAGAATCCTTAAAACAGCCGCCATTGCCAGAGGCAAGGCAACAAACAGAAAGGAGCAGAGATCATGAAAGGTATGACACGGAGAAAATGGCTGGCGGCTGCCGGAGTAACTACCGCAGCCGTGGGAGCAACCGGTCTGGCTGGAACAACCACTTTGTTTGGCCAGGAGGCAACTCCGGCGAGCAAACACAACTACAACTTTAAGAACATTTCGCCGCGCGAACTGATCCAGCAGCGCCATTTGCCGGATGTGGAGCTGATCACCTCGGACAATAAGAAGGTCCACTTTTACACGGACTTGGTCAAAGACAGGCGCGTGGTGATCCAATTCATGTTCGCCCGATGCAAGGACATCTGCCCAGTGATAACCCATCATCTGGTTGAAGTGCAGAGAATGCTGAAAGACCGAGTGGGTCGTGACATTTTCTTCTACTCGATCACCCTGAGTCCGGAGGAAGACACTCCGCGGGATCTTAAGGCGTTTGCAAAGATGCATGGAGTGGGACCAGGGTGGACGTTCCTGACCGGCAAGCCGGACGATATTCTGCTCCTGCGCAAGGCGCTCGGTTATTTCTACGACAATCCCAAAGAGGATGCCGACCGGAACAATCACTCCGGTATGATCATGGTTGGTACCGAACCTCTGATGCGCTGGGCCATGTGCCCAGGTGGGTCCGATCCCAAGTGGATCGCCACCGTCATCCGCACGGAGATGGATGCTCCTCTCACGGGATCGGTGAATGGGATAACGCAGACCGATCCGGCCGTGCGCGTTCAACTGAAGGAACCTATGAACAAAGCTGCTCCGGCTACGCACGTTCATAGGCAATAGAACCGGGTGCGGGAGAGGCAATTTTGCTACGGCCTATAGTGATCTCGGTAGACAGTGAAGCCAGTCCTGCTACCGAGATTCCGGCCAGCCGATCAGCCGGGTCACGATTCGGTCTTGCGCGTCGATCCAGATCTCGCCATTGAGTTGCGCGATATATCTTTCGTTCTCGATGAATTGCGCATCGGGGGCGCGGAGCAAAATTGAAGACCAGCGTTTCCCGCCCGCTATTCTGTTCGTGCCGCGCCAGCGTCAAGTCAGACTTCTTGGCCTTATTGACCCGGCTCACTAACTCCGCGGCGCAACATAACTCCGGCGGGCTTTGACGACCAGCCTGGTCTGTGATTTCTGTAGCGACGGCGACACGTCGATCTTCAGTTTGCGCGTGGTGCCGTCGCGTTTCTTGTTGGAAGAAACAAATGCCAAATTGTAGCGGCTGCGCAGATGATCCATCAGCGTTTGAAAAGTCGTGTTGAGATTCTCAGGTTTGTCTGCCAGCAATTCGCCGCCGGTTTCGTTCGCGAGGGTTTGGATATCGATGTAGGGTGCGTTGCCGAGCTTACCAATTCGCGTGGCCCAAATCATGATCCCGTTTTCGATCGCCTGGTCGTCTGTCTTGGGAATGATCCCGCACACTACGCTGCCCGATTCAAAGATTGCCTGCGACGCCGCTTTGCCGGACGGCCCATTCGGACAATCAAAGTTGCGCGTGACGCCCGTAATCGCGATCACCACGCGACGCCCGACGGGATTGCTTGCCCGGACCATGTAATCGGCGGCTGCGGCAAACAGCTTATTCAGGCAATGGTCCGCCTCTTCATCATGCGGCGGTACCTGGTTGAGGGCGTCTTCGACCAGCGCACGGTCGCGCGTGAAGCCCTGGAGCAGGCGCGTCGTGTCGTGATAAGTCATCACCGCGACTTCATCCTCCGGCTTCAGACGCGAAATCGCGTCACTCGCCGCGCGATGCACATGGCTGCCGAAGGGATCGAGACAACCGCCCCGATCGATTAACAAGAGCACCGAGAGCGGCAGACTGTCCTGACCAAAATGCGTGATCTCCTGTTTGGTCCCGTCCTCGTAAAGCACGAAGTCTTCTTTCTTCAATCCGCCGACCACCCGCGCGGTGTTCTTCTGCAAGACGAGCGCATCGACAGTCACCAGATCGACGTCAACTTTTACGATGTCCGCCGCCGCCGGCACCGCCGGCAGCTTGTCTGCATCGCTCGAGTTCTGTGTCTGTGCCGAGGTGTTATTTGCACCTACTCGTCTTTCCCGCGTTTGAGACGTGACGGACCAAAGGGACGGGAAGAGGAAGAACAGGAACAGCACTGAAGCGGATGCTAAGAGGAGAAACAACAGAGTCGGGTTTCGATGTTTCATGAGCTCTCTCCAGGTTTTTCCGAAAGCAGTTCACCCCGCGAGATAAGTACTTTGGTACTTCAGCACGGTTTGAAGGTTGTATCTCACGGGGTGAACTGCTTTCTGTTTTCGCGGGGAGAGAGTTTGTTGCTGGCTGATCTACGCAGCGCACTCGGCGCTGGTTTCAGCGAATGATACCGAAAGCCTTATCTGGGGGAAAGACGTTGGGACAGTAAAATGTGTTAACGGAGAGACTCTCTTTTTGGGTGGGGCCTTCGGCGTGGCTGCCGTCCTCCGGTGCTGAATCGGACGGTCGGCGGTGTCCATAGCTCCGCGTCGCCTACAATGCCTTTCTTTTCGTTGACGACTTCCAGCACCTGCGGAGTGACGGCAATTAGCAAATAGCCCTTTTCGCGGTCCGGATAAAATGCCTTCCAATCGTCTTTCCAGTGCTTCGCTTTTTCCGCCCTGTCGTTCACGAGTCGCGCGAGACCGGTGATCGTCACATAAGCCGGGCTGTCGCGGTCAAAGTAGTACAGGGTCACGACGCGGTGGCGACGAATCTCGGCAACTTTGCGGCTCTTCGGATTCGTGCCAAACCATATGACCAGGTGATCGTCAGGCGGAAACGGATCCATTGTTCTGGCGTGAGCGCGACCGTGGGTGCCCTGCGTGATCAGCGCACAGAAGCGGGCGGTCGAAATAATCTCCCGGGCCGCCGCGATCAACTCGTCGTTTGAGCGCTGGGGCTGCTGTCCGAAAACGCCGGGGAGAATCGCCGGGATGCAAAGCAGGAAGACACCTGCGAAGACCCTCGGCTTGATGTACATCGAGTTCATGGATTCCGGCTCTTGTTTGCCGTCCAACCAAAGGCGGTAACAAGTGAGTTAAGCGGTTACGTTCGTTCTTCAGCTCCGCCAGGAGCGCGATGTTTATAGCACTACGAATTAACTCATTGAGCAGCTCTGTAGGAGCGACATGTTGCAAACAATCGACTCCGGAATACATTTCGCTCCTTGTATCTACGGAGCTTGCGAAATATCTTGTTCGCGCGGAGCTATAAACATTTCGTCCCTACGGGACTCTGAGCGCTCTCGAACGTGGGGCGAGTTCGTTTGGAGCGACGCGATGGGTTCCAATTCAAGTGTCAGCCGAATTGTCACCTTCGGCGGTGGCTGGGGCCACAAAGGAAGCCGGCGTCCGAGCACGTGTTCCTTGACGCGCGATCGAAAGTAAAATTCATGGTCCCACTCGACCTCGGCCATTTCCAGCAGGCAGTCGATCAAGTCAAAGCAACCGCAGTCTCGCGCATAGCGCGCGGCGGTTTCGTATTCTCTGACGTTGCGACTCTCAAGCTTTCCCGCGCCGTACATCGGCGCCAGCCAGCCCGTGACGTGGCACAGCAAACCCAGAGTGCGGCCAATGATCGCGGCGCGGATCTCGCGGCGTTTGCTGGGTCCGGCGCCAAGGCCGGCAAGCATTTCACCCACGAGTTTACGATGGCGCCACTCGTCCTCCTCGATCTTCCGGATCGATTCTCTCTCATCCGTCTGACGGACTGAATGCCAATGTCCGCGATAAGCATGGGCCGCTGCCAACTCGCCTGAGTAGGCCAACTGAAGCAGGGCGATGAGCTTTTCGCGACTGTCGTTTGCTGAAACCATCGAATCACTTTCTGCGAATGGGATGCGCTTCGGTGTTGAAGACAACTCCGTCGAAATCCAGAGTCTTTGGCGGAGCGGAGAGCAGATAGAAATATTTGAAAGTCTCAGCGAACAGAAAGCTCTGCATTGAGTCGGCCTTCTCTTTCGTCACGACGCTCTTCAACGCAGCGTAGCCCTCGTCCGTACGGCAATACTTAACGAAGTCTTCGAACATGGTTTGCCCCATGCGCAGGTACTTTGGCTTTCTGGTGTAGTGATAAAGATAATAAGTTGATTCGATGATCTCTGGCCGCAAAAGATAACCGGGCGAGACGATTTGCATCGATTTGTAATTCAATTCTTCCGGTTCGATGCCGTACATCGACCACATCCTGAAAGAAGACTCCTGCAAACGCTGCGCGCGATCGAGATCACCTGAGAGCGCCAGCACCGCGGGAAAGAAAGCATCCAACGCGCCATATATCGTCGCGGTGCGTTTGCCGGTGTTCATGTCGGCGTGGCCGTACCACACTTGCTGATAAGGTATTCGGCCGAGGAAGCTCAGGAGATCACTCGTCACTTCTTCACCTAGATACTTATTTATTGCCGCGATGCTATCGCGCCACATGCGCCGGCAATCTTCATCGCCGAATAGCAGCCAGCACTTCAGAAGATATTCGTAGTAACTATCGATCGCGCCGCTGATGTGGCTGTCGGTGTCCGTCCATTCGCCTGTCTCGACATTGATCCACGTGCCGACCAAACCGATGGGCGAACGGCGTTTGTAGATTTCCACCAGCGCGCGTTTCGCTTTGTCATAGAACACAGGTTTGTGAGTAAGTTTGCTAAGCGTTCCAAACTCAATCAATAGAGTCCCCGCTTCCGCCGGATTCGTTACATTGCCGCGGACCTTTCCGGTCTTGAGATTGACGTATCGGTAAGGCAAGCCGGTCGGCGAATCGAACACGGGCAGTAGACGATTTCCCAGGTTTTCCGCCAGCACCAGAAGCCGCCGGTCGCCGGTGAATTGATAGCTGGAAAGCAAGCCGCCCAGCAATCGAATCGTGATCTCGAAATTCTGCACCTCGATGTCTTTGTCGAATGAAAGGTTCTGGTCGATGTATTCGCGCGTGTGTTTCGCTTCATCTTTCAGGCCCATCAGGATCATCGTGTCGAGCGCATCGACCGGAGTCATCAGAAGCGATTGGGCATACCAATCGTGGTACGTCTTGCTGAGCGGTTTCAGATCGTCGTGGCCCCAGGCATATTTCTTGTAGCCATTCCAGGCGTGCAGAAACTCTGTGCGCACTTGCGCGGCGAGTTGTGGTTTGTTCACCTGTTGCTGTGCGTTGGCGGTGCTTGTTGAGAGAACGCAAACCACGACCAGCGCGAGCAGCATTGTTCGGGTAGTCATCATCCGCAGCCAAAGCTTCTCTTCAGGCGTTCTTACGTTCACACTCTCACCGGCCTTGCCCAAAGAGTCGTGTGGCAGGAAGAGACAAGCTAATACTGGGAGCGCGGGCGCCCTCGCCCGCACAGGGTGCGCAGCATGCTCAATCTCAACCCCCTTCATGATGTAGCTGTTTCCCGCTTCGCGCTCATAGCGGGCGAGGGCGCCCGCGTTCCCAGTACTAACCGGTTCGTTCCAGATTGGATCGACTTTTTTTGGCCAAGCCACTCTCACCGTTTGACTCATTCGGCCCTGATACAAACTTCGGCTCCGGGAAATGCTCTATCGGCCGGCACTCGTCTAATCCAAAACACGATCGTGTAAATCCCGGGCGCGTCGCGGGATAATTTTGCGGGCACGCGAAACTTTCCATTGGCCCACTCGTAATCGCCGGTGCTCCCGTCGCCGTAATGCGCTCCATGCGGCGCCTGGGGTC
>WNFA01003117.1_pt1 | contig 13756 bp, 9 predicted proteins | sample 5400481 | NCBI WGS metagenome assembly WNFA01 (sample SAMN13153340, study PRJNA577476) | soil metagenome | isolation source: 120 cm saprolite under Douglas fir tree site 2 hole 1 replicate 2 | place: USA:California | collected 2015-04-18 | reverse complement strand
GTGCGAAGCCAGATGGCTGAAGGCCTGGCACGGGCGCTCGCAGCTCCCGGTGTCGAAGTGGCGAGTGCGGGGACGCATCCGGCCGGGGTCAATCCGCTTGCGCTCGAGGCTATGCGCGACCGCGGGATCGACATCTCTGCGCAGCGGTCCAAGCGCGTGGAGGATTTGCCGGGGGAGTTCGATTACGTGATCACACTCTGCGATGATGCTGCGCAGAACTGTCCGACGCTGCCGGCGCGTCGCGCGCGATTGCATTGGTCAGTGGTTGACCCAGGCTCGGCCACAGGCGACGAGCAAACGCGCCGTCAGTTCTTCCACGAAATCCGCGATGACATTGAGCGTCGCCTGCGCGAGTGGCTGGGCCGGGAAGGTTTGTTGGGCAACGCCCGGTGAGCGAACTGCTCGAAAAGGTCCGCCGGGAACTCGCACGCTACGAGCATCCCTTGTTCGTCTTCGACGCGCGCCCGGCCGCCGATGGCGTCGAAGTGGAGATTCGCTTCAAGCCGCCGGAGGTCGAGGTGCACACCTATTTGTTTCTTCTCCGCCCGCGGGAGATCGAGCACCAACAGTTCCCGTGGACCTTTCAGAAGCAGCTCTACGACTGCCTGCACGACTACATCATCGAAATGTTCACGGCCAACCCCCAGCAGAAGGCGTGAAAAAAGGCATGAGGAGCCGTCCGGCCACGCGCACGCCGCTGGGGCAGTTACTTGCTCAGCGGGTTCGCGAGAGCGGCCCCCTGACCTTTGCCGAGTTCATGCGCGAGTGCCTCTACAACCCCGAGCACGGCTACTACAGCCGCGCCGAGGGGCGGCGCTTTGCCGATTTTTATACCAGTGTGGACGTCCACCCCATTTTTGGCCGGCTGCTGGCGCGACAGCTTGCCCAGATGTGGGAGCGCCTCGGAAAGCCCCAGCCGTTCTGGGCGGTGGAAGCCGGCGCGGGCGCCGGGCGGCTCGCCAAGCACGTCCTAGACTTCGCGGCGCGGGAGCTGCGCGGTTTCTACGCTTCCCTGCGCTACATCGCGGTGGAAACTTCTGCGGCCCGCCGCGCGGCCCAGGAGGCTACGCTCGGTCCGCATCTCGAAGCCGGCCGGGCCTGCTCTGCAGCGGAGCTGCCCGCGGAGATCGCCGCGGGCTGCATCTTCTCGAATGAGCTGCTCGACGCTCTCCCGGTGCATCGTGTGGTACACGCGCAGGGAGAGCTTTGCGAGCTCTACGTCGGCCTGGACGATGAGGAATTCTGCGAGCGGCCCGGCCCGGCCTCGACGCCGGCCCTTGCGGAATATTTCCATGCGCAGGGCATCGGTCTGGTCGAAGGGCAGCAGGCTGAAGCAGGGCTTGCCGCCTGTGACTGGATCGAGAACGCCGGGCGCAGGCTGGGCCGCGGCTTCCTCCTCACCGTGGACTACGGCCACGAAGCCCGCGAGCTTTACAATGAGCGCCACATGCGGGGCACGCTGCTGGCGTACGAGCAGCATCGCGCCAGCGAGGATTTCTTTCGCGCGCCGGGCGAGCAGGACTTGACTGCGCACGTCAACTTTACCGCGCTGGATCTGTGGGGGCGCCGCGCGGGGCTCGAGCGAACGGGGCTGGTTTCACAGGCATGGTTCCTGCTGGCGCTTGGCCAGGGAAACGAGTTCGCTGACCTCTACGACGAGGGGCAGAGCGAGGCCGAGCGTGTCCGCGCACGCCTTCTTCTGAAGAACTTGATCTATCCTGAAGGGATGGGCGAAACCTTCCAGGTGTTCATCCAGCACAAGCACGTCGAAAGCCCTCGCCTCTCTGGGCTTGAACCTTTCTAATCGAGAACCAATCTGGCTTGACGTCTTATTGTGAAAATAGGTTTTAAATAATGCGCGTTTAAAGAAACTTTAAACGTAGCCGCTTGTTGAAAAACGCCCTCCGAGGAGCCAGAGGCGACGAGGAATCTGTTCTTTTTTCGCCTTTTGTGAAAAAAGCAGATTCCTCACTATGCGCGGAATGACAATCGAAATCTTTGGTTGCGCAAGTCAGCGCTTGGCTATGGGTTGCCCGAGCGCGTTCCAGAGTCTTCCTTATAGGGTTTGGCGAGATACTGATCGGCTTCGGCCTGCGCGCCGCCGGTGTCGTCATTGGTTTCTTTGGCTTTGCGGTATTCGTTGACGGCGCGCTCGCGCTGCCCGGTAAGGTCGAAGATCTTGCCAAGATAAATGTGGGCCCAGGCCTCCACCCATTTATAACTTGGGTCGAGGTCGCCCTCGGTGGCTTCGCGGAAGGCGTTGGCGGCGGCCTGGTAGTTCTTCTGGTAGAAGAAGGCTTCGCCCATGCGGAAGTCGGCGAGCGAATTGTTCTTCTGGACGTCCAGCGCGCGCTGGTACTGCTGGATAGCCTCGTAGTATCGCCCCTGTTCGGCTAGCTCTTCGCCGCGGGCAATCGAGGCTCGCACGCGGAGCTTGGAGCTCGACTTCAACAGATTGTTGTTGGGGTCCAGGATAATGCCGCCGGGTTTGGGCCGGCCAAACGTTTCGAGGACGAAGTCGGAGGTGGTTCCGATGACGTCAATGCTTTTGAACTCCGGATTACCTTCGGTCAGCACCTTGACCTCGATGGGCATGCGAAACGTTTCCAAGTCCTGCTTCACCTTGCCGACCACCTTGAAGCCCTTCTGCGTGCGAAGGACGATGTATTCGATCTTGAACTGAGGCACTCCGGTCGAGTTCAGCCACTGCGCGAAAAACGGGGTCAGGTTCGGCGCGGGTTGCGCGGGACTCCCCGCTTTCGGCTGCGCTTTTTCCTGGGCCAGCTTCGTGAAATCCTCGATGCGCGCTGGCTTTCCCGCGAATTTGGAGTAAAAGTCGCGCAGCAGCGCGTGGAAAGCATCATCGCCCATTTGCGCGCGGAGCATGTGGAAAACCATGGCGCCCTTGTTGACTATCACTGATAAATACTCGCTGGTGAACGGCTGCAGCCGCGCCGCCTGCGCGATGGGTACGGAGTCCTCGTACATCAGCGCGCCGATGGCGAAGTCCTCGAGCGCGCGGTTGAAGCCTTCCTTGCCGGCCGTCTGCTCGACGTACAGCCCTTCGCAGTAGCGCGCCAGGCCGTCGGTCACCCACTCGTCGGAGGCCGAGGCCGGCAGCACCTCGTTTCCCCACCACTGTTTCGCGGCAAGTTGTGCCAGTAGCCGGGGGTTGCCCTTGGCGTCCCAGTGGCGTTGGCTGACCAGCAAGAGTCCCGGTGCGGAATAGCCTTGCACTGAGCCGTCGGGGATTTGCGCCACGGCAAGGTTCGGCTGCGGCAGTGGGCCGAACTCGTCGGAGAAATAATTCACAATGCGAGCCACCGCTTCGCCGTACGCCCCGGCCGTCTTCAATGACCCTGTGCGCGCATAGACCGAAATGCTCAGGCCCTCCGCCGAGATGGGAGCCAATTGGATGTTGCCGGCCACGAAGGTACCCGCGGCCGCGGGGCGCTCAGAGCGAAAGGTGTACAGAATGTGGGCGCCAGCCGAAGCCGCACCCGGCTGTGATCTTCCCGCCGCCTGCGGACCAACTCTGGCAGGCACCACGCTCGGCGCCGCGGCTTTACCGGTGCCCACCACGGCGAAGTTCTCGGGCACTTCCAGGTTAAACACCGCCGTATAGCGGCTCGCGGGATAGCCGGTCAGCGGGAACCAGCGCGCCGGCAGCAAAAGGTAAGCACCTTCCTCGCTGATCGAGGCCAGGCGCACTCCCTTCACCGGGCTGTTCTCTTCGTTCGACAGCGGACCAGCGTAGTCAAACGTGAGCGTGATGTTCTGCCCAACGCTGGCGGGTTGCGGCAGGGTCACGCGCACGGCAAGCGGGGACGCGTCATCGCGCTCGAAGCTTACTGGCTTCCCGTCGCCTCCGAGCACCCCATTGACCTTAAGGTTAGGGTGCAGTTCCACCTCGACTGTCCGCGAAGCATCGAGAGCCTGAAACTCTACCTTGGCCCGCGCGGCGAGTTTCTGCTCGGCTGGAATAAGCGTCGCGCTCACGTCGTAATGCACCGCGCGGAAGGCGAGTTTGCGAGGCGTTTGCGCCCGGGCTGCGCCATTAGCCAGCAAGAGCAAAACGGTGAGTGCCGCGTATCGGGCCTTTTTCATTTGCAGAGTCGCATCATCCTGTCTGCGCATTCGCTGCGCCTCTCTAGGATACCAGACTGTGGCCCATTGAGTTCCCTGCGCGGAATTCACAGCATGCCCGCAACGATATCCGCAGCGCGTTCGATGGCGTTGCCCGGTCCTAGTTTTGACCGCACCTCGCACAGGTCACGTTTCATTTTTTCGCGCTCCTCGGGTGAGTCGAGCAGGCGGCGCGCCTCCTCTGCCACACGCTCTGGGGTGAAGTCATTCTGGATGAGCTCGGGCACAACCCGCCGGCCCGCGATCAGATTCGGCATGGCGAAGAATGGCGTGCGCACCAGGTGTCGCGCCACCCATGCCGTGGCGGCCGACAGGCGGTAAACCACCACCATCGGCGCGCCCAGCAGCGCGGCCTCGACCGTGGCCGTACCGCTCGAGACGATCGCCACGTCGGCCGCCGTAAGGGCGTCGTAGGTGGAGTCTTCGACCAGGCGCACGCCCAGGTCGGAACGTACATACTCCGCGATTTGCTCGGATTTGAGCCCCGGCGCTGCCGCCAGCACAAACTGAAGACGCCCCGGACTATCTCGTTCGAGCAAGCGACATGCCTCCAGGATTGGCGGCAGGTTGTGCGCGATCTCGCCGGGGCGGCTGCCGGGCAGCAGGGCCACGACCCGCCGGTGGCCGTCCAGGCCATGTTTCCTGGCAAACCGTTCGCGCTTCTCGTCCAGCTCCGCCAGTGACATAGCCGGCCGCAACTGATCTGCCAGCGGATGACCGATGAAGTTCACCGTAACGCCGGCGTCGCGATAGAACTTCTCCTCGAAGGGGAAAATGCAGAGTGCGTGCTCGAACCGCCGCTTGACCAAGCGCACTCGCCACGGCCGCCACGCCCAGAACTGAGGGCAGATGAAATACACATTGCGCACGCCTTGCCATCGCAGCCTGCGTGCCAACCTCAGGTGAAATCCTGGAAAATCCGTCAGGATGGCTAGCGCTGGCTTGCGTCGCGCAGCCTCTGCTACCAAGCGCCGCATCACCCGGCGAAGGGCCGGCAGCCGGTGCAGTACCTCGCTGATCCCCAAAACGGCGACCTCGGAACAGTTGGCCACCAGTTCCACGCCGGCCTCGCCCATCCGCGGTCCGCCCAGGCCGAACAGGTGGATATCGGCCCGCTTGCGCAGCGCCGTTGCCAGCCGCGCGGCGTGCATCTCGCCCGATGCCTCTCCTGCGGAGATCAGGATTTGCGGCGGCATCATGGGTCGCGACTGCCGGTGAGATACCTGCGAGCCAGGCGGCGGCCCGCGCGCCACGCGTCAGAGCTAGTCATCAGCCGGAAGGGACGTGCTCGCGGTTGCGTCGGGGACCGTGAGCGGGAACCGCAACTCCTGATCTTTGTACTGGAGCTGGTAGAGCCGGTAGTAGATGCCGCGCTGGGCCAGCAACTCCTGGTGCGAACCCTGCTCGCGCAGCCTCCCCTTGTGGAAAACTAGGATGCGGTCAGCGTGCTGGATGGTGCTCAACCGGTGGGCAATCACCAATGCCGTGCGGCCCGCGAGCAGCCGGTCCAGGGCCTCGCGGATCAGCAACTCGGTCTTCGTATCAACGCTCGAAGTAGCTTCGTCAAGGATCAAGAAGCGCGGGTTGTGCGCCAGCGCGCGCGCAAAGCTGATCAGTTGCCGCTGGCCTACCGAAAACGTCGCGCCGCGCTCGGTCACCGGAACAGTCACGCCGCCCGCCAGTGATTGGACGAACTCGCCCAGGCCCACCTCGGCGACCGCGCTCTCGACCGCCGCTCGGTCGATCCCCTCGGTGCCCAGGCAGACGTTGGATTCGAGCGTGCCGCTGAATAGGAATGGGTCCTGCAGCACGATGCCGAAGTGCTGCCGCAGCTCCTGCAGGTTGAATTTGCGGATGTCGATGCCGTCCAGCAGGATTTGGCCGCGCTGGATGTCGTAGAAACGCAGGAGCAACTGGATGACCGTGGTCTTGCCCGCGCCGGTGTGGCCGACGATGGCTACGGTCTGCCCCGGCTCCACGCGGAAGGACACGTTGCGCAGCACCCAATCCTCGTCGGTGGGATTGTCGCCGCCGCGATAGGCGAACCAGACGTCGCGGAATTCAACCTCGCCGCGCGGCTGCCGCAGCGCAAGCGCCTCGGCGGGCGAGGTGATCGTCACCGGCTCGTCGAGCAGCTTGAAGATGCGCTCGGAGCTGGCCATCGCCGACTGCAGCACATTGAACTTCTCGCTGAGATCTTGAATGGGCCGGAAGAACCGCTGCGCGTACTGCATGAAAGCGACCAAGACGCCGATCTCGACGCTGCCCGCCAGCACCCGCAGGCCGCCGAACCAGAACAGTAGCGCCACCGATGCGACCCCGAGGAATTCCACCACCGGATAAAACAGCGCGAAGGCCAGGATGGCGTCCTTAAAGGCCAGCATGTGGTTGCGGTTCAGTTTCTCAAATTGCTGGCCAGCCTTGCGCTCGCGGTTGAACAGTTGCACCACCGCCATGCCGCTGATGTGCTCCTGCAGGAAGGCGTTGATGCGCGCGATGGCAGTGCGGATGCGGCGGTTGGCGTCGCGCACCTTATCGCGGAATAGCCATGTCACCAGCAGGATGAACGGCAGCACCGCAAAAGTGGCCAGCGCCAGCCGCCAGTTCATGGCCAGCAGGATGCCGACAAAGAGCAGCAGGAGAAAGAAGTCGTTGAGCATGCCCACAACGCCGGCGGCGAACAGGTCGTTGAGCGCGTCAACGTCGCTGGTCACCCGGGTGAGCAGCCGCCCGACAGGACTGCGGTCGTAAAAGCTCATCGGCAGCCGCTGCAGGTGGGCAAAGATTTCCTTCCTCAGGTCGTACATCGTCTCCTGGCCCACGCGCTGCATCACGCGCACCTGCAAGTACTGCAGCGCAAAGCTGGCCACCAGAGTGGCCAGGAAGATGGCCGTCACCCACTCGATCCCGCGGTACGCGGCGGAGTATCCGATGGCGCCTCGGGTCGCCGGCACCAGGTAGGAGTCCACCGCGATCTTGAACAAGTAGGGACCCACTGCCTCGAGCGGGGCGACGCCGAGCGTGAGCGCCAGCGCGAACAGCACCTGCCACTTATAGGGCCGGAAGTAGTGCAGCAGCCGGCGGGCCAGGCGCGCGTCGTACGCCTTGCCAAGGGCCTCCTCTTCGTGGTGATCGCTCATGCGCGTTCCAGCTCTTCCTCGAGCAGCTGTTTCTGGTATAGGTCGTAGTAGTAGCCGCCGTGCTGCAACAGCTCGTCATGCGTGCCGCGCTCTACGATGCGGCCCTCGCGCAGCACGACAATCTGGTCGGCGTGGCGGACAGTCGAACAGCGGTGCGAGATCAGGATGGTGGTGCGGGCCCGCATCACGTCTTTCAGCCGCCGCAGAATCTTCTCCTCGGTATCGGTATCCACGCTGGAGAGCGCATCATCGAGGATCAGAATTCGCGGCGAGCGGATCACCGCGCGCGCCAGCGCCGTGCGCTGCTTCTGGCCGCCGGAAAGCGTGATACCGCGCTCGCCCACCACCGTTTCCAACTGCTTGGGAAAACTCTGGATGTCGCTCCACAGGCTGGCGATCTGCGCGGCCTCGCCGACGCTCTCGGATGCCCCATCATCGATCCCGAAGGCGATGTTCTCCTTCACCGTGTCGCTGAAAAGGAAAGTGTCCTGCGGCACGAACCCGATGGCCCGGCGCAATTGCTCGAGCGGCCATTCCCGAATGGACTGCCCATCCAGCAGCAATGTGCCCTCTGGCGCTTCCCAGAGCCGCGCGACCAGCGCCGCCAGCGTGGTCTTCCCGCTGCCGGTCGGGCCGACAATGGCCAGCGTCGAACCAGCCGGCACGCGGAGATCAATGTCGCGTAATACCGGCGCGCCCGCCGCTTCCGGGCGGTCTTTGGCGTTGCCATTCCGCGTCGTTGGATAGGCAAACGTCAGCCCGCGGAATTCGATTTCGCCGCGAATCGCAGTGCCGTTGGGTTGAGGGCCATCGGTTCTGGCGGGGCGCGCGCTGGCGTCATTGATCGATGGCTGGGCTGTCAGGATGTAGTTCAAGCGTCCCATCGAGGCGGCACCGCGCTGAAAAATATTGGTCACCCAGCCCAGCGCAACCATCGGCCAGGTCAGCAGACTCAGGTAAGCATAAAACGCCATGAGCGCGCCCAAGGAAATGCGGCCCAGCAGCACTAGGCGTCCGCCCTGCCACAGCACGATGAGGAAGGTAGCGCCGAGCAGTGCCGTGAGCGAAGGCATGAACATGCTCCAGGTGCGGATCAGCCGGATGTTCCGCGCGACATACTCGCGGTTGGGCGCGTCAAAGGCGCGAATCTCCGCCTCTTCCTGCCGGTAGGCTCGCACCACGCGCACCCCGGTCAGATTCTCCTGTACGCGGGCCGAGAGGCTGGCCAGGGCCGCCTGAATGGTTTCGTACAGGTCGTGAATCACCTTTCCGAAGTGGCTCACGGCGACGACCACTACGGGCACGGGCAGCAGCACCCACAGAGTAAGGATCAGCGAAAGCTTCAGCATCAGCGCAATCGCTAGGACCATGGTTACCAGCGTCGTGGCGCTGTACATGATCCCCGGCCCCAACACCATGCGCACCGCGTTCAAGTCATTGGTGCAGCGCGACATCAACTCACCGGTGCGGTTGCGCACGTAAAACTCAGGTTCCATTTGGACCAGTTTCGCCAGAAGATCGTTGCGGAGGTCATACTCGATGTCGCGCGAAACTCCGATCAGGATCCACCGCGTCGAGAATGACAGCACACCTTTCAGGGCCACGATGCCCACCAGCGCCAGGCAGTACACCAGCAGCGTTTGCCGGCTCGACGCGTGGTAGAAAGGAATCAGCAGGCTGAGCATGGGCCGGGCGATTCCTGATGAGCCGGCGAGTGGCGCGGGCCGGCCCGAGAGCGAATCGATGAGCGTGCCGATCACCAGCGGCAGCAGGTTACCCACCACCCCCATGGCCCCCAGCACCAACAGCCCGAGCGTTACCCGGCCCTTGTACCGGCTGATGTACGGCAGCAGGCCGAGAAGGTTTTTCCACGCCGAGACGCGCGATCCTATCGGACGCTTTGTGGCTACGGTTTGTGCGGCGGTGCTCATTTCAGGTGCGAGTAAAACCTATCGAGCGTTGGGACTTCGCTCAGAAAACGATCAAGATTCCGGTCGAGCGACTGGTACCGCTTCACCTTTGGATTCCAGCGCACGCCAATCGTCGGGATGTGCCCGGCGCCAGGCGACTCGAGCGGGGTGAAGTAGAGTTGCAAACCCCTTTCTGCGTTCTGCTGGTATTGCAGGCGCCAGCCCGTCACAGGGGGAATGGGCGTCCCGCCCAGGAACCCGCTGGGATTTTTCAGATGCTCGTCGCAGCGGAATACCTCCATCCACTTACCGCCGTTGTTTTCCGCCAGCGCCGCGCGCGTCACGAGGATGCCCGGGTCTGCGCTGGCCGGCGTCTTGGCCAGCCGGTTGATGGCCAGCACCTGCTGCCGCCCCGTGTGTGCCAGGTCGCCGAAGACAAGCACCTCCGCCTCCGAGCCCAGCATGCTTTGCGCCACGCTGGTGATCTCCGGCGGCGCGGCGGGCACACCCAGATTGGGTGGCGCTGCGGCTAGCTGGGGAGGAGCGGGCTGGCTGCACGCCACCAGCAGCGCTAGCGTACAGAAGAACAATGTCACAGCAATCGTGCGCATCAATTCTGTATTTCCTAGGCTATCTAGCTATCCCCTATTTGGCAAGCCCGCGAGCCAGACTGATTCCGGCAGGACTTGGGGCTGGGAGACCTGTGTGGAAACTCAAGTTTTTCGTCAGGGCACGCCTGAGACCGCTTCTAAAGATTGGGGAACGCCAGCGTGATTTCGACCACGCGGCCTGTGGCCCGGTCGCAGGAGACCTCCAACAACTGTGGCACATCGGAGCCAGCCCAGTCAAACGCGTAAGAAAGCAATTCTAGCTCCCGATCACCCTTCACGGAAGGCCCGCTCGAGCTCGGCTCACCATAGAGGTCAATGACGCGATCTCGCGGGTCGCCCAGCTTCAACCCACGCCCGGTGAACCAGAATTTATGGTGCGCAATCTGCGCCGCTTTTTCGGAGCACTCCTCAACCCGCAGCGCTAGCGAGGTAACCGTCACACTGCGGATGACACCCTTTGCGTCGACTTCCAGCCTCAGCGCTTTGCCGTTGCAGGCGTCCCACCATTCTTTGACGTTGGCCTCCTCCCGGCCCAATTTGGCTTCCCGGTATTTTGCCTTGTAGCGCTTTTCCGCAGCGGCCAGAGTCTCCCGGCCGGGACGCAAGCCCGCAAGCGTGACCTCGTTGACGCGCTTTAAGGCCGCCGGCTCCTGTGCGCTGGGCGGCGGTGTAGTCGCAATCAGACACGCTCCGAGCGCGCTAGTGGACAGCCAATATTTCATCGATTCGCGATTCAAAGTTTTCCTCGCCTTCTGACCACAGCCGGTAGCGTTCAAGCGGCACCGCCTCTTCCGCCGCTCGCATCCAGTCCATCAACTCTTTGATGTTTTCTCGGGTTTTCAGGTGATATTCGCGCAGATTTTCGGGCTGCGACATTCGCGCCAGAAACTCTGCCTCCACCGGGTGCGCCGCCGTGCCGGGCCCGGGAGAGCCCGCGGCGCGCCAGCCGAGCAATCCGGCGTGCCCGGTGAACAGGTGCTCGAAACCCACGTCAGCTTGAAAATGCCCGACGTCGGCGTAGATGCCGCCGTCATACTCTTCGCCGTGACAGAGCAGAGCAAGCCTTTGTGGCCGCCGTTGCCAGCGCCCGCGCTCCGCGTCGTACACCCACAAGTCCCAGTGCGTCCGAACTTCATACTCGGAATCGGCGTGCAAATATTCGGCAGCCAATTCGATTAGCTCAGCGGCGCTGAGTGCCTGGCCGCGCAGGTCGCGCTCGACCAGCGGTGTCTCGGTCGGATCTACCCCGCGGATCACCAACTCGGTGAACCCCGGCCGCTCGGCGGAGAGCGGAACCGTCGTGAGCAGTTGTTGGAACTGCTCGAGCATGGTGGCTTCGGAAAAGCCCTTCGACCAGAGGCTCACGTAGGCGCGATTGGCCATGGCCCGGCATTATACAGTGAGAGCTGCCGCGCCTGCGATGCGCGGGGCGGGGACTCCACGCTCCGGGGGAAGACGGGTAATGCTGCCAAGGCTGCGTCGCCGGGCGGCTACTTCTTCTCGGTCGGCGCGGCGCTGCCGGGGAGGCCGGTGGAAACATCGAGCAGCCGCTGGCGCAGGGTCTCGCCGACGCCGGCAAAAACTTGCGCGGCGATCTCGCGGAGCCGCTGTTCGGCGGAGGTGGCCAGAGTGCCGATCACATCCTGTGACTGCTGGCTCAGTCTGGTGACGGTAGTGACCAGCCAGGAGTTCGAGACGTTTTCCAGCCGTTTCTTGTAGGTTTCGATGGACTCGCCGCCCAGGCGCGCGAGGGCGTCCTGCAACTGCCGCTCCTGCGCTTCACGTTCGGCGTGCCACGCATTCTTCACCGACGCGGATTGGGCCTCGAGCTCTTGCCGCGCCGCAGCCACGCCCTTCTGAATTTCCTGGGTCATGCCCTTATGGAAATCGGCAAAGAACTGCCGGGCATCGGCGTCGATCCTTGAGCGCGTCTGCGCTAAGTGAGCTTCCAGGCGGCCCGCAGTTTGATCAAGCGCGCCGGAGAGCGAAGTGTTGAATTGCTCCAATTGGCGCTGGGCGACGCGGTGGGCCTCGTCGGCGAGGGTGGACGCGCTGGTTTCAGCAGCCTGAGCGAACAGGCCGCGGGCGCGCTGGACTGCGTCCTTGACGGCCTCGTCCATCTGGCCCTGGGTGTGTTCGACGAAGCTGCGGCTGTAGTGGTCAAGCTCTGAGGCAAACAGCCCGGAAATTTCGCCCGCCTTCTCGCGCAGTTGGTTGGAGGCCTGGTCGAGCCCCTTTTCCAGTGCCGCCTGCATCTGCGTCTGAACTTTCTTTTCGTACCATTCCGAGGATTTGTAGAGCGCCTCGAAGGTCGAGTGGGTGGTTTCAGTGGCCTTGGCCTCCAGCTCGGCAAGCCATTTCTGTGTCGCGGCTCGTCCCATCTCTTGGAAATCGTGCTCGAAGCGGCTCACCGACTCCGCCAGGCGCGCGATAGATTCCTGCGTGACATGCTCAGTGGAGGCAGCCAGGCGCTGCTGCAGCGTGTGCAGCACCTCCTCGGCCTGTGCCGCGCCTGCGGTCAGCTTTGCCAGGACTTCGCTAGCGCCCTTCATGCGCGGGGCAAGCCGCTCTTGGAAATCGTGCTCGAAGCGGCTCACCGACTCCGCGAGGCGCGCGATAGATTCCTGCGTGACATGCTCAGTGGAGGCAGCCAGGCGCTCCTGCAGTGTGTGCAGCACCTCCTCGGCCTGTGCCGCGCCTGCGGTCAGCTTTGCCAGCACTTCGCTAGCGCCCTTCATGCGCGGGGCAAGCCGCTGCTCGAGTTGCGCGGCCAAGCGAGCCAGCGACTGCTGCCCGGCCTCTTCCAGCACCGGCTGCAGCCGTTCAGCCATGCCGGCGATGGCGCTTTCGGCGCGGCGGTTGAGTTCTACACTCTCCTTGGCAAGGATCTCTTCAAAGCGTTCCTGCAGCTTTCCGGCCGTGGCCTGGCTCATCATGTCCAGGCGCGAGGAGAACTCCTCCATGCGGTCGGCGGCCTGCTGAATCTCGACAAGCGCGGATTTGGCGCGTGCAGTCTGAGCCTCGAGCGCCGCGCGCTGGGTACCCAGGGTGCTTTCCGCCTCCGCAGTTGCCCGCTCGAACGATTCGCGAAGCGCCGCCACGCGCAGGGTCAGATCCTGTTCGAGTTTGCTGCTGGCAGTTTGCGAATGCCGCGCCAGCCGATCGGCCGCCTTGCGCGATGCGCTCTCCAGCGAGGCTTCAAGCCGTTCATTCCAGCGTGTCCCAGCCGCGGCCAGGTCGGCGTCCAGCCGCGCGCGCCAGGTGGTTTGCGCTGTTGCGGCGGCGGCGCTGAGTTCGCCGTTCAGGTGTTGCGCTGCTTTCGCCAGTTCTTCCAACTGCGCCTTGGCCTCCTTGGCCCGGGCCCCCACCATCTCTTGCCAACGCCGGCTCGCGGCCTCAGCAGCCTCATCGAGTTGTTGGCGAAACCGGGCGACACCCGCTTCAGCACCTTCGATCGTAGCGGTGGTTTCGCCGCGAAGCCTGTTCAGTTTCTCGCTCGCTTGGTCGAGCAGGGTCTTCACTTGCTTTTCAAAACTGCTCAGATGGGCGCGGTCGATCTCGGCGGGTGGTTTGGCCGGTTGCGGGGCCGTTTCCACGGCTCGGCGCTGGAGTTCTGCGCTCTTCTCACGGAGCGCTTCCTCGCCGGCCTGTTTCGCTTCCTCGATTTTCGCGAGGGCGTCCCGCACCGCCTGCTTCGTGTAGGCGGCCGCGGCGGCCTCCACGGCTTTCTCCGCCGCTTCTTTCATCTGATCATGTAACGTAGCCAGCAGCGGCTGGGTCTCCTCCGCCACGGCCGTGGCCGTGGCTTCGCGCGCGGCGCTCTGCACCTGCTGCTTGGCTTCCGCCACCAGCCGCGCCACTTGACGACCGAGATTGAGCGAGGCGTCTGCGGTGCCCGGACTAGGCAGCACGCGGACATTGTCTTCAGGAGGCGCCGCAGCCGGCAGCA
>WNFA01015506.1_pt1 | contig 13759 bp, 8 predicted proteins | sample 5400481 | NCBI WGS metagenome assembly WNFA01 (sample SAMN13153340, study PRJNA577476) | soil metagenome | isolation source: 120 cm saprolite under Douglas fir tree site 2 hole 1 replicate 2 | place: USA:California | collected 2015-04-18 | reverse complement strand
TCTTTTGTCGTCGCTCAATACGTTGCTCATGCCGCCGGAGGCTACTTAGCCTCGCGGCGACGTCAACGTCCCTGGCGACTTTTTCGTTGGCCGGTTTTCAGGTGACCATCATTGGCCGGTTTTGGGTGACCGCCGAGGGTAACCAATGCAAGCGCAGATTCCAAGAAGAACGCGAGCGGCTACTCGGCAACATGTATCTAACCGAAGATAAGATGCTGCTTTGCCTAACTCTATTGCTTGAAGGAAACAGCATCCGATCTATTGAACGAATCACAGGCGTAACAAAACAGACGATCTTAAACATGCTCGTACTCGCTGGCGAGAAGTGCGAGGAAGTAATGCACCGACGAATCAAAGGCATAGCGGTCAAAGACGTAGAGGCTGATGAAATTTGGGGCTTTGTAAAGTTCAAGAATCGCCACAAACTACACAAGGAAATCACCGATCCGAAGGTTGGCGATGCTTATACATGGGTCGGCATTGAGCGCAACACCAAGCTTGTGCTGGCTTGGCATCTCGGCCAACGTGATATGACTGACTGTGAGACTTTTACAGAAAAGCTAGACCGCGCTACGCAGGGACACTTTCAATTGACTACAGACGGTTATCGGCCTTATGAGAACGCTGTGTCCTACTCGCTTGGAACCCGCGTTGACTATGCGATGCTGATCAAAATCTACGCGGCTGACCGTGAGGGCGAGCAGAAGTATTCGCCACCCGAGGTGGCGGACATAATAACGAAGATACTCATTGGCGATCCTGACACTAGCAAAATATGCACATCCATTGTTGAGCGAAGCAATCTCAGCATGCGTACTTCTATTCGCAGACTGACCCGCCTAACCAATGGCTTTTCTAAGAAGTGGGACAACCTAAAAGCGGCCCTCGGCTTATACTTCGCTTACTACAACTTCTGCCGGATTCATTCCAGCATTCGTTGTACTCCGGCGATGGAAAGCGGTATTACTAATCACGTTTGGAGCCTCAGGGAATTACTGGCCGCCTAAATGAAAAAAGCTATAAACATCCTTGTTGGGATTGGGGCCTTTGGGGTTTTTGTAAGCATTTCGAGTTGTGCCATGGCTCGTCAGCTTCAGTGGAAAACTCCGCTAGTCGCGGGGGTCTACATATTTATTGTCTCGTTGGCGGTTCTTCTAACCGCCGCAGTGCTCAGTGGTGTTGACTGGATAAGAAGGAATGTCAGGATTCAGTAGACTATCAGCGACTTACTGTTACCAAATTAGAGGACCACCAAAATCATGACCACACAATCACCCCACTACCAAGCTTGACGTAGTGTCAATAGTTCGAATTTCTACTCTGCGCAACCTCTGCGTAACTCTGCGTCTCGGCGGTGAGTGCCCCTTCTAGCAATATTTCACCGCTGAGACGCAGAGTTACGCAGAGGTTGCGCGGAGAGTTGAAACTCGGACACTGGCAAAGCCCGAACGGAAGACAGTGATAGGGGAAAATGGGTAGCAGAGGATCACGTCTTGCTCCGCTACCCTCGATCATGTCTTGTCATACCAACTAGTTCTTCTTCTTCGGCACGTTGGTGTTGGTGTTGGCCGTATTGCTGTTGGTATTGGCGGAGACTTTAAGCAAGTTCTTGACGCTCTTTACGCCTTCAACCGACTTGGCTACCGTCTCAGCTTTGGTTTTCTGGGCGGGGTTGGCCACGGTACCAGTGAGAGTAACTACACCATTGTTGACGTCAACGTTGATTGTTGAATCTCTCAAATCATCAGCAGCGGCCAGGTCAAATCGCGTCTTTACCCAAAGCCAGCCATCGTTGAGCCCCGTGCCTATCGTCCGTCCTGCTTGTTTGGCTTCTCGCTCGTAACGTTCTTTGTCACGCTCATACTCTTCGCGAGTTAGTGCTTTTTTCGAGTTGCTGTTGGCATTAGCGTTAGTGTTGTGGTTTTCATTGGCCATGTTGGTGTTGGCCCGCGTGTTGGCATTGGCCGCCATGTTCGCATTCGCGTTGTCGTTAGTTGTCGGGTTGCATCCTCCGAGTGCGAAAGCAAGTGCGGCAATACCAATGAATGCTACAAATCTGAATTTCATCATTGGAAACCCTCCTGTGGTTACCGATGCGACAAAGTTCGGAAAGCATACGTGCGCATCAAAACATGCCAGCGAGACCGAGGCTCGTTGGTGTTCGCTTACAGTTTTGGGGGGTTTGACTAAGCGTCGGCGGGCGGAATCAGGGGAGAGTCAGCCGGCAGCGGTGTGTTGCAAGCTGAGGGCCGGAACAGGTTATCTGACTACCACTTCACCGTACCTTCTTTCGTGGTGTCGATCTCTGCCTCGGGAATCTGAGAAACTTCCCCGAAGAGAAACCCCTTGATGTTATCGAAGAGAAAGGCTTGCGCATCGGGACTTGTAAGATCCAAGCCGTAGTGATTGATGATCTGCGTCTGCTTTTGCAGCCATCCAGCCCAACAAGGCTGGCAAATTTCAGTTGCAATTCTTCGGCCCAGCTCATTGGGAAACGGCGCGAAACCGAGCGCGGGTCGCTTCTCGCCACAGTGTTTACATTTAATATTGTCAGCCATCCTAATTCTCCTTCGCAGGGATTATAGCGGTAGCGCGAGGAATAATCATTTGTACTCACTTCCTCTGCGCTGCCTTGATCGCTTCAATGGTGGAGTCGTCCTTCGGTCGAAACAACCCTAATGGACGGACATCGCTGTAACGCAGTATGCCTTGCGCATCGATCACAAAGACTGAGCGTGCAACTTTACCCGGAATCAAAGATCGCGCGCCATACAAATTCGATGTCTGACCATCGCTGTCCGAAAGCAAACGCAACGGCAAGGCGTGATGCTCCGCAAACTTCTTATGAGACTCGGTGGAATCCGACGAGATGCCGACAACCTCCGCTCCGGTTGCAAGATAATCCTGCCAACGATCTCGCACCGAACACATTTGCCTGGTGCAGATTGGCGTCTCATCGCCCGGATAAAAAAGCAGGACCACGACTTTGCCGCGTTGATCTGACAGGCGCCATTGTTTGCCATCACTGTCTGGCAGTGAAATCTCTGGTGCTGCCGTGCCGATCCGGACATTCTCCTTGCTCATATCGTCATCATATCAGGTCTGCCAAAATAGCCATGGCCTCTTCCACTTCTGCGTCGGTATTAAAGAAGTGAGGTGACAGCCGCAAGCCTGCACCCGGACGACAGTCTACAAAAACTCGCTTCTCCGCCAGTTGTTCCACGATTGCCGGCCCGTCTTTAACGCCGAGCATTACCGAGCCTCCTCGTTCACTCACAGGGCGTGGCGTGTTCAGTTGCCAGCCGTGCTCCAGAGCAAATTCAATCATGTGTTCAGTTCTGCGCTGCGACTCGAGTGCAATTTCCGCAACTCCAACAGTTTCGATTATCTCCAAGCCGGGCAAAGCCGAATACAGCGCCGGAATACTCGGAGTGCCCTGGGCAAACCTTCTCACCGAACGAGCATAGCGCATGGGTGGATGAGCAAAATCAAACGGCGCATTGTGGGCGACCCATCCGGTTAGCCGTGGATGAAGATCTCTTTGCAGATCCGGCCTCACATAAAGATAACCGCAGGCGGGACCACCACACAGCCACTTGATAGTGCCGCCGATGAGAAAGTCTACTTTCCAATCCGCGGCCTCAAGTTCGACGACGCCTGCTGATTGATAGACGTCTAACAGTACCAGAGCGCCCTTCGCATGAGCGCGTTCCACAATCGCTTGAGCGTTGACGCGAGAAGAGCTGCGATAAGAAGTGTGCGACAGCGCAACAAGACAAGTCTGATCGTCGATGGCTTCCAGAATCCGCTCGAGCGGGATAGAGACCCCCGCCGAAGTAACAACTTCCACGCGAGCGCCAAGTTGTTTCTTGGCTTCCCAGATATACTCCATGGAAGGAAAATCCTGGTCAGTTGTAACTACTTTATTCCGACTCGACGCATTGAAATCAAAACAGGAAGCGACAGTGGCAAGCGCGATGGACGCATTAGGCTGGATCTGAACGGAGCCCGCTGCCCCGCCGAGTATGCGCGCGATACGGTCGCCGACCCGTTGGGAAAGTTCCCACCAGCTTGTGGCCCACGCGTCTTCGCTGGTGTGGTTTTCCCAAGCATCGCAATAAGCCAGCATCGATTCGCGTGCGGCTCGCGGCACCGGACCCAAGCTATGACTGAGCAGATGAATACCGGAGTCCAGGGTGGGAAATTCTTCGCGACGACGATTGATAAATGGAGCTGTCATGTGTTCGTTTGCTGCCGGATACCGATGGAAGAAGAGAAATTATTGCTCATATATCATTTGACATTTTTCATTTGTCATTTGCATCACACACAGAACTTTTTGGATCGATAGCAGTTGGATCGGTAGCACTTGTCCACTTAAGAACCCGGAACGCTTTTCACAATGACAATATGATAAATGTCAAATGATATATGACCAATGATTCTCAATCTGCATTTACGTCTGGACCTTCCACCGGAGGAATTATCTCTGACTGATGTGTCTCTTCCATTTTCAGGCTGCGCCCCGCTCGCAGGCGTGCCAACCCATACAACGCCGCGCCAACGATCGCCCAAACCACCACCAGCTCAATGCTGGTTAACGAGTGCTCGCTGATCCTCTCGCTCAGGGTTTTAGCGCTAAGGGTTTCTGCATCCCTGAGCAGCTGAATAACGATCAGCATGCCCATGGCAACGACTGAGAACAGCGCGCTTACTCGCTGCAGCCAAGTTGGAATGTTGACCGTGATCTCGGCGTTGAGTTTTGGATTCCGGTAAGGGAGCAGCAGGAAGATGAGACTATGGATGAAGTATAGAATTACGAGAGCAAAGACCGCGACGTTTAGCGCCAGAGATAGCTGCCCACTGATGAGTAATAGAATGCATGCTCCGAGGGTAAGAGTAAGCGCGCGGATGGGGGTTGCCGTGCGGCGATTTACGAAGCCAATCCAGCTGGGAGCAAGCTGGTCTTCGACAAACATGAGGGCAAGTCGAGACGGCACCATTAATGTTCCGTTGAGAGCAGTCATGATCGCCATTATTGCTCCAAACGTTACAAACATTGCGGCACCGACCGGAAGATATATCGAGGCCACTTCCGCCATAGGTGCGCTGCTTGACTGCAACCGCGCGCCCGGCAGTACGCCGAACGAAACGATCGATGTGAATACATAAATGAGCGCCGTAACAGTGATGCCTCGGAGCAGAATTCTTGGCAAGCGTTTCGTACTGTCTTTAGTTTCGCCCGCCGTTTGGGCCAACGACTCGAATCCTGCGTAGGCAAAAAAGAGCGGAAGTAAACTGGCGGCAAATCCGCTGAGGCCGTGGGTCACAAACGGAGTGTAGTTTGACGCCTGCAGAACAAACAGGCCGGGCAGAATTAGCACGAGCAGCGCCAGTATCTTTAGCGCTCCCATTACCACCTGGACGCGACCAAACCAGCGGATACCGACAACATGAATCGCATAAAAGAAAAGCAAACCGGCCACTGCCAATGGAAGACGAAATCTCTCCTGATTCAAACTCCCGCGGCTAAAAGCGATCAGGTAGCCTGCCAGCGCATTTGCCAGATAGGCTCCCGCTCCAACGTAAGAAATGATCTTGAGCCATGCGCCAATGTAGGAGAGCCGGTAGCCGCCAAGGGTGCGGGAGATGTGGAGGTATTCGCCACCGGGTTCGCGTCCGAGTGGAGTGGACAGAAATGCTGCGTAGGGAACGGACGTGGCAAGAATTGCGGGCATGAGCAGGATGTAGCCAAGAATTACGCTCGGCCCAGTTAACGCCCAGGCTTGGCTGGTGACTTGGAAAATGCCTGCGCCGATTAGAATGCCTATCAGTGCCGCGTACGATTCGAGCGTCCCAAGGTCGCGACGCAAACGGCTGACAGAGGCTTCTGAGTTCTTATACTTACTCAAATCATTGGTCATATATCATTTGACATTTCTCATTTTGCTCTTTAGTGAAAAGGTAAATGGTCAGTAGTCAGTAGTCAGTAGTCAGTTGTCCGATGACCAATAATTAGTACTTCATCAACGCATTGGACGGTAACTTTGGATTGAGTACCTTCTCAGCGCTCTCCACTCCTGCCACCGGGAGACGCGACCTGTCGATCAACCCAAGCTGAGCGAGCACGGAGGCCTGATCCCAATAGATATGTTCGTGCGCCAGTTTTCCGTCGCGGAAATGCGGGCACATGATTCACGTAGGCGTCTCCAATCATCGTTCGTAAAGTATCTTCCGTATTGCGCGAGGCAAATTCATACTTCACGTGTTCGTCCCACCTGTCTGATAGTGTCTGCTGTGCGTTTGCCAAACCTGAGCCCGCAAGATTTCTGACAAAGAACTCGAGCGTTCTGAGGTTAGCCAGCTCGGCAGCGGCTGCGTCGTAATGCTCGCCCCCAATCCGGCCAAATGCATGATCCTGTCCGGGGTAATCATTAATGGTCGCAAGTTGGATGGGGTCGAGCGCTTTGTGGATCTCAGCTTGCGCCTCCGGTGGGCAGTGGCGATCTTTGCCCGCGATGTGCAGGAGCAAAGGAGCGCTCAGATTTTTTGCTTCAGTAAGACTTTTTTCGATGCTGACTCCGTAAAACCCGGCAGCACAGTCAGGTTTGAACCTTACCGCCAACAGGTAGGCAAGATTGCCACCGAGACAAAAACCCACCGCTCCAACACGTCCGGTGCATGATGGATGGGCACGCAGAAAATCGACCGTCGCGGCTGAATCCTCGACCGCTTTCACCTCATCCAGGCCTTGATAAAACGCGAAGGCCTTTTCCAAGTCCGCGCCTTTGTCTGTCAGTTCTGCTCCTCGTTGCTGGCGCCAGAAGAGATCCGGACAAAGCGCGACAAAGCCATGGGCGGCATACCAGTCAGCAATGCTCCGAATATATTTGTTGACGCCAAATATTTCCTGGAGGACGACAATACCTGGTCCATATCCAGCGGCCGGCAAAGCCAGGTAGGCGTCAAACTCACCTGCATCGAACGATTTGATTGTGACCATAGTTGCTGAATGGTAAATGGAGCGGGGGGAATCGTAAATAGCGACCGGAAAGAATTGGGGCTTCGTTCTTTGAGCTTTGTACTTTGGGCTTTGAGCTTTGTACTTTGTACTTTGAACTTTGTACTTTGAGCTTTGTACTTTGCGTTGCAGTCATTGAGCGATGATGCAAGGATGAATCAAACAACGATCGTCCCCTCAAAGTACAAAGAAGAGGGCAAGCTTAACGACCACCTTTTCCAACTGCCTGTCTTCCTGCTGTACAAATACTTAGAAAACTACACATCCTACAGTGCAACTCTGTCCTGACGGGAAAATCTTCAGGCTCTGATGCGGAAACAATTTGCAGCATCGCTTCATCAATAGCTCTCCTGCAAGCTTCCGGTGCCAATAGATCGTCTACTAAATGGAATTCGAGGTTAGGGTCTAGAAAGTGAAGAGTTACCTGGATCTTGGTTTCCGGCGATTCCAACACAGGAATTAGTTCTCGCGCCGCTAGAGCATATGCCTGCATTTGCAAGATATAGTCTTGTGCGGCAACTCGCAGACTCTCATCCGGAGAGACAGGATCGGCTGACGCTGCGGCTCGTGCTTGCGTGGGATGGGCCGAAAAGTCGAAAGCTATTTGTGGACTGGCGCTTGTTACTTCAGATACGTATCGCTTGCCTCTTGACGGGACGGCCCTCATCAGGGCGTCGGTTTTGGAATGCGATTGCTGCGATTGAGTCTTGAGAAATCTGTTGGTCTTGAAGTCGATGATTTCGATGTCCAAACTTCGGCCGTCAGGTGAGCGCGTTATCAACAACTTGTCGATGGCCCCACTAAGAACTCCCAAAGGACGACGCAAACGAAAACTCAGCTCACTCCACAGACCTGATTCGCCGCTGGGTGTTGCAGACATCTTGACACTCGCAGCCGCGCGCGTCGCTTCAATGCGAGCAAAGACCTTGCTGGCGAGATAGTTTTCCGCTAAGGGCAGCAAATCTCTTATAGCCGTTTCAGGATCGATCTCCATCAAACGATCGGCGAGTTCTGCCTGTCTCAGGCGTACGACTTCGTCGAAACTTCGTCGCAAGAGCTCTTTTGGATCCTGCTCAACACTATAGCGTTCACAGAAGCGATGGATGACGGCGCCTTTTAACGTCGCTGTTAAATTTGAGGGCGGCTCGGGCGCCTCAGCATTGTTCCACACGGCCAGCTGATCTGCTGCGGGCACGTGCAACACGCGGTCGAAATAGTATTGCCGCGGACAACGCTGATAGTTGATGAGTTGGGTCACGCTAAATCGATAGACTGCAGTATCGTGCTGCGGCTCAAGCGTCTCTAAAAGAGGAGACACGATAGAGAGTGAATCACTCTCTATCAACGCCTGTTGTTCTCGATCTTCATCGGGTAGCGCCATCGCAGGCTCAGGTTGTTCAGCCAGGTTTAGCGTAAGCTGAAGCTGCGCATCGTCGGTTAAATCAACGACGCCGCTCTGCGTCTTTGCTAGATCAAGTGAATTCCAAATCCACTTCAACCACGTATCGCTCTTTCCACTTAGGTTATCGAGCTGTGGCTCGCGTGTAGCTGCAACATAAAGCAAACGCATACTCTCAAACTGTTCGCGCAACGCATGTCGTCGTTCGAAACTATTAAACGTGCAACCAGCGACCAGCCTGCTGCGACCGTCAGGGACTTTCAAAGTAAGACCCTGATGTCGATCCAGGAGAATCCAACTATCCAGTGGTTTTGATGAACGCTGCAGGTCAGGAATTATGACTACAGGAAATTCGAGACCCTTTGCCTGGTGAATCGTCATCAAGCGAACAGCGTTGGCTGCTTCATCAATCTGCCCTTCGCTTTCGCGACTGCCAATTGCTTCAAACTCTTCGATATAACGCACGAAGTCGCGGATTAGGTGGGTGCCTGAATGGTCAAACCGCACTGCAAGCGTGAACAGTCGTTGCACGTTCGCCAGTCGTTGCGCTCCATCGAAGGTAGCTGCGATAACCGTCATGTATTCCGAATCTTCGACCGCGTACCGCAGCAAGTCGCCGATGGCGTAGTGATGACGACGAGTGATTAGGCGTTCGATAAAATGCGCGGCACGATCGAGCAGCTCATGTTCTTCATCGTTAATGAAGGCTATCTCGCGATGCCGCCGCAGAGCTTGGAACAGCCGGCGGGTTTGTGTGAAATGCCGCAACGGATCGCCGCTGTCGACTTCCGTAAGCCAGGGCGCACAACGCAATGCCAGCAGGGCATTGTCTGAAATACCGCAAAGCGGTGAACGCAGCACTGCAGCCAATGCCAACTCGTCGGTCTTGTTATCAAGGAAGCGAAGCAACTGGATGAGATCGGTGATCTCCTCGCGTTCGTAGAACCCTCGGCCGAGAACCGTTTGATAAGGGATGTTTGCACGACGAAAGGCTGCTTCGTACGTCTGCACGTGAGTCATCGCGCGAAAGAGCAATGCGATGTCGCTATATTTGATACCTGTTACTTCCTGTTCGCTCGTCTTCGGGTTAGACGGGAGAGCCGTAAGACTAATGATCCGGTGGGCCAATTGTTCCGCATCGAGTTCTCGGGACGTTTGCTCGGCCTTGGGATCGTCCTCTGCTCCGGAAGCCTCAGTGGTGATCAGCAACTCAACCAACGGCCCCGGATCGCGAGGCTCGCGCTTAGCTTCGCTGGGTTCGTGTTCGACATAACCGAGTTCTTCGAGATCGCGCGGAGCTACGCCTTCAGTCGACTGAAACAATCGCTCGAAGAAGTAATTGAAAAAGTTAATGAGAGGTGGTTGGCTGCGGAAATTCAGCTGCAGAGGCTGCGACTCTCCCCCGTTCGCTATTAGTGTCTCGGTCATGTCGCGAAATACATCAACATCCGCGCCGCGAAAACCATAGACCGACTGTTTGCGGTCGCCCACGATGAACAGATTCGCGCCTCCACGCCTGTCTTCAGGCAGCGCCAGGCGCTCGAGCAACTGTCGCTGCAAACCGTTGGTGTCCTGAAACTCGTCGACAAGAAAGAACCTATAACGCTCAGAAGCGCGCGTTAGCACTTCGGGACGCTCCAACAGCGCGAGAGCTTTCAGCTCTAGATCGTCAAAATCCAGGGCCGACAGTTTTTGCTTTTCCTCTTTCAGACGTTCATCTATGCGGGTCAGCAGGTTCACCATCTCGAGCGCGTATTGCTTGGCGAACAGATCCAGGCAAACCTGGGGCACTCGACCGAGCAAGTCCTTTTCCCAAAGCAACGTGTCGAGCGCTCTCACGTGGTCGGCAATTGGTGCGCGGGCCTGCGGACGCAGCTTGCGAAAACCCTCTACCGCACGGCAGTAGTCAGCCAGGGTGTCTGGCTCCGGGATCGTGTGGATCAGGGGACGCAGATCGAGCCAGCCGGAACTGACCTGGGCGTGATTGTCTCGTCCGGCTGGAGTTGTCCTGCCAAGCGCCAGAAACTCGTCCATCGTGGCCTCTAACTCGATGATCGCTTTCGCATGATCTTCTTCAGTCGCATGACTTCCAGCAGTGTTGCGAGCGAGGTCATTGAGGGAGAGACCCTGGCCACGTACGTCGCGGTAGAGTTGAGCCAGGGCGGTCGCTAACTTCCCGCGACCGACACCAAGAGTTAGGCGGGAGATCTCGATGTGGCCAGAACTAATGAACTCAGTGAGTGCTTCTTCGACCACCGCTTCCAGCAACATCGCCGTGCGGTGTTCGTCTAGAAGCAGGAACTGAGGATCTACTCGCGCTTCGACGGGAAATTCCCTCAGTAGTCGTGCGCAGAAACCGTGAATAGTTGTGATCACTGCGCCATCGAGTGTGCGCTTGTAATCCAGCCAACGCCGGCGTTCCTTTCCCACTGCCTTCTTAAGAATGTGATTGAGCTGGTCCCTAAGTCGTTCGCGCATCTCATTGGCAGCGCGATTGGTGAAGGTAATGGCGACTATTTGATCGATTGAGAACTTTTGTTCTCGCAGGATGTGGAGATAACGCTCGACGAGCACGGTGGTCTTACCGGAACCGGGTCCGGCAGTAACAGAGATGTGCTTCTTGATCTCATATGCGGCCGCTGCCTGCTCCGGCTGCAATTCCCGTTGTTGTTCATCTAAAGACATTATCCACCGATTACGCAGATTACGCAGATTCAAAAACACCACACCGAAATATTCGATGTGTGTGCCAAATAGAGTTTATTGGTCTAATCGGCGTAATCTGTGTAATCTGCGGATAGCTAGTTTTTCCGGTCAATGCGATATCGATCGTAGCGACAGACGGCGGCGAAGTCACAAAACCGGCATGTCTTCTCCTTCTCAGAAGGATTCACACCGAAACGTCCGGCGCGCATGCGATCGAGGAAGTCCCAGATCTTCGCGATCACGTCGGTGCGGATCTGCTGCCACTCCTCATCAGACAAAACGCTGCTAACCCTGGGGTTGATTCCCGAGTACTTCAACTGATTCGCGCGATGTAGTCCCTTGTTGCGTCGCTCATTGCCGCCGCGAATCACGTAGTAGCCACCGCCGGCAATCGGATGATCCGGAAGGATTAGCTTTTCGAGGGCCTCGAGATAAATCGGAAGCTGTAGACTGCGACCCGACTTGATGTCGTCCTTGCTTGAGCCGGTCGAAAGTTTGTAGTCGTAGGCGATGATTGTGTTGTCGCGAGCCATGTCGACGCGATCGATCTGGCCGCTGATCTTTATGGTTTCTGCACCAACAAAAGTTGCTCTGGTTAGCTCGAGCGCTTCTTCTTTCGAATTAGGATCGCGGGCAGCGGACTTCATCCCGCCAAAAGCGATCTCAAAATATGCCGGCAATACTTCCTCAGCGCCGGCCTTTTCCTGCATCTCCAACTCATAAAGGAGCACCTGATCCAACAATATCTTGCGAATCTCGCGATCGATTTTCCAGATTTGTCTGTTGAGGGGTGGCACTACCCGTTCGTGTTCATCGAAAACTCGATCAGCCAGATCTCGCAGTTCCTGCTGCAGTGCGGCGCGATCCAGTTTGTAGAGTTGTTGGCGCCGGTGTTGCTCGAAAAAACGACGCAGAATGTCGTGCAACAGTTTGCCGGCATCGATTGCCTGCAAGTCGAGTGCTGCTTCGCCGCGTGGTTCCAACCTCAAGACGCGCTGTCCGAAGAATCGAAATGCACAATTGCCGTAGACGCTCAAGCCACTTGCGCTGTGTACAAAATCAGGCCCGAATTTCTTGTTCAGTAAAGCGAGCAGTTGCGGGTCGGTAATCTCGCCATCATATGGACCAAAGGAGAAACCAGCACGCTCACGCTCAATCTCGATACGGCGCAACGCCGAGTTACTGAGGAAACCATCATTGCGCGCCAACGTTAGCAGGCGTCTGATTCGAGGTTGAGGCAGCAACGACTTCTTTTCATCGGGGGAGGCATGCCTTTCCTGTTGGCGCACAAGGGCAACATTGAGTTCGCTGGTAGTGGACACCACCTCCAGGTTCGTGCCGTCGTAATCGCGTCGGATAGTTTCAGGCTTGATTTCCAGAGGCGCGATTGCGCGACGCAGTTCATCAATATAGTAGGAAGCGACGGTTTCCGAATCGTCTTCCAGCGAAAGCGGGCGGCTTAGATAGAGTCGCTCGGTAGCCCGACAGGCCGTCTGGTAGAAATAGTGTTCTTCCTTCAGGAGCGTGGCTGGCGAAATGTCTTCAAGCGTCAGGCCGTAGTGCTTGAGTCGCTCTCGTTCTTCGTGCGGATAGATCCAGTCTCGTGATGCGCGTAAGGGAAACCCACCCTCGACCAAACCTGCAATGAATACGGCGCGAAAGCGCAGGCCACGAACATCAGTTGCCTCGAACACGCGCACACCCCGCATGTCCGCGGCGCCAAGAAGTTGCGACTGCGAACCGAGTGAGCGGCGCACCTCCTCGATGAAAGTTGCCAGCCGGGTCGTCGATAGTTCATTAGACTCCCCCGCTACCGGCAGGGACGCATCGGCAGTCGGTATTGACGCGGTGATCTCAATACTTTTGATGGCGGCGACAAATGCACGCCGCAAGGCCTCGAGGCTATTGAAATTGAGCATCATCTGCGGCAGTTCTCGGTCCTCAACCGAGCTTCTAATCGGGCGGACGACCTGCTCTCGGAAACAGAACTGGTCCAATAGTCTCATCAAGGCGAGGCGTAAATCCGCGGGCTTGCCTTCGCGAGGAACAGCCTGTATTCGTTCGGCAAATCGTTGAATCACGAGCGAAGTCCAGGCAATGGTGGCGGGATGAATATCGCGCGACGGCCGTCGTTTCTTTTCGACGTCTGCATTTTCAATCTTCGCCGTTTCGGCATTTTCGATTTCATCGGTGACATCTGGATCACGGTCTCGCTCGCCGCTGTCGATATTCAGCAATTCCCTGGTTGCCGTAGCAGCCGGCAGCTCAGTGATCAGTTTACGGGCCCTCGCTAACCAATCGCTCACTCGCAATTCGCTTCCGACGTAGGCGAAAGCGTTCTCGAGCGAATCTGCGTCCCAAACACCAATCCGATATCGCTTCTTGAGTTGCGCTTCGCGTGCGGAGTTGAGTGGCTGGTCGTTCTCAATTAACAACCCAACGTATTCCGCGTCGAAGCGCGACGAGAGCGCGCCAAGATCTTCCTCACTGAGCCGGAAGTATTCCGACTTAACCAGGTCGGCCAGTTGCGAAATTTTTGGCGCTGATGATTCTTCTTGCGAAAGTTGTTCGAGTACCCCCAGGAGTTTGAGGGCCGCGCGGTTGCCGGGAACATCAGTGGCCTCAACACGCAT
>WNFA01011497.1_pt1 | contig 13766 bp, 16 predicted proteins | sample 5400481 | NCBI WGS metagenome assembly WNFA01 (sample SAMN13153340, study PRJNA577476) | soil metagenome | isolation source: 120 cm saprolite under Douglas fir tree site 2 hole 1 replicate 2 | place: USA:California | collected 2015-04-18 | reverse complement strand
ATAATCTTGTTCAGAATATCGCCCGGAATGCTCTGCGCTTCGAGATTAATCTCGAGCAGAATCCTCCGCAAAGCCCGGATGGCCGCTTCCTTCGCCAACGACTCGAGATCGGCGCCGACAAACCCATGGGTCACATCTGCCAGCTTCTTCAAGTCCACATCCTCCGCCAACGGCATCCCTCGAGTGTGAATCTCTAGCACTTCCAACCGGCCATCACGATCTGGCACGCCGATCTCGATCTCGCGGTCAAATCGGCCCGGTCGACGCAATGCCGGATCAATAGCGTTCGGACGATTCGTCGCCCCGATCACCACCACCTTCCCTCGCGACTGGAGACCATCCATCAGAGACAAGAGCTGGGACGTAACCCGTTTCTCCACCTCACCAGTGACCTCCTCTCTCTTCGGCGCGATCGAATCAATTTCGTCGATGAATATGATCGAGGGAGCATTCTCCTGCGCCTCCTTGAACACGTCACGCAACCTCTCCTCGCTCTCACCATAATACTTGCTCATGATCTCCGGCCCACCAATGCTCATAAAATTCGCATTCGTCTCGCTCGCAACCGCCCTAGCGAGCAGAGTCTTTCCCGTACCTGGAGGTCCATGAAGCAAGACGCCCTTAGGCGCCTCGACCCCCAATCTCTCAAACAACTCCGGATGTCTCAACGGGAGTTCGATCATCTCCCGGATCTTCTGGATTACGGGTCGCAGTCCTCCGATGTCTTCATAGCTGATCTTAGGAATGGCCCGGATCGGTTCCTTCACCTGCTCGCCGACCAGAACCTCGGTTCCTTCGGTAACGATCACCGCTTCTGCGGGAGGACTAGTGTTAGTTACTACTAGGTTAACGGTCCTTCCCATGATATTGATCGGGACGTAGTCTCCCCGCGACAGTACCCGACCCTCCAAGAGTTGACTGAGATACTCTTCTCCACCGACAATCCGGAGCGGCTCCGTCGGAGCAAGCGTCAGACGTTCCGCGATTTTCGCGTCGATCTTCCGAATAGTAACCTTGTCATCAATGGAGACTCCCGCATTGTTTCTAAGATAGCCGTCTATACGGACAATCCCCTTTCCATAATCCTGCTCGTGAGCTGGCCAGCATAGTGCGTTCGTCTTTCTCTTTCCGATGATCTGGACGACATCGCCTGAGGTGAGCCCAAGTTCTTGGACAACTTTCGGGTCTATTCGTGCTATTCCTCGGCCAACGTCTCTCTGGAGAGCATCTGCGACTCGTAGAGTTGCTGTCTTCTCTGGCAAATTCGATCCCTAGAACAACTGTCGAATCTCGCCCGGCACGCTAATAAGTTCTACGAGATACTCAGGGCAGATAGCTCACATGTTAGCCTACACTTTGGCCGACTGAGCTGTGGGTTAACCTACCGGGTATCCCTAGCTCCAACTGTACCCATATCCGCGCCTCATAGGTTGTCGTGCGATTTATACGCCGCCCAGCTACCTAGAATGTAGAACAGTCACGGAGAGCAGTTTAGAAATTGTCTGAGGACGTGAAACGTATGGCCGACCTTCTGAAATCAGGGGCGACCATGCTCTCTGACGTCTGCCCGGAATGCGGAAACCCCCTCTTCAGGGTCAAAGGCGACATTTTCTGCGCGAAATGCAACAAACCGGTGGTTTACGCCCGAGCGACCGGTCCCCAAGCCACGGTCTCCCAGAGCGTTCTTCTGGAGACGGTAGAACAGACGATTGTCGGAAAGATTAGCGAGACAAACGCATTACTGAAACTTGAGAAAGACCCTGAGAAAATGTCAGTCTACAGCAACCTAGTTTTCGGCTGGCTCTCTACGCTAGAGAAGCTTCGCAGCCTAAGAGACTCAGATAGAGAGTCATAGTTCCAAAAGGTTCTCAGGATCCAACCGCCGCCCAGTCTCAAGATCGGTCAACTCGACCTTTCGTCGCCTCCGTCTAGCGAGCACAACAGCCGAGCCGGCCTGCTTAGCGAGATCCAAAAGTTCGCTCTTCCTCTCTTTGCCAAGGAACGAGCTTCCAGCCTTACACTCGACTAGAACAGAACGGCCATTCCGCAAGCACACCAAGTCTATTGGTTTAGACTGGGCAGCTCGGATTACAAAGTACCCATTCCTTCTAAACAGGTCCCTGATCCGATACTCCAGCCTGCGCCCGACCTCATAATTGGACAAAGCAACTTTTCGCAGCCACTCGAGCCTTAAGAACTATGAGCGAGCCGAAGCTAATCCACAGATCTCCTGGGTTCCTCAGGCTCCCGTCGAAATGTCAGGAGGATGAAAATCGCGACGACGGCTGCCAACACCAGAATTCCGCTGAAAGCTATCTGGTTAACAGACACACTGACAAGACTCCCGAGGATTAGGAGACCGAGAGACAGTCCAAACGAAGCCAGGGTCAGCTTTCCAAGACTGAGAAGCTGTACGCGTTCCCATTTGGTCACACGCATCCTGGCGACTGACGAGAGATCGTCAGTCTTGCCACTCAACTGTCTGATCGAGGAATCGAAGGTTAGAACTGTGGTGGAAGTCTCCATAAGGAAGATCACCAACATGAATTGCAAGAGAAGGATTGCACTATCCGGACCAGGTAGCCGGTAGATGTCGTCGGCAATTTTGCTCCATATTATGACAAGCAACAAGCTTCCCGAGGCTGCGAAGATCGCGGTTCGGTTTCCTAGCAACATGCCTGCCAACCCGACCAAAGTAACTCCAGCCATAATGAGAATTGATTGTTGTCCAAGGACCAAAGGGGGCAGACTAAGAATGATCCATGGAGCGAGAAGGACGTAGTTGATCCTGAGAATTGAGGTAATGATTCTGGAAATGATATCTAAGCGACTGCCATAGGACGTGTTCTTCTCACCCTCGAGGTCAGTGTCGACAGCGGGACCCCGTCGGGCCAGTCAATGACTGTTGTGGCTCTCTCAAGCGCAAGAATGCTAATTGATCTTTCTAACATTACCATTTTGAAGGCTATTGCTTGGCTCTGATCTACGAATGATACAGGGATAGTTGGCGAAGGCGACAGGACGAGCATGCTATATCCTGCAGCTGCTAGCTGGTTGACTCCTTCTTTGATCTCAGGATCGAAGAGAGGAGAGATTATGACAACTTGAGATCGAGAGGGAAGCATTCGTCTAGCAAGCAGGTTCATCACGTAACTGGTCGAGACGGTCGCTCTGCCAGGTTTTGCTGCCGCCAAGAGGTATAGTATTCTTCTCTCATGTCTCTTTCCAAAGCTTGCAGGTAAGGAGCCTCTCTCTCCCCCTTGAAGGACGACTCCGACACGGTTACCTTGTCTTAACAGGAGACGAGCGTATGATGCTGCGGCTTGGAGGCCTCGCTCGAAAAGTTGATTGTCGGACGTTCCGAAGAGACTAACGTCCGTGTCAAGGACTATCATCACGTCCGTGACTCTCTCTGCCTCGGCTTCGTTAACGATCAGTTCATTGTAGCGTGCCGTGGCTTTCCAGTTGATCCTCTTGGGATCATCTCCTGGTATGTATTCGCGCATGCTGTAGAACTCTGTCCCGAGTCCCAAGACTCTTGACGGAATGACTCCTGGCCATGGTCCTACATGTCGAGGACGGAGCTGGGTGCCTCTGAGGCGTTCGGGTCTCGGCATTACAGAGAGAGTGTCAGGCTCGAGCTTCTTCTCGGTGAGGTAGAATCCAAAAGGATCTCTCGCTCGGACTACGAGAGGGCCAATTTGATAGTTTGCTCTAATGGGACTAGGGAATTCAAAAACAAGGCGCAAGTCCTCGGAAGCTCCCATGGAAGCAGCCGTCTGGGCTGCTCCTCTTTCCGGAATAATTCTGTCATCGACGGTTTCAATGATCTCAAGGTTTCCAAGAGAGGCACCGGTCAAGTTTTCAACGCGTGACTCTACTCGGATATCTTCGTCACCGAATGTCTCGTCCGGTACAATGTCCCTCTCCAGCTTGATGTCTATTTTTTCGGGGAGTCCCCAAAGGTTTGAGAAGAAGAAGAGAGAGGCCAGTCCCAGAATGAGCACGTCGATCTCAAGGTCGTTGAGGAGTAACGATAGGGTGAGTAAGGCCGTCGTAAGTAGGAAGTACACTATCGCCTTTGGAGTGAACAACGAATTTCCCTAGGACTTTACTCTCGGGACTGGAATCGTCTTGAGAATATCCTCGAGGGCTTGATTCGGGTTCGTTCCCTTGACCCATGATTCCGCTTTCATAATCAGCCTGTGTACAAGTGCTGGTCCAGCTACCTCTTTGACATCGTCGGGGATTACATAGTCTCGTCCGTGGAAGACTGCTCTAGCTCTGCTCAGTTTGAAGATCGCGAGAGATCCTCTTGGGCTCGCGCCTATCTCAATCTGGCGCTGGGCTCTTGTTGCTTGGACGATGTCAGCGATGTATCCTAAGACGTCATCATCCACGTGGATTCCCTCAACGGTCTTCTGAAGATCGAGTATTGTCTTTGAGTCAGCGATGGGTTCCAGAACTACTTCTTCCTGGCCACGTGACATTCTTCGCCGCATTATCTCCACCTCCTCAGTTCGGTTCGGGTATCCGAGTTGTAGTCTTACAAGGAACCGGTCTAGTTGGGCTTCTGGAAGCGGATATACTCCTTCATACTCGATGGGGTTCTGTGTAGCTATGACTATGAAAGGGTCTTGGAGCGAGTGTGTCTTACCGTCTAGTGTGGTCTGTCTTTCTTGCATGGCCTCCAGAAGGGCGGCCTGGGTCTTGGGCGGGGCCCTGTTGATCTCATCTGCCAGTAGAATGTTGGTGAACACGGGTCCTCTTCGCAGCTCGAAGTCTCCTGATTTTACGTTGTAGATGTATGTCCCGGTGATGTCGGCGGGAAGGAGGTCTGGGGTGAATTGAATCCTTGAAAATTGGCATCCAATGCTCATTGCGAAGCTTCTAGCTAGGAGTGTCTTGGCTAGCCCTGGATAATCTTCGAAGAGAATGTGTGAATCAGCGAGGAGCGCTAGCATTACTTTTTCAAGAACAGCGTCCTTTCCCACAATCACTCTCTTTACCTGGTCGATAATCTTCTGGCAGGTCTGACCTGCATCTTCGATCTTCAGCTCTTCCAGGCTCCTATCAAGTCGATAGCGTCATTGATCATGTTCATCCTCGCCAGCCCAGCTCTGGGCGTGGGCCCATATAGCATACGGTAGAGAGATTCGTCTTGAAGAAGCATGGGTCCACGCTTCGAGTCTGACAATAGCTGTCGAACAACATTAGTCTCTTGACCTGTCTCGATTGCTATCTTAGCGATCAAGAGTTCCTTCAGTCTGGCTCGCACTAATTTTTCAAAATATGAATTGCTCGCGGTAGCCGCCACTCGGAATTGGCCGCTTAGGAACTGTACAGGGTTTCCTTGGAAGCCTTTAGGCTTTACAACGGTCATTTTTTCGGTCGGGGTCGTGGACTTTCTCGCAAGGTCACGAGCAATTATGAAGACTATGACGATGAGGGGGATTCCGGTTAGGGAGATGGGGGGTGTCGATTCGGAGGGAAAGATGCCCCTGGCTAAAACTAGCAGAACGGCGTAGGCAACCGCGGCCCAGATGAGTAGCCGGACTGTTTTCAATTCCCGGTTTCTAGTTGAATCTTGAGTTCTTCCGCCACGGATTCAAGACACTTATGCGCGTTGGCAACGTCATTGTCGGTGATGTCATGGAGACTGTAGCGTGCCTCCTCAAAGAGCTGGGTCAGCTCTGTAATTGATGCTCCTTTGAGGGTAAAGGTTGATCGCACTGCTCTTTCCAGTTCTCTTGCGGTTAGGTCAGATGAGACATGTGCGCCGAGTCTAGAAACAGTTGTGACCAGCAGCTGGTAGGACGCGATAATTCGGGCTCTAGGATCGGACGTGTCGTCTTGAACGAGCTTGATCGCCTCTTGAACAGCTTGCAATCCCTGTTCCTGGTTTGACTGCAGATCTTTGATTCTCAGGTCATGTGTCTCTTTCAGTGAGACTCTGTAGCTCTCGATGAGAACGACTCCGCTCACGACTAGGAGGCCGAGGAATGCGAGGCTGAACCATGGGGTCTGGACGAGGTTGGTGAGGGCGGGCAGAAAACCTCCTATCTGAAGAGGATTCGAGGGTGTGGCGGTTTCTCCTACAATGTTCTGAGTAATTGTGGAATTGTCGGCTGCGCGTGGGTTAAAGATGCTGCCTTTAGTTTCGATAAGTACTCCAATTGCTAATGCCCAGAAGAACATCGAAACAAAAGTCGAATAGCGTGAGCGACGTTTGCGCGCTTGTCTTTTTTGGGCCATTCCATAACCGAGCGCTCCCCCAATCTCACGATAGTTCAGACCGATCAGAATGATGAGTGCAACCATTACCCCAATTATCGCCAGAGGTCGCTTCCTCCGGGTGTTCCACGCGTGAGTGAGCCTAGTGCGAAGGCGAGTACGATTAGGCCGAGTATGTGGGTGAGGATTCGGGGTACTTTCATGCCGAAAGTTCCGAGATACCACTCGGGCTATTAGCGATAAATAGTTGTCCCAAGATACCCCGGACGACGGCTGAAGGCCTAGTCCTTGACCGCTTCGAGAATGCTGGCGACATTCCATAGTTTTACGCGCGTGTAGGGCGGCATGTTGGGGTCCTGCCCGATTTCGTCTAGTAAGGATATTGCGTTTGATGCTCGAACGCCTATCGTGTTTGCTTGTGCCTGTAGAGCGTCCATTGCCTCCTTTGCTGCTCGACGAATGTTGCGCGGTGTAGTGTTATCGTTGGAGACTTCGTTCAGAACGCCTAGGGCCTGCTTGATTCTGGCCTCGTACTCCTCTTTCCGTTTTGCCTTTTGCAAGCCATCTCACCAAACTCTTGAAAGGGCCCTGTGGTCCTAGACGCATCCTAGCCCGAGAAGGCTTCGGGGTCCTCTTCATTAAAAGATTTCCATACTCGGAGATCCATGTAGCGGATTTAGTGGGCAGCTTTCTGGGGTTGGTGTGCGGCGTGGGTTCCCTGACAGCAGTCTAGGCATTGGCCGCAAATGGTGCAGAAGTGATCTTCAGAGAAGAGCTCTCTCTGGCACGAAGGACATATTCTCCAGAGTTGGGCAGCGTTCTTGCGATGCATTGTTGGTTCAGAAATTGTTTGTCGACGAATATGAATGTTCTAAGATGAGCTGAGGTGCGCTCTAACAAAGGATATAGTTTCGCTAATCGCGAGATCATTGCGTGTAGAGTCTCTTGCCAACTTTTCTCGAGGAGGATCCGTCGCTGGGTACTATTGATAATTTCCCGACGGTCCTGCACGCGCGGGCGTCGTTTTCCTTTGACATCAATCCTGAATCCTTACAGAAGGCTCTCGTTTCTGCCTTAGCTTCTCTTCGAACGAATCCGAGGCCTCAGGAAATTACAGTAGCTGATCAAGATGGTTACTTGAAAGGACAACTAGTCTTCAGGTTGGGAATCGGTAATGGTGACGGGTTCGACGTTCTTGATTCTAAGGAAGAGGAGCGAGTCTTGCACAGGATCGAAAATCGTGGTTCGTTCAACACACTAGACCTGGCTATTCGGCTTCACTACTCTGTGAATGATAGTAGACGACACAGGGTCCATGAGGATCACTACATCCTACGGCTGGTTTTCCAGCCTGGGAGAGTTGAGGTTCTGGTTCATCACCTGAAAGGCGTCCGAAGGGTTGAACCGGACGAGCTGATCAGGCTCATCATTCAAGAGCTCAATGTTGAGTTGACCCGCGACCGCTACGGTCAGATCGAACTAGAGGCCGTCGACATTACATGACCCGCTGATCTGATTCTCAAGAGGTCAATGTGAACTTTTTTCGGACGATACTCCAGACGGCCTTATGCACCTCGTCAACGGAGCTTGATGCGTCAACTATTTTCCAACCAAATTTCTTTGCCAAAGCTTCGTATGTTCGGCTGACTCTAGTTAGCAACTGCTTGTCTCTCTCGTGAACATCTCTACGTTTCGACTTTCGCGTGAATGATGAATGTACCGGTACGTCAAGGAAGATGACGAGGCTGGCTGTAGGCAGACCTCGATCCAATCCTTGTAGCCATTCCAAGCTGAGGCCTCTCGAAACTCCGTATGCCAAATTTGATGGGGAGTATCTATCGGCGATTACAAAATCTGAATTTTGGACCAGCTTGATTATCTGTTCTTGATTCTCCCATCTATTGAGGGAGTAGAGCATGTGGAGTGCTGCTGCCGGATATTCTTGCTGCCCTTCCAAGAACCGTTGTATTTGTCTGCCTGAAGGTGATTTGTAGATGGGGAAACTGATGGTGCTAACTTTTGCGCCTTTTTTCTTGAGCTTATTGGCGAGTAGTCGTGTCTGGGTTCTCTTGCCTGATTGGTCTATTCCTTCTAGGGCTATGATTCTGCCTCGCAATGGCTTGAGCGTTCCAAAGTCTTGTTGTGGATAATAATGATTCGAAATCTGATTATCGAGTCTCGGCATGGATTTTGCGTATCCGGGATTGTTATGGTGGACCGGGCGGGATTTGAACCCGCGGCCTTCCGGAGTGTTGGCCTAGTCGTCTGCTTGCAAACCGGACGTTCTTCGGCCTGAGACTCGTCAGTATACCAGGCTGAACTACCGGCCCACGGTTCGCGTGGTTTCTCGGTTTGTTTGTTAAGTCTTGTTTGTGGGGCCGCCGCCGGGACGTTCACACCTTGTTGGGGTGGTTTGAACCCGGCCTCCAGGCTCCACTGGCCAAGGCTTTCTTGGGCCTTTCAGGCCTGTACGCTACCAAGCTACGTTACGGCGGCCACGACTGCGGCGTTGTGGCTCTCCGGAATATGTAGGTTTTCAACGAGATCAGACCGTGGAGCTCTAGAAGAGTCCGTTCTTGGTGCGTTTTCGCTTTGTTCTGGTCTCATTTGTAACATCGATCTATCCATTTTTACCGAATACAGTACAGCCTATTTCCATGAACATGACTGAGGAACCGCCGAATGACACCTGATTTAGTCTCTGAACGTGCTGGGCTCATAGGCAGATTCTTGCAAAAGCGCTATGAAATGCCTGCCTGCTTACGGGCGTTTCCGACTAGAAATGGCAAGCCCAAAGAAAGAGCTCATGATGCTGCGGGTCTTCCGACTGACGCTTCCAGCAGCACTGCTCGTCTCCTTAACGTGGATGACGCTGTTCACGGATACTGCGCGCCAAGCTGTAATCAACTCTCTAGGAGCCAACGCTAACGTCATCATATTCATCCTCGGACTATTCCTCGTAGTCGGACTCTACTGGGTCATGGGCGTCTACGAACGTAAGATACTCTACGAGAACCACCGCAGACCAGCCTTCTAACAGACCAGTCTCAGATAGCAGAGATTTCCCTTCTTTTTTCAGAAGGTCTTCTCGTTCAGCGAGAAAGTTGCTTCCAGAGACCACTCTCACGTCGCGAGAAAAAAATTCTTGACCCCTTTTTTTTGGCAGGGCCCTCCCCAGTTGAAACTGTTCTAGGCGAGTCTCCGGTTTCAGGGCGCAGAATTGGCTTGAATCATGATCTTCGAAACGGGACTTTTGCCCTTAGGGACAAGGGTTGATGAACGTGGTTACAGGACCGCCCTCCCAGATTTGCGATCAGGGCCTATTCTGGGCGATCTCTGGCTAGGAATTGAGCTACTTCTGGAACATCTAAGAAGTAACGGGATTGTCAGGATGAGATGATGAGACTGAGAAACCTTCCGTATGTGACTCTCTGGGCGGTTAACTTCGACCGGGAGAAGAATCTCTACAAAGAAATTCTAGGACTACCTGTAGATCATGAGAATGATAACTTCATCATGTTCGACACCAAAGGATCGAGATTGGCGTTTCACCGTCTCAAGAAGGCGAGCCGACTGGATAGGCAGACGATAGAACTGCACCTGGAAGTGGACGATGTAGATGAGGTGTACTCTTCACTGCAGCACAAGGGGGTCAAGTTCACGGATAAGCCTGCCAACCGGCCTTGGGGTAATCGCATGGCAAGCTTTCAGGATGCTGAAGGGTATGTCGTCGAGATCGTCGGTCCGCTAAAAGCGGGTGAACCGGTGAAAGGAGACTAAGACTTCTTCTTACGTTTCTTGTAGGTAGACACCGAGGTAGGTGTTCCGGGAAAGAGGTAGGGCATAGTTGCGGCAGCTGGAGGTGTGGTTCCTTCTTCACGTCTGGGATGTGTCGTGACGTGTGGAGGGACGATCTCCAATATTCCAGACTGGCTCAATACTCGATGATCATTGAGGCCTGCGTGGCGCAGAAACTTGTGCAAGAGTAGTTTGACTTCTCTGTGCTTCAAGCCTTCCACTTGAATCTGTGTTCCCTTGGCCGAAACGTGGCCCTTAGCGCTCATGACATGTTCTCTGAGAAAGTCTACCGCAGGTCCAGTTTTCCCACGCAGCTTTGCAAGGTCCACGGTCTGCAGTTCCTTTTTCTGTTTTCCAATCGGTTCTGAACCGCTCTTCGGCTTGAAGTTGATAGCCCCCGAATCTCTCCGTCTCTACGTTCGGCCCAAACTAAGAATTAGAGTTTTTCAGGCGTTAATCCTGAGGCATTTTCAGCCTCGGTCTTGTAGAAGTCAGCGAGTTCGAAAGATTCCTTGATCTGTTTTTCCAACTCCTCCATCGGAGGATAAACAGATCGGTAGATTTCGAGAGGACCCACATGAGACTTTACGTGGATCGTGTAGGTCGGGTATGCGGCGTGGCCGAATATTCGTTTGCTGTTCCAGGATTCCTGCTTGTCGCCGTCTTGGTAGTTTACGTGAAGGCTTCGGAAGAGAATCTTCCCGGAGTTTTCTCCGCTCATCTTTTCTGCCAAGGTCTTGAACAGAGGCTTCTGGGTCTCGCATCCCGAGCAACCCTGACGGGTCAGCGCAGTGATATAGACGATCCCGAACTCCTTTACAAGCTCTGTCAGAGCCTCTGCTGTTGACCGGGCCTTCAGCTGGTTGAATTCGACAACTTCCGGGGTTTCTTTCGATACGACTTCTGTCGAGACAATCAAGAGTGTTCGCTCAGGTTCTTGAACGGACGCCGATATAATTCTGTAGGTTCCGTGTCCTCCAACCTCAGATTAGTGTCGGCATCTGCGCACGGTAACTAGAGGTGAATCCTCCTGTTTGATGGAGGGAAGATCCGAAAGATTGAGAAAGCCAGACCTCGCATTCTGGCGGACGTAGATCGTGTGAGGGGTTGCTCTCGCCCAAGGTGATCTTGTTGGCCTGCTTGCTCCTAGCTACGTCGCTGTATGTCGCTATCGATCGAAGTGCACTGATTGAGCAAGGACTAAGCGGCCAGGTTCTTCCCGAGCCATGGGCTGGTTATCTTGATGCCAACCGACCAATGAGCACGTGTAGGACAGACGGGTTTGGTCAGTCAAGCTCAAGTATGCAAACAGGTTTGACGGTGGGCAACGTCGCTGAGGAAGACCATGACACTCGCCCATGTCCGATTAACTTCAACTTGTCCCTGAGCCCGGCGAATCTCAAACTGGTTCAAGGGTCAAGCACCTTGGTTCACGTGCTAGTGACCCTCGTTTCCGGAACTCCCGCGCAGGTAACTATGTCTGCTAGAGGAATGCCCGCAGCTACAGAAATCCTGTTCGCTCCGATATCCGAGAAACCTTCTTTCTCGTTAGCAATGACGATCGCGACAAGTGGTGAAACTCCTGTAGGTCAGTTTAACATCACCGTTCTTGCGAGAGGAGGAGGTCTCGAAAGATCTGCAATTCTGTCTCTAGAAGTCCTCCCATTTCCGCAGGTCGTTCCGCCCGTCCATGACATCGCCATCGTGTCAGCCTCGGTCCAAAAGACGGCGACGGTCGGCAGGATTGTCTTGATCAATGTGACTGCTTCAAATCATGGGTCGGTGCCCGAGACTTTCCAGCTTCAAGTCTATGCAAACACCACCATGGTCGCCGATCAATCTGTGCTCAAATTGGCGCCAGCAGCTATCCATATGACTCGGCTAATGTGGAATACTACCGGATACTGGCCTGGAACGTATGCGGTAGTAGTCGTTGTTCCTCCAGTTCAAGGAGAACTCAGTTTACTAGACAATAGTCAAGAAGCAGGCAAAATAACTCTGACCCAGACTCCGGGATCGGTTCCGGGTCCTTCACCTGCCGCCTCTGGAAACGGGCAGGGCTTCATCTATGGACGTCAACTTGCTATTGTAGCGGCGATTGCGGAAGCTGCCATAGTTTTCTTAGCCGTTCTCCGTAGCAAAGGTAAGGGTTCAACCGGAAACGCGTCAGTCAAATCTAGAAGGAACTAATCGCGAAAATCAGGGAATTCTTGAAACTGCCTAGCCCTAGTGAGGAACATAGGCTATTCCCTGAATCTCTACTTTCATACCGAACAGAAGATCAGCTCGTACCGTAGCCCTCGCAGGCTTAGGGTCAGGGAAGAATGCGGAGTAAGCCTCGTTCATATCAGAATAGTCATTTAGGTCACTCAGGTAGACGGTAGTCTGAAGCACGTATTCTAAGCCAGATTGGGCTGCTACCAGGACTCTTCGAAAGTTCTCCAGAGTCGTCTTGGTCTGGGACTCGACGTCTCCTGGCACTACCTTGCCGTTCTGGTCGATGGGTCCTTGACCTGAGACGAAGATCAGATCTCCAAACTTTATTCCTGGCGAGAACGGCAAGTTCATCGGTGCTGGCCCCGTTCTTACTAGTTCCTTTCTCATAGTGCGTCGATTCTGGATTTGGTATGTTGGGGTTTAAGAGTTGAGCATGGTCAGGAGTTTTAGGGTCAAGAGCTGATTTGCTAGCTAGCAAGCATGTCCTGGAGCCGATAACAATTGATCAGATAGAGCAAGCGAGTGCGAGAATCCGCGGATTAGTATTGCGGACCCCCATCGTCAGATTGAACACTGACGATGACATGGAGATCTATCTGAAGCTTGAAAACTTGCAGCCCACGGGCTCATTCAAAGTTCGGGGAGCTTGCAACGCTATAGCACTGGCAGGACCCGCAGCAAAGTCTCGCGGAGTATATACCTGCAGTGCTGGAAACATGGCGCAAGCTTTAGCCTGGCAGGCGAAGCAAAACGGGATCTCTTGTTCGGCTATCGTTCCGGAGAATGCTCCTGCAACCAAGTTGCAGGCTATCAAACGGTATGGAGCTAAGATTGTCCAGGTCTCCTTCGACGAGGTATGGAAGGTGGTTACCACCCATCGATATGGTTCATTGGAGGGTTCGATTTTCATACACCCATTCAGTGACGAAAGGATGATTGCTGGAAACGGAACTATAGGATTGGAAATCATTGAAGACGTTCCAGATGTGGATTCAGTGGTGGTTCCTTTCGGAGGTGGAGGTCTTACCGCTGGAATCGCTACCGCGATTCATGAGAGAAAGCCCGGGACCCGAGTCTATGCGGTCGAGCCGGAAACTGCTGCTCCATTGGCGGCTTCGTTCAGTTCACGAAGGGCGATGGAAGTCAACCGGGTTCCCAGCTTTGTGGACGGCATCGGTGGAAAGAGTGTTCTTCCCGAAATGTGGGATATGGTCAGACCGTTGATTCAAGGTAGTATTGTCTGCTCTTTAAATGAGATCGCTTCGGCCGTTCGTCTCTTGGTCGAACGGAACCGGGTGGTGGCGGAGGGTGCTGGTGCTGCATCGGTAGCTGCTGCTCTCACAGGCAAGGCTGGTAAGCGGAAGGTAGTATGTGTCGTGTCAGGCGGAAACATTGACACCGCCAAGCTTTCAGAGATTCTGTCTAGCGGCGTATCCTGAGAAAGGATAGTTCCGTCGGACCTATTGGTTCTAGAATCCAGAAGAGAATGAGTGCTCTGAGAGGTCTGTCTCAGACTC
>WNFA01008832.1_pt1 | contig 13773 bp, 12 predicted proteins | sample 5400481 | NCBI WGS metagenome assembly WNFA01 (sample SAMN13153340, study PRJNA577476) | soil metagenome | isolation source: 120 cm saprolite under Douglas fir tree site 2 hole 1 replicate 2 | place: USA:California | collected 2015-04-18 | reverse complement strand
CCGATCGAGTCCTCGCGCACCAGCGCGAGCCACGTCGCCCGCGCCCCCGCCGTGTCATGCGCCAGGAGGGTGAGCTTGCCGAGCCAGAAGCGCGCGGTCGTGCGTTGTGGTCCGGTGGCCGCTACTTCCGCCTGGAACAGGGCGGCAGCGCTGTCCCGCCCGCCGTCGCGCAACGCCTGCGCGGCGAGCCGAAAGCGCGCCAGCGACGCGCGCAGGTCGGCGGGGTAGCGCGCGATCAGCTCGCCGAACCAGCGCGCCGCTCCGGACCAGTCTCCCCGATCGCCCAGCATGTCCCCGAGCATGTACAGCGCGGTGGGTGCGGCGCTATCGGATGGGAACGACTGCGCGAACCCCGACAGGGCTTCCCGCGCGCCCGCATCTCCCAGGCGCACGAGCACGCGCGCGCGGCGATAGATGGCGAGCGCGCCGAGCGTCGGATCGCCCGCCGCGGCCCGGTAGGCGCGTTCGGCATCACGGAATCGCCCGGCCACGGCGAGCAACTCCCCGGCGAGCACCAGCGTCGCGGCGCTCGAGTCGCCCTGCCGGAGTGCGCGCTCGACCTCGAGCCGTGCGTCCGCCGCAGCCCCGTGGGCCTTCATGGCACGAGCCAGGGCTACGCGCTCGGGCGGGGTGCGGGGCCGGAGCGCGGCCAGCGCCACGCCGACGGCCGCCGCGGCATCATCCGATTCGGGGGCGCGCGCCATCAGACCGTACAGCGCGTCTCGCGCTCGGCTCGAGTCCCCGTGCGCGAGGGCGAGTTGGGCGAGGTCGAAGGAGCGGCCCGTCTGGGCGAAGGCTTCGAGTGCGGCGACCGAATCGCCGGCGGCGAGGAGCGCCTGCGCCCTGGCGGCGCCAACCTCGCGCGCCGCTGGCGCCGGCAGGTCGGCGAGCAGGCGGAACGCCACCGCCGTGTCGCGAGTGACGCGCGCTTGGCGGAGCCGCAGCCACGCGTCGATCGCCGGGAGACCGGCCGCCCGCGCTGCCGCATAGGCCGCCGCCGCCGAGTCCCGCGCGCCTGCGACCTCCCATGCGAGCCCCTCGCGCACCGCCAGCAGTGCCGCGCGGGAGCCGCGCGCCCGCGCGCGCGCGGCGGCGTAATGGCCCGCCGCGTCCATCCCGAGGCCGAGCCGCGCCTCCGCCTCCGCCAGCACCGCGAGGGCCTCGCCGTCGCCATAGTCCTCGAGCCACGGCTGGCCCACGAGCAGGCTGCGCGCGCGATCGTAACGCCGCGCGTGGAGCTCGGCCTTGGCGCCCTCCACGACCAATGTGGCGTTCAGTCGGGGCTCGCGGGCCGCCGCGGCGAGCAGGGTCTCCGCCGCGTGCCACGGCCGACCCGCGAGCCTGAGGGATTCGGCGCGCTCGGCCGCGACGTAGGGAGAGGTCTGCTGCGCCGTCGCGGCGGACTGCGGAAGGACCGCGGCGACGACGAGCAGGAAACCACCCGCCCGCCTCACTGCCGGCGACGCTGAGCCACGATGCGTTGGAACTCGGCCCGCGAGAGAGGTGTCAGACGGAAGCGCCCGAATCCCGTATTGTCCTGGAAAAAGAGGGTCAGCCGCAGCGCGTTGAAGGTCCAGCGAACGCCCCGGATCCCCGAGCGCGACACGTCCGACGTGAAGTCGAACACGTCGTCGGGCTCGCCCAGCGTGATGAACACCTCCCCCCGGTCCGTCAGCCAGCCGGGTTCTCCCGACTCGCGAAACCGCTGGTTGGCGATCTGCACCCGGCGGAAGTACCCATCCAGCGCCTCATTCTCCGGCGTGAGCTCGACAGGGTCGGTCGCCTTGTAGAACGCCTGCCAAACAGCGGGGCGCTGGTCCGGGGTCGCATGCCGCAACTTGTCCACCCACTCCTGGCGTTCGAAGTAGCGCAGCAAGCTGATCATCTGATCATAGTTGGTGATCGCCCATTGATCGGAGAAGCTCACCAGGAAAGGCGCGGTGTACGTGGCCGCGGAGCCCACCCGTCCGATCTCGAAGCGCCCGGCACCGACGGGCAGCACCCCCGGGGCGACCTGCGCCACTCCGCTCGACAGTTCTTGGGTGCCCGCCAGCGCTACCGTGTCGTGCCAGATCTCGTGGCCGCCCAGATCGAGGGCGCGGGCCACCCATCGGGCGCCGGGCCGCTCCCCGTACGCCTCCAGATAGAACCGCAAGGTGTCGGCGCCGTAGGCCACCGAGGCGCGTGGGTTCACGAGCAGCTTCGGCACGTCGGACGCGCGAGTGCGCCCCGTACCGCGATAAACGGCGAGCGGCGCGCTCGTCCCCTGCCCCGCAAAGCGCGGCACCGTGTCGGTCCGATCCCGGTGAGACGCGGCGGGACCGCCTCGGTCCCGCACCGTGACCATGACCTTATAGATGCCCGGTGGAACGCCGATGAATTGCTGATAGATCACGCTCTCGTCGCCGCGCTGCGTCTCCTGGAAGCTCGGCACGCGCACGGTCTCGTCGCTCGCGAACTGGCGCACGGCGCCCGTGTCGGCCCGGAAGGTAACCTCCACGTGGTAGTGGGCGGTGAACACGTTGCCATCGCGTTGGAAGGTCAACGCGTGATTCGAGAGCGACAGGCCAAACACAGCGAGCGTGGAATCGGGCGTGGCATCCGCCACGTAGTCGAGCGTCGCGACGAAGGGGAGGGGCGCTCCCGCGACCAACAGGCCCATGGCGCCGTAGACCGAGCCGGCATCGAACAGCGTGGAGACGACCTCACCCGGCTCCGGGCGGGGGTCGGATAGGGGCCGCTGGGTGCCACCGCACCCGGCCACGCCGGCCGCGAGGAATGCCATTGCCACCGCTCGTCTCACTTGCTCAACCTCAAATCCGGGCGTTAGTTTCGCGCGTTCCCATGCCCAACGAGAACCTCGCCGGTCGGACCATCGCCGGCTACCGCCTCCTCGAGCGCGTCGGCGAGGGAGGCACGGCCGAAGTGTACCGCGCCCAACATCAGGAGCACGGGACCTGTGCGTTCAAGGTATTGCGGTCGCGGCTCGCGAGCGACCCCACGGCGGTGAAGCGCTTCCTGCGGGAGGCCGGGTACGGCTCGCGGGTCGAGCACCCGGGCGTCGTCCGCACCTACGACTACGGCGAAGCGGACGGCCTCTACTACCTCGCCCTGGAATGGGCCGAAGGCAAATCCCTCGCTGAATACGTACACCGCGCCGGCCCCCTCGCTCCCGCCCTTGTCGGGAGCATCGTACAGCAGCTCGCCGATGCCCTGGCCGCTGCCCATCAGGCGGGAATCATCCATCGCGACCTGAAGCCCGAAAACATCACCTACGATCCGGACTCCCAACGCGCCAAGCTGCTCGACTTCGGCATCGCCCGCGATGCGGAGCTACCGCCGGAAGAGCGCCTCACGCGTACCGGATTCTTCGTCGGAACACTCAAGTACGTGGCCCCCGAAGCCCTGTCCGGGGAGCTGGTGGACGGTCGGGCCGACATCTACAGCCTCGCCACTATCGCATACTGGATGCTCACCGGGCAGCATCCGCATGGCGGTCGCACGCCGCGCGAACTGTTTCAACAGCTCCTCACGAAAGACCCGACGCCGCTCAACGAGGCCGTTCCCGGGCTGCGCTTCCCCCCGGGGCTCGAGGCGGCGGTGATGCAGGGCCTCGAGCGCGACCCCGGCCGCCGACCGCCGACCGTGACGGCGTTTGCCGCCAATATCACGACGGCGCTCGCCGCCGCGCCGTCCCCCAAGCCTGGGTTGTTCGAGGCGCTCAAGCGCGCAGTCCGCCGGAAAGGTCCATAGTAGTAGTTGCTATCGCTACTACTATACGTATGCCATCGACATCCATCCTGGCCCTAGAGCGCCGCCTCCGTGAGCTCCTGCAGGAGCGCTCCGTCACGCGCGGAGAGTTCACCCTCGCGTCCGGGCGCCGCTCGACCTTCTACATTGATGCGCGCCGCACCACCATGTCGGGCGAGGGCCTTGTCGTGATCGGCGCCCTCGGGGTCGCGCGCCTCACTGCCCGTGGGTGGGCCCCCGATCTGGTCGGCGGGCTGACCCTCGGCGCCGATCCCGTCGCCTACGCCTTGGCCGCCGCCGCCCGAGCCCAGGGGATGCCCCTCGATGCCTTCAGCGTGCGCAAGCAGGCCAAGGCCCACGGCATCGGAAAACGCATCGAAGGTTGCTTCAGGCCCGATGCCGCCGTCGTCGTCGTGGAGGACGTAATCACGACCGGGCACTCGGCTGCGGAGGCCATTGCCGCAATCACCGCGGAAGGCGCACGCGTCCTCGGCGTCCTGGCTGTCGTGGACCGAGAGGAAGGAGGTCGGACGACGCTCGAGCAGGCCGGCCACCCGGTCGAGGCGCTCGTCACCGCCACGGAGTTGGGGTTGCGGTGACGTAGAGATTGCCGCCCAGATCACTTGAGGTGTATGATCAGCCCCGGGTGAGCACACTTCCGACAGGATCATCGCGGCCGTCTCTCGCCTCGCTGGTGCGAGGCTGGAAGGACGACGCCACCGGCCTCGAGCAGCGTCTCAAGGACCTGGAAACCATCTCGCGCACGCATCGCTTGCGGCGCGTGATGGTGGCGTTCGGGTTCGCGCTCGGCCTGGTGGGGTGGGGGTTCGGCGCCGTGAAGACGCGGCCGACGACGATGGTGCTGGTGGCGGGCGGGGCGGCATTCGTGAACGAGCTTCTCGGCCTCATCCACGAGCGCGGCTGGTACCGCTGGTGGCTGGTGTACGCCTTGTCGCTGTTCGACGTCCTGCTCGTGGCGGTCCTGGTCGTATGGTTCGGGCGCGGCGGTTTCGTGGCCGCGTTCTTCATCGCGGTCCTGCCGTACGCCTTCGACCAGGGCCACACCGTGGGCAATTTCCTGGTGCTCACCGCGGCGATCGCCTACCTGGGCTCGAGCTTCCTGCACAACGTGCTGTACGAGCCGGGGTCGAGTCTCACGAACGCCGGGCTCGAGACGGTGGTGTTCATCCTCGTGGCCATGGCGCTCAAGCGGATTCCGGCGACCCTGATCGCGCGGATCCGCCATGCCCGGAGCGTGATGGGAGAGGCGGAGCGGGGCTATCTGGCCGTGCGCGCGCCGGCGGGTGAGTCCGACGAGCTCGGCTTCCTCGAGCGGAGCTTCAATCGGATGATCGAGGAGATCGGTGGCACGATCTCCACCGTGCAGCGCGAGGCCGACGAGGTGGCGGCCCTCGCGGAAGAGCTCGCCGCTTCGGCCGAGGAGCTCCATGCCACCTCGGAAACCGTCACCCATACGGCCCAGCGACTGGCGACGGATCTAGGGCAGCAACGGGAGATGGCTGAGGGAGCGCGCGGCGAGAGCGCCAAGGCGGCCGAGCAAGCGGAATCGCTGCGCGTCCGCGCGGAGCTGATGCAGGCGGATGCCGCCCGCCTGGTCGCCGCGGCGGAGCGGGGCCGGGAACGGGTGGCGCGCGCGAGTCAGACGCTCCGCGCGGTGGGGGAGGAGGTTCGCACCACCGCCGCGACGGTGGCCGGGCTGTCGGGGATGTCGGAGCGGATCGGCGTGTTCGCCCAGACGATCGCGCGGATCGCGCGGCAGACGCATCTGCTCGCGCTCAATGCGGCGATCGAGGCGGCGCGCGCCGAGGAGCACGGCGAGGGCTTCGCGGTGGTTGCGGACGAAGTGCGGGCGCTCGCGGCGGAGGCGGGGAAATCGGCGCGCGAGGTGGCGGAGCTGGTTTCGGAACTGCGGGCGGGTATCGACGCCGCGGCGCGGGCGATGCAGTCGGGTGAGACGAAGGTGCGCGACATCGGCGCAGTGGCCGCGGAAGCCGACGCGGCGCTCCAGGAGCTGCACCAGGGGATCGAATTGGTGGGCGACCTGGTGAACGCCACGGCGGAGGTGTCCCGCGGCCAGGCGCAGCGCCTCGCCGAGCTGGCGCAGTCGCTGCAGCAGGTGGCGGCCATCTCGAGCGCCTCTTCGCAACGAGCCGACGGCGCGGCAGGCGCCACTCAGGCCGAGATCACATCGATGGGCGATCTCACCGCGACCTCGCAGCAGCTCGCACAGCTGGCCGAGCGGTTACGCGGGAGCATCGCGCGCTTCTCGGTGCTCAAACGAGGGCAGTAAGGCGGGGAGCCCCCCGTCACGCGTGCGGCCGCGGACTGATCACCCCGGCCGGGAAACGCGAGTCGCGTTCGGTCCTTGGTCCCACAAACCCGCATTGAGTGGGCAGAACGCACGCAGGGTTTCCCGGTACGGGGTGATCAGCAGGTCCACATAGCGCTCGAGCGAGACGTCGAAAGGGAAGCGGCGCCGAAACTCACCCGCGGTGACACCCAGCATCGCCTTCAGGTGGCGCCCGAAGCTCTGCGGCGACGAATAGTCGAGGCGGTACGCCACGTCGGCCACCGAGAGCCCGGGGTTCGAGAACAGGTCGGCCGCGTGCACGAGCCGCATGCCGGCGAGGTACGTCTTTGGGGACGGCAGGCCCGCCCGATAGAAGCGGGACATGAGCGTACTCGAGCAGATTCGGAGGTGCCGCGCCAGCCGCCGCACCGTGGACAGCACCGGCGCGAGCCGTGCAACCGCCTCGAAGAACGCGCGCACGTCTCCCGTCCCCTCGTCGAGCGCGGGGACGACGCGCGCCAGAATCCGGGCAGCGACAGGTGACGCTGGATGGCCGACCAGGTCCCGCAGCCGACGCCAGCCTGCGGGCTCCGTGCAGTCCACCGCCGAGCGCACGCCGGTCGCGCCGAGCCTGAGCAGCGTCTCGCTGGCGTTGCGGTCGTGGCGTGACACGAGGGCGACGGCGGGGATGGCGGGAAACTCGCGTACGAAGCGGGCCACCGCCGGGAGCTCGTCGCCGCGGCAGGCGTGGACCGAGAGGACGAGCGCGTCCACCCGCTTCCGCCGGGCCGCTCGCAGCGCGTCCCGGAACGAGCTCGTGTGGACCGTCGTAAAACAGCCGTCGCCCGCCGCATCGAGGCGGGGACGCTCGGGCACGGGCAGAACGGTGCAGACGGTCACCATGCAGGAGAAACGCTAGCGTGGACCCATCAACCCCGGCTCAAGCTTCGCCGGCATCGGGCCCGGACCCCGCGCGCGGGGTCGGCGCCGCCTCAACAACCGGTCAACGCGCGGCCCTCGCGGAACGGCTGCGGCGTCACGTCGCCGCGCTCGAGGGCGTCCGCCACCCGAGCGCCGCGCCCGAGCGACATCGGGCCGCCCGCGACTACATCGCCAGCGAGCTGTCCACCCTCGGCCTCAGCGTGGACCTCGCACCGTTCTCGTTCCGGGGACGCACCTACCACAACGTCGTGGGCGGGGTGCCCGGGAGTGACGCGCGACGGCCGGCGCTCCTGATCGGGGCGCACTTCGACTCGACCGCCGACACGCCCGGCGCGGACGACAACGCCAGCGGCGTCGCCGCGCTGCTCGAGTGCGCCCGCGTCATCGCGTCCCGGGAACCGCAAGCCCGCGTCGAGTTCGTGGGGTTCGACCTGGAGGAATTGCAAACCGTGACCGGCCGCTACCGCGTCGGCAGCCAGGCGCTCGCGCGGCAAAAGCGGGCGCGGCGCGAGGCGCTCGCGGGCGCGTTGATCCTCGAGATGGTGGGCTACCGCGACCCGAGGCCCGGCACCCAGATCGTTCCACCGTTTCTCGGAATCGACGTGCCGCGGAGCGGTGACTTCCTCGCGGCCGTGGGCGACACCCGTTCCCGCGACCTGCTCGAGGGGTTCGTCAGCGCGGCGCGAGCCGCGGCGCCCGACCTGCCGCTCGTCCCCTACGCCACGCGCCTGCGCGGTTGGCTCCTCCCGCTCACACGCCTCTCCGATAACGCGTCCTTCTGGGACGCCAGTTACCCGTCGCTCATGCTGACCGACACCGCGTTCCTCCGTAATCCGCATTACCACCGCGTCACCGACACGAGCGCGACGCTCGATTACGCGTTCATGGCGGCGGTGACGGAGGCGACCGCGGGAGCGCTCGCCCGGCTGGCCGATGCCTCCTGATACCGTGCCCGCGTCGGCGCCTCGCGCCCGCCGCGTGGCGCTCCTCCTGGTGGGCGCCAGCCTGTTGCTCGCCGCGGGGGGCGCGCTGTGGTTCCTCCAGTTCGCCTCCCAGGTGCGGCAGGACCCGGCGCTGATCTATCGCGAGCCGGCGACGCTCGACAAGCTGCTCAAGCGGGCCAACGACGCCGAACGTGCCGGGGACCGCGCCACGGCGATCACACGTCGTGGCGGCGCGGGCGGGGCTCAGCCGTCTAGCAGCCGCCGATACACTGCCAGGTCCGCCGCGCTGAAGCACACGAACCGCACGAGCTCCAGCGATGTCGGTTTCCCGAGCTGGTCCCGCACCGTTGCGACGGCGATCTCCGCCGCGCGGGCAATGGGATAGCCATACGCTCCCGTGCTGATCGACGGGAAGGCGATCGACCGACGACCGCGTTCGGCCGCGAGCTGGAGAGAGGTGACGTAGCAGCCCCGCAGCAGTGCCGCCTCGCCGCTCCGCCCGCCGCTCCACACCGGGCCCACCGTGTGGCGTTGACGATGGCGTCCACGGCTTGCGTCGTGATGTCCCCCTGAACCGCTTCAATCCTCGCCATGTGCGGGCAATCTAGCGCGCCCGGAGCGGGCCCCTATTGTTAGCTCGGTCCCGCACGGCGCCACCGGCGGGACGGGACGCCATGCCGGGACGCGATCTGATCGAGCGGGTGCGTAAAGCCCTGGGCGACCGTTACACCGTGCTCTCCGCGGTGGGTCGAGGTGGGAACGCGTCCATCTTTTCGGGCAGAGACCAGAGCGGGGCCCAGGTGGCCATCAAAGTGCTGCACCCCGAGCTGGCCGTCTCGGTAGCGGCCGACCGTTTCCTGCGGGAAATCCGCTACGCCTCGCAGCTCAATCACCCGCACATCGCCCGGATGATGGACAGCGGCGAAGCCGACTACCTGCTCTGGTACGTGATGCCGTACCTCCCGGGTGAAACGCTCCGCCAAGCGTTGCGCCGAGAGAGCCGCCTCTCGATTTCGAGTGCCGTCTCGATCGCCGCGGAGGTGCTCGACGCCCTGGAGCATGCGCACGCGCACGGCATCGCCCACCGTGACATCAAGCCGGACAACATCCTGCTCGCGCCCCCTCCCCAAGGCGCGGTTCTGGTGGACCTCGGGATCGCGCGCGCCATCGCGAGCTCGGGCGATGATCGCGTGACCCGCAGCGGATTCGTGGTCGGCACCGAGGAGTACATGAGTCCGGAGCAGGCGCAGGGAGTCCCCGACGTTGACGGCCGCACCGACCTGTACTCCCTCGGCGTGGTGCTGTTCGAGTGTCTCGCGGGCCGCCCACCGTTCTCTTCGGCCAGTGCGGCGGCCGTGCTCGACATGCATCAGCACAACCCCGCGCCCGACTTGCACAACCTGCGGCGCGACGTGCCCGCACCGCTCGCCGCGGTGGTGGCGCGGGCGCTCGCGAAATCGCGCGCCGAGCGGTGGCAGCGCGCAGGGGAGATGCGGGCGGCGCTGCTGCCGTTCACCGCGGGGGGGGTGTGAGGACACGCGCGTCGATCGTCGCGGCCGTCCTCGCCCTGGTCGGTCTCTCCACTCTCGCATCCGGGCAGTGCCCCGACGGGTCCCCACCCCCCTGTGGCAGGCGAATGGCCCTCGACACGGCCCGCTACGCAATCCTTCCCTTCGCGCATCGCGAGGGCGGCCAGCAAAGCACGCTCGACGGGGCCGACTGCGCGGAGCTGTTGACCGAGGGCTTTGCGCGCTGGATTGAAGTCCGGCTCGCCGACAAGACGCGCGTCTACGACGCGCTGGCACGCCACGGTGCCCGCGCGCCGTTCCGCATTCCGTTTGACACCGCCGTCGCGATCGCCCGGCGATTGGGCGCGGGGAAGCTGGTGATGGGGCAGTTGTGGAGCTTCGGGGACACGCTCCGTCTCACGGCGGGCTTGTACGACGTCGCGCGCGGTGGCACACCGGTGCGGGAGATCACGACGCGCGTAGCGGCGACCGGTGCGATCGGAGCGGCCTTCAACGCGCTGGCCGATTCGTTGTTGGGCGCCGGCCCCGGTGCGGCTCGGGGCGCCGGCGCGGAACAGACACGCTCCCTGCGGGCCCTGCGCGCCTACGCGCTCGGCGAACGGGCCATTCGGGAGTGGGATTTGGGCCGCGCCGCTCGCGAGTTCCGGGCAGCCGTCACGGCCGATTCGGCCTTCGCTCGCGCGTATCTGGGACTGGGGCAGGCGCTGTTGTGGGCCGCGGATTCCACGCCGGACGCGACGCGCGATCGCACCGTCATCGCGCGTCGCACGACAGAGCTGCTCGGCAGACTCGGGACCGCGGATGGCGCCATCCTGCTCGCTCAGCAGGCCATGTTCGAGCGGCGCTGGTCGGATGCCTGCCGGCAGTATCGCGAAATCGTGGAACGAGACTCGACAAGCTTTGCGGGGTGGTACGGACTCGCTGAGTGCAACGCCAGCGATCCGCTCGTCGTGGCGGATCCCCAGGACACGTCGCGGTTCGCGTTCCGCGGCAGCTGGCACACCGCCGTGGTGGCGTATCGCCGGGCGCTGCTGCTCGCGCCGTCGTTCAACTTCATCTTCGGGAGGCGTGCCGCCGAGCGGCTGACCCGCATCCTGCAGGCCGAAATCTATTGGTGGCGCGCAGGGCGGAGCGATGGCGAATCGTTCTACGCCTTCCCAGCGCTCGAGGGAGACACGCTCGCCTTTCACCCCGTCCCGGCCGCACAGGCTGAAACACTGAGCGCCGGCACGCCGCCGCACCTGGCGGCGGTCGGGCGCAATCGAGCCATCCTCATCGAAGTTACTGCAGCCTGGGTGGGTGCGTTTCCCCGCGACGCTCGCGCTCACCGCGCGCTCGCCTACGCGCTCGAAGTGAACGGCAACATCACGCCTGCGGTCGAAGCAACCCGCTCGGCACTCTCCGAGATCCGGACGGCGCAACGGCTGGAGCACCGGCCCGAAGATCGCGTCGGCGACGTCGTCACCGCCATCCGACTACTCGTGAAGGGTGGAGAATTTGAGGGAGCGCGTCGGCTCGGCGACTCGCTATTGCGCACCGCACCACGGGAGGTCGCTGGTCCCGCCGGCGTGGCCGTCCTGTTGGGGCGGCCGGCCCTCGCCGCCCGCCTCGTAGCCCCGGAAGACCCTGAAACGGAATACCCGTCGAGCGCCGACAATCAGTCGGTGACCATACCAATGGCGGCCTTGCGTGTGGGCCTCGAGCTTCTCGCCTATGCCTCTGTCGGAGCGCCTGGAGGCGCGAGTCGAGCGGAGCACGGCAGGCCTGCCCGTCGCGTCCCGACCGGCGGTGCGGAGCGCAATGCTCGACGTCTCGGCCCAGTTGGTGTTCGACGTCATGGGGCCCCGCCCCGCGCACCGCTCCACACCCCCGGGGCCGTCCCGGTCGATGGCAATGCAGTGGGCGTTAGCCCGGGGGGACACAGCATCCGTGCGCGCCGTCACCACGACGGAGCTCCAGCAGCAGGGCGGGCTGCTTTCACGCGATGATTCCCCGCCGGATGGTGTGTACCTCGATGCCCGCTTGCTGCTTGCCGTCGGAGATACAGCGGCCGCGGAGCGCACACTTGACGCGCCACTCAATAACCTCGCGAAGCTGCATAGCTATCTGCTGCGTTATCCCCCCCTTGCGGGGGGGTTGGTACGTATGATGGCGCTGCGTGCGGACCTCGCGGGGACCCACGGCGACGGGCTTACAGCCCGGCGCTGGGCGAGCGCGGTTGTGACCCTTTGGTCCGGGTCCGAACCCGCAGTGCAACCGGTGGTGAGGCGGATGAAGCAGATTGTACAAATGGCGAAGTGAGGCGATACCTGACAAGGAGGTCGTATGCCGAGCGGCAAGCGATGGTCCTGGAGGGTCAGCTCGGGTGTTCTGGCTCTCGCCTTAGCGGGCTGCCAGTACTATTACGAGACCCCGAGGCCGGCGCAGTTCACTCCAGCCGATGTGGACATGATCGCAGTCGACAGTATCGTCAAATACGGGCGCGGTTTGGACTACGACAGCGTCTACGGTGCCGCAGACTCCCAGCGCGTGGATTTCGCCACAGGCAACATCGGCAGCGGCGATTGGGCTATCATCCAACCTGAGAAGGGGGCCTGGGCGCTCGACGAGAAGGAAGTGGCCGAGGGACGTATCATCGCGAGAATCCGGAGCCACGCGGTGTACGCCCCGTTCGGCTATGGCCCTTGGTGGACCTATTGGTGGGTCGACAAGAAAGGAGGTCAGTGGCGCTCGATCCTGGTCTCCGATAGCCTCAAGACGCGCGTGTACGACTCCCTACCCCACAAGACCACCTACACAACCCACCCAGGCTATGAGTGGCGCCAGTCCATCGCGCGGTGGCACGGGAGTCAGTGGGGCGGCTGCGGTGGCAATGCCTGCTGCGCCAAGCAATAGGACTGACGACGCCTGGCGACCCCCTCTTCGACCGCCTGGCCCGCGCCCTCGCGGGTCGCTACAGCTTGGTGCGCGAGCTGGGGCGCGGCGGCATGGCGACCGTGTACCTCGGAACCGACGTGAAGCTCGGGCGCCGGGTGGCGATCAAGCTGCTGGCGCCCGCCACTCGCGCCTACCTCGGGAGCGACCGGTTCCAGCGGGAAGTCCTGCTGGCCGCGCAGCTCTCTCATCCTCACATCGTGCCCCTGTTCGAAGCGGACGAGGCCGATGGCCTCCTGTTTTACGTGATGGAGTACGTGGAAGGCGAGTCACTGCGGCACCGCCTCACTCGCCAGGGGTCGCTCCCCGTCGAGGACGCCATCCGCATCGCGGCCGAGGTCGGCGACGCGCTGCAGTACGCGCACGAAAACGGCGTGACCGGCGCTGACCGGCGCCGGTATCGCGGTGGGCACCGCGGCCTACATGAGCCCGGAGCAGGCGAGCGGCGACAAGCGGATCGACCCGCGCAGCGACGTATACGCGCTGGCGGCGGTGCTGTACGAAATGCTGGCCGGTGAGCCGCCGTTTACCGGACCCAGCGCGCAAGCGATCGCCGCACGCGTGATCAACGACCCGCCGCGTCCGATTCGCACCGTTCGCCCCGCGCTTCCGGTGCATCTCGAGCGCGCGCTCGCAGCCGGGCTCGCGAAGTCGCCCGCGGACCGGCCTCGCACCGCGAGGACGTTCGTCGACGCCCTCGTCAGCCCGGCCCGCGAGCGCCGCGTGTCCGCGCGGCAGGTCGCGTGGATGGCAACGGCGTCCGGCGTGGCCATCATCGGGTGGATGGTGTGGCGTGGATGGCGGATTCATCCGCCGCCCGGGATGGTGCTCGTCCCGGCGGGACTCTACCCGGTGGGGGGCGGGGGTGCCCCCGGGCGCGACTCCACCACCGTCCGCCTCGACGCGTTTTTCATAGATTCTGCGGAGGTCAGCGTCGCCGAGTATCGGCGCTATCTGGACTCCGCGCGAGCCACTCCACCCTGGACACAAGGGCCGCCGGATCGATGGCCGGTCACCGGCGTACTGTGGCCGGAGGCCGTGGCCTATTGTGCGTGGCGGCAGCGCGGTGGCCGCCTCCCCTCGGAGGACGAATGGGAAGCGGCCGCCCGCGGCCCGCAGGGCTTCCTGTATCCCTGGGGCAACCGCTGGGAGCCTGGCAGGGCCAATGCCGATTCGCTGCGCGACGGTTTCGCGCCGGCCGGCGCGAGCAGCCTCGGACGATCGTGGGTCGGTGCGGTGGACTTGATTGGGAACGCGTGGGAATGGACCACCAGCGCCGCCTCCGACGCGCGAGGCCAGCCCGGTCATGTCATCAAGGGAGGAGCCTTCGACACACCGTCTGCGAATGCAACCGCCGCATATC
>WNFA01008262.1_pt1 | contig 13778 bp, 10 predicted proteins | sample 5400481 | NCBI WGS metagenome assembly WNFA01 (sample SAMN13153340, study PRJNA577476) | soil metagenome | isolation source: 120 cm saprolite under Douglas fir tree site 2 hole 1 replicate 2 | place: USA:California | collected 2015-04-18 | reverse complement strand
AATCTGGAGGTTGTTGTCGTCGCGCGCGCGGCCGGCGAAGCGAATCGTACGCTGATCGCCACCACCATCATCCTGGGCGAAAGGTGCGAGAAGGGTGAAACTGGCCCAGTCGCGCCCGTTGTTGGGAAGGTTCGCGATCTGGTCCTCCCGGATGACGGTGGACGCCTCGGCGGACGCGCGGTTCTCGGGTTCGTCGGACGCTTTCACTTCCACCTTCTCAGCGACCGCGCCAACTGCAAGTTTGATATCCAAAGTGCGCGTCTGGCCGACTTGTACTACGACTTGTTCGATGACGTGCGTTTTGAAGCCGGTGCCGGTAACCGTCACCGTATAGCGCCCGACCGCCAAGCCCGCGAACCGGTAGTAGCCGTTCGAATTGGTTTGCTGTTCCTGGCCGATGCCAGTGTCTGCCGCCAGAACTTGCACCCTCGCACCCCGGATCACGGCTCCGGATGCATCGTTCACCGTCCCTTCGAGTTCGGCGCGATCGATTTGCGCGGATGCTCCTACCGAGGCGATGGTTAGAAAGACCAGGGCCAGAAGTGTGGTTTGCGCCAAAGCGAAGAGTGAGGTTGAGAGAGATAAACAACTTCGCTGCATAATCCTCCTGAGCCGCGGAAAGGCAGTCTTTCCGCCAGGTACCTTGGTTTTTGTTGGTGGCGACTAGAGATTCTAGGAAGGCGTGGTGAATGCCATGTTAACGAGTTGTGAACGCGATGTTAAAGGTAAAGTTTCTCTCGTCCAGTTCAGTCACTTTCCAAACCGCCGGTCGCAACTTAGGCTGCCGGACTGGGCGTTGTGGCAGTGCCTAAAATCAATAACTTACGTGTTGTCAACACCGTAGATAGTTTGACTCCCGCTGCTCCACCGCCTTCATATTAGATAGCGGTTCCTCGATTCGCGCAGGGCGGCAGCCTTCGATAGAGGACTTTGGCTACTTAGGCGGCTGAGCACCCCGCAATTCTCGATAGAGCTTCTGCAGCACGAAGAAGGCTTCCTTTTTCTCACCACGGTCGGAGACAAGTCCCTTGCGGTTGAAATAATTTTCAAAACGAGGCAGCGTTCGCCGCGGACTACGAAAGTCTTTGAGAATCCACGGGGTCATGCCGCGAAGAAAAGGAATGCGCTTTAGCATGGCGATCTGGTGCTCGTAAAGGTTTTTCTGATATTCCTCGGTCCACCGAGTGTGCGCATCGCCGTGGTAACCAAAAAGTGCGTCGCCTCCGAATTCACTCATGATCAGTGGCTTGCCGTACTCTGAAATCCAATCCGTCGAATCTGTATCCTCGGGGCGACCGGTGTACCAGCCAATGTATTCGCTGTTCCCGAGCACATCGAGGTCGCTCGCGATCGGATCATTCATCTGAATGGTCATTCGATTCCCCTCCGCGACTTCATTGGATTGAAGCGCGGCGGAAACCAGGCGCGTGGGGTCGGCGGCATGCGCATCCTGAATAAGTTGCCGCAGGAAGCGATTCCGGGCGTCGCTGACGGGGGTTTCGTTCGCGACGGAGTAGATGATAAGAGCGGCGCGGTTATGATCTCGCGCGATCATCTCGTTCAACTGATTCTCTGCATTGTGCAGTGTTGGGGGATTTTCCCACTGAATGGTCCAGTAGACGGGCACCTCGGCCCAGACCATTAATCCCATCTGATCAGCCATGCGCAACATGGATTCATCGTGCGGATAGTGCGCCAGGCGAACGAAATTGCAGCCCAATTCTTTTGCCCAACTCAAGAGCGTCCGCGCATCGTCGTCGCCCCAGGCTCGGCCAGGGCGCGTGGGAGCCTCTTCATGGATGCTGATTCCGCGTAAGAAGACCGATTTCCCGTTGAGCAGGATATCTGTTCCACGGACCTCAATCGAACGGAATCCGATGCTTTCTATAACCTGGTCGGTCTCGCTGGCGATCTCAACCCGGTACAGCTTGGGATTCTCAGGAGACCAAAGCGTCAGGTCGGCGCTAAAGGAAAACTCGGCTCGTCCCCTGGAATTTGTTTGGAATATCTTACTTACACCCGCCTCCGGAATTCGGATCGTGAGATTCTGCTGAAGTTTTGCCCCGTTGAGTTGAACCCAACCTGTGATTTGGCGCGTCGATCCTTTCTCCAGCTGGACCGAATAGTCTTGAACAAATGTCTGCGGCACTTCCACCAGGGTCACGGGGCGCGTAATGCCACCGTAATTCCACCAGTCGGTATTGACGGTAGGCACCTGATCCCGCCCGCGAGTGTTGTTGACTCTGAGAACGAGGAAATTACCCTGAGCCCTGGCGCGATCCGTGATTTCGAAATCAAAGGGGGTAAAACCACCTTCATGCTCGCCCAGTTCCTCCCCATTCAGGTAAACGGCGGCGAGGTAATTGCATGCTCCCAAATGCAGGAACAGTCTGTTCTTCGGCGATTTCGCGTAATCGAAGGACCGCTCATACCAGACGCTTCCTTCATAAAACAGCAGTTGCTCGCGCTGCGTGTTCCAGTCACCGGGCACGTGGAGCTGGCCGGAAGTATCGAAATCATATTCGACTAGTTCTGATTCGGACTGCGGCTTGTAGTTCTTATAGAACGCATTGTTATTTTTCAGTGGCTGAGCGCGGTAATCCAAGGCTCCAACGTCATACGGATCGACAATCGCCTGCCACTGTCCATCCAAGCTGGTTGTCTGACGCGCATTGATATTCGCAATGAGCGGCGCAACCTGTGCTGCACCTCGCCCGGAGAGGAACGGCAAACACAAAGCAAATGTCAACCAACGCAGAAAATTAGTCATGAAATGATCTGACGCAGTATAGTCCAAGGTCCCGGAATCGAATTGAGAGTTGGCCTTCGAGTCCGAACGCCAACAGCTTCAGAAAACTGAATTCCTCGAATTCTGCGGATTTGGCCGTGCAACACACAGCGTTCCTCATCTGATGGCCTAATATGACGAAGTGTATGCTGGTCAGATCGCAGCACCGCTCCCGCATCGCCGTTCGCCGATGCGAAGCGACAAGGTAATGTCGGAGTTATGCTGATCCACCCAGATCGTCTGTTTCCGGCCGAGCCCGGCACACGGAAGATAGCCAGGACCCTCTACGAGCATGTGCGAGACCTGCCCATCATCAGCCCGCACGGGCATACCCATGCGGCTTGGTTCGCGAAGAACGAGCCCTTCCCCGATCCTGCAAAACTCTTTGTGCAGCCCGATCACTACGTTTTCCGCATGCTCTACAGCCAGGGAGTTTCGCTTGAGGATCTGGAGATTGGGCGAACGGCACTAAAAAATCCGCGGAAAGTCTGGCGCACCTTCGCCACCCATTATTATCTGTTCCGCGGAACACCGACACAAATGTGGATCGACTTTGCCTTCCAGGAATTGTTCGGACTTGAACAGCGACTGTCGGAAGAGACTGCCGATCTTTACTTCGACACCATTTCGGAAAAACTTCTTACGCCGGAGTTCCGGCCGCGCGCCCTGTACGACCGTTTCAATCTGGAAGTGCTCGCGACCACAGATTCGCCGCTTGATTCGCTCGCCGAACACCAGGCCATACGCGAATCGAACTGGAAGGCGAGGATACTACCGACCTTCCGGCCAGACCCGGTTGTCGATCCTGAATTTACCGAATTCGCCGGAAATATCGCAAAGCTAGGCGAGAAGACTGGGGAAGATACCTCGACGTGGGCGGGCTACCTGAACGCGCTCCGAGTGACACGCGTCCGTTTCCGTGAACTCGGCTGCACGGCAACCGATCACGGGCATCCCACTGCACGCACCGCGAATCTTTCTACAGCCGAGGCAGCCAAACTCTTTGCTCGGATGATCGCTCGCAGCGCGGATGCCCAGCAACAGGAGCTCTTTCGCGCCCAAATGCTTACAGAAATGGCGCGGATGAGCCTCGAAGACGGACTCGTAATGCAGATTCACCCCGGCAGCGCGCGCAACCACAATCGCAAGCTCTACGAGCGATACGGCCGCGACATAGGTGCGGACATTCCGATGCCGACGAATTACGTTGATGCACTTCGCCCTTTGCTCGATCAGTTCGGCAATGAGCGCGATCTAACGATCATTCTTTTCACGCTGGACGAATCTGCCTACAGCCGCGAACTGTCTCCCCTGGCCGGGCACTATCCCTGCCTGCGGCTCGGGCCGCCGTGGTGGTTTCACGACAGTCCGGAAGGAATGATGCGTTTCCGCCAGCAGGTGACGGAGACGGCGGGCTTCTACAATACGGTGGGGTTCAACGACGATACTCGCGCCTTCCTCTCGATTCCGGCACGGCACGATATGTCGCGGCGTATGGATTGCGCCTTCCTGGCGAAGTTGGTCGCCGAGCATCGGCTGGAGGAAGATGAGGCTTTGGAAGTGGCTCAGGATCTCGCATATAACTTAGTGAAAAAGGCATATCGACTGTAGAAAAGCAGCATGGCGGAGACAAAGGCTTTCAACAATCCGGCGCCGAGCACTTTATCTGCGGGAACGCGACTGGGACGAGTGCGCTGGACAGTCTGCGCCATGCTGTTCGTCGCCACTTCGATCAATTACATGGACCGCCAGGTGATCGCGATCCTCAAGCCCACTCTCGAGCACAGCATCGGCATGACGGAGGTAAGTTACGGCTACATTGTGGACGCGTTTCAGATCGCCTACGCGATTGGCCTACTCGCCGCCGGTCGATTGATTGACAAGCTGGGCACGCGCATCGGATACATGTTGGTGATGGCGGTCTGGAGCCTCTCCGCAATGGGCCACGCGCTGGCCAGCACCGTGCTGGAGTTCGGCTTCGCGCGCTTCTTCCTTGGACTCGGCGAATCGGGCAATTTTCCCGCCGCGATCAAGACTGTGGCCGAGTGGTTTCCCCAGAACGAACGCTCATTCGCTACGGGCATCTTCAACTCCGGAGCAAATGTTGGAGCGATCCTGGCTCCGGCCATCGTGCCCTGGGTGACGCTGCGCTACGGCTGGCACGCCGCCTTTCTTACTACCGGCCTCTTCAGTGTGCTCTGGATTCTGTGGTGGTTCCGCTATTACCGCACGCCCGCCGATCACCCCACACTTACAGGTGAGGAGCTGCGGCACATCTACCAGGAGGCGGCCGTGGACATGGGCCCGTCTCCGTCAGTGCCTTGGCGCCGTTTGCTCGGCTTTCGTCAGACCTGGGCGTTTTCGATCGCGAAGTTCCTTACCGATCCGATCTGGTATTTCTATCTGTTCTGGCTGCCCTCCTACTTCAGCGCCAAATTCAATCTGAACCTTTCGCACCTCGGGCTGCCACTTATCATTGTCTATAACGTGTCGGCCATTGGCAGCATCGGCGGAGGTTGGTTGCCGGCGCCCTTCCGTCGCCTTGGACTCTCGCCCAACTACGCGCGGCTTACGGCAATGCTCTTCTGTGCTTTTCTAGTCGTTCCCATCTACACAGCCAGTAGTGCCAAGTCAGTGTGGACCGCCATTGCGCTGATCAGCCTCGCGGCGGGCGCACACCAGGGCTGGTCCGCCAATCTTTTCACGACATCGTCAGATATGTTCCCGCGCAGCGCCGTAGGCGCCGTGGTTGGTATCGGCGGTATGGCGGGATCCGTCGGCAGCGCGTTGTTTGCCTTCTTCGCGGGACACATTCTGCAACTGAGGCACAGCTACGCGGTCCTCTTCGGTATCGCGTCCACGGCTTATTTGCTCGCTTTAATCGTTATGTATCTGCTCGCTCCCGGACTAAAGAAGGTGGACTTCGCCGCATGAGTCTTTACTGCGCCGCCGGCAGTGTCGAAAGCGATCTGCTTCCACAGTTGCAGAATCTGCTTGTGGGCTGTCTGGCGAAGCTGGGGCAACGAAATCGCGTGCTCGTTGTACCTCCCGATCAGAGCCGTATACATTCCCGCTCGGGCGACCTGACGCGCTACGCGTGGGAATATTACGGCGACCGGTTGCAGGCGGTTCTGCCTGCTCTTGGCACGCATGCTGCCATGCAACCCGAGCAGATCGCGAGAATGTTTGGCACCATGCCGGTAGGGCTTTTCCGAGTGCATAACTGGCGGACCGACGTTGAGACTCTCGGCGAAGTCCCGGCGGAGTTCATCCATGAGCAATCGGAAGGCAAGCTGAACTATACGTGGCCGGCCCAGGTGAATCGGCTGATTACGCAGGGCGGTTTCGATCTGATTCTCTCTATCGGTCAAGTCGTGCCCCATGAAGTTATCGGCATGGCGAACTACAACAAGAACATTCTGGTGGGCACCGGAGGCCGAGAGAGCATAAACCGCAGTCATTACCTGGGCGCGGTCTATGGGATGGAGCGCATCATGGGCCGTGCGGAGAATCCCGTGCGCAACGTTCTCAATTACGCCTCCGATCGTTTTCTGCGGCATCTGCCCATCGTCTACGTACTCACCGTCGTCGGCCGCACAGCAGACGACCGACTTGCGGTGCGCGGCCTTTTCATCGGCGACGACGACGAGTGCTTCCATCGTGCCTCCGAGCTGAGCCTGAAGGTCAATTTCGAGATACTCGGTGCGCCCATCCAGAAGGCTGTGGTTTATCTTGATCCGCATGAATTTCATAGCACATGGCTCGGCAACAAGGCGATCTACCGCACCCGCATGGCGCTGGCCGATGGTGCGGAGTTGATCATCCTCGCTCCCGGTGTAAGAGGATTCGGCGAAGACCCAGCCATTGACGGCCTGATCCGGAAGTACGGCTATCGTGGAACTCCGGCGACGCTCGACGCGGTGAATGCTACTGCGGATCTCGCCAGCGACCTGAGTGCGGCTGCTCATCTTATCCACGGCTCCTCTGAAGGCCGTTTCACAATCAGGTGGTGCCCGGGTCAACTGAGCAAAGAAGAAGTTGAAAGCGTGGGGTTTGAGTTTGGCGATTTGACAACGATGCTCGCACGCTACAGCCCGCAGACGCTTCGGTATGGCTATAACCGCGTTGACGGCGAAGAGATCTTCTTTATTCCCAATCCAGGGTTAGGACTTTGGGCCTGCCGCGGTAAATTGTAGCGATTAAATAATGGCGACAAAAGAATGATGACCAATATTTTTAGCCTCGAAGGCAAGACGGCAGTCGTAATCGGAGGCACCTCCGGGATCGGACGCATTCTGAGCCTTGGCCTGGCCGATGCTGGAGCCGATGTCATCGCCTCTGGGCGGCGCAAGCAACACGTCGACGAAACAGCGACCGATATCGAGCGGCGAGGACGCCACACCCTGCGCCTGTGCTCGGATGTGTGTAACCGCGCTTCGCTTGAAGAACTACGGGCGGCCTCACTCCAGCGCTTCGGTAAAGTCGACATCCTTATTAACTGCGCGGGAATCATCAAGCGCATGCCCACACTCACCATGCCGGAAGAGGAGTGGGCCGACATCCTCAACACGAACCTCACCGGGACGCTGCGTGCTTGCCAGATCTTCGGCAAGCACATGCTCGAGCGTGGCTATGGACGCATTGTCAACATCGCCTCTCTCAACAGCTTCGTTGCCCTCGCCGACGTCGCCGCATACGCGGCCAGCAAGTCGGGCGTTGTGTCACTGACACGCTCGCTCGCAGTAGAGTGGTCGAAGAAAGGCGTTACGGTGAACGCAATCGCGCCCGGCGTCTTCCGCACTGCCCTGAATGCAGATCTGCTTGACAACGCGCCCCGCGGCCAGGAGCTGCTGATGCGGACGCCAATGGGCCGCTTCGGCAGAACCGAAGAGCTCGTTGGAGCCGCTGTCTATCTCTGTTCCGATGCTGCTTCGTTCGTCGCCGGAGAGACGCTGGTCGTCGACGGAGGCTTTCTTGCGAGCGGCGTTAACCAATAGCTGGTCGACCAATTAAGAGTGGAAGAAACATAGGACGACTTGAGATGATGGGATCCGCACTGAGAATCGTCTCGATAATAGGAGAATGATCGCATGGGATATACACGACGTAGCGTGCTCGCGAGCCTGGGACTCGCAGGGCTCGGGGCGGTATTGCCGCCACAGGTCAGGAAGGCCGTAGCGTCGTCGCTAACGGAATCGGTGGCGTCGGGGGAAACGGGCGCAGGCACCTGCCCGTTCCGCCTGGCGGTGATCAATGACGAGATCACGCAAGACTTCGAAAAGGCATGTCAAATTGTGTCCGGTGATTTCGGGTTGCATTGGATCGAGCTGCGCTCCATGTGGGACAAAAATGTGACCCTACTGGACGAGAAACAAGTTGAGGATGCGAAGAAAATTCTCGCGGAACACAAACTGCGAGTCACCGATATTGCCAGCCCGTTGTTCAAGACCGACTGGCCCGGAGCTCCACGGTCGCCGCAGAGCGAAACGCGCGATCAGTTCCATGCCGACTTCGATGCCAGCGCGCAGGACAAACTGCTGGAGCGGTGTATCTCGCTTTGCAAGTCCTTCAACACCGACCGGATTCGCTGTTTCGATTACTGGCGGCTGGACGATCAGAAGCCCTACCGCGCGGCAATCAACGCCAAACTGCAGCAAGCCGCGGAACGCTGCGCCAAGGACAACCTCGTCCTCTTGCTCGAAAATGAAATGTCCTGCAACACGGCAACCGGCGAAGAGGCGGCCGCCGTGCTGAAGGCGATGCCAAACAAAAACTTCATGCTGAGAGTTGCTGCCCAAAGATCGCATTGGGCACTGTCACTGCAAAGATGTGGTGAGCAAGCCCGACCACAAATACGATTGGGCTCCGGTAGGCGGCGGCATCGTGGATTGGGTTGGGCAACTTCAGGCTTTGCGGCGTGACGGCTTCCACTATGGACTAAGTCTCGAAACCCACTGGCGCGGCGCAGGCACGCCCGAAGCGTCCACACGCATTAGCATGCATGGACTCAAGATGACGCTGACTAAGGCGGGCACCTCCTGCTGATCGCAATATGTTTTATCAGCGGGTATTAAACCGGGAATGGCTGTGCGACAGGAGACCTCCCATTAGGAGAAACGATGATTACACGACGCGAGTTTCTTGATGCCCTCGCAGTTGGAGCGGCCGGGCTTGCTGTAGGAACTACGGCAGAGAGCTACGCCCAGATCCTTGGTTCGAATGACCGCCTCAACTTTGCCGTGATTGGCCTGAATGGCCGCGCCTACGCTCATCTCGCGTCGCTCAAGGCGAACCGGAGCGCAGCCCGCATCTCGCATGTCTGCGATGTGGATGGCGATATTCTCAAAAAGTTCGCCGAGCGTACGCAGCAGGAAATGGGCGAGGCCCCGGTGGCGGAGAAAGACTTTCGCAAGATACTCGAAGAGAAAAACGTTGACGCCATCACGATTGCCACTCCCGAACATTGGCATACACCGATGGCCATCGCCGGCTTGCAGGCGGGCAAGCACGTCTATGTGGAGAAGCCATGCAGTCACAACCCTGCTGAGGGCGAGATGCTGGTGCGGGCACAGGAGAAATATCGCAAGCTTGTGCAGTTGGGAACACAGCAGCGCTCCTCACCCCACACCATCGAGATCGTCGAGAAGATTCACGAAGGAATTATCGGCAGGCCCTACTTCGGAAAAGCCTGGTACGTCAATACGAGGAAGTCGATCGGCACAGGCAAAGAAATCCCCGTGCCGCCGCAGCTTGATTGGGATCTGTGGCAGGGGCCAGCCCCGCGCCGTCCGTATAAGGACAATGTGCATCCCTATAACTGGCACTGGTTCAAGATTTATGGCACCGGCGAAACACTCAATAATGGCACGCACGAGGTCGATGTCTGCCGTTGGGCGCTTGACGTCGACTATCCGCAGCGGGTCACTTCGTCGGGCGGCAGATACCATTTCAAAGACGATTGGCAGTTCTATGACACGCTCGTGACCAGCTTCGAGTACGAAGACAAGGTGATTTCCTGGGAGGGCAAGAGCTGCCAGGGGATGAAGTATTACGGGCGAGATCGCGGTTCGACAATTATGGGAACCGCCGGGACGGTGCTTGTGGATCGCGATGGCTATGAGATCTACGACCTCAAAGGCAATAAGACGAGCGAATTCAAGGCTGGCCATGCGACTTCATCCGCTGATCTGATCGGCAGCGATTCCATGACAGACCTGCACTTCGCGAACTTCATCGCGGGAATCCGTAAGGGCGAGAAACTCAGCGCTCCTATCTCCGTCGGCAACATCTCCGTTACCATGCTGCAGCTTTCAAATATCGCGTGGGAAGTTAACCGCGAACTGCATCTCGACACGAAAGACGGACGCATCCAGGGAGATGCGGAAGCGATGAAGATGTGGGGGCGCGAGTACGAGAAGGGCTGGGCGCCGCATGTCTAAGAAAAATAGCCTCTCCCGTCGAGATTTCGTCCGCTCCGGCGTACTGGTTTCGGCAGCGTGTTTAGCTCCGAACGACGTCTTTTCACGGACTCAGCAACCGCCATCGACCAACGATGCATCCCCGATTCGTTTAGGGCTTGCAAGCTACACGTTCCGTAACTTCAGCCGCGCGCAGATGATCGGTTTCATGAAGCAACTCAATGTGTTCGCGCTGAATGCGAAGGATGTCAAAGACCATCTCCCCATGGCCCCGCAGGAGGAAACAACTGCGCTCACGGACTATGCTGCAGCAGCCATCAAGCTGCACGCTGCCGGCGCCATTTATTTCGCGAAAGATGAAGATGCGGATATCCGCAGCAAGTTCGAATACTGCAAGCGAGCAGGAATCGGCGTTATTGTCGCGGGCGACCCTGCACCGGAGACTCTGCCGAGAATCGAGAAATTCGTAAAGGAATTCGACATCCGCATCGCGATCCACAATCATGGCCCCGAGGACAAGTTGTGGCATTCGCCATTGGATGTACTAAAAGCGGTGAAAAATATGGACCCGCGCATCGGCTGCTGCATCGATATCGGGCATACGGTTCGCGCCGGCACGGATGTGGTTCAGGCGATCCACGAAGCGGGCCCGAGGCTGTTTAACCTACACATGAAGGACCTCACGAACTTCGAGAGCAAAGAGAGCCAGGTCACGGTGGGAGACGGCAAGATGCCGGTACGGAAGATGTTTGAAGCCCTCATCGCTGCCGGGTACAAAGGCTTCGTCGATCTGGAATATGAGATTCATCCCGACGATCCGATGCCGGGCGTGATCGCCAGCTTCGCTTATATGCGAGGCGTACTGGCGGGCATGGGATTCGCGAGAAAGGGCTTGCAGTCAGTCCGCAGGATCTACTCAGGCTAACGCCGATCATTACTAATAACCGTCGACTTCGACGACAGCTTTGGCAAAGGCCTGCGGATCTTCTTCAGGCACATTGTGACCGATGCCCTTGAGGATTCGGTGCGAATATTTGTCCGGAGACTTTCCTGGCATAGGATGTTCCGTCCGCAGCCGCACCGTCGAAATCACTGGCACGTCCTTGTAACTCGCCGGTGTCCGTATCCACCAACGCAATTTGTTGGAAACCCGGGTGTTAGTCGCATCCTATAATGATCATTGTTCGGCTCCTTCTCCCGGGCCTTGGTCGGTTGGCACCACCAAAGGCTACTCGGGCGTGGGAGCCGATATTGTTATGGAATCAATTGCACTCACGATCAGGATTCTGAGCGTGCCTAAGCATCAACGACCAGGTTGTGTGTGTAATGTTCAGAGCCTAACACCTACTGCGCTTGGTTGCCGGCGTTGTGCTGGCGGAGAAATGTTTGCATTCTAGCTGCGTCGCGGAACGCTTCCGTGCCGCCACAGTCGGTGGTGGAGAATCCTCCGCACATGTTTCCATAGGCCAGGCACGTCGCGAGATCCGCTCCGCGCAGAAATTGGTGGAGGAACCCGGCGTCGAAGCTGTCACCGGCGCCAATCGGATCGATGACCGTTACTGGCACGGCGGGCGCGCTGAGTCGGCACCCGTCCCGAATAGCAACGGCTCCGCTGGCACCCATCTTGACCACGACAGTTTCCACTTTTTGCGCGAGCCGCGAGAGCGCGGTTTCCACGTCGTCAGCCCGGGATATTTTCATCGCTTCGCGCTCGTTCGGCAGCAGGATGTCCACGTGAGGCAGGATCTCTTCGAGGACGCTGTCCCAGCGGTCGTCGGGATCGTCGTTGGTGTCGAGCGACGTGGTCAAGCCGGCCGACTTCATCCGCCGAAAGAGTTCGGGCACATGCGGTAATAGTTCACGCTGCAAAAACAACGACGACATATGGAAGTGGCGCCCAGATGCCAGATAATCAAGGTCGAGATCCTCAAAGCGCAGCTCGGAGATTGTGCCCGGATACGTGAGGATATGGCGCCGGGGTCCGTGAGGCAGAATGAGCGTTACGCCGGACTTGGCGCCATGCGCGACGCCCGCCAGGTCCACGCCGCGTTCGCGCAGCCGTTCCATCGCGAGGGTTCCGAAAGGGTCGCTGACGACCTTGGTGACGAACCCCACACGGCTGCCAAGAGCGGCGAGATTATGCGCCAGAATGGCCGAGGAACTACCTAACGTTATGGCAAAGCCGCTAGCCAGCAGTTCGCGTTCAGTGGGCATGTCCTCAGGCAGACCGTAGAGGATCAGGTCAAGATTGATCTCCCCGACGATCGCGATGTCGAACTTGGACATGGAGCAGTCTTTTGCGTTGTGGGCTAAATGCTAAGTGCTATGTGCTAAGTGCCGGCTTTAGTTCGACCACGCGCGTCAAGTTTTTCGGCGAGTCGGGGTTGAGGCCCTTTTTGAGGCCGTAGTAAACGCCGTATAGTTGACCCCAAATCGCGAACGCCGCGGGTTGCACATACTCGGGCGACTGGAGGCCATGTTCGATGGCGAAGTCGGAGGCAAGCTGGGCCCGGCTTTCGACACGATTCGCAATCACCATGGTGGCCGCCCCAAGAGCTTTCATTTCTTCGAGTAACTCCACTTCGGTGTCGTAGGAAGTTTCCGACATTAGGAACGTGATCAGCGTTTCCGGACCTGCGATGGATTTCGGGCCGTGACGGAACTCGAGAGAATGAAAAACCTGGGCATAAGAGGATGAGGATTCCGTCACCTTCAACATGCACTCCGAAGCAACGCCGAACAGGGGGCCCTGCGCCAGGAAAACGAAATCAGAGAAACTGCGAGACTCGGCAAACAACCGCAGACGCTGCGGAACATCCTTTAGAAGTGGCTCGACCTGTTGCGGGAGTTCGACTAATGCGCGACGGAAGGCATCATTGCCGGAGACGGTTGCCGCGATATATTGCAGCGCCAGCAGCATGGACGTGAACGATCGCGTCATGACCGTGCTCCGCTCGTCGGCGTCGAGAAGCTTCAAGGTTACGCTGCATGCCCCCTCCAGCGGTTGGCCGTCGGCACAGGTGATGGCGATGGTGCGAAGATTGTGATCCTTCTCCAACATCTGCGCCGCGCGGATTGCCTCCGAGGTCCGGCCGGAGCGAGAAATTATAACCGGAATATAATCCCGTCCGGCGTGCAGAGTGAGCGCGGGATACAGCAGCAAGTCAGATGCGGGGACAGCCCGCGCCGGTAACTTGAGATAGTTGAAGCTCGATGCGGCAGCCTGCGCGAGATAGTAACTGGTTCCACAACCCACAAAACTCCACTCCGCTCCGGGTCGCGCGAGTTGAACGGCCGCACGCACTTCCGCACTGGCTGCTAACTGGGCGAGACACGCGTTCCAACACTGAGGTTGGGAGAAAATCTCACTCAGCGTGTGCTGGCCCTGTTCCGTGATTTCTGCCGATTTCATGAGGTCTGTTCAACTCCGAACCAGTTCTAAGCCTTACGATTGTTCCGCCTACACCAGCGTGACCTTCACTCCGGCGTCTTTCAGCGCGCGCAGGTCCGGCTTCGGTATCTCCTTGTCGGTAATCACCTGATGGACCGCGGAGACCGGCATAATGTTGCAT
>WNFA01000989.1_pt1 | contig 13792 bp, 6 predicted proteins | sample 5400481 | NCBI WGS metagenome assembly WNFA01 (sample SAMN13153340, study PRJNA577476) | soil metagenome | isolation source: 120 cm saprolite under Douglas fir tree site 2 hole 1 replicate 2 | place: USA:California | collected 2015-04-18 | reverse complement strand
CATGAATATCAAAGTAAAGGACTTACGAAATTTGTATCTCATAACTTATTGATTCTAAAGGGTATGTTTTTCGTTGATCAAAACGAGTGTACTGCTTAAGGGTGGCTGGAGAAGAAAAGCGGGAGACGCGCTCCCGCACTTCCTATGGAGTTTTATACAGAGTTAAGTAAAGCAAGGGCTAACGGAAAGTCAAGGACGATTCGGGGATTACGAAGAGAGGGGTCGTTGCGGGCAGCGAGGACGGGGGATAGAATGCCTGCGAGGGCGCCAAACAAGGCGTGGCATTGGTTGTTGACAAAAGAAGCTGGTTTCCCCGATGAAGCGAGGGCTCAAATTATTGCAGGCTATCCTGCCGAACAAGAAGCAGATTCGCGCGGCTCTCATTGTCGTGGGAGCGGAGCTGCTGGGCATTTCTGGTCTGGCGGGCTGGGCGCGGGATCCTTCCCTATCGCAGGGGGATGCGATCACGGTCGAGGGGACAGTTCGGACCTCGGCTGGGGAGCTGCTGGCGGGGGCATCCGTTCGGCTGGAGGAAAAGGAGCGCTCGAATTCTATTGAGACGAAGACCAAGGGGGATGGGAGTTTCGTCTTTTCGGTAGCGAGTCCGGGCGTGTACACAGTAAAGGCGGAAAAAGCGGGATGGCGCGAGGGCGTATCGAATCCTCTGGTTTTGACCGCGGGAGACAAAAAGCGTGTTGATCTGGTTCTTGAATCTTTGGCGGCGGATCGTCCTGGAGCTTCCGGCGCATCCACCTCTTCCGGCTCCGCGGCGCCCGCGATGGAATTTGACGACAAGCCGAACTTCACGGTCGCAGGAGTGACGGATTGGAATAATACGGGGATGCATGGGTCAGACGTGAGAGCACGAACGAGCGAAGCGCTGGCGAAGGAAACGTTGGCGCTCAAAAACGGCGGGTTGGTTGAGAACTCTGCGCCGGATACCGAGGCTGGAGCGACGTCACTGAACTCAGGCGAATCCGAGAAAAAATTGCTTGCAGCTCGTGAGCAAGCGCGAACGATGCTGGCAAACGCGGATACGGCGGACGGGCATCGGTTGCTGGGCGAACTCAACGAGCGACTGGGTGATCCACTGGAGGCGGTGCGGGAATATGAGCGGGCGGCCCTCATGGACCCTAGCGAGGAGAACTATTTCGAGTGGGGGACGGAACTGCTGCTTCACCGGGCGGACGAGCCAGCGGTGGAAGTTTTTACGAAGGGATCTCGCGCGCATCCGGCTTCGGCAAGAATGCTGGCAGGACTAGGAGCGGCGTTTTACGCGGAGGGTAATTCCGAGGAAGCGGCGCGACGGCTCTGCGAAGCTGCTGACTTGAAGCCGTCAGATCCCACTGCTTATCTGTTTCTAGGAAAAATGGAGAAGTCGGCGACCATGCTGCTGCCCTGTGCGGAACAAACGCTGGCGCGATTTGCGCAGGAACAGCCTGGGAATGCTTTGGCCAACTATTATTACGGGGTGACACTGTGGAAACGTAACCGCGGATCGGAGAATGCGGCTGGCTTGCAGCAGGCTGAAGGGCTGCTCGAAAAGGCGGTGAGAGCTGATCCCAAACTTGGCGAGGCTTATCTACAACTGGGGATTTTGCATTCTGAGAAGGGCGATTTCGAGCGGGCTATTCGCGACTACAAGAAGGCGATTGAGGTGAGCCCGCAGCTTGGCGAAGCTCATTATCGGCTGGGTTTAGCTTATAGACGGATCAAGGAAGAATCAAAAGCGGAGCAGGAATTTCGCGTGTACGAGAAAATGGAGAAAGCAGAAACCGCGGCAATCGAGAGCCAACGGCGAGAGCTTCGGCAATTCCTGATTATTCTAAAAGACCGGCCGTCAGGGGCTTCGACTCACTGATAAACGGACCAAATCTATTTCATTTTAGCATTGGCGGTCGCGACGATTCCGCTGCCTTCGCGAATGGTCAGAATTTGATTGGCTTTGACCTGCTGGAGCTGTTCTACCTTCTGGGTAGTGGGCCATTTCACTTCGATGAGATCCACGATTTGAGATTTTCCCAGGCCGAAGTGCAGACGCAGATCGCTCTGCGACATGACGCTGGTGCCGCTGTGGACTTCATCCATCTGGGCATGCTTGCCAGTCACTACGCGGACGCGGGCGCCGATGGCGGTGCGATTGCACTTTGTGCCGATGAGCTTGATCTTGATCCAATTCTGCTGGTTGCCGCCGTCGTTGCGAAGAAGCGAAGGCGGGTCGTTCATATTTAAGATCAGCACATCAATGTCGCCATCGTTATCGTAGTCACCGAAAGCGGCTCCGCGGCTGGAGAAACGCTCGCTGATGCCGGGTCCCATCTCTGAAGAAACGTCCTTGAAGCGGCCATTGCCGAGATTCTTGTAGACCAGTCGCGGGTTTTTATACGTCTGGCCGAGCTCGTGGCCTTCGATTTCCGGATAGACGTGTCCATTGATCTGCAGGATGTCTGGCCAGCCGTCATTGTCGAAATCAATGAAGCCGCAACCCCAGGCGACGTACTGGTTGTTGATGCCGATGCCGGAAGAAAATGTGACGTCGCTGAAAGTTCCGTCGCCATTGTTGTGGTAGAGATTGCAGGTGTCGTCAGCGAAGTTGGTCTTGAAAATGTCGAAGGAGCCGTCGCAGTCGTAGTCGGCGACGCCGACGCCCATACCGGCTTGCTCGTGGCCATTTTCGCTGTAAGCGCATCCGGCGATCACGGCGACATCGGTGAAAGTTCCGTCATGATTGTTGTGGAAGAGGATGCTGGGTTCGGAGTCCACGGCGACATAAATATCGGGCCAGCCGTCGTTATCGAAATCATAGGAAACGGCCGTGATGGAATAGCGGGGGCCGGGCTTGAGGATTCCGGACTTGGCAGAGACATCGGTAAAAGTGCCGTCGCCATTATTGTGGAAGAGAACGTTGGTGTCACCGGTCAATCCGCGCGGGCCGCACATTACGGGAACACCCTTCCACTGGCATTGGGCGGGTTCGCTCTTGGAGGGAGTTTTCTCCGGATCGAGCCTGATGTAATTGCAGACGAAAAGATCGAGGCGGCCGTCGCGGTCGTAGTCGAGCCAGGTGCAGCCGGCGCCCCAGCGGATTTGGTTATCGTAGACGCCGGCTTTGCGAGTGACATCGGTGAAAGTGCCGTCGCCATTGTTGTGAAAGAGGATGTTGTGTCCCCAGAAGCAGCAGAAGAGATCGTCCCAGCCGTCGTTGTCGTAGTCACCGACGCAGACGCCGGTCTGCCAACCGGTACGGGCGAGGCCGGATTTTTCGGTGACGTCGGTGAAGGTTCCGTCGCGATTGTTTTTGTAGAGATGAGAGGTGGGAGCTTTGCCGGCGGGCCAGTCGGTATTGAAGCGGGTTCCGTTGGTGAGATAGATGTCCAGCCAGCCGTCATGGTCGTAATCGAAAAAAGCCAGGCCGCTGCCCTTGGCTTCAATGATGTATTTTTTGTGATCGGCGCCGCCCCAGACATTTGGGATGGTCAGGCCGGCTTCGTGAGCTACGTCAACGAACTGGACTGGTGAGGCTGCCGGTGAATTTGAAGCGGACGGAATTGGAAGAGGCGCTGCCTCCGCGCGCGTTGAGCCACGCCATTTCCAGAGCGGAGTTGTAAGCGCGTCCAGAAGCGAACTACCGAGAACGACCAGGGATGAGCCGAGGAAACGGCGGCGCAGAAGATTCATAGGCTGTGATCACCGGGCGCGAGGTTCACTGGACAGAAAGTTCGCGTTCGAACACATTCGTTTAAGGTGAATGCATCGGGACTTCTCGTCATTTGCTTGGCACCCGTTTGCCTAGACCAAAATGAATTCGCGGATCGCTAGCCGACATGTAACTCATGCCGCCTTTGGACTGTTCGACGTGCGCGACTCCTTCGGAGGTTAGCTTCAGCGAAGAGCCGATGCCGTCGCGGTTGGATTTTGTACCGATCAGCAGGACCTCCAGCCAATGATTGGCGTTGCCGCCATCGTTGCGCAGCAGCTCGGGAAAGTCGCCGCGATTGTTGGTGACAATATCGATGTCGCCGTCGTTGTCGAAATCCGCTGTGGCCAAGCCGCGTCCAGCAATGGGACGAATGAAGTCCGGACCCAAAGAGTCCGACACTTTTTCGAACTGGCCCTTTCCCAAGTTGCGGAACATGAGTAAGGGCTCTTTGTAAGACACTTCGCTGTGATAGAGATTCACATTGTCGAGCATGGCGCCATTCAGCTGCAAGATGTCGGGCCAGCCGTCGTTGTCGTAATCGAGAAATTTCATGGACACGCCGCTTAACAGGATAGCTTTGTTGCCGATGCCGGAGCGATAGGTGTAGTCGTCGAAAGTTCCGTCGCCGTTGTTGCGGTAGAGACGATTCAATTCGAAATCAAGGTGCGTGACGTAGACATCCTGCCAGCCGTCGCCGTCCACGTCCGCGGCATCGATGCCCATGCCCGCTTCGTAGCGGCCGTCTTCGCTGGCTGCCAGGCCGGAGACGAAGGAAACATCCTGAAACGTTCCGTCATGTTTATTGAGGAAGAGAAAATTTGGCCAGGTGTCGTTGGCGATGGCGATGTCCGGCCAGCCGTCGTTGTTGAGGTCGGCGAGGACGACTCCCATGCCCTTGGATTCGGGCTTGCCGACGCCGGAGGCGTCGCTGACGTCGGTGAAGGTGCCGTCGTGATTGTTGTGGTAGAGCTTGGTCTTCTGGCCTTTGTAGTTGCCGGGATTGCAGTAAGAGCGGTACCCGGGGCGGCGTTCGCCGCACCACAGATTCGTCTTCGGAGTCCACTCGATGTAATTGGTGACGACTAGATCGAGCCAGCCGTCTTTATCGTAGTCGAACCAGCCTGCGCTGGTGGACCATTGGCCTTCGTCGGCGACACCGGCTTTGGCGGTGACGTCGGTGAAGGTTCCGTCACCGTTGTTGTGATAAAGAATGGCGCGGCCATAGCCGGTCACGTACAGATCGGGATAGCCGTCGTTGGCGTAGTCGCCGACGGCAACGCCCTGGCCGTAATGGCCTTCACCGCCGACGCCGGCCTTTTCGGTGACATCGGTAAACGTTCCGTCGCCGTTATTGTGGTAAAGAGCGGAGCGCAAAGGATGCGCTGGTTTGTAAATGTCGGTGGCGGCCGATTGCACGAAGAAGAGATCCATCAAGCCGTCCTGGTCATAGTCGATCCAGCCGACGCCGGTGCCCATGGTTTCCAAGTAATATTTTTCGCCGGTTTGCGTGGAATCCTGGCGGAAAGTGATACCGGCAGCTTGTCGAACGTCGGTGTAACGAACAGCGATGCGGGAATCCGGCGCTTTAGAAGCCTGACTAGCAACCGTTTGCTGATGGCGGGTCATCGCAATGGCGGCGCTGAGCAAAACAATTGCGCCGCAAGCGGTTCCGAGACGGCGCATCCTGCCTGTGTTCGACCTTTTCCCCATTCTCGGATTGCCTGCAATTGTCCAATCAGGAGAGCTGCCAAGCGGCTCTCAGCATTTTCAAATTCTCAATTCCACAAGCATTCTAGCGTCGGCTAGCATGGCGCTCAACCCGGGATCTGCATTGTGGCCTCAAAGCGTGCGGTCCGCGAGCGAGAGAGCGAGTTGAAGCAACTGCTGTCTGGCGACCATGGGCATGGGTTCATGAAGAGTGGAGGACGTCGCCGGGGCATTGGCCAGGGCTTGTTCGATGCGATTCACGTCCAGGCCGGCAGCGTTGCTACCTTTGAAGCGATTGAGCACTTCGCGGGCTTTGGTGATTTCCCCGGTTTGGTAATAAAAGACGCCCAGGGCGGAATAGCTTCCAGGCCACTCGGGCAACAGCTCCACGGCGCGCTCGAGGTTTTCGGCGGCTTGCGGGGTCTTCCCTTGCAGAGCCGAGACAATTCCCAAACCCCAAAGAATTTTCCCCGAGCTGGGAATTCTGGCCAGACCTTTGCGCAACGTGTCGTCCGCGCCGCTGACATTATTTTCACGGAGTTGGACAAGGGTAAAGGAGAGGTAATACTGGTCATTATCCGGGTTGCGGCGGATGGCCTCCTGAAAAATTTCTGCGGCTCGGGCTGTGTCGCCGAGATGAGCATGGATATCTCCGAGCAGAGCAAGGTAAGCATCGTCCTGCCGGCCGGTCTGTGAAACTTGCTGGGCGGCTTGGAGGGCCTGGGCATAGATGCCCTTGCGAAAGTAAGCATCAGTCAAATCAAACTTCACGTCGTCGGAGTCGGGATTGGCGCGCAACGCCGTTTGGAAGTGCTCGATGGCATCGTCGTACAAACGGAAACGCGCGAGCAGCACGCCCACACCGGTTTGCGTGCGGTAGTCGCCGGAGCTGAGCTGGTCGAGTTGCGCGATCGTTTTTCGCGCTTCCTCGGGTTTGCCCAATTTCAGATACGTTTCGGCGAGAAGATAGAGATCTTGCGGTTGGTCCGGATGTTTCTTGATTTGTTCTGTTAGCTCGGTTAAATCCAGTTGAGTTCGCGCCTGAGGGGAAAGGCTGGAGCGGCTATCGAGGTAATCGAAAAGATGTTGGTAGGGATATGGACCCGGGGAAGCGTCTTTCGAGAGAGTCTGGAACACATTCAAATCCCGCTGGGCGGCGTCCATCTGATGGAGGCCGCGCTCCACCATAGCAAGCTTGTAGTAGCCGGAAGCAGCGTTTCTGCTGACTTTGACGTATCGTCTGAGCAGGACCGCGGCTTCTTCCAGTTTCTTGTTCGCGATTCGCAGATTGGCCAATTCCAGCAGCGCTTCGGAAAAATCGGGGTTCGAGCGGAGTGCTTGCTGAAAAAGTTTTTCGGCACGCTCGTGATTTCCCTGATGCTCCTCGATATAGCCCACGTTGAAGAGGCAGGAAGCGTTGCGAGGATCTTGCTTGAGACCCGCTTCAAAGTACTTCCTGGCTTCATCGAATCGCCCGAGATGACGGTAAGAAAGACCCATGAACGCGTAGGATCGCGCTGAGGGATCAAGTTGGATCAGGTTCTTGAACTCCTCAATGGCCCTTTCCGCCTTGCCGGACATGAAGTAGCTCTCGCCCAATGCGGCATGCAGATCTACGCGTTGCGGGGCAATTTTCAAACCAGATTCGAGGAGCGGGATGGCATCTTCGAAATAATTCTGCAACATGCTGACGCGAGCCAGAAGAAAGATGATGTCCGTATTCTCCGGTGCCAGTTTGTGGGCGCGCACGAGCAAATCCAGAGCATCTACGGCCCGGGACTGGTCCACATCGGCCTGGGCGAGCAGATAGAGCGTCTCGGGTGAATCGGGTTTCAATTTCAGGGCGCGGTTCAGCGACTGTTCGGCTTTGGCGTATTCGCGGCCTCGAAGACAGGCTTGTCCGAGATTGAAAAGAATCTCGAAAGCTTCCGGCCGCAGCGCATTGGCCTTTTCGAGTTCGAGTTGGGCGGGATGGTAATGTTTTTCAGAAGCGAGCAACACGCCCAGGGTGAAATGCAGTTGGACATCATCTTTATTTTGAACGGAAAGATCCGTTGCGGCTTTCAGTCCTTCGGCAGTCCTGTGGGCCTGAAGGAAGGCGCGGATGAGGTTGAAGCGCGTTTCAACGTTCGCGGGGTGAACACGCTGAAAGAGAGGAATGGCTTCGGCGGGATGGCCCTTCGCCAGTAGGACCAGGCCTAAATTGTAATTTCCATCGCGATTCGCGGGGTCGAGGCGGACAACGGTTCTGAACTCTTTTTCGGCAAGATCAGGCTTTTGCTGGGCGACATAGAGGTTCCCGAGGTTGTTGCGGGTTCTCGCGGAGTTGGGATCGAGCTTGAGGGCGTGCTGGAAAGCGTCGTGTGCGTTTGTGTAATCCTTTTCGTCGGTGTAGATAGTCCCCAATAAATTGTAGCCTTCCACGCTGGAGGGGTTCTGGGTGAGCGCTTCCTGAATTTTCTCTTTGGCTTGCTCGAGCAATCCTTGAGCGAGCAATTCTTCGGCTTCCTTGAACTGAGGCTGGCTCTTCGAAGATTGCTGAGGATTCTTTTTGGCGGGGACGGATTGCTGTGCTGCGGCAGTTGCCGAATGCAAGAGAATCAAGGTCAGCGCCAGGATTCCGCTTAATTTCGGGCAGCCGCCCGCGATTCTGGATGGATGTTGAAATGTAGCGACGACTGTCATTCGCCCAATATGCCCCCGCGTGTGCGTTGTTTGTTGGTGTTTCAAGGTCACTTAAGCATTTCCATTTCTTGCTGAGCCACCTTGTGCTGTGGTTGCTTTTGCAGGAGCGCCAGCAAGACTTCTTTGGCCTTTTGTTTTTCCTCCAAGAGCACGTAGAGGCGGGCCAGATTGAGATAGGCCTGGTCAAAGTTCGGGGCGAGGCGGATACAGGTCTTGAATTTCTCCTCGGCGTCGGAGCTTCGCCGTTCACGAACGAAGACGACGCCTAGATTGTTCAGCGCGTCGGGATAATCCGGACGCAAGCTCACTGCTATTTCCAAATAACGGGCGGCGTGTTCAAGTTGGTCTTGCCGCGCGTAGAGCATTCCGAGACTGTAGTTGACCTCTGGATCATCCGGTGAGATCTCCAGTGCGCGGCGAAGAAGTTTCTCTCCCTCCTCGAAGGCTCCCTGACGACGGTAAACGTTGCCGAGGTTCACGAGGGCGATGGCATAGGTGGGTCGTAAGACCAGAGACTGTTTAAAGTTGCGGATGGCTTCGTCCGTTTGACCTTCCTGGGCGGCCACCATTCCCAGATTGTTCCATGCTTCCGGATAATTTGGACGTAGTGTCACCGTCTGCTCGAGGTATTGACGCGCGTCTTGCAAAGCATTTTTTCGGAGATAAAGGGTTCCGAGATTGTAGTAGGCCTCGGAATCTTGTGGCTTGGCGGCGATTACTTGCTTAAACGAAGCGGCGGCCTGGTCCAGATAGCCGCGCTGGAACATCGCTACACCATAGGTGAAGTCGTTGCGTTGAAACGCGCCCTGGTAAAGGACTCCGCCCAAGGGTAGCGCTCTCCGAATCAGATCGGTTTCCGCAGCGGTTAGCGATTTAAGATCCTGCGCCAGCCGTTCGGGATCCGCTGGACCCTGGTAAACCTTGACGATTAGGCTGCCTTTGTCCAAGAGGAATGAAGATGGAATGGGCAAGTCCCGGCGACGATCGAACAGATAACGATAAATAATGTTGTAGACGCCGGCGAGATCTTCAGTGGCGACCAAGTTTGGGAAGGAGAGCCGTTCTTTGACAGCGAAGGATCGCGCCGCTTGCGCATCGCCAGGGTCATCCACGTTGATGCCAAGGATGCGAAGGCCGCTTGCTTCGAGCATCGCCTGATTCTTCTGGAGAAGGCGCAATTGGTCGCGGCAGGGTAGCGAAGCTATCGCCCAAAAACTGAGAAGCAACGGGCCGCCTCGAAACGATTGCAGATCCTTGATCTTGCCCGCGAAGTCGGGCACGGAGAATTCCGGCGCGCTGAGAGGCTCGATGAGCCAAGTTTCCGCAGACGAAGGCAAAGTCTCTGGCTTCTGGGATTCGCCTGCTCGCCAATAGGAAGGAGGCGAAGCCGCGAAAGGCTTGGCCAGAAAACTATCGGAGCCTTCCTGAATTTCGATCCGATGATTTACGGGCAAATGGTCGAAGATCTGCTTTAAGCCGCTGGGCCAGCGGATCGAGGCGTGGACGGTGGTTTGAGCTTTGCCAACGCCGAAGAAAACTTCTTTGCTGTGCTGCGTGAGGAATCCGGAACCGGCCTGCAGATACTTCGTCTGGTGAAGTGCTTCGGCTTCGACGGTTACTGCAGATCCGATCGCATCACGATTGCTTTTATTTCCGCGCAAACGGAATGCGATCGAGTTGCCGAGATCCTTCATCGCGTTGCGCAAAATCCGGAGTTGCGGCGCGTTTCGGTTTTTCAGTATGACTTCCAGTCGTCCGTCCTGGTCCAGGTCGGCGAGCGCAAACGAACGGCTGTCCTCAAGAAAGTCCAGTCCCGCGGTTCCAGACACATCCGAAAACGTGCCGTCACGATTATTCGCGTAGAAGACATTCCGCTCACGGCCGCTCCAGGAGCTGTCCGAACGTATCAGTTCGTTGATGGCGTTCCATCCCTGCTCGTATTGCAACGAAGAGACTTGGTTTTCGGGTGATTTGGCCACCAGTTGCCGCCAGAAGAAGCTTGAAAGGTCACCTTGCTCGCGAGCCAAATTGTTGGGTCCGGAAATGTAGCCGTTCGCAATGTAGAGGTCTGAGTAGCCGTCGTGGTCGAAGTCCCAGGCGTCCGAGCACCAAGCCCAGCGGCCCATCTCCACGCCTGCTTGGCCGCTTACATTCTGAAATTTTCCATTTCCCTGATTTCGATAGAAGGCATTGCCACTCGCGTGTTGACGATAGTGCGCGCGGACACTCTCGGGCTCTTTTTCGTGAAAGCGGTCTTGTTGTGAAACTCGGATGCCGGCGGGAGACCACATGGCAGCGCTGCAGATATCCGATTTTCCGTCATTGTCGAAATCAAACCAGCAGGCGCTCATTCCCGCGCCGACGTCCTCGACGCCCGCTTCGGTGGAAACAACGGTGAATTTTCCGTCGCCATTGTTGCCATAGAGATTGTTTCGCCCGAAGTCATTGGCTACATAAATGTCGGGAAAACCATCGGCGTTGTAGTCGCCCCAGGCACACGCAAAGCTGTAACGGTCGTTATCCGCGTTCAGCCCTGCTGCTTCCGTCCGGTCGACAAACGTGGCGTTCCCCTCGTTGTGAAGCAGAAAGTTCGGCGGGCCATTGCGCGCGTCAAAGTAAGGAGCGGGGTAGTGATACTGGTCGAGGCCCAGATAATAGCTGTAGAGGCAAAAATAAATGTCGAGACGCCCGTCGCAATCATAGTCAGCGATGGCGGCGTGCGTGAAGGTTCCCTGAGGAGGCTGCACGAACTGGAAGGCATCTCGCTTTAGCGAGAACTTTCCGTTCCCCTGATTAAGAAAGAGCAGCGGACCGCTGCCGCAGACTACCAGCAGATCTTGAAGCCCCTTATTCTCGAAATCTGCGAAGAGGGCGCAAGCCGTCGCATCCAACACGTCCACTCCGGACTTTTTCGTCACATCCTCGAACGTTCCGTCACCCCGATTGCGATAGAGCCGGTTGGGAAGTCCCGCAGGCTGGCAAATATACATATCATCCAGGCCATCGTTGTTGAAATCTCCGGCCGCCAAGCCATTGTTGCCGTAAACGTCGATGCCGCATGCGCCATCCAGAACGGTGCGCCAGTAGTCCACCCCGTGAAGCATCTGATTTTTGTAAGAATCCATTTGGCCCAGAGCGTGCGAAGTAATGTCAATGAAAACCGGCTCGCGCGCCCGGCTGAGGGTTTCCTCGGTGGCCTCCCAGCGGAGGACACGCCAACCACTTGATTCATCGCGCGTCCACTGAGTCAGCCAATGTCCAATTCGCTCCTCGCGTCCCGAGTCGTTCCGGGTTCCGACAAAGTCATACCGGATATCGATATGCACAATCATCGGCGGGCCTGCGCTTTCCTTGATGCCAACGATTTCGCATTCAGCGGTCTCAACGCGCGAAATCGCGGCGAGGTAGCCCTTCATCTCTTGTAGAAATCGCTCGCGGCCCGCCATCACGCTGCTCGGAAATTTCCTTCGCAATACCTCCATGCCATACGCCGAACGCAGAGTTTTTTCCTGCACTGGAACCAGCGAGGTGGCTTCTATCGATGCGTCCAGGAATTTTGCCAATACGGCGAGCGCGGGCGGCGCTGCTTTCAGGCTCTCGCTCCATGCAGCGAGGAGCCCCATGATTTCAAAGGCGTACTTCTCCGTGACGTATTCGTCCGCACCGGGAACGACGCGGCTCAGAACGTCATCTAGCGGAGACTTCGTGGGATAGTGGGGCGTCAGACGAAAATCAGCAAAGGGAAACCCGGCGGTCCGATCTCCGGCAGGCTCCCGAAAGAAGGACCGGAAGGGAGACGCATGGAGAGGAGCCGGTAGAAAAAGCATTGGCGCCCATCGCATCCCCCGCAAGAATCTTCGACGTGAAAGAAGTTGCTTTTCGTTTTTGCGACGCGCCATTCTCAAGTGCCCACGCAACGATGCCTCAACTTTTGCATGCTAGCACCCGGGCGAGGGCGCGCCAAACACTTAGGCATTTATTCAGTGGGAGCAGAACCTGAGGAATCACCCAAAATCAGCTCGGCGGGAATTTGGTATTCTCTGCCCTGCGGATTCGGTGAGCAGGAGAGTTCGTGAAGCGCGTCGGCGGCCATCTTACCGAGCATTTCTCGATGAACATCCACGGTGGTGATGGAGGGATTGCTGTATTCGGCCAGTCGGGTGTTGTCGAATCCCGTGACCGAGATGTCTTGTGGAACGCGGCAGCCCGCTTTCAGCAATCCTTTGATGACACCCACGGCCGTGAGATCGTTGACGGTGACGACGGCCGTGGGCCTGGGAGATAGCTCTGCGATGGCCAATCCCGCTGCCAAGCCACCCTCGAATCGCAAGTCGCCGCGCAGAACCGGTCCCGGCTCTAGTCCCAAATCCAGCATGCACTTTTCGTAGGCTTCCAGCCGGACATTATTGGACTTCAACCTTGGCCGCCCGGCCACAAACCCGATTCGCCGGTGTCCATTTTTGTAGAGGTATTTGACGATTTGCTCGACACCAGAAAAATAATCAATTCTCAAGTTGCTCATGTATCCGCGAACGGGTGCGAGGTCGAGGAAAGTCACGGCAATCCGCCTGCGGGCAAGTTCGTGAATCAGCTTCAAGCTGATCTCCGAAGTCATCACGGCAACGCCCCGGACATTGTGCTCCATCATTCGCTCGGCGGCCTCGCGGGTTCGGCGGGGGTCATAATTGGTATCGCTGAGAATCGCGTCATAACCAAGCTGGCGGGCGCGGACTTCGAAACTCTTGATTACTTCAGGAAAGAAAGGATTTTCGATGTCGGACACGATGATTCCCAGGGTCCGGCTGTCGCGCGAAGCGAGGTGGCGTGCATGAACGTTCGGGCGGTACCCGAGCCGCTTAACGGTCGAGAGCACCAGCAGGTGCGTGCGCCGGCCTACTTTGCCCGTCTTGTTCAAGACATTGGACACGGTGGCAGTGGAGACGCCTGCAGCGTTCGCTACATCACGAATGGTTAGGCCCATGATCTATTAATCCGATGATTGAACCAGCCGCAGGCGGTACTTGTTTTTTCCGGCCTTCGGGAGCGTGCCCGCGACACGCGAAGTATAGATGAAAAAAATTGCTTGACAAGATGCAATGGAGGGTGTATTAGGTGGCGCACTAGGTTAAGCGTTTAAGTTGTTTGGGGCCCGACTCGGATTGCCGTTTACATCCATTCTGTGGCTCAGGGGTTTCAAGAAAACTATCCGATGGTGCCGTGAAGCAGAATGCTTCGCGAGTTCGATCTGGCGATTAACCAGGCTGCGGTCCGCAAGAGCCGTTCGAGGACAGCTTGGGAATGCGCTTTTCGTTCTTTGCAGCGTTCGAGGGTTGGCCTGAATGAAAGCGCTTGCGCGGCTTACCGAGTATTGGTGCACAGAGACTGAGGAGGAACGGATATGAATCGGAAGTCCATTTCATTTGGGATCGTGCGAGCTTTCTTGGCGATGACCGCCCTGGCGATGTTGGTCTTCTTGAGCACGCAGCCTCTCCACGCCCAAGTTGACACCGGATCCATCCTGGGGACCGTCACGGATACCTCGGGGGCACCGGTCAACGGCGCCAAAGTCACTTTGACGAACGAGGGCACGAGTGCCGCCCTCTCGACGGTTACGGGGCCGGATGGGAGTTACAAGTTCACGCCAATCAAAATTGGCAGCTACAAGGTCACGGCGTCCTTCCAGGGGTTCCAGACCACCAC
>WNFA01007335.1_pt1 | contig 13795 bp, 15 predicted proteins | sample 5400481 | NCBI WGS metagenome assembly WNFA01 (sample SAMN13153340, study PRJNA577476) | soil metagenome | isolation source: 120 cm saprolite under Douglas fir tree site 2 hole 1 replicate 2 | place: USA:California | collected 2015-04-18 | reverse complement strand
GGCGTTTGCGCGCGAGCAAATGAACCGCCAGATCCATACGCGGGCGCAACTTGAAAAGCTTCTGGGAACCAGTTGTCTTGCCGTTCTGCCGGCGTTTCCCCAGAAACGACCTGTCCTCCGCAAACCGCATGGGGCGACACGGGATTCAGGAGCATTTCGACAGATCAGCGAGGTCGCGCCATTTTCCGCGACCGCAGAGGCGCTGCGATACATCAAGGTCGCGATCGATCTTCACCCGACCGGGGGCAAGGTCATCGGGATCGTTTCGGCGCTCCCCGGCGAAGGAAAAACCACTGTTGCAACAGGTTTCGCGGCCTTCGTGGCCAAGAGCGGCTCGCGCACCCTGCTGATTGATGCCGATCTGCGAAACCCCTCGATGACCCGTGCCCTTGGCTATGTGAATGCGCCAGGCCTGGTGAACATGGTCGCGGACAAATCGAACTTCGACGATCTGGTCATCACGGACTCCAAATTCAAGTTCGATTTCTTGCCGTCTTCGACGCGAATGAAACCTTCCAACAGCTCCGACATCCTGAACTCGCCGGCGATGAAGGATATGTTGAGGGCGGCCAAGAGCAACTACGACTACGTCCTTGTCGACTTGCCTCCAATCCTTCCGGTGGTCGACGTCAAGGCCGTGGCCCACTTGTTCGACGCCTTTGTTCTGGTCGTTGAGTGGGGCAGCACGTCCACCGACGAAATTTTGAAGGCGGTCGGCGCCTCCCCGATCGTGTCGGAACGACTGCTGGGCGCCGTCCTCAACAAGGCCGATGAAGCCGTCATGCGCCGGTTCGAAGGTTATTCGGATCGGCGATATACGTATTACACAAATGAAGCGGCATCGATGGAAACCGTCTAGGTCTTGGGTGCTGCATCAAAGACTGCTTTCGGATCAATCGTTCAGCGCACCCTGACGCTTGCAATCGGCTGCTTGGCCCTGGTTTGGGCAATTTTGGTTCTTCCGCGGAGCGAGGCGGCCGATGATCTTCGGGACATCGAAAGTCGTCTGCTGCGTTCGGAGGCTTTCAATCGGGCGTCATTGACGCAGACGTTGGAGAGCCAGATTTCGCGCGACCTGAGCCCTTGCGACACCCATTCTCAGAGAGCCCTTCTGCTCATGGAAATGCCTTTGGCGGAGGCTGCGTTGCGATCCGGGGCCGCCGCCGAGTTCGACCGGCATGTCCAGTCGCTTGAAGTTCGCTCCAGACAGGTGCTCGGCTGCGCGCCGCGCGAGTCATTCGTTTGGCTTTTGGCGTTCGACCTGGAAGTTCTGCACGGGCGATTGAACGAGCAGTCGTTTGAGCTGCTGGCGATGTCCTACGAGACTTCGCCGAATGAAGCATGGATCTCAATCCGCCGAATTATCGTTGCGATGCCTCTGGTTCTTGTCGCGCCTGAACCGGTTCGGCAAAAAATCATTTTTGAGTTTCAGCAACTTATCCGCAACGGATTTGTCGATGACGCAGCCCGCTGCTATTTCACTGCATCCTCGTCCATTCGCTCGCTGCTCCAAACTCAAATCGAACAGCTCGACCTGCCGCGGCAAAAAACCTTTTCCGACGCATTGCAGAAAATCCGTTCCTAACGGGCTTTTTTCGCCAGTCCCGGGTTCCTGTTGCGGATCATTCACATCGGGAATAATAACTTAGCAGACCGTCATAAGCCGACGGCGATGTGTTGATCAGCCCGAACTCGCGAAGGTCCTGTCATGACACTTCGGACTATGGCTCTGCTCATTGGCTGGTCCCTGTTGACATCATCAGGGTATTGTCGCGCGCAAGAGTCAGACTTTCCCGACTCCGCGCTCACAGGCGAGCAATGGCAACAACGCGTCCAAGACGCCCGCCGCAGGTCTGAGGAATTCGTCGCCAACGCGCGTACGCATAAGGACGATCCTCCGCCATCCGACAAGGAGGACGCCCGGGCTGCAGATCAACGGGCGATGCACGACCCAAGCCTTCAGCGAGGCGACATCATTGCAACCAGCCAGGGCTTCTTTGTCTTCGTCGGACGCGACACCGAAGAGCGTCAGCCCAGTGACTTCTTGCCGGCCCCGAAACCTCTGTCTCCGCCTTGAACCTTTTCGTGGCGGCTGCGGCTAACATAGGACGAGCCGGTGCCGATCCGGCGATTGCGAGTAGATCGCCAACGGCTCCGAGGCGGACACCTCCACGACTTCAAACCCCTGAATTCCTTAATGAAGCCATCTTGATCACACGAGCTTGATGCAAAACCGCCGCAGAAATATCTTGTTCCAATTCACTAAAACAAGCATAAAGACAAAATTAATAACTTTCTAGGTGTCAGGATACAGGCGGGTTCGATGGCTACATTGCATTGCAGCAATTTCGAACGTCCGATTCTTGGCCAACTGACTCGTAGGGCATGCTCATTTCAGTTGCGCATCCAAAAAATGGTTAACAAATACAATATGTTATTCGATTCAGCTTAATGAAAGCTTGCTTAGAATACAGGCTTGCGAAAATTGTGCGCCGCCCATTAATTTGATAAAAAAGAGTTAAAGAAAAGGGGTAGAGGAAACTTGGTTTTGAATTTGTTTTTAGTTTTTAGGAGTACCCACATGAACGGCTTGGTAGATGTACGCAGTCTGCGACTTTCGGCAACTGGATCATCGCAGCCCACCGGACTTCTTTCAAAGAGAATCATTGACATCATATTGGCAGTCTCCGGAATTGTTTTACTCGCTCCTTTGTTGATTATCTGTTTTCTCGCCACCGTCTTGACGTCGCCTGGTCCGGCGCTGTTTCGCCATAAACGTGTTGGGTTCGGGGGAAAACATTTCGATTGCTTGAAATTCCGCACCATGGTGACGGATGCGCCCGATCGTTTGCGCCAACTTCTTGACTCGGATCCCGTGGCTGCAGCGGAATGGACCGCCAATCGCAAGCTGCGGTACGACCCGCGGGTGACCGCGATCGGCGCCATTCTTCGCAAGTCCAGCCTGGACGAGCTACCTCAGTTGTTCAACGTCCTTCGAGGCGACATGAGCATCGTAGGACCGCGCCCTGTTACCGAGGAAGAGCTCGTTATGTATTCCAGCGCCATAAGCGCTTATCTCGCATGCCGACCAGGCATTACTGGGCTCTGGCAGGTTAGCGGTCGGAGTAGCACGACGTACAATAAGCGCATCGCGTGTGATACGTTTTATGCGCGGAATTGGTCGATGATACTAGACGCGAAGATATTGATTGTAACGATTCCTGCCCTCTTGGTTTCCGATAACGCCTGTTGAATGTGCGATGATCCATCGCTGACGCGGCAGACGGAAAACAAGAAAGGATGTGGGGAGAGCCTTTCTGCCCGCATTGACACTCCGTCATCTTGAAGTGACACCGGACTGGCTCACGGCCGGGGCATCTTTCCGTCACCAACCTAAACATTTTGGCGTACATCGGCGGGGCGGATCCGGCGGCACCTCCTGAATGCGAGCGGTGCCATCTTCGCGCACAAATGAGCAGGTGTCCGGTCTATCCGGCCGGCTTCAAAATCTTGCTCTCAATATCGGGCACCTGCCTGGCAATGGGCCATCTTGCCCACGAAGCCCACGCCACCTAAAATCCGACAATCTACAAATTTTTCGGCCCCGAACTTTTCGCTCGATCGTCATCGACAGAGCGCACGAGTCTCCGCAAGGCCCTTGCCGGATAGCCGAATTTTCAAATCGGATCTTGCCGCCTTGCAGGGCATGGATCAGAAATAAGGATAGCTCATTTACCGCCAATGATGCGAAACATTCCTTTACGTTAATTTGCCGTTGAGATTGCTGATCGCATGCGTTGCAGTTACTCATCACTTGTCAAAACAACGGTAACAGCGAATGAATGATCTCCAGCGATCCTTGAAGTCGCAGAATCCGGCAATCAACTCCCGATTGTCGTCTGCGAAAACGGGCAGGAAAGTCGCGATCTGCTTCCTTGCCGCCCTGATCGTATCGGTGATGATCGTTTGGCTCAGCTTCCTGGGTTGGGGATTTATCGCAATGTTGCAGTGGCTGCTTGATTGCATTAAGAATTTCTAGACGACGTTCTGACTTTAAATGATTAACCTCCGTTCGAAAGCGCGCCCGCACCCTGATCCTTCTCTTGCCAATCAGGCATGGCCCAGGGTTCGCCCTCGCGTAGAAAAAATTGTCGATCGCGACGGAGCCCACAATATCGCGGCTCGCTCTGGGAAATTCCATTATGACAAATATTCTTGTCGCTGGCGGAGCAGGATATATCGGGGCGCACACATGCCTTGATCTATTCAACAAGGGCTTCACGCCGGTCGTATATGACAATCTATCAAATGGTCATGCTGAATTCGTCAAATGGGGTGCACTTGAGATAGGCGACATCCGTGATCGCAACAAGCTCGATGAAGTGCTCAGGAAATACAAACCCCTCGCGATCATACACTTTGCCGCGGCCATCGAGGTCGGCGAGTCGGTGCGAGATCCCGGCGCCTACTATGACAACAATGTGGCCGGAACGATAAGCTTGCTGCGAGCGGCTCAAGCCGCAGTATTTTGCGCTATTTTAACGCCGCCGGCGCAGACCCTGAGGGAAGAATCGGCGAATGGCATTCGCCGGAAACTCACGCCATTCCGATTGCGATCGAGACCGCTTTGGGCCGCCGACCACATTTTCAAGTTCTGGGTACGGACTACGACACGCGCGATGGATCCTGCGTGCGCGACTTCGTCCACGTTCTCGATCTTGCCGATGCGCATACCCGCGCGATCGAGCACCTTTTGAACAACGGAACCAGCCACGCCCTGAATCTCGGAACCGGCCATGGCACGACAGTGAAGGAGTTGCTTGCGACCGTCCAACAGGTCGTAGGCAGGGATTTTAATATTCAATACGGGCCGCGTCGCGATGGCGACTCGCCAGCCCTGGTCGCCGACAATGCTCTGGCGAAGCGGACGATCGGTTGGTCTCCCCGGCATGACCTCCAGTCGATCATTGATACCGCCTGGAACTGGCACTCGAACCACCTGCCAGCGTGATCTACTTGCCTAGAAAGCAGGCACTGCAACTTCCCCCGATATAGTTCGTTAACGCCATTCGCTAGCGAAGATTTAACTTCGCGGCGGGACAATCAGCAATCGATAGCGCGCTTGAAAGCGATCGCATCATCCTCGATCTGTGGCTGTTTCATGGCGCGACGCTTTTCATCGATACTTCTTGCGGTCCTTGCTGGCACGCTTTCTGTAGGCAATGCAGACGCGCGCAACCGATCTATCCAGGATTCGAACCTGCCGACGCCGATCGTGGATGCTGCGCCCACATTGGCTCCGTTCCAGCACGTACGGTTTTGTCTTCGTTATCCTTCCGATTGCAAATCAAACCCGGCGGAAAACGACCGCATTGATCTCGACGCCGATACCTCGGAATTGCTCAAGCGCATCAATCACAGCGTCAACGTGTCCATTATTCCGACAGTCAAGGATTACGGCACGAATCTCGGAGACGGTTGGACGATCGCCCCGGACACGGGAGATTGCAACGATTACGCCGTCACCAAGCGGCACGAGCTCCTTGAGAGCGGCCTGCCCTCGAAAGCCTTGCGGCTGTCGGTGGTCAAGACAGCATCAGGAATTGGGCATCTCGTTCTTGTCGTTGTAACGACCAAGGGCGACATCGTATTGGACAATCTGACCGAAGTGATCCGCCCCTGGCAGAGCACGGACTACCATTGGCTCAAGATACAGTCCGCCAGCGACTCCAAGTTCTGGTATGAGATCAAGGCACCCGCGGTTGGACCGTCCGTATCACAAGCCGATCGAAAGCTTCGTTTGGCGAACCGGTAGTCGATTCGGTTGAATCCGCCGAAACCTCGATGCAATCACGTGTGGCCGCGTTGTTGCCATGCGTCCGGCTTCCGGCGAAGTCCTCGGCGCCCCCAGCAACATCTTCTCAGCGCTGATTCTTGATTGCGAAACTCAAGCAGGCACGCGCAACCGCATCACACCGGCCTCCGTCGGGGCAGCGGATGCTCTGGCGAGTCCGCAACCGAGCAGGATACCGAATGGGACGAGATAGCCAGGAATTTGCAGGGAAAAATCGATTAGCGAATGTAGATAGCTTAGGACCGCAATCCCGGTGATTGCCGCCAGCGAGCGACGGCTTCGGCCCTCGGATTTGACTGCGGCACGAGCGAGAATAAACAGCGACGCAAGTGCGGCAATCACCACCATGGCTGCAACAGGGATTCCCATCTCGACGGCAATTTCAAGAATTGTCGAGTGAGCGTAGTCCCACACGCCCCCACTAGAAAAACTGTCGGCGCGGAGCGAGGGAAACAGATCCTCAAAGGTGCCAGCTCCGGCTCCCAGAAGCGCTCGCTGCCGGATGGCCTCCACGCAAAACCCGTAGACCGACCATCGTGCTTCATCAACGAGCCCTTGGCTTCCAATTCTGCCCAGTCGACTGAGCAATGCGACAGTGACCGCAAGCGCGACGCCTCCCCAGAGCGCCATGTGCCAGAATCTCGGCTTTTGCCTGTTGGCGACCATCAGGACGATTGCGACCAGCAATCCCAAGCAAGAGCAGATCAAACCGCCGCGCGAGCCTGTCAAAAGCAGCGCAAAGAAACACGTGAGTGCCCCCCCGGATCGAGCGAGGATTTTGAATGCGAGATGCTCATTCGCCCGATTCAGCAGCAAAAGCCGGATCGACGAAAATCCGAACGATTGTTGTAATGAGGAAAAGGCAGAACAGAACCACAGGATCGCACCGGCACCAACGAATGTGGCAGCAGTGTTGTGGTTGATGAAGGTCGCAGTCAGACTTCCGCGGTAAGCGAGCTTTGGCGCCCACAACACCATGTTCGGGGTGAGTATGAGCGCCGCGAAGCCATAGATCGCAAAAAGCAGAATCGAATATTGCGCGAACCGAATAAGCCTGTCGCTGTTACGCAGCGACGTCCCGATCAAGAAGCCATTGATAAAGGAAGTTGCAAAGAGCAGAAAATGCCCGACCGCAAGCAGCGGCATCTCCGCACGGCTTGAAATCCGTGGAGGTGCATCAAGGCCAAGGAGATCGTTCAGACGCAGCCAACTCGGATCGTTGAGTTGGTCGATTAGATAGGGCGTGATCTGAATGATCGCGACGAGCGCGTAGATGCCGCACAATGCGAGAAAGCCGAGCAATATCCGGCTCTGCCCGGTGTCCATTGGAGCGGCGAAACCGCACAGAACACTGACCGAAAGCAGAATGGTCCAGACCGCGATCCAGAACAGATCAACCGACCCGAAGAACAGCGGCGACAGGATCAATACGACGATGGTCGTCCAGAGCTGAATTGAGCTGACCATCGCGACTGGAAATTCCGACTTCTGCCGGTGCATCATCGCGATGGGATCGTGACTTTCAGTATGAACCTACCACTTGGTCTTGACGGCCGTGTTCACGTTAGTCACTGCGTTGGCCGTGTTGGACGTTACGGTTGCCGTGGTGTTGATGAGCAATAGCAGCTTGTAGTAGTCCACGACCTTGGCATTGGCGACGTACATCACATCCTTGATTTTCATCTGGAAAGCCGAGGCGAGCAGCATACCCGATGGATCGCGCAGGTTGAGGTGATAGATCGTCGGTATCGCTTCCGTGGTAAATCGCGTGGTGTCGACGCCGAGCTTCTCCAGGAAGTGACGTTGCTCATACCGATAGACATAAAGCTCACTAGGGTCGGACTGATTGTCGTTGAGTCCGCCCGCCTTGCCCATCGCCTGGGCCAGCGTCAGCGTTTCAACGTCGAACGGAATTTCCGAATTGAAGCCAAAGACGTTTTGATTGAGCGCGCCGAGCGCAGTGAACGTCGGCGATTCACGGGTGAGGAAAATCACGTCATTCGGTCGAATAAAGATATTTTCGCGCGGGTCGTGCACCACACGGCTCAGCAGGACTTTGACGCGCTTGCCGTCCCGCTGCAGCGTCACGTAACTCTCGATCGCCTCGAACTTCGGTCCACCGGCGCGCGCGATCAGCGCAAGCAGCCGCTCGCCGACGCTGTTGAGGGCCAGGACGCCCGGCGTGTTCACATCGCCCAAGACGCTGACGACGCTCGAGTGCTGCTGATTGAGGCTGACGACCACCTGGGGCTCGATCGCGCGGTTGCGCAGCCGTGCAACGATGGCTTGTTGAATGTCGGGTATGGTTCGCGCAGCGGCGGGAATTTCGCCCGCGTACGGAACATAGATGCTGCCCTTCTGGTCGACGGCCTGAGCCGGCAGATCGACGAAGTTGCCGGGGCGTGCGCCCGCGGCTTGTCCGGGCGTGAACAGGCCACCGGGCGCCGCTTCAAAGATCGATATATTGAGAACGTCGCCAACACCGACGACCTGTTCCGGCTTGGCGCGCTTGTCAGGAAACTCGCCCTTGAACGTGATCAGATTGGGCTGCGACAAAAAGCCGATGGTGTCGGCGGTCACGTCGACCAGCGCGTAAGGCAACGGCGCCCCGGACCGCACGCCGGCCGTCGCATTTCCCTCCACCGCGTCGCTTTTCGGCCCCGTCCCCGGAAGCAGCGAACATGCCGGCAGCAGAGCCGCGACAACGATGGCAAACAGCGGGGAACCAACTCGTTTCAACATCCCGCCCCATCCTGCCGATCGCTCGAATCCCTGACCACGAATACGAGTCCCAAACTCAAGCCGTTGGCCCAATCTGACCGGCCTTCCGTTGCAAAAATGGGTATGATCCTGAATTCCAACGTTGCCCCCGAGCGTCCACTCAGTTGTCGAATTTTTTCGTTAATTTGACCATAATTAGCGGACTGGCCCGCGAGCTTTCTTATTCTGCGAACCTACAGGGGGAGTCGCTCGCATCAAATAGCGCAATCTCGGTTGGCCTCCGTTTTGCCGGATCCGTGGCCTTCGGGCCACACCTGCGGACCTCCGCCACGTATGCCATTGCCAAAACTTTGCGAATTGGCCTTTTACCGTAGAAACCGGTCTCTCTTTCCTCTAGAATTCAGACTGCTTCGGAGTGTCAAACGCGTTGCGCGTCGGCGTGGCGTCCGCCGACTGCGCCCGGACAATGATCGCGGACCGTCATATTTCCCCTGGAGTTACGAAGGGGGATCAGCATGTAACGGTCACGACAGAAAATCCGGAGGGCGCTGAAGAGCCCCTTTTTTGCCGCATACCGCCGAGATTGTGGCTGATTTTTGCGAAACGCCATGATTGAATCGAAGCTTGATTCGTTCCTTTACGGATAAGCTCCGTTAGGCGAATGAATTCAGTGGTAGCAAGAGTCAGTGGTGGCAAGAGTATTAACCTTTGCCCTTCAACATTGGGGTTCGCCTATCGGTACTGATGAGGAATTCGGGCGGACGCTGACGCGGGCCGCTGCAAACGACGGGGACATTGGGATGGTATATGCCGCCATCGCGCTAGCCTTAGTGGGGGCTGCGGTTGGTTTAGTGTTCCGGTTGAAGATCCTTTTGCCGGTGCTCGGGCTGCTGCTCATCGTTTCGGTCGTATTCTCGCTGGACCGCGGCTTTAGCTTTCTGGATACCGCACTGACGATCATGGTCGTGCAAACCATTCTCCAAGGCAGCTATTTTCTGGGATTGGTCATCCGAGCTGTTTTCACGGCAGCTCATCGCATGCGTCCGGTCCTCTGAGATTACGCCACCCGATCTGCATTCAGATCGGACACCAGAAGACCGTCTTATTGTTTTTGGCAATCTGAATAGAACGTCCCGTTGGCCGCATCTGTGCGCTCAAGGCACTGCGATGGGTCAGTCACCTTGCCGGCAACAGTAAAATCATACCCTTGATTCTTGAGCGCAAGAACGTAGCGGCCGGCAGGGAGCACGAAATCGGCTTTCTCCGCTTGCACCATGAGCATCTCGGGATTTCCGGCAAGCGGCCGTACCCTGAATTCATAAGATAGATTTCGAATATTCCACGCGTCCGAAATCGGCGAGAAGCTCGCCTTCCCCTTGCCATCGAACGTCAGGGCGCGCGTCACTCGGGCGACGACGCGAACCTCAATCCGATCGGGCGCGGAGCCCGCAAGGTCGCGACGGAACACCACAAATTTCGCTTTTCCGTCGGGAATGGTCGTTCGGCTGGGCTGATTGATAGGTGTGGACATCGCGATCCGCTTATCCGGCACCTGCTCCTGCAGCAGATAAAGTTCGCTCAACTTGGTGTTGTTCAGGGCGTAGACCCCGTAATCGGTGGGCAACGGAAAAGGCAGCGAACCGAGCGAGCCCGTGGCGGCACCGGCGGGGCTTTGTTGAAGTTGGTCCGGCGTCGATGGCGTGACCGCCGGATTTGCGACTATCAACGTTGTCGGTGAAGGCAGTCTCTCGCCGGCCCCCAACAGGGGCGTCTGCTGTCTATATATTGCCAAGCCCGCCACCACGCCGATCAGCACTATTCCGATCGAGAATCGGGCTAGGGTCGATAAAAGTATCCGCGTTTGCGCTTGTGCAACCGTCTCCACGTCGGGCCGCCGATAAACTTCCCTCACCAGAACGCTCTTTGGCGCGGCGTCTACCTGATGGATCGGCACCATCGACGTTGCCGGTGGTTCGGCTGGCGAGGTGGCCTGCGTAATTTGCGCAGCTGGGGCCGGAGGCTGAAGGCGTTCCTTGTCGTCGCGGCGTGCGGAAAACTGTTCAACCCCCTGGATAGCCGTTTCGAGCGCCGCCGAAAGCCGCTTGCGTTCGACCTCCTCGGCCCATGAGGTATCGATTTTCAGTCTGGCGCGGGCAAACTCGTAGATCGTCAAACGCAGCTGTGCGGGATCTTCCTTCACCGTGTTGATCATCCGCGAAAGAATCAGGGCGTATTCGACCTCTTGCGCGTGAGGCGAGGCCATCTTGTCCTGATCTATCGGTGGAAATTCCGGGTTCATGACCGTGTCGGGTTGACTGATAAAATATTACGAGATCCATATGCCCACGTAATCGATTGAAATAACATATCTTTTTCGGACGCGCGCTCGCGATGTCGTATCCGGGCACAAATCCCGGTGGTGCACGCGGCGCTGTTGCGGCTACAGTCCATTTGGAAGCCTGTCAGATTGGCTAGGCGCCGTTAGTTAGGGGGGCGGTGAGTCGACTGTAAAAGATCGCACGGCATACGCCTTGGCGAACCGCCTCGTTACAGTTTATTGTCCGCCGACCCAAGTATCACCGTCCGAAGATCGTATTTCAAGGATCAGAATATGTCGCACGCCGTCAGGATCGCTATCGTTGCCGCCTTCATTGCTGCGCTGGGCGGCATATCGACCGAGGCGTCGGCCCGCGGGCGCCTCTATCCCGTAACCCGTTGCGGACCGGATCTGGCTTACCTCTGCCCGATCCGCGGCTACTTTGATCAGGCTCCGTTCCATTACAAAGTCGCCGTCTACCCCGGTTGTATCAAGGTGGTCTCCGTTGAAACGCCGAACGGTATCGAGCGCCGCCGCACCATCGTTTGCGGAGCACCTGAACGGGCGATGATCTGGTGGTAAGGGACTGACAGCTGCGCTTACGCGATAGAGGTTCGCTGCCGCGCGCTACCGGATAGCGCCGCCATTCATACGTGAATTGGTCGTCGGCGGCCGGGCAGGCGCGCTATTGATCGGCCCGTTGTTGATCGGGCCCTGGTTGATACCCCTCACCGGATTCGTGCCGGCATTGCGGATAAGATTGCCGTTGCCATCCCTGGCGTTTGAAATTCCGTACTGCGCCAGCGCGGAAGTGGCGCACGCCAACATGCCAAAAATCGCCAACGCAAATCTCATGTGTCCCTCGCTTGCATTCGGGCTTCCACAATAGATCAGGCTGCCCGGAAATGCACTCCCGAACGGGCGGTATCGGAGAGCTCTGAAGCCGGGTTCCCTGATTGGCCCCAACGACGGAATTTGCGGACGGGAATCAGGAGCGCAACTTCAACGCTTGAACCCGAGACTACCTCTTGAACCAAGACTACCTCGAACTGAAAAGTTAAGCCCATGACCGGTGAAATGGAGCCCGCATCACCCGCATCGATTGTGATCCGGAGCGAGCGCCTGGTTGCAGAAATCTCGCCTCACGGCGCGGAGCTGACCCGGCTGCGAGATCGGGACGGCAACGACCTGCTCTGGAACGGCTGCGAAAAATGGTGGACGGGCCGCGCCCCGCTTTTGTTTCCCATCGTCGGTGCACTCCCCAATAATACTACGGTGATCGACGGTAAGACCTTCTCGATGCGACAACATGGTTTCGCGCGGAATAAGCAATTTTCCGTCGTCGGCGCGAGCCTATCCGAATGCACCTTTGGGCTCGTGTCCGACGATGAGACCCGGCGACAATTTCCGTTCGATTTTGTCCTCGTGGTTACTTTTGTCGTTGAAGGTGCGGCTTTGCGTATCGGCGCGACCGTCGTCAATAAAACGTCGCGCGCGATGCCGGTCTCGTTCGGGTTTCACCCGGCATTTCGCTGGCCCCTGCCCTATGGCGGTTCACGGCAAGACCATGAAATCAGATTCGAAAGATCGGAATCCGCACCGATTCGTCGATTGACCGATGGGCTTCTTGACGTGACAGCGAGCAAGGAGATGCTCGAAGGCAGCACCTTGCCTCTCGATGAGGCCATGTTCGTGCCGGGCGCGCTGATCTTCGATCAACTGCAAAGCCGCTCTGTCAATTTCGGCGTGCCAGGAGAACCATCGATCCAGATCCGATTTCCGAACATGCCGCATCTCGGAGTGTGGACCAAGCCCGGCGCAGGTTTCCTGTGCGTCGAGCCTTGGCAGGGTTATGCAGCTCCCCTGGGATTTGCGGGTGAGCTGAAGGACAAGCCGGGCGGCATATTATTGGCCGCCAACGCAAGCACTGAATTCGCGATTGAGATTTGTCTGCTAGGCGCGAATGAACCGTCCACTTGATCTTTCGGCTTGTAACAAAAGTCAGTAGACCTCGCGGGATCGCATCGCCCGGTAGTGCTTCGACGGCAGGCCATGATATGGTGATGCAGCGCAGGAGATATCTTATGGAATGGGTTCTTTTCATTTCGTTGCAATGGATTGTTCTTGGAAGTCCTACCCAACCCACCTCACAGCAAATTCAATCCTTTGCCTCGGAAGAGCTTTGCAACAAGGCTGCCGAGGCAATCAAGGCCGAGATAAATACGCCGATCGGAGCCCAGCGCGTTCAAACGCTCGGCCGAATCGTTTGCGTCGAGACAAAAGGCAAGTGAACGAGGATACGCCAAGTCTGAAACATCCCAAGTCTGAATCCCAAAAACTGTCGTCCGGCCAGGTCATGGCCAGGTGCGCCTATCTACCTCCATCAGCTCCTGGGATATGGCCATGACGAGCCGAAGCAACTTGCCACCGCGCGTCCCGCGACTTTAAGAGCACTTCATGCTCTCGCGTATGAAAACTTGGGCGCAAGGCCGGACAACGTCCGGTCAGCAGAGCCGGAATGGTCGCCATCATGACGCTTTGGATTTTTGGGGCGTTGACGCTGTGCTGGATCGGCTATGCCCATTGGGGCCGGCCAAACTAGAGCGACAGCCTGCCAGCCGCCGTCGCAGGGCTTCCGACGATTTCAGAAGGTTGCCCTCAAGCCCACGTAGAAGGCGCGTGGCCGCGCCGGGCTAACCGAACGCGGGTCCGTGAACGGCGCGCCGCCATTGGCGAGATTGGGGATGGCGTCGATATTGAAGAATGTTCCATAGGTTGCGTAGCGATTATCGAGAATATTGTCCGCACGCGCGTAAATCTGGAACGTCTTGTTCATCTGATACGAGGCGTGGAGGTTGAAAACCGCATAAGACGGCAGCCTCTGTGCCTGATTGGATTCGTCG